>Ga0068863_100006344_pt1 | contig 11599 bp, 10 predicted proteins | sample KBSSwiS62_FD_66596 | JGI IMG/M metagenome (GOLD analysis project Ga0068863, IMG submission 66596) | Switchgrass rhizosphere microbial communities from Kellogg Biological Station, Michigan, USA - KBS Switchgrass S6-2 | ecosystem: Host-associated > Plants > Roots > Rhizosphere > Soil ...
CTGCCGCGGGCAAAAATACCGTGTAGACCTTTCCGCAATGCAGTGCGCCGTAGATGCCAAGTCCGCCGCCACCCATGGGGCCAGCAGCAACCAACATGGTGCTCTTGCGCAGACCAGTGATTTTGGGCAGAGCGAAAACCAGATGTTCAGCTTCCAGATTTCCCAGGCTGTGTGTGTTTTCACCGCCGCTGCCAGGAATGCTGACGATGTTGCCGGAGCCGCCGACGCCTCCGCCACCTGTGGCGCCGGGCCCGACACCGGTAGCGTCATTTGTGCCGGCGGTTGTGCCGCCGCCTGTGCCGCCATTTGGGGAACCGCTCGGCTGGCCGCCAGGTGCGCCGACTCCGTTGCCACCGGGCGCGACGGAGAAATCTCCGTAACGGTTGCCGGGAGGAAGCGCGACCATATCCGAGTTAGTGCCGGGGTTGGTGCCGAGAATCAACAAGCCCTGGCCGGGTGTGCCGTTGCCTTCGATTTCCGGGGCGCCTACTTCGGTGGCGCTGCCACGCGTGCTAGAAGGCATGTTGGGAGCGGGCGCGGCGCCAATGGGAACCGCCAGTTTGGGCTGATTATTGGTGGCCAAAAGCTGATCGGTCAAAGGCTGCTGCACATTGGACTGAGTGAGTGTCGGAGCGATGGTGACCACTTCGCGATTCGCCTGCTGCAGCGGTTTCACTTCTTTGGGATTGAAGTGGAGCGGCACCTTGGGTGGCTGCGGCTTGGCCAGCAGCATATTGGGAAGCTTGAGTTCCGCTTTGATGCGGAGGTCTGGTGGGCTTAGCGGCTGAATGATGGTTTGGTAGTTGTTGTCGGGCAGCTTGGGATGCGAGACGGCGAACAACATTTGCGAGGATGTCGCGCCCTTAACCGGAGGCAGCTGGGGTTGGTTTCCGCTGCCGGGCGCGGCTCCGGGTCCTGGCGCCAGCATGCGCGCGGGTTGGCGAATTTCTGGCGTGTTCAGGTGATAGTAGATCACCTGTTGATCGCGGTCGGGTGCGTTCGCCGCTTGCGTGACCTGGAACGGCATAAACCTCAGTACGAAAGGCAGGAGCAAAAATGCGCAAATATGAAAAGCCAGAGAAACGCTGATCGGTTTGCCCGTGAATCGGCGGGGCAAGACCGGAATATCCTGAAAATATTTGCCCGCAATAAAAGTGAGATGAGATGGATAGCGCGAAAGAAGAGTGCCGAGGCGAGAAAACCAGGAAGCGCGGAAGAATTTGCGCGGGACGAGAAACTCAGGATCGCGAGCAAGCGCAGACGGCCGAATCGCGGGCAGCCTGATTTCCGGCTGCAAAGACACGACCGGCGCCAGAAGGTCTCTAGCCTCGAAGAGAACACCGGGTGAGTTTTTGCGCTCGAAGATCACGAAACCTTTCCGCAACTTTTGCCGGGTGAGCGGCCCGCGCATCAGAGTGGCACTCGAGAGCGAATACACTCCAAGTTAAGCTGAATTCCGGGCACGTTCTATTCCAAAGAAGCGGCTGCGAAAGCTTAGCTCAGAATCGTTTTTCGTACATTCTACGAGCCAGAGATTGCTATTAAAGTCTCCGAATGAGTACAAGAGCGCAAGGGAATTGTCCGATATTGTGGACCGAAAGTGCTCAGAGACACGCCTGGTTACATTGGTACTAATCGCGTAAACGTCAGAAAACAAGAGACTAAGCGTTCGCCGAATTCACCCAGAGTTTGGCTGTACTCCTGCTATCTATTCACCTGACTTTCTGGCAGGATGGGTCTCTTTTAAGGAGACGTTCATGGTGTGGTTTCGTTCCAAGCAAAGAGCGTGGTGGCTGATGCCGGCGGTCGTAGCCGGGCTACTCGGCGTTGCATTTAGCGGGAGCGCAAAGGCGCAAGCTGTTGCAGAAGCGGCCGGAGCCACTTCGGTTTCCGCAGCTGCTACAGGCGCCGTGAAACCGGTGATGATTCCGAAACTGCCGGGAGCCGCGGGCAGCGGATCGCAGCATCTGATCGCGTCCAGCGGGCCGCCGCCGCAAGAAACCAACGTTCGCGAATTTCAGGCGCACGCCGGAAAAGATGCCGGCAAGATTCTGCTGCGCGCCACGCCCGCGGAAGCGCAAATCTGGGTGAACGGAAAAATCGTAGGAAAGACGCCGCTATTGCTGGTGCTCGCGCCCGGCAAGTACGATGTGGAGATGCGCGGCGCGCGCGGAGAAAATGGCAAGAGCACGGTTGACCTTTTGCCGCGGGAAACGCGGGAGTTGCAGGTGAAGCTGCATTCGCTTTACCCGGCTCGAGTAACGGCCCAGCAGTAACGAATTTTTAGCAAGGCGCGGCGACGCGCATTGGGAGGCCTCATGGCGGGCATTGAATTCGATCGGCAAGTTTTCGCGCCGACGACGGAAATCGAGAACAAGACTTCGCCAAAGATTTTCGGGACCGTGGCGCTAGTGCTGGCTCTAGGCCTCGCGGGCTTGGTGGGCTACAAGATTTTCACGCAAGTGAGCGAGCAACGCGCGCTCTCCGCTGCGAACGCTCAGATCGAACAGCTGCAACTTCAGTTGGTCGATTCGCAAAAGCAGATGGAAGACTTGCAGAAACACCACAAGTCAGCCCCAAAGATGGAAGCGCCGGCAGCGCCGGTGGCTGCTCCCTTGGCGGCGAAAACAGCGGCGCCGCGCCCGGCTTACCATGTGGCGTCGGCGAGCGTGATGCCCGCAACGAAGCCGGCAAAATTGCAATCGATCGCGCAGCCTTCCACCGCTCCGGCGATGAGTCCCGAAACGGTGGCGATGAAGAGCGAACTCGCTGCCAACCACGAAGCGTGGCAAGCAACGACGGACCGATTGGCCGACGTCGTGGGCGTGGTGGGACAACAGCAGAACGAAATTTCCGAAACGCGCGAAGCAGTGAATCAGTTGCTGTCGCAGACCAAGCGCCAGGCGCTGTCTTTTGAGCTGCAAAGAGGCAATTCGCAGATGCCGGTCGGGCCGGTTGCCCTGCAACTGAAGAGTGTAGACATGAAGGGCCAGCGTTATTCGGTTTGCGTTTATTTTCAGGACCGCTGCACAGAGCTGAAGGATCGCTCTTTGAACGAAGTGGTGGTGTTCATCGTCTCCAAGAACAACGTACCGCTGGAACTTGTAGCCACAAAGATCCTGCGCGACCAGGTAGTCGGGTACTTGCAGGTTCCCGTCGAGCAGCCGAAGGCACAGCAATAAGACGGTCCGGAGCGGGCGTCAAAGAGACCAGCTGTAAGTACTCCACTCTAATAGAACTACTAGTCCGGTAATCTGTTAAACGTTAATTGGCACCCGAAATGCCTCTAGCTAGTTGTAAATTTGCGCGGACGCTTGAAGTGTATCCCTCCGTGCACTATTGGATGGTCACCAGCCCATGACTGACTTCCTTACGGAAATGAACTCCGGTCCGCTTGTCGTGCCCCAGCGCGTTGAGCGTACCGGCATTCGGCGCGGACTTTTAGAAGATCTCGCCCTGAAGGTGCTCTATCTCGGCGGCGAGATGACCCTGATCGAGCTTTGCGATCATCTTTGCTTGAGCCTGGCCGTAGTGGAAGAAATTTTCCAGTTTTTCCGCAAAGAACGCCTGTGCGAAGTAAAAGGCATGACCGGCGGTACGCACCGGATTGCCACCAGCGCGGAAGGCCGTCAGCGAGCCGCCGACCTGCTGTCCCTGAATCAATACACCGGCCCGGCACCGGTTTCTCTGGCTGACTACATTTCCCGCATCAAGCACCAGAGCGTACAAGCCAGTGCGGTCCGGCCAGAGCAGCTGGAATACGCGTTTCAACAGCTAGTGCTTACAGACGACATGCTGCTGCGTGTAGGAACGGCGGTGGTTTCCGGCACTTCGATGTTCCTTTACGGCCCCCCAGGCACCGGCAAAACCAGCATCGCGAACCGCATCACCGAGATTTACAACGACTACGTCTGGGTGCCGTACGCGGTTGAAGTGGACAACCAGATCATCACGGTGTTCGATCCCGGCGTACACCGCCGCCGTCTGGAATCGGAGATTGAAGATTCGGACCGCCGGTGGGTGCTGTGCCATCGGCCGTGCGTCATCACCGGAGGCGAACTCACGGGCGAAATGCTCGAGCTGCAGTACAACCCTGTTGCCCGCTATTACTCCGCGCCGCTGCAGATGAAGGCCAACAACGGAATTTTCGTGCTGGACGATTTTGGCCGCCAGCGCATGCGTCCACAGGAACTGCTGAACCGCTGGATGACGGCCCTCGATCGGCGTGTGGAATATCTGGCTTTGCCCGGCGGACGCAAATTTGAAATTCCATTCGACACGCTGGTGATTTTCTCTACCAACATCGAACCGACACAGCTGGGCGACGAAGCGTTTCTGCGCCGCATCCCCAACAAGATCAAAGTGGATTTCGCCAACAAAGAACAGTTCATGAAGATTTTCCGGCGCGAAGCTGAACAGGTTCGCGGCTTGCCGGTGCAACAGGACGTTTTGGACTTCCTGGTCAATCACCTGAGCGAGGAAATCAGGGTGCCGCTGGCACACTGCTACGCGCGCGATTTGCTGGACCAGATTTTCTGGGCGGCGCGCTACTTGCACGCGAAGCCGGAGTTCACGCGAGACCTGGCGAAGTGGGCGTGCAGCAACTACTTCTTCTCTGGTCTGAAAAAAGTTGCGAATGAAAAGAACGGCTCCGACGACAGAAATCCTTCGCGTAACCTGGCGTAACTCTTGTTTAACGGGACGCAGTCATCCGCAAAGGATGACGTGTGTGACAAGGCTGATGCCGTTCCCTTTCGAGAGACACCCGTCGCTTATGAAGCGCTTGATGAAGGCAAGCCCGAGATTGCGGTGTTCCTGTTTGCCCAAGGGTTCTTGATTTCTTATTGTAGGCAGGAGTGTGGTTCGACTTCACTCGCGTGGATTGTGCACTTTAACAAAACAGTTTGAATAATCGCTGTCGGTAAGCCTGGATAAGTTTGGCATCTTCCTGGGCCGCGCTATCTAACGTTCCTGTAGGTACGAACGGCACTTCCGTCCTGAAGTACCGCATCCACGCGCGCACCCGGTTAGCAGCGTCATCGAACAACGACGGTGATTTTGGCATTGTGAACAATCCCGTTCGCCGTAGCGCTGACTATCACGCTGTAAGTGGTTCCCACCGCAGGCGGCGGTGGTGGCGGCTGAATTGTCTGACTGCCGCCTCCGCCGCAGCCGGCCGTCGACAATACAGCAGCGAACAAACCGAAGCTCAGCAGCACGGCAAAATACTGACGATTGCGACCCGCGAATCTCGCCGCCAACGCGCACGCGACGAGCGCACCGCCGATCTGCAGCCCCGTGAGCGGGTTGCCAGGCTCATTATGTACGGCTGCGGCCGCCGCTGCTCCCGAGCTGACCGTTAGTGTGGCCATGGCCGATCCGTTGAGCGTTGGCGCGGAAGGACTCACCCCGCAGCTGATGTTGCTCGACGAGGTCGCGCAGGACAAACTGACCGCTGCATTGAAATTGTTCAACGAAGTCAGGTTCAACCCGACCGCGCCGAAACTTCCACGAGCAAACGTGATTTCGGGGAGTTGTGGGACAAGCGAGAAATCCCCAGCCCTCTGCGCGACCGAAACATTGACTACATTGCTTGAGGAAGATTGATAGTTGCCGTAGCCGTCGTAAATCGCCGTGATCTGATTGGCGCCGCTGTTCCAAAACGCCGACGCACCTAACCGGAAAGTCGCGGACGCTGTGGAGCCGGATTTCCCTAAGGGAAAGAGAATATACGTGAGGAACACCCCGTTATCGTAAAAATCCACCTCGCCGGCAGGTGCAGTTCCCGTTGTGCCCGATCCTGCGACCGTGACGGATATATTGGCGAATTGTCCGTTGGAAAAACTGGCGGGAGTAATGCTGAGCGTCGTAGTAGTGGGCGTAAGAGAAGTGATCGGAGCCACATTGATTGTTGTTAGGTAGATAAGTCCGAAGTTTTGCCAGTTCGCGTCACCGGAGTAGGAAAACGTCGGGAAGTAATATCCCGCAGCCAGATTGCTGAACGTAAACGTTGCTGTCGATGACAGCGAATGGACACCCGTTGGAGACGTGAGTGGGGCAGTCTGGGAATAAACTGGATTCACGCACACCGAGCTTGGTGTGGCGTCGAGGCACGCGGTCACAGTGCCTGTCGGAGTCGCCGTGCCCAAAGGAGCGTAGTTTCCAAACATCGGGCCATTATCGGATCCCACCACGACCGTCATCGTCAAACTCCCACCGACATCGATGTTGTAACCAGGGCCCGAAGGTGGCCGTGCGTTGTCGATCCAAGCGTTCATGAACGGGTTGCCCTTGCTGACAGTGAAGCTGACCGGAGAGGAAGACGACGGGTTGTAGCTCGCATCGCCCGAGTAGGTGGCGCTCGCAGTGTGCGTTCCAACGGATAACGCCGGAGCCGTCCAAATGGACTCTCCGCTGGCGTTCAGTGGAATTGTGGCGCTGCTCGCGTCAATCGTGAATGTCGCCGAGCCCGTGGATATGCCACCAAGTCTTCCCATCACGGAGCTGGCTCCGATCGGCTGGACGCTCAAAGTCAAAGGGACGGGCGTGTTGTACAAAACGTCGCCCCCGGCGGCGATCTTCGCTTGGCCCGTGCTCAGCGAAAGACTGATCGAGGAGTTTTCGGGAGTCACTCGAATTGCCACGGGCGCAGACGAACTGGCACCAAACACGCCATCTCCCCCGTAGCGGGCAGTCACGTTGTAATAGCCACCGGGAAGATAGTCGATGGAGCTGGCGGCGGTGCCTGCGTTCAAAGTCAGAACCGTTTGAGATTGGTTCGAGGGGACAGGTGCGTCCGTCAAAATCGCGACACTGCCTGTAGGCGTATCCGTCCCTGATCCGGCTTTTACAGACGTCGTCACTGTGATCGGTGTGCCGTGTGTGATGCTGGTCGAAGAAAGTTGAAGAGAAGTCGTCGTTGACGTAAATGATATTGTGTTCCAGGCATTTACCAGAACGGATGCGTCCACCGAGCCAAGTCCACTGGCCAAGTCGTAACCTGGTCCCGCCGAGTACAGCGTTGTGGCATTGTGTCCGGCGGTGTTTTTTGCGCAATCACTCGCTCCGCTTTGGCATGGCACGCTGTTGCTACCCACCGTGACGTCGTGAAAAGCAGCTGGCCTCTGCTGCGACAACGGGTACAGCGTGAAGTTCGCCTGCCCCTGCCTTCCGTATTTCTGGTTCACGAGCGCCATGATCCCCGCCATTGCGGGCGTCGATGCTGACGTCCCACCCGTCAGCACAACCTCCATTTGTCCCACTGTATCCGGCATACATTCGCCGGCGAACGCACAAACCGGGTACGCGCTCAAATTCGCACCGTTGGACGCGAAGAGCGAAACGTCCGGCAGGTCACGTACTCCATCCGCCGGTACACCGGGCGCTGACTGCCAACTTGGCTTTGCATACCCGGCGCAGGTGGTGGTGCCAGCTGTTGTGGTCGTGCTCGCACAATTGCTGGCACCGCCTCCTCCCGCAAAAATCTCATGGCGTGCCAGGCCATCGGCGATCACATCAAAGCCAAACGGATCGTCCCAAACCTGCTCGGGAAGGGGAGCTTTGAGGGATCCCTCGCTCGAATCGTTCGTCCCGCTCCATAGCGTGGTGGCGCTCTCGCCGCCCGTTGCGTAATCGGAGTAATAAAAATCCGTGCCGCCGACCGCAACGTTCCATGGAGTTGCAGCCAGGCCACTCACGGCAGGTGTGGGGATCGCGAAGGAACACAAAGGACCAGTATCGCCTGATGCCACCAATACCGTTTGACCTTGCGCAGCGGCTTGCTCCCACAGCGCCGCCCAAAACTGGTTGCCTGAGTTGCCGAGAAACTGTTCGCAACTTCCGAAACTCACGCTTAGCACCGAAGCCTGATTGTCTTCCACGGCGCGGATGGCCGCGAGGCTGATCGGATCTTGCAAATTGCCTCCGTCCGAGATGTACAGGTTTACGATCGCTTTCGGAGCCACCGATCCGCTGACTTCTACGTCCAGATACGCCTCGAGGTCCGGGCCGTCGATCGTGCCTGGGTCTGTTCCATCAATCACAACCTGCGTAGGATTATTTGTAAGCCCGAAAAGCTGCCGGTAGGCGTTCACCAGGCTGACGTCGATGTTGGATTCATTGATAATTCCGATCGTCTGCCCCGTACCATCGATCCCGGCCTGGTACAAGGGTTCCAAGTCATACTGCGTTGCAAAATCCTCGGGCGCGAGTGGAAAAGCATAAGGATTGGCAGTACCGAACGGATTCGTGATGGTCCAAAACGGAACGGCCCGGTGGTTTGCCCGCGAATAGATCGCCTGCCCCGCCACATGGCTGAACGGCTTGGCGCGGAAATCATGTAGGGGTGAAATTCCCCTCATCAGTGACGCTAAGGCCGCCGGGATGCTGAGTTCGGTGGCGTTTGCGTAGTGGACTTTTCCTGCAACGTTGTATTGGTGAATCTCCGTGTGGAAAGCCTTGCGCAACTGACCGGCAGTTCCGGAAAACTCGATAAACTGCTTGCCCTTGCCTACTCGTGTTATCCGAAATCCCTGCTCGCTCAACCAGTTCGCAACGGCTTGAATGTCCGAGTCCGCCGGGCCAAAACGCTCCCCAAATTCCTGCGGCGTGAGCCATTTGTGATATGCGCCGGAGCCGCGCTGGTGGGTCTGCTCGAGGAATTCCTGCAGCTCGAGTTCCCTTTCCGGCGTTCGATTCAATAGCAAAAGGACGCGATCTGCGGCGAAGCTATCGGCGACGGCGCCCCGGTCATATTTTTTCTGCGCCAACGGATGAACGTTGCCCGGAAGTTTTGTGAACTGTGTTGCATCGACCGCTTGGGTGACCAACTTCGACGGGGGGTTCTGCGCAATTGCTGCGTTCGCTCCGACGATTCCCAGAATCAAAAGCATTGCTGGTATGCGTCTCATGCTGGTAAGAGACTCCTGAGAAACGTATAGCGCCAACTACGAGGACCGGCTGTAGATGTTCCTTATCTCCGGGCAAGGGCAGAGCATAGCATGTCTTAGGTGCGTTTGTTCATTACGTTCTGATGTCGTAACGCACGACTACTAAACCGTTCAAGCTGTGGGCATCAAGCGAGCGCCAAGTTGTGCAGAGGCGACAGTTGACAGTGCTGGTCACCAGCGTCCGCTGCAGGATTCCTCCTCAGTTCATTCAAATTCCGTCGGGCCCTGATGGAAAAGTTCAGACAATTTTTGAAATTGACACGACAGCCAGTCCCGGGGCTAACCCTCGACGACAGCGAAAATTAGAGCGATCGGCTCGAGAACGAAGCCGCCCGGAAGCGGCGTCACTCGCTCGACGAAAGACCGGCTAGTACCGGAATTTGTGACAGTTGACTAGGAGATTTTTTGAGTAAGACTCTCTTTTTCTCAGGACCGAGCATTCGTGTCACAAAACGACGGGATGTTCGGTCTTTGCGAGTACAACGGGCAGTTGTGAAAGTGCCCGATCGGAATGGAAATGAAGGTGGCACTCATGAAAATCGTTGTGATTGGCGGCAGTGGACTCATAGGGTCAAAGCTGGTTACCAGGTTGCGCGCGCAAGGGCACGAAGCAGTGGCCGCATCTCCCAATTCCGGTGTCAACACGTTTACGCGATCTCAGGGCTGCTGACCTGCGCCCCTGGGGTATGGGAAAGTACACCGGCCGTCAAACATTGTGTACACACGAAGAGATTGCCCAGCTCGCCTACTGCCTCTACGAATCGCGTGACCGCCAGGATGGCCAGCGACATTAAAGACTGGCTGCGTGTCGAACAAGAACTCGTCCACCGCTACGAGTAAATGCAAGCACCGGCGCTTACAACCCATGGAACCTTAGTGGTCTCGCTCAAACGAAAGGATAGTTTATGACGATTGCAAAACTAGTTTTGATGTTGGTATGTCTGATGTCCGTCACGCTGGGACCCAAAGGAGTGCCCAAGGAGGCCCCCAAAGAGGCTCCCGCAGAGGCGCAGGTTACGCCGCTCTTCTCGAAGGATCTGGCGAATTTTGCCGGCAAGGAAGGTCTGATGATCACGGTGGTGTATCCACCGGGCAGCTCAGATCCTATCCATCGCCATAACGCGCATGCGTTTGTTTATGTCCTGGAGGGATCGATCGTAATGCAGGTGAAGGGCGGAAAAGAAGTGACGCTGACACCTTGGCCAGACCTTCTATGAAGGTCCCACTGATGTTCATATCGTCGGGCGAAACGCCAGCCAAACCATACCAGCGAAATTCGTCGTGTTCCTGGTTAAGGACAAGGGCGCTCCCGTAGTCGTGCCGGCCAGCTAACTCAAAAACTGCGAAGATTTCCGGTCCCGCAAGAAAATTCGAGGAGGAGATACCCATGCGCATGATTACAGTGAAAGACGGTACGACGATTTACTACAAGGATTGCACCGGTCACAATGCCACATCGATTATCGCGGCTTTATGTCGAAACTCATGATTGACATTCCAGAACATCGCTGTCTATCATATTGCTAGACTGTACCTAGGATTCTGCTATGGCAACTCTTTACGTGGAAAATGTTCCGGAAGAATTGTATGACGCGTTGCGCGAACGCGCCAAGTTACACCGTCGTTCCATTACTGCAGAAGTATTAGCCTTGCTAGAAGACAATGTCCCTACCGAAAAGGAACTTAGGCGAAGGGCCGATCTTTTGCGGAAACTGGACCGGCTGAGTGCTTCTGTGAAGCGAGCCGGTGGAGAATTTCCCACCGCGGAATCGATGATTCGCGAGGATCGCTCTAGGTGAAGGCCTTCATCGTCGATTCCAGCGTTGTCGCAAAGTGGCTTCCTCCCCTGAATAACGAACCGTTAGCATCTGAAGCCCGTGTGCTGCTAGCGGATTGGACCCGCGGCAAGATTGAACTTTCTGTTCCCGATTTACTGCTCATCGAAGTAGCCAATGTGCTGTGGAAGGCGACTCGGGCTGGACGGTGCAAGGCAGTGGAAGCACGCGCCGCACTCAAGATTCTGATCAGCTACGGCCTTCCGGTGGCCGCCTCTGCGACGCTCCTAGAAACGGCCCTGCGTATAGGCATCGAATATGAACGAACGGTCTACGACTCCATCTACGTCGCTCTCGCGGTTGAATCTGGAAGAGAATTAATCACTGCTGACGAGAAACTAGCGAACGCACTCGCCGCCTATTTTCCTGTGAAGTGGATTGGCGCGATGTAAGAAGTAAGACTGCACACGAGCATCTACAAAATCGTCTACAGTCACCTAGATGAGCGGCCTGAGACATAGGTAGCACATCGTACCGGACATCTCTAACAATGTCGGCTCTGTCAAATGTTTTTTGAGCGCACTTCTCCCCTCACTTCGAAGAGTGCTCTTCCTTGTTCTTCTTTGACCTCTGCTTTGACGACTACGGCTCGTTTGTAATCTTTCGGTCGGTTTCAGTCCGACCTAGACATCTCTTCGATCTTTACTTCGACCATGATTACTTCTTCAAACTCTCTTTGCAGGGAGCGGGATGCCCCATCATGGGGACGGCGTTCTACTTCACGCCATGTCCGGTACCGAGCTGTCCCGCGTACGAACCGAACTCGAACGACTGCGAATACTCACAACCATTCCGCCACATCCAGTACAAACGGAC
>Ga0068863_100006346_pt1 | contig 11594 bp, 9 predicted proteins | sample KBSSwiS62_FD_66596 | JGI IMG/M metagenome (GOLD analysis project Ga0068863, IMG submission 66596) | Switchgrass rhizosphere microbial communities from Kellogg Biological Station, Michigan, USA - KBS Switchgrass S6-2 | ecosystem: Host-associated > Plants > Roots > Rhizosphere > Soil ...
GGATTGGGATTAAATTGCACTATCAATCCTGAATCGCAGTGGTCTCGAAAGAACTATTTCTATCCGGATCTTCCGAAGGGTTATCAGATCTCGCAATACGATCGCCCGCTTGCCGAACACGGTTTCATTGAAATTCAAGTGAACGGTGAACCGAAGAAAATCGGCGTTCAGCGAATCCACATGGAGGAGGATGCCGGTAAATCTCTGCATGAAGGCTTTCCAGATTCGGCCAGGAACACCTATCTGGATTACAACCGCAGCGGTGTGCCTCTTGTCGAAATCGTCACCCGGCCGGATATCCGCAGTTCTGAGGAAGCCTATGACTATCTCACGCGGCTGAAGGAGATCCTCGAGTATCTCGACGTTTGTGACGGCAATATGGAAGAAGGCAGCCTCCGCTGCGATGCCAACGTTTCTATCCGCCTGAAGGGCGCCGAAAAATTTGGAACAAGGACCGAGCTGAAGAACATCAACTCGTTCCGCTTCGTTCGCAAGGCGATCGATTATGAACTCAACCGTCAGGCTGAGGTGCTGGAGGGCGGTGGGCGGGTCATCCAGGAGACGCGCCTGTGGAACAGCGATGAAGAGCGCACCGTCTCAATGCGAAGCAAAGAAGAGGCGCACGACTACCGCTATTTTCCGGATCCCGATCTGCCGCTGCTCGTGCTCGACGAAAAATGGCTCGCTGGCATCAGCAAATCAATGGTCGAACTGCCCGAAGGACGTCGGAAACGCTTCGTTTCGGAGTATGCGACGTCCGACTACGACGCGGGCGTTCTGACGATGACGAGGGCAATAGCCGAGTTCTTTGATGGCGCTGCGAGGCTTAGTGGTCAGCCCAAAGCGGCTGCAAACTGGATCATGGGAGACCTGCTACGGTTTTTCAAAGACGGCAACGTGGATCTCAAGGATCTTTCTCAGTCTCCTGTAACTCCTCAAATGCTTGCTGATATGATCCTGCTCGTCGAAAAGGGAACCATCTCCGGCAAAATCGCAAAGACCGTGATCGAGGAGATGTACAGGACGGGCAAAGCTCCTGCAGCTATCGTTGAGGAAAAGGGTCTCCTGCAGATTTCCAGCAGCGGTGAGCTTGAAGCGGTCGTCGATGGTGTCATGACGCAACATGCCGATGCTGTTGCGCAGTTTCGTTCGGGCAAGCAGGGATCGCTTGGTTTTCTCGTCGGACAGGTGATGAAGGCCACACAGGGACGCGCGAATCCTCAAACCGTAAATGAACTTCTGAGAAAGAGACTTGCGGGCTAGAGCGCCAGACGCTATATTGCCCCTTCGCCATGGAATTGGAAGAAACAAAGCGGAAATGCATCTCTGATTTCTATCGGGAGGAGTTTCTTCGCCATAAGAGCCGCCTGGAATGCCAGCGTACTTTTTTCGGAGAAGGCACCTACGAAGAGATTGAAGGGGTCTTGAACCGCATCATTGCAGAGATGGACCGTATTTGTGAGGTCGATAATTTCGAGGAACTGGCGAGCCATCTGCTTCAGCGCATCGACGTCGTGACGAATCTCTCCTCATCCAAAGTCGATCCTACGTATCGCATTCACTAGAGTACTTCCTTCCCCAGGCGCTTACGGATGCATAAATGTGCTTCCGCAGTTATTGAATCAGTTATCTGCCCTCGCAGACGGACGAAATGATGCAACAAAATTAGCCAGGGTTCAGCCGCGAAGCGGTACGAACCCTGGCTACGATGTGAAAGGAGCGGGTCCGGCCTATTTCGGCGCTGCGGGCGGCGCAGTGGGCGTAGTCGGTGCGGGTATCGTCGTTCCAGGCCCGGTCGCGGGAGCGCGTCCGCCGAGCGGTGCAATCCCAGGCGTTGTCGCTGCGGGATTCTTAGGCGTACTTGCGGGTGCCACAGCAGGAGCTGCAGCGGGTGCGGTGGTCCCTCCCGACTTCTTGAAGTTCTCGTTCACGCGGACGAGGACATCCTTCGTGATATCGTTACCCGCGTTGGCCCAAACCACGTTCGAGTCTTCCGCGAGATCGACCACGAGTGTGTAGGACTTTTCATTGACGAACGCCTGCAGCTCACCGCGAATTTTTTCCGCAATGGGGTCGAGCAACTCGCCTTGCAACTCGTTCATTTCTTTTTCGTAGACCTGGGCCTTCTGGTCGAACCTGAACTTGGAATCCTCGATGTCTTTGGAGAGTGACGCTTTGGCCTGAGCGCTCAGAAGACGCTCGCGTGTGCGCAAATTGTTGTCCTTGTCCTCGATGTCTTTGCGGAGTTTGTCCATTTCAGTGCGAATGACATCGAGCCGCTTCTGCAGTTTGTCGCTGGCAACCTTGCCTTCGTCCGACATCAGCGTCAGGGTCCGAGTGTTGACGACGGCGATCTTGGAATCTTGCGCCACACCCTTCTGAGGCAGACAAACAACGATGCACGCAATGGCCATCGCCAGGGTTGTGGTTTTGAGATATTGAGTCATGGATTCTCCCGAAAGGTCCTGTGAAAATTGGCCCCTATTGTACCAGAAAGGCCCTCTCAAAGTTGTAGGCTGCCCGCAACATTAGCGCTTCCTGAAAATGATTACCCAGCAATTGGACGCCGATGGGAAGAGCTTGTGAGTTTTTCCCGGCGGGCACAGAGATCCCCGGCAATCCGGCGAGGTTACACGTAATCGTAAAGATGTCAGAGAGATACATGGAAAGCGGATCGCTAGTCTTCTCGCCTATGCGAAACGCCGCTGTAGGGCTTGTCGGCGTCAGGATCAGATCGACGTGCTCGAACGCTTTTTGGAAATCCTGAAGAATCAGCGTTCTTACCTTTAACGCCTTCAGGTAGTAGGCATCGTAGTAGCCGGCGCTGAGAGCATAGGTGCCAAGAAGAATCCGGCGCTTTACTTCTTTGCCGAAGCCCTTCATTCGTGTCTTTCGGTACATTTCGGCGAGGCTGGACTCTCCCCCCTCACGAATGCCGTACCGCACTCCATCATAGCGAGCGAGGTTTGAACTGGCTTCGGCGGTCGCGATCAGATAATACGTAGCGACGGCGTACTCGGTATGAGGGAGGCTGATGTCGTCGATTTTGCAGCCCAGTTTTTCAAACGTCTTGATGGCGCCCTGAAACCGTTCCTTAACTTCCGGATCGAGGCCCGGAACGAAATACTCTTTCGGAATTCCGATGCGCACATTGTCCAGCGGTTGCTCGATTTCCCGTTGAAAGGGATCGACGGGAACATCGGCGGAGGTTGAGTCGTAAGGATCAAACCCGGAAATGATCGAAAGGACCTGAGCGCAATCGCGAACGCTGTTGGCGAACGGTCCGATCTGATCCAGTGACGACGCGTAGGCAACGAGTCCGTAACGTGAAACTCGCCCATAAGTTGGCTTAACGCCGACAACACCGCAAAAAGAGGCTGGCGTCCGTATCGATCCACCAGTGTCCGACCCCAGGGCAATGACAGACATTCCGCCGGCGACGGCCGCTGCGGAGCCTCCGCTGGATCCTCCCGGCACATAGTCCAGGTTATGCGGGTTGCGGGTTACGAAGAAGCCCGAGTTTTCAGTCGAAGAGCCCATTGCAAACTCGTCCAGGTTTGTCTTGCCCACAACGATTGCGCCGGCGCCGCGAAGCCGCTCAACGGCCGTGGCCGTGTAAGGCGGAACATAGCCATCAAGGATCTTTGATCCGCACGTGGTTACCGCGTCGCGCAGAGCCATGTTGTCTTTGATGGCAACGGGCACGCCCGCAAGCGGCTCCAACTCTTCGCCTGAAGCGATCCTTGCGTCGATACGTCTTGCGTCTTCAAACGCACGATCCTTGCACAGCGACAGGAATGCACGGATATTCTTGTCGCTGCGCTCGATTTCATCGAAGACGCTCTGGATAACCTCGGTAACTGAAAGATCGTGGTTGCGGTACAGGCCGACGAGTTTGTCGGCGGTCATGCTCTTGAGGTTCATCGTTCTGTAATAACTTTGGGGACTTTGAAGTGTTTTACAGTCTTACCGGCTTCGGAACTTCCGGTGCGCAGAGCCACGCGATCTTCTCGAATTGCATGTTTGTCGTCTTTTAGGATCTGTGTTGTCGGCGCGACGGACGAGACGTCGAGCTTGTTCAGTTGCTCCACATATTCGACGATGCGGCTGAGCTGACTGGCGAGTTCTTTCTTCTCGTCGTCGGCAACCTCGAGATTCGCGAGTTTGGCGACGTACTCCACGTCGGTCTCAGTGATTTTCATACGTAATCGCAATCTCCGTGATTCGTTGCGCGCTCCAGGGCTCATTGATCCGATGGAGCAGCTTACCTTTCATTCCGAACAGCTGCTTCCGCCAAATGAGGTCGGGAACGTCGAGGACTGCAGTCGACCCATGAATCGCCGTAATGCGCGTCACGCTGGCGAGTTGTTCCCCGACTAAGGCAGGCCAGAGCTTTTGGAGAAGCTCGAGATCGAGGTGTTCATCCCACTCAGGCGATCTTCGGAACTGTGAAATCAGGCTCTTGATAGCAGGATCCAGCGGCACCGAACGACTATAGCCGACTTTAGCCAACGAAGGAACGCCTCAAAGAGGGGGGAGACGAGGGGCTGTTGTCTTTGATTTCCTGTCCAAATGTCCCGGCACGACAATAGCCCCCGATGAACGCAAGGATGCGATCTATCTCCGTTGTGTTGCTTCTTCTTGTGGCGCGGGAGTGCGTTGCTCAGAATACACAAAATACGCCTATTGATCTGCCCTCACTGACTCCCGTATTGGAAGACACTCCGCCCAAAGAAAATGCAGAGAAGCCGCGTGAAAGTTATCTCATACCTATCCTGGAAATTGTCGGATTCGATTTCGCTCTGAATCGGTTCAATCTGCGTTACATCGATCAGGAATCGTTTGATGTTACGTCATCTTCAGTCGCACGGAATCTCCGAAGCGGCTGGGTAACGGACAACGACAACTTTGAAATCAACCAGTTTCTCCATCCGTATCAGGGCTCGATCTATCACACCGCCGCTCGTTCTGCCGGTCTTGGATTCTGGACATCGGCAGCTTATACGTTTGCCGGTAGCGCGCTGTGGGAGGTCGCCGGCGAGACCACATTGCCTTCAAAGAACGATCAAATTGCCAGCGGCATTGGGGGCGTGTTCTTCGGTGAACCCCTCTTTCGCATGGCCAGCCTCACACTGGAGCGAGGCAATGGTCCGCCCGGCTTCTGGCGTGGGGTTGGCGCGACACTGATTTCTCCGGCGACGGGGTTTAATCGCTTTGCCTTTGGAGACCGGTTCGATCCGATCTTTCCTTCGCATAAACCTGCGTTCTTTACGCAATGGAACTTTGGCGCAACCATTGCGGAGCGCCGCGTAGAGGGGACTTCAACGCGCTCGCGACGTCACGAAGGCGTCGCCGATTTTTCGATGTCGTACGGGCTGCCCGGAGAACCCTATTACGCCTATCGCCGGCCGTTCGACTATTTCAACTTTGAATTCACGGCATCGAGTTCGAACGTTTTTGAAAACTTCATGACCCGTGGCCTCCTGGCAGGAAGCGAGTACAGCGGAGGTAACACTTACCACGGAGTGTGGGGTCTTTATGGCACCTATGATTACATGGCGCCGCAGGTCTTCAGAGTGTCGAGCACCGGATTATCCCTGGGGACGACCGGGCAGTGGGGATTTCGGGGCCCGCTGATTCTTCAGGGATCCGCGCTTGGTGGAGTCGGATACGGCGCGGCCGGCACGGTGGAAGGAGTCACGGGTGATCGGGACTATCACTATGGGGTAACTCCGCAGGGTTTGCTCACAGTTCGTCTTATGTTTGGGAAGGTCGCAAGCCTTGATCTATCGGGCCGCGGATACCAGATCACCCACGCCGGCGCTGTTAACAATCGTGGATGGGAGAATATCGTGCGCGGCGATGCGGCGGTGACAATGCGCTTGTTCGGCCCGCACGCCGTTACGGTGAAGTACCTCATTACGCGTCGGAATGCGCACTATCCGGAGTTGGGGGTGGTCGATCAGCGCCGGGGGACTATAGGGGTGTTCTACACGGTGGTAGGGAACAGGCGGCTGGGAGCCGTAGAGTAGTGACATGCTTAACGGACTTCTGGCCAGGAGGGCGAGAGGCTCTCTCTAAAAGCTGTACTTCACCGCAAGCACCGCATGGGAGTTTCTGTTGTACTGGCCGAGGAAATCCGTGGCCTTCCCTCGTATCAACGTGAACCCGGTCGTCAGGCGCCAGTGTTGGCCGAACGCCTGGGAATACTCCGCCTTCGCCCACAACCCATCGAAGTTTTCGCGTACCGCTGTTTCGAATGCGACGCTTCTGTTGGTATCGATCGTATAGCCCGCGCGCGCCAGAATTGTCCGTGTCAAACCACGCACCGGATTGAAGTCTGCAGCCTGTGTTCCGCGCTCTGTAATCGCCTCACCGCCGTAACCGCCCACGAAGAACCACTCCCCTGCCTGCCTCTCGAGTTGGATGACATACAAAACATAGTTGTCGGAGGTGTGATCGGGCGAGTCGAAATACGCGGCTTCGCCTTTGATCGACACCAATCGAAGCGGCACGCCGATATCGCCTCCAAACATCCGGAGCTCCGGATACGTTTCGCGAACCACCGGGCTTCCCGGCGTGATCTGAAACGACGGAAGATTATTGAATCCGGAATAGAACGCGGCGGCGAATTCCACGGAACCCACGTGGCTCCACCGGATACCCGACTGTGAACCGTCAGGGATGTCGCGCTCCAGCGCGAAGGAGGGCGCGCCCTCAGGCGGGATAAACCAGCGCTGATACAGCAGAGGAATCCGGCTCGGCGTCAGGCGTGGCGACCAGACGACGTCAATGGTGTCAGATCCCCGTTCGTAGGTGGCCCGCACCGCATAGATCGCCAGGAAGTCATTGTCGACAACGGTCAGCGAATCTTGAGGTGCAAAACGATCCGTGGGATTGACAATATCGGTGCGGCCCCACCGCACCAACTGCTTGCCCGCCTCCACCGCAAGGCCCCCACGGTAATACTGAGCGCTGAGCCGCTGCAGCGAGAGCATGGGCCGTTGTCGTCCCCGATCGTCCCAATCGAGCCGCAGGACTCGCTCGGTTTGCTCGTGGGTATCTCCCCGAAGATCGAGTGCGCCCGCAATTTGAAACCTGCCCGATGGCTTATAGAACCCTTCGTATCGGATTCGAACCTCACCGATGACATGGGTGTCGTCGTTGATGGCCTCTTGCGGGTAGGCGATTCCCTGAGTTTCGACGAATCCGCGCTGCGTGAAGTTCTGCGCCAACAGCACGAGGAGAACGAGGATGGGCATCAGGGTTCGCGGCGCATGGCTTGAATTGTGAAGTTTTCATCTTTCATCGGGAGGTTGTACTGAAGCTTGTCGATCGTGAGAATAGTCCGGCTCTTTCGTCCCGAGTCGAACATCTCGATATTTTGCGCGGTCCAGATATTCTGCACGCGCTGAATGTTCGTGTATTTGGCCCGGCGAATCAGTTCATCCTTCTTGAAGTTCTCGATCTGAACCACGACGTAGTTGTCCTTCCTCACCCAGACATGCGAATGCGTATACTGCGATACCTTTCCCTGTCGCGGCTTCGACTCGATCTTCCAGCACACCTCGCCTTCGAGTGGTTCCTCGGCAAGCAAGCGAAAGTCGAATTGATCCGTATCGCGTTCTTCGAGGTCTTCGAAACTGAAATCCGTCCCGAAGAATCGCTGCGAACGATCCTGAAGTGCGATGCGTCGTTCCCGGCCGATTGCCGGTGTCCACATCCATTGATCCGACGAGCGATCGGGGTGGTTCACGACAAGCAGCGCGACGCCCTTGACCTCCGCAGGCGCCGAAAACCGAAGGATTGATTTACTGTTCCCGTGGGATCCAATGCGTTCGAAGTTCCAGCGCTTCTCTGTGACTTTGTTTGTGCCGTCGATGACCTTCAGCGTGCCTTCATAGCGTTGCGATGTCGAGTTCGCACGGTCCTGCGCTTCTTTAATGATTGCGCGCGGATCCTGCGCAAGCGCCGTGGCACAAAGGGTGACGAAAGTCACAATCCCGCAGAGTGTTCGTATCCTATTCATACTCGAGTGCCTCGACGAGAGATCCTCGGACCGCAGCCTCAGCGGGCCCAAGGGCGGCAATGAAAGCAGCAATCAAAATAACCGGAACGAGCGCCAGCGCCATTGGCGTTGGGAAAATGTAGTCCAGATCTAATCCCCCAAGATCGCGGCGTACCATTCCCAGCGTGTAATAAATGTTGAACAGCCCCATCACAATGCCAAGGATTACGCCGATCGCGCCAATGCTCAGGGCTTCGAGCCAGATGGTGCGTCTTACCTGCATTCGCAATCCGCCGACAGCTTGAAGAACACCCAGTTCGCGACGGCGATCAGTAATGGAAACTGTCAGTGTATTAATGATCCCGAGCACAGCGACGAGGACAGCGACGACAATTTGGACACGAGACATAGAGAACCATCGCTCCACGAGATTGAAAACATATTCGCGGATTTCGGCGTTTGAGAGGATAACCAGATGTTGGCGGCCTTCGAGAGCCTTCTGGATTCGTTTCTTCACCTCATTGGGGTTCTCACCCTTATTGACGTAAACACGCGCAAGATTCACGGTCGTGTCCTTCCAGTTCTGCACGTAGACGCTTCGATCGATGAACAGCGCTCCCTGCATGTCGGAATAGTCGCGGATGATCCCCACTACGGGCAATGCAAGGATCCCACTCGGCGTCGGAAGGTCAATGACATCTCCCAGTTTAAGATTGTGGTTGGCCTGAAAGGCGTCTGAAATGATTGCGCCCTTTCCCTCTTTCGTGAGGCGATACATCTCTTCTTCGTTGCCTTCCATGGGTTTTCGCTGCACGGTTGCCTTCAATTTGTCGGATTCCACGGACACCACCATGACGGGAACCTTCTGATACATGATGCGAGCGTTGCGAACGAGTTGAACGCTTCGAACCCCGGGCACCGATTCAATCAGTGATCCGATTTCTGCAGGGAATGTCGTTGTCCGCGAGACGAGATTGGCTGTCGGCGACATGAAGAAGTCGGGATTCAGCGCCGTCGTCATCCAGTCGTCGATGGCTGTGCGCATGGAGTATGTGACGCCGCCGAAGCCCATGGCCATCGCCAGAGAAAGCATTAACGCAGCGACGGTAGCGGACGTTCGCCTCGGCGCCTGAATGAGGCTATCTGCAGCCAGTGTTCCTTCCACCGGAAAGGCTCGCCGCAAACCAGGACGGATTGCGCGGGCCAGCAACAGCGTCAAAGCAGGCGCCAGGAAAAGCCCTGAAGCGATGATGAGGAGGTAGCCGATATAGAACGCGGGCCTTGATGATGCGAAGAACAGCGTGCCGAACGAAATCGCCGCGAGAATTGCCGCCGCGATTCGCCGCCGCCGGTTTTCTCCAGCCGACATGAGTTGATATTTACCCTTTTGGAGTGCTTGCACAGGATCTACGGCTGATGCATTCCGCGCAGGAATCCACGCCGCGACGATGCTGGTTGCGACACCGAACAGGATTGCGGCGGCCAACAGCCCCGGCTTCACAACCACTTCGCTGGTTCGTTGCGCAACGCCGACCATTTGCTGCGTCAGGTTTCCCATCGTTGACGCGAGCGCCTGGGCTCCGGCCATGCCGATAGCTGCGCCCAGGATGGAGCCGACAAGGCCGGCGATAGCGCTCTCCATCAGAAACACACGACGTACCTGCTGCTGAGTGGCTCCAAGGGCGCGCAGGATCCCGATCTCGGATCGTCGATGCGTGACCGCTATCGCGAAGGAGTTGTAGATGATGAACATTCCTACGACCAGAGCGAAGAGGCTGGAGACCTGTGTCGCCAGCGTGTAGCTGTGCATCAGGGCCGCGAAGTGTTCACTCCTGGACGACGGTGGTTCCACCTCGAACCCCGGACCGAGTTCCGCTTGAATCGCCTTCTGACACTCTTCGACAGGAACGCCGTCCCTGGCGCGAATATCGATGCGGTCGAAGCGCCGTCCGCGGCCCAGCACGAGTTGGGCGGCGTAGATATCCATGATCGCCAGACTGCCGCCAAAAGCCTTGTTCATTCCCGACGATCGCATGACTCCACGCACCGTAAACGTTTTGTCCCCTACAGCCGTGTGGAGGGGGATCTTGCCATTGACCTGGATCCCATTACGGGCGGCAAAGTCTCGGCTGACCATCAGCGAATCCGGTTGTGCGAGAAACACGAGAGGGTCGTCAATGATGGCATCGTCTGCACTGTCCATCGAATAGTCGCGCAGGCTGCTATCCCCGGTCATGTCGACACCGAGAACGAGCAGGGTACCTTCGCCTGGAATGCTGGTGTCAACCGTCGCTTCTATGATGGGCACTGCCACGCCAACTTGCGGAACAGCTTGAACGCGCTCTAGAACAGACTCCTCGAATCCGAACTCGCCCGAAGTCACCTGCAATTGAGTGGCGCCTGCAATCTGGTTCACCGTGTCGCTGAATGCGCCCTGAACCGAGGCATTCACCGTATTCATGGCCACGTACACTGCCACTCCCAAAACAATTCCGGCAACTGTCAGGGTCCAACGAAGGACGTGACGCTTGAGATATGGCCAGCTGAGCAGCCTGAAGAGTCTCATTTCCGCCGATCCTCGACGATGTGGCCGTCGCGAAGTTTGAGGATCCGCTGGCATTGATCCGCCACTCCAGCATCATGGGTGACGATGAGGATCGTCGAATTCAGGCGTTCGTGAAGCTCGTGCACCAGCCTCAGGATATCGGCGCCGGTCGCGGTGTCGAGATTCCCGGTAGGTTCGTCCGCCAGAAGGATCGGCGGATAGACGGATAACGCACGGGCAATTGCCACGCGCTGGCGCTCGCCGCCCGATAGTTCATCGGGAAGATGGTCGAGGCGATGCTCGAGATGCACCATCTTCAGCAATTCCCTCGAGCGTTCTTCGATCTTGGGACGTGTCCAGTGGCGCAGATGCAGCGGTAGCGAGACGTTCTCCAGGCAATTAAGTGTCGGCAGAAGGTTGAAGAACTGAAAAATGAAGCCAATTTTGTCGCGTCGGACGCGCGTAAGGTCATCGTCTGTAAGCTCGGTGAGCTTCTGACCCTCGATGGCGATACTTCCGGAGGTTGGGCGGTCCAGGCCGCCAATAAGGTTTAGTAGAGTGGACTTCCCGGATCCGGATGGGCCGACAATTGCCACCAATTCGCCGCGTTCTACCTGAAGGCTGACGCCATCCAAAGCCTTCGCTGTTCGCTTTCCATCGAATACCTTGGACACCTGCGTCAGCGTGATCATCGCCATCAAACATGATAAAGCCTGGAAGAGGTAAAACGGCTTAGAATCACGCTGTCATGGGAATGCAGAAACGCGGCGGAACCGCCCTCCTGCCTCCGGGAGAAGGTGCCCCGAAGGGCCGAATGAGGGAAGCAGCCGCGAGGGCGCTCACACTCCTCGCGACGCTCGTCCTCACCCTCCCGATACTCGCCCAGTCCCCCGTCACCGTACCCAGGGCTCATTTCGGCTTCAACATTGGCGACGATTACTCTCTCGCTAACTACACCCGAATGATCGCGTACTGGCAGAAACTGGATCGCGAGTCCGATCGCCTCAGCCTCGTTGACATCGGCAAGACATCCGAAGGCCG
>Ga0068863_100006353_pt1 | contig 11588 bp, 7 predicted proteins | sample KBSSwiS62_FD_66596 | JGI IMG/M metagenome (GOLD analysis project Ga0068863, IMG submission 66596) | Switchgrass rhizosphere microbial communities from Kellogg Biological Station, Michigan, USA - KBS Switchgrass S6-2 | ecosystem: Host-associated > Plants > Roots > Rhizosphere > Soil ...
ACCGGATGCACGGTACGGGTCTCGAGAATCGCCAGCGGGGCGTCGCCGGTCTTCCAGGCGAATTGGGTCGCGTCGAGTCCGTGTCCCTGGCGCGAGCGGAGCCAGCCGTGGCGCGATAAGGTCACGGTCAGCGGCTCGTCGGCAACGGTCCGGCTCGACACGACCGGCGCAACGGCCTCGATCAGCGTGCGGCGCTTGTCACCGAAGCGCCTGGCGTCAGCCTCGATCTCCGACACGATCAGAGCCGAGAGCGCTTTCGGATCGGTGAGCAGGTGCTTCAACCCTTTGCGCTCGGTCCTCAGCGCCTTGAGCTCTGTTTCTATCTTGATGGCCTCCAGCCGCGCCAACTGGCGCAGGCGGATCTCGAGGATGTCCTCGGCCTGGATATCGGTCAACCCGAATTCGGCCATCAGATCGGCCTTGGGCTCGTCCGCCTTGCGAATGATGCGGATCACCTTGTCGATCGACAGCAGCGCCAGCGACCGGCCTTCGAGAATGTGGATGCGCCGCTCCACTTCGCCCAGCCGGTGCCGCGTTCGCCGCGTGACGGTTTCGAAGCGGAAGGCGATCCACTCCTCGATGATCTGCTTCAGGTGCTTCGAACGCGGCCGTCCATCGCGGCCCAGCAGCACGAGGTTGATCGGGAGGCTTGCCTCCAGCCGCGTGTTGGCGAGCAGAAGCTGCATGAACTCCGCGGGGTCCTGGCGGCTCGATCTCGGCTCCAGCACGACACGCACCGGCGACGACTTGTCCGACTCGTCGCGCACCGTGTCGAGTGCGGAGAGCATCAGGTTCTTGAGGTTCAGCTGCTCCTGCGAAAGTGCCTTCTTGCCTTCCTTCGGCTTCGGATTGGTCGCGCGCTCGATGTCCTCCAGCACGACGCGGGTCGACACGCCGAGTGGCAGCTCCGTCACCGCAATCTGCCATTGCCCTCGCGCAAGCTCCTCGACGGTCCAACGCGCGCGCACCCGCAGGCTGCCGCGACCGGTTTCGTAGACAGCGCGAATCGCTTCCGGCTCCGAGGTGATCTGACCGCCGCCCGGCAGGTCGGGCCCAGGGATGTGCGTCAGCAGCTCTTCAAGCGTGATCGCCGGTTTGCGAATCGTGGCAATGACGGCCCGAACCACTTCTCCGAGGTTGTGCGAAGGAATGTCGGTCGCCATGCCGACGCCGATGCCCGATGTGCCGTTGAGCAGCAGCATCGGCAGGCGCGCCGGCAGGAGCTTGGGCTCCTTGAAAGCGCCGTCGTAGTTCGGCGCGAAGTCGACCGTATCCCTGCCGATTTCCGCCAGCAGCAACTCCGCGAGCGGGGTCAGGCGACACTCCGTGTAGCGCATTGCCGCAGCGTTGTCGCCGTCGCGCGAGCCGAAATTGCCTTGCCCGTCGATCAGCGGGTAGCGCAAGCTGAAATCCTGCGCCTGGCGCACCAGCGCATCGTATGCGGCGGTGTCTCCGTGCGGGTGGTACTTGCCCAGCACATCGCCGACCACGCGCGCCGATTTGACGTGCCGCGCGGGCGCGTAGAGCCCTAATTCGTGCATCGCGTAGAGGATTCGCCGCTGAACCGGCTTCTGGCCGTCCGCGACATCGGGCAGCGCTCGGCCCATGACCACGCTCATCGCGTACTCGAGATAGCTGCGTTCGGCGAACTGCGCCAGCGGCAACGATTCGTCCGCGTTGCCTTCGCCGCCCCGACCACCGTCCCTCGGCGGCGCGGGTGGGGCGGCGTTTCCGTCGGCGGTGAACAGTTCGCCGGTCAGCGCGTCGACGTCGCGACGAGCGATCGGCCGGGCGGGCTTCTTCTTTCCTGCCATTCAACGTTCCAATCGAGGAGTGGGTCGTGGCGGAGCTCAGACATCGACTTCGACTGAATTGCCGGATTGCTCCATCCATTCCCGGCGGCTCGCGGCCTCGCCCTTGCCCATCAGCTTGGCAAACATCCGCTGAGCTTCGTCGGCCGCGTCGGGCGCGACGCGCACCGGCAGGACACGCCGGGTTTCCGGGCTCATCGTGGTTTCCCACAACTGCTCCGGATTCATCTCGCCCAGGCCCTTGAAGCGTCCCACCGACCAGGAGCCGGGCTTCACACCCTCCTTAGTCAGCCGGTCCTCGATCACTTCGAGCTCGGCGTCGTCGAGCGCATAGAGCTTGCGCGCCGGACGCTTGCCCGATGGAGGCACATCGATGCGGTAGAGCGGCGGGCTGGCCACACAGACGTGGCCACGCTCGATCAGCGCCGGGAAATGGCGGAAGAACAGGGTCAGGAGCAGCACCTTGATGTGACTGCCGTCCACGTCGGCGTCGGCCATGATGATGATCTTCGAATAGCGCAAGCCCTTGAGGTCGGCTTCCGCGGACGAGGGGTGCGGATCGACGCCGACCGCCACGGCGATGTCGTGGATCTCGGTATTCGCGAACAGCCGGTCGCGCTCGACCTCGAAGGTGTTCAGCACCTTGCCGCGCAGGGGCAGGATGGCCTGGTACTGCTTGTCGCGCGCGAGCTTGGCCGAACCGCCGGCGGAATCGCCTTCGACCAGGAAAACTTCCCGCCGCGAGACGTCGTCGGACTCGCAGTCGGTGAGCTTCCCCGGCAGGACCGCGACGCCGGAGCCTTTACGCTTCTCGACCTTCTGTGCCGACTTCATCCGCGTCAGCGCCTGCTGGATCGCGAGCTCCGCAATCCGCTTGCCGTAATCGACATGCGCATTGAGCCAGACTTCGAGCGGGTCGCGGACGACTTGCGTGATCAGCTTCAGCGCATCGCGGCTCGTGAGCTTTTCCTTGACCTGGCCCTGGAACTGCGGGTCGAGGATGCGCGCCGCAAGCACGAAGTGGAGCCTCGCTGCGACATCCTCCGCCTGCAGGCGAGCGCCGCGCGGCAGGAGGCCGTGATGGTCGACGAATGACTTCACCGCCTCGAACAGCGCCGCACGCAGTCCAGCCTCGTGGGTGCCCCCAGCGGGCGTCGGAATAAGGTTGACATAGCTCTCGGCGATCGCGGTGCCCTCCTCGTACCAGGCGAGGGCCCACGCCGCTCCTTCGCCCTCGGCGAAGGTTTCCCCGTCCTTCGGCTTGCCCAGATAACTCTCGCGGGCGAAGATCGGCGCGACCGGCGTCAAACCGTCGCCAAGCTCCTGCAGGTATTGCGGGAGACCGCCCGCATAGGACCAGGATTGCGTCTTCCAATCCTTGCCCTTCTCGACGTGCAGCGTGATCTTCACCCCAGGCAGAAGCACCGCCTTGGCGCGCAGCGTCCGTTCGAGGTCCGGCAGCGAGATCGTCGGTGAATCGAAGTACTTTGGATCCGGATAGGCGCGGATCAGCGTGCCGGACGCGCGCTGCCCGCAGGTCCCGACGACCTTGAGCTTCTCCGCCACCTCGCCGTCGGCAAACACGATGCGATGCACCTTGCCGTCGCGCTTGACCTCGACTTCCAGGCGCCGCGACAACGCATTGGTCACGGAGACGCCGACGCCATGGAGCCCACCCGAGAATGCGTATGCACCTGCGCCATCCTTCTTGTCGAACTTGCCTCCGGCGTGCAGACGCGTGAACACGACCTCGACCGTGGACACCTTCTCTACCGGATGGATACCCACCGGAATGCCGCGCCCGTCGTCCTCGACGCTCACCGACTGATCAGCGTGCACGCGCACGTCGATACGCGTGGCTGAACCCGCCAGCGCCTCGTCCGCGGCGTTGTCGATAACTTCGTGAATGATGTGCGTCGGATCGCTGGTGCGCGTGTACATTCCGGGTCGCTCGCGGACCGGTTGCAGGCCCTTGAGCACGCGGATCGACGATTCCTCGTATCTGCTTCTTGGCAACATAGCTACCTTCTTGGGAGTGGAACGGCCCGCGTCTTCAGGCACGGGGAGTGGCGCGTTCCATGATTGCCGCGCAGTCGGCGCCGGGCGGCAGCGTACCGTAGTTGCGGTGTCCACCGGCCGTCAGGCGGGACGCGCAGAACGCATCTGCGACGTGCGTCGGCGCATGTTGCAGCAGCAGTGCGGCCTGGATCGCCAGCGCCATCCGGTCGACGACGTCGCGGGCGCGGTATTCGATGTCGGCGGGATCGCCGATCTCTTTGCGCAACGAGACGGCCCAGTGATCGAGCGCCGCGTGGGCGCCCTGCGCCTTCGCCAACTCATGGAAGAACGCGTCGACGACCTCCGGAGTCTTATTCATCGCACGCAGCACGTCAAGACACTGCACATTGCCGCTGCCTTCCCAGATCGCATTGACCGGCGACTCGCGGAAGAGCCTCGGGAAGGGGCTATCCTCCATGACACCGCTGCCGCCGATGCACTCCATCGCTTCGTACGCGTGGTTGGGCGTGCGCTTGCAAATCCAGTACTTTCCGATGGCGGTGCACAGGCGCACCAGCAGATCCTCGTGTCGTTCGGCACGGCTGTCCATCGCGCGCGCGACGCGCATGCTCAAAGCGAGCGCCCCTTCGCTCTCGAGCACCAGGTCGGCAAGCACATTCTGCATCAGCGGTTGCTGATCGAGCACCTTTCCAAAAGCCGAGCGGATCGAACAATGGTGCAGAGCCTGCGACACTGCGGCGCGCTGGCCCGCCGCAGAGCCGACCATGCAATCGAACCGCGTCATCGCGACCATCTCGATGATCGTGCGGACGCCGCTGCCTTCCTCGCCGACCATCCAGGCGAGCGCTCCGCGCAACTCGGTCTCGCTCGAGGCGTTCGACACGTTGCCCATCTTCCGCTTCAGGCGCAGCACCTGCAGAGGATTCTTGGTGCCGTCGGGTCGCCAGCGAGGCAGCAGGAAGCATGTCAATCCCCGCGGCGCCTGTGCCAGCACCAGAAAGGCATCGCACATCGGCGCCGAGACGAAATACTTGTGGCCGACGAGCTCGTAACCTTCGCCAGGTCCCTCGGCTCCGACGGGGTACGCACGCGTGGAGTTGGCGCGCACGTCCGAGCCACCTTGCTTCTCCGTCATCGCCATCCCGATCGTCAACCCTTCCTTGTGCGCGTGGGGCACGTTACGCGGGTCGTAGATGCGAGCGGTGATCCGCGGCTCCCAGATCTTGGCGAGCTCCGGGGTCGTGCGCAGCGATGGGACTGCCGCGAAAGTCATCGTGATCGGGCAGCCATGTCCCGCCTCGACCTGCGTGTGCATGTACGTTCGCGCGGCGCGGGCAACGTGCGCGCCGGGACCGGGTTCGGCCCAGGGCGATGAATGCAGCCCGTGCTCGATCGAGGTCTTCATAAGTGCGTGGTACGCCGGATGAAACGTGACCAGATCGACGCGGTTGCCAAATCGATCATGGGTCTCGAGCTCCGGGGCGAATCGATTGGCGAGCGCGCCGAGCGCGCGGTAGTCGACCGCCCCGACGAGCGAGCCGAACGCAATGAGATCGTCATGCGCCCAGCCTGCGCCTTCGCGCCGCACCGCTTCGAGCAGCGCTGCGTCCTGCAGGTACATGTTGTAGTCGCCGAGCTCACGCGAAACGTTGACGACCTCGTGGGTTTCGGCCAGGAATTCCCTGGCCTTCGGAAGATGCTGAGACGCGTTCATTGGATCGTCTCCAAGGGCATTCGGGCTGACAGAGTAAAATCGACGTCGTCATTCCCGGCAACAGATCTTATCAGTCCGTCCGTGACGGACCCGCAAAAAAGAACGCGAAGAGAGAAGGACCGAATGAGCGCTTTCCAGTCCGATCGGCCCGGCCGCAGGTTCCCGATCGTTGTCGTCCTCATCCTGATCGTCATCGCCGCCATCGCCGGCGGTGCTTACTATCTGCGGCCACGTCTCGAATCCGTGCCGCCGCAGATCACCGTCTCGCCCGATGTCGACGTCCTGGGCGTGGCACCCCTCGAGATCCAGATCACCGACAAGGAGACAGGCTTGAGAGCTGTCACGGCGACGCTGACTCAAGGCGGGACCGCGCATAGCCTCGCCTCCGAGCAGTTCGAGCCGCCTGCGAGCGAGAAGAAGATTGCGGTTGTCGTGGCGAAAGTGTCTGGCGTAAAGGAAGGACCCGCCGTGCTTCGCGTTACCGCGCGCGATGCCTCGCTGTGGCATTACTTCAGCGGGAATGAGGCCGTGCTGGAGAAGAACCTCACGATCGACATTACGCCGCCCACGCTGGAGCTCATTGCCGATGACCGCTACGTGAATTTCGGCGGCGTGGGCGTGATCGTCTACAAGGCGTCGGCGGACACGGTGACCAGTGGGGTGAAGGTCGGCGATTACTTCTTCCCGGGCTTCCCCGGCCAGGTGAAGGACCATCCGGAGCACTTCCTCGCGCTCTTCGCACATCCTTACAACGCTCCGCCGGATGCGAGGCCCACGCTGGTGGCCACCGACAAGGCCGGCAACACGCGCGAACTGCGCATCGCCTATGAGCTCAAGAACGTGCGGTACAAGAAGAGCACCCTCGCGTTATCGGACGCCTTCCTGCAGAACAAGGTCGCGCCGCTGCTCACCGACGTCACGGCGCGCCAGGGCGCGCCAAAAGACGTCTTCGTTGCCGTCAACAAGCGGCTGCGGAAGGAAAACGAGGACCGCATCACCGCGATCACCACCAAGGCCACACCGTCGATCCTTTGGAAGGACGCGTTCGCCCAGCTCAGCAATTCGAAGGTCGAGGCGAACTTCGCGGACCAGCGGACCTACACCTACAACGGTGAAACGATCGATACGGCGTACCACCTCGGTTACGACCTCTCGGTCACAAAGCACTATCCGGTCGAAGCATCCAACAGCGGTACGGTGGCCTTCACCGGCGATCTCGGCATCTACGGCAATGCGGTGATCCTCGATCATGGGCTCGGTCTCTTCACTCTCTACGGGCACCTCAGTTCGATCGACGTCAACGTGGGCGATTCCATCGCCAAGCGGCAAATCCTCGGCAAGACGGGCGAGACGGGGCTGGCCGCCGGCGACCATTTGCATTTCGGGATCTATCTCGATGGCGTAGCGGTGCTGCCCGTGGAGTGGTGGGACGAGAAGTGGATCGATGACAACATCAAGCCCAAGCTGGAAGGGCGAAGCGGGCAGGAGATTGCGGAGGCGCAGCAGCCGGTGAAGGGAACGCGGAAGGGTGGGGGAAAACGGCGGCGATAGCCGTTCGCCTGAAGATGAGTCAATCACTGATTGCATTCGCGTTGCAGATTGCGGTAACCGCCACGTCAGCGCAGACCTTTCCCGGGAGCGAGCGCAAGGCAGCGGGCCTCGACAATCCCGCTTCGCAGAACGGCGTCGCCGCAAAACCAATTCGGGCATTCTTCGCGTGCGATGCCGGCAAGACGGTAAATGCGGTGTTCACCAATGGCGCGCAAAGCAGCGTGCGACTCACCCTTTCCGACGGCCGCGAAATGTCGGTGCCGCAAGTGCTATCCGGCTCCGGCGCGCGCTATGCAAATGGCGATGAAAGTTTTGTTTTCTGGAACAAGGGGAATACCGCTTTCATCGAAGAGCGCGGCAAGACGACGTACAGAGGCTGTACGACGAAGGGCTAGAACGATGACCCTGAGGCCGCCGGGAGGCTGGAGTTGGTATCGCGTCAAGGCGCACGCTCTGTCTCCATCGACAATCAGGGCTTTGACTTCCACTGCGGTGATCATTGAGAAGAAACGGCTAGTGGACTCCAGATACGCGCTTTTCCCCGCCACTTGTTTAATGGGAGTGACAAAGCTCGTGAATGCCATGCCATCAGCCAGGAATGCGTCCCACCTGCTCTTTTGCTTGAGACTGTCGAAATATCCTTGAATGATGTCTTTGGTTGTCATGTTGGTCCTCCGTTTTTGCGGATTGCGATTGTTCAAGTCTGCGGCGTAACAGTGATCATCCAGCAGTTGACGCCCGAATTGAGTTGATAATGATGACAGGCCGCGGCACGCGTTAAAATATCAGCCGTCTATGCGATTGCGTGAAATGAAGGATTAAAGACATGGCTCGTAAAGAACTAGGTTTCGCAGAGCGCCTGCAGACGGCGGCCAAGGCCAAGCAAGCCCAGCTGGAAAAGATACGCGCAACGGCGCTGGCTAACGACGCACAGTCCGCCGAGCGGCAGGCTGCACGGGTGGAAACGGCAAATGCGCGCCAAATCCGCACGGCCGAACGCAAATCGGCAGACCGGGTCGCCGCCGGACTGAGAGACGCAGAACGCGCGGCTGAGAAAGCCAGACAAGCACGCGCCGTCGCGGAAGAAAGGGCGCGCAAGGATGCCGAGCGCGTTGCCAAAGTGGCGGCGGACGCAGCGCTTAAAATCGATCAGAAGGCCGCGCGCGACGCTAAATACGCCGCGCGCAAAGCGCGCCCGAAATAAGCAGGTGGGAGCTGGTCGGCATCGCAAAATAATCACTAACCGGTGCGACCGACAACCAATGAGCGGCGGCTTCGGGAAACGGGACAGGCAGCAACGGTCGACTGCGGGCGAAGACAACCCGCGGCCATTTTCGGACGATCGCACTCGCAGCTCTTGCCGGGAAGCGGTGGTCGACGGCCGTCGGCTTTCGGCCTATTCTGTTCGATCCGAGCGCAGCGGACGGGCTTCCAGCCTGACCTCCCCAGCGTCGCCGGCGCCGCAGGACGCGGCAAACGATTCCGATGCGCTGCCAGCCCGCTTCGAGCTCAATTCGTCTCACTGTTTCGGAGGTCCCATGTCCCATGTATGGTCCATTCGTGCCCGCTCGCTGGCGCTGTCCGCGGCTGTGTTGTTCGGCGCGGGTTGCGCCTCGACTTCGCAACCGCGCGTTGCCGAGCCCGTCAAGGTAAAGGTGTTCGTCGGGGCGATGTTCGAGATCGGTCAGAACACCGGCGACCGTGCCGGCGAATTTCAGTACTGGTACGAGCGCTACTGGAAGGGCGCAACGCCGATCACCGTTCCTGGCGCGCTGCAGCCGGTGTACTGCAACACGGATGGGGTATGCGGCGCGGTGCTCGGGATGGGCAAGGTCAACTCCTCGTCGTCGATGCAGGCGATCCTGCAGAACCCGAAATTCGACTTCTCCAAGGCGTACTACGTGATCTCGGGCGTGGCGGGCACGCCGCCGTCGCGCGGCACGATCGGTGAGGTGAGCTGGGCCACCTGGGTGGTGGACTATGACCTTGGCCATCGTTGGGCACCCGAAGAGAACAAGGCTGGGGAGCCGACCTTCATGCCGCGCAAGGGCTACGAGGAGTACCGCCGTTTCAAACTCAATCCCGAGCTCGTGGCGTGGGCCATGAAGCTTTCGGCCGATACGCCGCTGAAGGACTCGGACGCCGCTCGCGCCTATCGCCAACGCTACCCGCAGGCCGCGGCTCGGCGCACGCCTTTCGTGGGCACGGGAACCCACATGACGGGTGACACCTTCTTCCACGGACCCGGCATGTCAGACCAGGCGCAGTACATCGCCAAGCTGTACGGCGCGGATGACTACGTCATCACCGAAATGGAAGCGGCGTCGATCACGCTCGTGATCAAGCGCAGCCACGGCACCGATCGCGTGATGAGCTTGCGGGGCGCGGTCAATTTCGACCAGGGCAATCCGCGCGAAACGACGTTGCAGCACCTGGACCCGGCGCCCGGCGAAACCGCGGGTGGATTTGCGGAGACCGTCGAGAACATCGAGCTGGTCGGCAGTCGTGTCGTCGATTACATTGTCGCCAACTGGGCGCAATGGCAAGACGGCGTGCCTGCGCGCTGAAAGTTGCGCGAGCATTGAAGCCTCGCCGCCGGGTTGCAGCGCGCGGCACCCGGCTTGGTCGGTGCCCGCAGACCAGGCGATGCGTCCCTGAGGCTAGCGAAGCATATCGAGGAGAAACCGCATGAGTAACGATCCGACGATTATCTATACGCTCACCGACGAGGCGCCGCTTCTGGCGACCTTCGCCTTGCTGCCGATCATCCGCACGTTCACCACGCCAGCCGGCGTGCGGGTCGAGGAGAGCGACATCTCGGTCGCGGCGCGGATCCTCAGCGAGTTTCCCGAGCGCCTGACGCCGGAGCAGCGCGTGCCCGACGCGCTGGCTGAGCTTGGCAAGAAGACGCTCGAGCCGGACGCTAATATCATCAAGCTGCCCAACATCAGCGCGTCGGTGCCGCAGGTGGTGGCGGCGATCAAGGAGTTGCAGGGCAAGGGCTACAACATCCCGGACTATCCGAGCGACGCGAAGACCGACGAAGAGAACGCGATCAAGGTCCGCTACGCCAAGTGCGTCGGCTCGGCGGTCAACCCGGTGCTGCGCGAAGGCAACTCCGACCGCCGCGCGCCGCGCGCGGTGAAGGAGTACGCGCGGAAGAACCCGCACTCGATGGCCGAATGGGCGCAGGCCTCGCGCACGCATGTGTCACACATGCACAGCGGCGACTTCTACCATGGCGAGAAGTCGATGACGCTCGATCGCGCGCGCGACGTCAAGATGGAGCTGATCACGAAGAGCGGCAAGACGCTGGTGCTGAAGCCCAAGGTCGCGCTTCAGGCCGGCGAGATCATCGATTCGATGTTCATGAGCAAGAAGGCGCTGTGTGACTTCTACGAGCGCGAGATCGAGGATGCCCGCAAGTACGGCGTGATGTTCTCGCTGCACGTCAAGGCCACGATGATGAAAGTGTCGCACCCCATCGTGTTCGGCCACTGTGTGCGGATCTTCTACAAGGACGCGTTTGCCAAGCATGGCAAGCTCTTCGACAGCCTCGGGGTGAACGTCAACAACGGCATGGTCGACCTGTACAACAAGATCGCCACGCTGCCAGAGTCGCAGCGCGAGGAGATCATGGAAGACCTCCACGCCTGCCACGAGCACCGGCCGGAGCTCGCGATGGTCGATTCGGGGAAGGGCATCACCAACTTCCATTCACCCAGCGACGTCATTGTCGACGCCTCGATGCCGGCGATGATCCGCGCCGGCGGCAAGATGTACGGCGCCGACGGAAGGCTGAAGGAGGTCAAGGCCGTCATGCCCGAGAGCACGTTCGCGCGCATCTATCAGGAGCTGATCAACTTCTGCAAGTGGCACGGCGCGTTCGACCCGCGGACCATGGGCACCGTGCCCAACGTCGGCCTGATGGCGCAGCAGGCGGAGGAATACGGCTCTCACGACAAGACCTTCGAGATTCCCGAGGAAGGCGTGGCCAACATCACCGACCTCGCCACCGGCGAGGTGCTGCTGATGCAGAACGTCGAGGCGGGCGACATCTGGCGCATGTGCCAGGCAAAGGATGCGGCGATCCGCGACTGGGTCAAGCTCGCGGTCACACGCTGCCGCAACTCGGGCATGCCGGCGGTGTTCTGGCTCGATCCGTACCGCCCCCACGAAAACGAGCTGATCAAGAAGGTCAAGACCTACCTGCAGGACTACGACACCGCCGGCCTCGACATTCAGATCATGTCGCAAGTGCGCGCGATTCGCTACACGCTCGAGCGGGTGGTTCGGGGGCTCGACACGATATCGGTCACCGGAAACATCTTGCGTGACTACCTGACCGACCTGTTCCCGATCATGGAGTTGGGCACCAGCGCCAAGATGCTGTCGATCGTTCCGCTGATGGCCGGTGGCGGCATGTACGAGACCGGTGCCGGCGGCTCGGCGCCCAAGCATGTGCAGCAGTTGGTCGAGGAGAACCACCTGCG
>Ga0068863_100006355_pt1 | contig 11588 bp, 12 predicted proteins | sample KBSSwiS62_FD_66596 | JGI IMG/M metagenome (GOLD analysis project Ga0068863, IMG submission 66596) | Switchgrass rhizosphere microbial communities from Kellogg Biological Station, Michigan, USA - KBS Switchgrass S6-2 | ecosystem: Host-associated > Plants > Roots > Rhizosphere > Soil ...
CGGCGCGCTGATCCCGGTGAGCGAGGCGCTCCAGACCACGGGAACCACCGATCTCATGGCCGGGTGGCTGTCGTCGACCGCCAGGCTGCTTCCCGTGTGGGGCGCACTGGGCTTGATCCTGGTCGCCGCCATGGCGGTGACGCCTTTCCTGAACAATGCTGCCACGGTGTTGGTGATGGCGCCGATCGCCGCGCTGTTCGCAGGCGATCTCGGCTATAAGCCCGAGGCCTTTCTCATGGCGGTCGCAGTGGGCGCCGGCAGCGATTTCCTCACCCCGATCGGGCATCAGTGCAACACGCTGGTGATGGGGCCCGGCGGCTATCGTTTCGGAGATTATGCGCGGCTCGGCGCGCCACTGTCGCTGATCGTGGTGCTGGTGGGCGTCCCTCTCATTCTTGCCGTCTGGCCGGTTCGCTGAAAACCACCTAAGGCGGCGCCATGAGCCTGGAATCCGTGCGCGCCTTCTTCGCCGAACATGCCCCCGACATCGGCATCATCAGCCAGGATGCGAGCACCGCCACGGTAGCCGAAGCGGCTGCGACGCTGGGGGTGGCGCCGGGCCAGATCGCCAAGACGCTTTCGGTACGGGTGAACGAAACGGTGCTGCTGATCGTCACGCGCGGCGATGCGCGGCTCGACAACCGGAAGACGAAGGCCGCATTCGGCGGGCGCCCAAGGATGCTCGGCGCCGACGAGGTCGAAGCGCTCACCGGCCATCCCGTCGGTGGCGTCTGCCCGTTCGGGCTCGCCGGCCCGCTACCCGTCTATTGCGACGTTTCGCTGCGCGACTTCGAGATTGTCTATCCAGCGGCCGGCTCGCGTACCGCCTCGGTACGGCTCAGCCCCGATCGCCTCGCCGAGCTTACGAATGCGCGCTGGGTGGACATATGCCAGTCGCCCGGGTCGGAAGACGGGCCATCCGCGGCATAAAAAAGGCCGGCGGAGCAGATGCTCGCGCCGGCCCAACATTGCGGTGAAGAAATCTCAGGCCTTGCATTCCTGGGCGGGCTTGCCGGGCGCAGAAATCGTGACCTGAGGCCCGTCTCCGCTGATCGAATAGCCGTCGGCGGTATAGGGCTTGCCGGGTTCGGGCGCCGTCAGCGTCGTGCCGCTTCCCGTCTTCGCTGGCTTGTAGAGGGCGGTATTGTTGCTGAAGAACTCGACGTAGACGAGCCGCGCGTCCTTGCAGCGATAGGTGCGGCTCTGCGTCACCATCGGTGGCAGCTCGACCGGCTTGGCGGCATTGAGTGCAGCAGCATCGGGATCCGGGCTGTCCCCGGAGATTGTCTCGGGCTTGCCGCAGGCGGAAAGCAGCAGGGCGGTGCCGAGAGCGGCGGCGGTGAAGAGGCGGGTCTGATTGTGCATAACAGCGGTCTCTTGGCGTCCCGGAGTGGAAGGCGTCAAGTAGAGGAACGGTGTGAAGGCGCGATGAACATGGCTTTTTGATCCAATTCCCTGAAAAATCATGGGTGACCCCCAAGAAAAGTTGCCAGCAGGCCCCAGCGACGCTGCTTTTCGGCAAGAGCGAGCGTGTAGGCGGGGCTGCTCGATGGCAGATCAACGAGCACAATTCCATCTGCGGCTCCGATCAATTTCCGGCCGATTCGCGCCGCGGTCCCGCCGTTGAAGCCGATCACCCTCAGCGCCGGCAAGCGCTCGATGAGGCGCCGAAGATCGTTGTGGCGGGCGTCACGTATCGCGCCATCGAGGCTGCCGAGCCGCACCGCATCTGCAACGACGTCCCATAGGCCGACACCCTCGGCAAGCAGCGCGTCCAGCCGGTCCGCATAAGCGAGTTGCGGAAGGTCGCCCCTGTCGAGGACCCCCGCGATCAGCCGCCAGAATTGGTTCTGCGGATGAGCATAATAGCGCTCGGCCCGCAGCGAGGCCTCGCCGGGCAGGCTTCCCAGCAGCAACAGCTTTGTCTTCTGATCGACGATCGGTGCGAAGCTGGCCTTGCGGGTCATGGCACGGGAACAAGCAGCACAGACGGACTCCCAAGAGAAGCTATGTTGGCAAGCGGCGGCACGCTCGGCTAGGCTTCGCAGCATGACCAACCAGAAGATTGCGCCCGACGCGCTCGCGCTGATAGGCAACACTCCGCTTGTCCGGTTGAAGGGCCCCAGCGAAGCGACGGGCTGCGAGATTCTCGCCAAATGCGAATTCATGAACCCCGGCGGCTCGGTCAAGGACCGCGCGGCGCTGTCGATCATCATGGACGCCGAGGCACAGGGCCTCATTCAGCCGGGTGGGATCATCGTCGAGGGCACTGCCGGCAACACCGGCATCGGGCTGGCGCTGGTCGGCAATGCGCGTGGCTATCGCACCATCATCGTCATGACCGATACGCAGAGCCAGGAAAAGCAGGCGACGCTGCGCGCCCTTGGCGCGGAACTGGTGCTGGTGGCGCCTACCGCCTACTCCAACCCCGCCCATTATGTGCACACATCGCGTCGCATCGCGGAGGAGACGCCAGGCGCACTCTGGGCGAACCAGTTCGACAATACCGCCAATCGGCTGGCCCATATCCGGACGACCGCGCCCGAAATCTGGGAACAGACCGGCGGAAGGATTGACGGTTTCACCTGCACCGTCGGCACCGGTGGCACGCTCGCGGGCGTCGGTCTGGGATTGAAGGAGTTCCGCGACGACATCGTGATCGGACTGACCGATCCGCATGGCGCGGCGCTGTACAATTATTTCGCCCATGGCGAGCTCAAGGCCGAAGGCAACAGCGTTGCCGAGGGCATCGGCCAGAGCCGCATAACCGCCAATCTCGACGGCGCCCCGATTGATACGCAGTTCCGTATCTCGGATGAGGAAGGGCTTGAGCAGGTCTTCGCCCTGCTCGCCCATGAAGGGCTATGCGTCGGCCTTTCATCGGGCATCAACGTGGCCGGCGCGATCGCCTTGGCGCGCGAGCTAGGCCCCGGCAAGACGATCGTCACCATGTTGTGCGACCCCGGCATGCGCTATCTGTCTTCGCTGTTCAACCCGGCCTGGCTTGAGGCAAAGCAATTGCCCGTGCCGGCCTTCCTGCGTCAGTAGGTCGCAGGCCGGCCTTGTCAGGCGCGGCTGACCCGCCGCGGATATTGCCGGTTGACCTCTCGCACCCGCTGACGGACAAGATTGGGCATGGGACTTGAGGTCTGATGCAGCGCGTACGGATCGGCATAACCGGCTTGGCGGTGGTCTTCCTGATCGTGCTGCTAGCAGCAGCGATTGTCGGCTTCCATGCCAAGGAACAGGCAGACTCCGGCAGCAACTCGGCGGCATCCGGCGGCAATAGCGCATCACCGCCGAGCGACCCCCTGGCCGAACTCGGGGTCGCCCCCGGCGGGACCGCCAGCGACGCGCCATCACCTCCGCCCAAGAGCGACAAGCCCTGATCCTGCACTGATCCTTCCCGCTGTTGCCGCGCTTGGCGGCCGGCCGCGGGCACCGCTCTTTTAGACAGACTTATCCACAGCCGCACGCACTGCTGCAGTCCCGGAATTCCGGGGCCGTAGTTGGCGTTTGCCCACGGGCCGTGGGCCATGGCGAGCCTGAAATCCACAACGTGATTCCGTGAAAAACCATAAAATGGATGAAAAATGCTTTGAAAAGCCACGCTCATCCAAGTACATCTCCATGGTGCAATGGGATTGGGTGTATCGCTTGGCGTAATGACGCCTCCCACCGTCCGGATCGGACGGCTCGGTTTCGGCGATCCTCCCAATGCCAGAACGGGGTGCGTCGGTGGCCGCGGGCGGAGCGATCTTCAATGATGTTCATCTGAACGGCGTCGACCCGAAGGGTCGCGTTTCGCTGCCGGCCGCCTTTCGCCAGACGATCGAGATCCGCTGCGGCAACGGCAAGGTCGCCCCGGGGCTCGAGCGGGTGCTGCGCATGGCGAAACACCCGACGCTTCCCTGCATCGAAGTCTCCGACGGGCGGCAGATCGCCGAGCATGAGGAGCAGATGGACGCGCACGCCGCACGGATCGCGGCGGAGACCGGCCGGCTCCACGGCGACGTTCTCGAGGAGGAGGAGGCGAAGGCCTATCCGCTGATGAAGGACGTCAATTTCGATGCCGCCGGTCGCATGGTCTTGCCCGAGCGGCTCCGCATGAAGGCTGGGATCGAAGGGGATGCCTTCTTCGTCGGACGCGGGCGCCGTTTCCGCATCTGGAACCCGGACAAGCTGCGCGAACATTCCGAAGGCGAGACGGCCGAGGTGATCGAGGAAATGGAAGATCTCCTCGCGCGCCGGAAGGATCGCGCATGACGGCCGCGACGCCTCACATTCCCGTTCTTCTCGACGAAGTGCTCGCCGGTCTATCGCCTGCGCCGGGCGAGACGCATGTCGACGGAACCTTCGGTGCAGGCGGCTACACGCGAGCGATCCTGCGTAGCGGCGCGCGCGTGATCGCATTCGACCGCGACCCGGATGCCATCGCGGGTGGGCACACCCTTGAGGCGGCGAGCGAGGGCGCGCTCATGCTCGTGGAGGAGCGCTTCTCGCGGATGGCGGAGGCGCTCGAGCGGTGCGGGGTGGACAAGGTCGATGGCGTCACGCTCGACATCGGCGTCTCCTCGATGCAGCTCGATCAGGCGGAGCGCGGCTTCTCCTTCCAAACCGACGGCCCGCTGGACATGCGCATGGAGCGCTCCGGCCGCACCGCCGCCGATTTCGTGAACGAGGCCGACGAGGCCGAGATCGCCGATGTCCTGCACGAGCTCGGCGAGGAGCCGCGCGCCCGCCGCGTGGCGCGCGCGATCGTGGCCGCGCGGCCGATCACCCGCACGGCGCAGCTCGCCGATGTCGTTCGCCGCGCGCTCGGCCACCGCCCCCACGAGAAGAAGGACCCGGCAACCCGGACTTTCCAGGCGATCCGCATCCACCTCAATGCCGAGCTCGACGAGCTGGAGCAGGGGCTTGCCGCCGCCGAGCGGGTGCTGCGCCCCGGCGGCCGGCTTGCCGTCGTGTCCTTCCATTCGATCGAGGACCGCATCGTCAAGCGCTTCCTGCGGCAGCGGAGCGGCGCCAACCCCGGCGGATCGCGCCACCTGCCGGACAGGCGCGATGCCGGGCCGCGGCCGAGCTTCGAAAGTGTCGCCAAGGCGGTGCGCGCCGGCGAGGCCGAGATTGCGCGCAACCCGCGCTCGCGATCGGCAACGCTCCGCGTCGCGCGCCGGACCGATGCCTCGCCATGGTGCCGTAGCGTACAACAAGAAGGACGTCAGGGATGATCACGACCCGCTTCCGAGAGGTGGTCTGGACCGGCGGCATCTGTGCCGCCGCGCTCTCCTTCTACATGGTTTCGCAGACGGTGGCTGCGAAGCGCGCCGAATTGGCGGGCGTGGAGCGCAAGATTGCCGCGACCGCGCAGGAGATTCGGGATCTGCATACCGAAATCGATACGCGCGGCGGCCTGGCCCAGATCGAAAGCTGGAATCAGCGCGTTTATGGCCTTCAGGCGCCTGGGGCGGAGCAGTTCGTGACAAGCTCCGTGAAGCTCGCCGCGCTGGTACAGCCGCAGCCGGGTACGCCCGCTCTACCGCTCGACCCGGCCATCGTCGCGAGCCATGGAGCCGTCAATCAGGTCAATTATGACGTGATCGAGGACGCCACCGCTGCGGCGCCCCGCACCTCCTCGATCAAGATGACGTCGGCCGGCGCGCCCACACCGGCTGCCCCGGCGCAGCAGCCGGTGATCCGCCAGGCAAATTATCTCCAGGCCACGCCATCCGCCCTGGCGCCCTCGGCGCCGTCGCCCTTGCACGAAGCTGCGCTGCGCAAGCCGGCCAGAACGGCGCTCGCCGATGATTTCCTCGACGGCCTGACCGCCGACGGCCAAGCCAACCGCTCGCGCAAAGCGAAGCCATGAACGCGGTGAGCGTAGGGCTCGCCGTGCCCCGCGACCGCGCTTTGGCGAAGCTGAGCACGCACACCCAGACAGCTCATTATCGGCTGACGATCCTGATGCTCGTCTTCGCGCTGATGATCGGCGTGATCGGGCTGCGGCTGTTCTACCTGGCCCTGTTCGCCGGCCCCGACCGCTCGACATCGGCGCCACGCGTCGGCCCGCGCGCGGACATCACCGACCGCAACGGAGTGGTGCTCGCGGCGACCATCAAGGGCATCAGCTTGGCGGTCCGGCCGCCGCGCATCATCGGCGATAAGGAGAAGCTTGCCGTGGAGCTCGCGCGGCTGTTTCCGTCGCGGCCGCTCGACTATTATCGCCGCATCCTGAGCGGCCCGCGCAAGTTCGTCTATCTCGAGCGCGGCGCCACCCCCGCCAAGATCCACGCCGTGCGCCTGCTCGGCGAACCCGCCATAGAGGAGGTCCCCGAACCGAAGCGCTTCTATCCGCAAGGTTCGATGGCGGCGCAGGCGATCGGCTATATGGACATTGGCGGCGTACCGGTGAGCGGCATGGAAGCCTATCTCGACCGACGGCTGACCGACCCCGCCAATCACGGTCAGCCGGTGGCGCTCTCGATCGACAGCCGCGTTCAGGCGGCCGTCGAAAGCGCGCTCAAGGCGCAGGTGATCAAGCATTTCGCCGTCGGTGGCGCCGGCATAGTCCTCGACGTGCGCACCGGCGAGATCCTGGCCATGGCCTCGCTGCCGGTGTTCAACTCGAACGCGCCGGGCCTGGTACCCGTCGGAACCGATCCGCTGCGCCCCGACGCGCGGTACAATCGAGCCATCAGCTCGGTGTACGAGCTCGGCTCGACGTTCAAGATGGTCACCTTCGCCAACGCGATCGAGAATGGCGTCATCACCGATTTCGGCAAGCGGTACGACGCCACCGCGCCACTGCAGATCGGCAAATTCAAGATACGCGACGATCATCCGGAAAATCGCTGGATGACGATCCCCGACATCATGATCCACTCGAGCAACATCGGCACCGCGCGGATTGCCGACGAACTCGGTGAGGCGCGGACTGCGGCCTTTTTCCGCAAGCTCGGCTTCGATCGTCCGGTCGATCTCGAACTCGGCGCGCGCGGTAAGCCGCTCTGGCCGGGCTTCTGGGCACGGACCACGACCATGACGACCGCTTATGGCCATGGCATCGCGGTCAGCCAGCTCCACCTCGCCAATGCCTATGCCGCGCTGGTCAACGGCGGAATATTGCGCCCGGCCACGATGCTGAAGCGCGCGCCCGGCGATGTCCCCGCCGGCCGCCGCGTCATCTCCGAGGCGACGAGCTTCCGGATGCGCCAGCTGATGCGGCTCGTGGTGACGCACGGCACCGGAAAGACCGGCAATGTCCCCGGCTTCCGCATCGGCGGCAAGACCGGCACCGCCGAGAAGAACCTCAACGGCCGCTATATCCACAACAGCCTCGTCACCACCTTCGCCGGCGTGTTCCCGATGGACGCGCCTCGCTACGTCGTGGTGGTCACGATGGACGAACCGCAGGGCATCCCCGAGACCTACGGCTTCCGGACGGCGGCCTGGACCGCGCTCCCGGCCGTGAAGAACATCATCGCCCGGATCGGGCCGATGCTCGGCATCGTCCCCGATACCAGCCGCGACATCGATCTGTCGGACATGCTGCCCTACATCTATGAGGAGCAACTCGCCAACAAGGAGAAGGCCGAGAAGGAGACCGCCATCCATGCGATTGATTGATCTGCTGCCCGATGCTCCGCCCGCCGCCGGCGAGGCGCGGATCACGGGCTTTGCGATCGACCACCGCAAAGTGGCGCCGGGGACCGTGTTCGGCGCCTTCCGGGGTGCGCGCTTCAATGGTGAGGACTTCATCGACGAAGCGATCGGGCATGGCGCCATCGCGATCGTCTCATCTCCCCAGGCATCGGCGAAAGGGGCAGTGCACATCGTCGACGCCGAACCGCGCCGCGCCTTCGCGAGCCTGGCCGCCCGCTTCTTCGCGCCCTTCCCCGACACCACAGTCGCCGTCACCGGCACCAACGGCAAGACCTCGACCGTCGAACTCACCCGGCAATTGTGGCGGATGGCCGGCTTCCATGCCGCCTCGATCGGAACACTCGGCGTCACGACCGGCGACGACCAGGTATCGACCGGCCTCACTACGCCGGACATCGTCACCTTCCTCTCCAACATGGCAGGCCTGCGTCGCGAAGGGGTAAGCCACGCCGCCTTCGAGGCATCGAGCCACGGCCTTTCGCAATATCGCACCGAAGGCCTGCCGGTACGGGCGGCCGCCTTCACCAATCTGAGCCGCGATCATCTCGATTATCACGGCACGATGGACGATTATTTCGCGGCCAAGCTTCGGCTGTTCACGGAGGTGCTCGACAAGGACGGTACCGCCGTTCTGTGGGCGGACGACGCCCGGTCCGCCGATGTCGCCGCGGCGGTCCGCAACCGTGGCATCCGGCTGCTGAGCGTCGGCGCGGCCGGCGAGGCGATCCGCCTGGTCGGACGGACGGCGACGGCACTCGGCCAGACCCTGCGGATCGAGACCGAGGGCATGCCCCGCGAGGTGAAGCTTCCGCTGATCGGCGCCTATCAGGCCGCCAATGCGCTGGTCGCGGCGGGCTTGGTCATCGCCACCGGCGGCGACGTCGAGCTCACGCTCGCCAATCTGCAACGTGTCGCACCCGTACGCGGCCGGCTCGAACGTGCCGCCATCGGCCGGAGCGGCGCGCCGATCTATGTCGATTATGCTCACACGCCCGACGCCCTCGAAGCCGCCATCTCGGCGCTCCGTCCTCATGCCGCTGGCCGGCTGATCACCGTCTTCGGCGCCGGCGGCGACCGCGACCGCGGGAAGCGTCCGTTGATGGGCGAAGCGGCGACGCGCCTGTCGGACGTGGCGATCGTGACCGACGACAATCCCCGCAACGAGGATCCCGCGCTGATCCGTCGCGACGTGCTGGCAGGCGCACCGGCCGCCAGGGAAATAGCCGGGCGCCGCGAGGCGATCGCCGCCGCCATCGGCGAGGCGCGGGAAGGCGACATCGTCCTCATCGCCGGCAAAGGGCATGAGCAGGGACAGATCGTCGGAGATCGGGTGCTGCCGTTCGACGACGTCAGCGTAGCACGGGAGTGCGCCGCATGAGCGCACCGCTATGGACCGCATCGGAGGTCGCGGCCGCGACGCAAGGCGAGACGCACGGCGATTTCACAGCTGACGGGGTGACGTTCGACTCCCGCGAGGTCGGTCCCGGCGATCTGTTCATCGCGCTCAAGGGAGAAGCGACCAACGGCCATCGCTTCCTCGATCAAGCCTTTGGCGCTGGCGCAGCGGGGGCCGTCGCCTCCGAGCCATGCGATGGCCCGCACGTCCGGGTGGCCGACACCATGGCGGCCCTGGAAGCGCTGGCGCGCGCAGCCCGTTCGCGGATGCGCGGCAAGGTGATCGGCGTCACCGGTTCGGTGGGGAAAACGGGCACCAAGGAGGCGCTCTACGCCTGTCTCGATCGGTCGATGCGCGGGGAGGTCCACCGCTCGGTCAAGAGCTATAACAATCATACCGGCGTCCCGCTCAGCCTCTCCCGCATGCCCGCGGACATGCGGGCAGGCATCTTCGAGATGGGGATGAACCACGCCGGCGAGCTCGCCGCGCTCACCCGGCTTGTCCGCCCGCATGTCGCGATCGTGACCGCGATCGCCCCGGCCCATCGCGCGCATTTCAACAGCGTGGAGGAGATCGCCGACGCCAAGGGCGAGATATTCCAGGGGCTCGAGCCCGGCGGGATCGCCATTCTTCCCTATGACAGCCCCCATCGCGAGCGGCTGGTCGCTGCGGCCCGCCCGTTCGCGGAACGCATCCTGACCTTCGGGTTCGACAAGGCGGCGGATATCCATGTGCAGGATATGATCGCGCTGGACAGGGGCACGCTGGTCTCGCTGATCCTGCCTGACGCGGAGCTCACCTTCACCCTCGCACAGCCCGGTGAGCACTGGGTATCGAACGCGATGGCGGTGATCGGCGCGACATGGGCGATCGGCGCGGACCTGGCCGCCGCGGGCCTTGCCTTTGCCGACATGCCGGGGCTGGCGGGCCGTGGCGAACGCAGCCGCATCGCAGTAGGCGCAGATGGCGGCGAGGCGCTGCTGATCGACGAAAGCTACAATGCAAACCCCGCCTCGATGGAGGCGACCATCAAGCTGCTCGGCCAGCTCAAGGCGGGCCGCCGCATCGCCGTGCTGGGCGAGATGCGCGAACTGGGCGACGACACGCCCGCCTATCATGCTGCACTGGCCAAACCGCTCGTCGATGCCCGCGTAGACTTCGCCCTGCTCGTCGGGACTGACATGCAGCCGCTCGCGACTGCCCTTGAGGGACGGATCGATTTCGCGCATGTGCCCGACGCCGGCACGGCGCTCGAGTCGCTCGAAGCGCTGATCGCGCCCGGCGACGCCATATTGATCAAGGGATCGAACGCGGTCGGCCTGTCACGCCTTGTCGAGCGTCTGCGCTCCAGGGCTCTGGTCGACGAAAGGACGACATGCTCTACCTGATTGCCGACCAGCTTGGATTTCCGAGCGTCCTCAACCTCATCCGCTACATCACCTTCAGGGCGGGCGCGGCCGCACTGACAGCGCTGTTCATCGGCCTCATCATCGGGCCCCGCTTCATCGACTGGCTGCGCGCGCGCCAGGGCAAGGGGCAGCCGATCCGCGCCGATGGCCCGCAAACGCATCTGTCGAAGGTGGGCACGCCGACAATGGGTGGGCTGATGATCTTGGCCGCGGTGATGATGTCGCTGCTGCTCTGGATGGACCTGAACAACCGCTATGTCTGGGCCTGCATCGCGGTGACGCTCGGCTTCGGCCTGATTGGCTTTCTCGACGATTACGACAAGGTCAAGAAGCGTAGCCACAAGGGCGTCTCGGGCAAGGTGCGGCTTGCCGGCGAGTTCCTCATCGCAGGGCTCGCCAGCTGGCTGATCGTCTCGGGCAACGGTACCCAGCTTTACGTGCCCTTCTACAATGGCGCGGTCATCGATCTGGGCGTGTTCTACATCTTCTTCGCCGCCTTCGTGATCGTCGCCTTCGGCAATGCGGTGAACCTTACCGATGGCCTCGACGGGCTTGCCATCATGCCGGTCGTGATCGCCAGCCTGGCCTTCTTCGTGATCGTCTATCTCGTCGGGAATGCGAAATTCGCCCATTATCTGGGCATACCGCACGTCCCCGGCGCGGGCGACTTGACGATCCTGACCGCGGCGATCATCGGCGGCGGGCTGGCCTTCCTGTGGTTCAATGCGCCACCGGCCGCCGTCTTCATGGGCGACACGGGAAGCCTGGCGCTCGGGGGCGCGCTCGGCACCATCTCGGTCGTCACCCACCATGAAATCGTGCTGGCGATCATCGGCGGCCTGTTCGTCATCGAGACAGTTTCGGTCGTGCTGCAGGTCTTCTTCTACAAGCGCACCGGCCGGCGCATCTTTCGGATGGCGCCGATCCACCATCATTTCGAACAGCTCGGCTGGAGCGAGCCGACCGTCGTGATCCGCTTCTGGATCATCGCGCTGGTGCTCGCGCTGGCAGGCCTGTCGACCCTGAAGCTCAGGTGATCACCAGCCCCAATTGGCGCGGCAAACGCTTCGCTGTGCTGGGGCTGGCGCGCTCCGGCGCCGCGACGGTGCGCGCGCTGGTGG
>Ga0068863_100006357_pt1 | contig 11585 bp, 9 predicted proteins | sample KBSSwiS62_FD_66596 | JGI IMG/M metagenome (GOLD analysis project Ga0068863, IMG submission 66596) | Switchgrass rhizosphere microbial communities from Kellogg Biological Station, Michigan, USA - KBS Switchgrass S6-2 | ecosystem: Host-associated > Plants > Roots > Rhizosphere > Soil ...
CGTGCTCGAGATAGTCGCCGTGGTAGGGCGTGACCGCGTAGGGATGCGGCACGAAGCCCGGCGCCCGGGCGGCCGCGAGCGCCCGGGCGGCGCGAAGGGCGGCGGCGCACCGGTCCACGCCGGCGCCGGACGAGGCGGACGCGGGCGACAGCACCACGTAGCCCGCCAGTGATTCGACCGCGCCCACGGTGCCCGGCAGCCGGCCGCCCGCGAACGGATCGCCGCCCACGTAGGCGTGCAGGCTGCCGCTGCGGAGCTGGGCGGCCGCCGCCGCCGGGGTCAAGGTCTCGAGACGGATCTCCTGCGGATAGTAGCCGGGATAGAACGGCAGCTCGTGGCCCGCGCGTGCGGGTTCCGCCAGACCCGCGAGAACGACCAGCCCGCGCCACAGGACCCAGAGCGCCCGCCGCGCGGGCCCTCTCCCCCGCCCGGGGGAGAGGGCCGCGACGGGGCTCAGGCCTTGAGCGTCGGCCAGGTCTTGTCGATCCAGGTGTACGTCGAGGTCGGCTCGCCCTTCGGCCAGCCGGGCGGGGCGGTGATGTTGCGGATCGGGATCGTGATGATCCGGGTGGGATCCAGGATCTGGAAGGGATAGTCCGCCGAGTTGATGCTGAACCCGGTCATCGCGTCCTTGTAGCCCTGGTGGGTGTCCGGCCGGATGTACAGGTAGCCGGCGGGCCCGGCGTGCATCATGCCCTCGAGCTGGCTGATGATCGCGTCGTCGTCCGGCCAGCCGCCGGCGAGCCGGTTGGCCTTCTCCACCGCGGTCTTGAGCATGTAGAGGGTCGAGTACGCTCCCTCCGACTGGAAGTTCGGGTACTCCTTCCAGCGGTCGTAGTACTTCTTCACGAACTCGGTATTGAGCGGCCACCGATTGTTCGGCGGATAGTTGAAGTAGTAGTTGGAGTGGACGCCCGCGATCGCGCCCTCGGGATGGTCCTTGCCGATGGCGTGCGGGGCGACCCCGAACGCGATCGTGCTCGCGAACTTCATCTTCTTGAACATGTCGTAGCGCAGGCCCTGCTTGTACATCGCCACGTAGTCGCCGCCCCACACCGAGGAGACGAGCAGGTCCGGCTTGGAGGAGATGGCCTTGGTGATGTGGGAGGTGAAATCGGTGGTGCCGAGCTTCGGCCACCCCTCGGACACCGTCTGCGCGCCCGGCACCATCTTCTTCATCACGATGTTGAAGTGGTCGAAGGCGTTGCGCCCGTAGGAGTAGTCGGGATGGATGTGGGCCATGCGCTTGATCTGCTTGCCCCACGTCATCGCGGTCGCGATCGCGCAGGTGACGCCGTCCGCGGACTGGATGTTGGTGATGCGGAAGATGTAGTGAGGGTTCGGCACCGCCTTGTCGAAGAGGAAGTCGGTGCAGCCGTCCACGAAGATCGTGAGCAGCTTCAGCTCCTCGGCCACCGGCCCCAGCGCGGGGGTGTTGCCGCTCGAGATCACCCCGGTGAAGAGGTCGACCTTCTCGGAGAGCTTGAGGCGGCGCATCTCCTTGACGTTGGCGTCGGTCCCCGCGTTCTCGTCCGCCTTGAGGGTCTCGATCTTGCGCTTGCCGAGCAGGCCGCCCTGCGCGTTGATCTCCTCCGCGGCGAGCGTGTGCCCCTTGAAGGAAGGCTCGCCCAGCACCGCGGCCGCGCCGGTGAAGAACGTCATGTGGGCGATCTTGTACGGGGTGTCCGGGACGTTGCCCTTCGGGGGCGGCGCCTGCTGTGCGTGCGCGGGCCCCACCAGCGGCACCGCGGCCAGGGGCACTCCCGCGGCGGTGGCGGCGCCGGCGGCGGCGGTGCCGACCGTCACACCCAGACGGGCCAGGAAGTCTCGACGGCTGACCTCGTGAGTCATGTGTGGGCCCTCCTCGTTGGGGATCTGCGAGCGCAACGCGGCTGCACCGGCGTCATGCTGGGCGCCATACTGCCGCAGGAGCCCGCCCGTCCGCAAGACGCTATAATCGGCGCCGGCCGGCGATGAAGGGGGTCAGACGCGTCCTCGTGGGTCTCGCTCGGGCGCTCCGCGCGCGCCGCGGCACCTTCGCGGCGGTGGCGGCCACCGTCTTCCTCCTCGACATCCTGGTTCCCCCGCTGGTCCTGTCCCTGGCCCGGGCCCCCGTGGACTACTTCACGTTCAACCCGTGGCTGCCGAGCCTGCCCGGGTACCTGCGCGCCGGGCGCGAGCCTCTGCCCGAGCGGGTGGAGCGGGCGTGGGGGCTCGCCCTCTTCTGGTTCTCGGCCGACGGCGTCTTCGGGATCGACTGGGGCTTCGCGGTCACCGCGGCGGACCTGGCGCGCTTCGCCCTCATGGCTCTCCTGATCGGCGCCTACTTCGCCCTCTGGCGCTACCGGCGGGAAGGCGCGGGGACGGCGAGTCGAGGGCTGCGGGCGGCCCGGCAGGGCGGCCTGCTGGGAGCGGCGGGGAGCGTGCTGGGTCTGGCCACCGGCGGCTGCACCGTCATGGGCTGCGGCGCGCCCATGATCCCGGTGGTCGGCCTGGCCTTCGTGGGCCTCTCGAGCGGCACCCTGGCCTGGCTCGCGCATACGTCTACCATCGCCACCGCCGCCGTCATCGCCGGGATGGCCCTGGGCGTGGGAGTGATGGCCTGGCGAGTCGGCGCGCGCGCTAGCGTCCCTTGAAGTGGGGTTCGCGCTTCTCCACGAAGGCGCGCGCGGCTTCGCGGTGGTCCTCGGTCATCCCGGTCCGCGTGTGGTGCCACGCCTCGAGGTCGAGCATCTCCTTGAGCGAGGCGGTCTCGGCCGCGTTCATGTTGCGCTTCATGTAGCGGAGCGCCACCCGCGGGCCGCGGGCCAGCCGGGAGGCCAGGGCCATCGTCTCCTCCTCGAGCCGGGCGTCGGGGACCACCCGGTTGACCAGCCCCAGGGCGAGCGCCTGCGGGGCGTCGAGCAGGTCCGCGGTGAAGTACAGCTCGCGGGCCTTGGCGGTGCCGACCAGCTGGGTCAGGTAGTAGCTGCCGCCGAAGTCGCCCGAGTAGCCGACGCGGGCGAACGCGGTGCCGAGGCGCGCGGTGTCGGAGGCGACCCGCAGGTCGCAGGCCATCGCGAGCGAGAGCCCGGCCCCCGCGGCGGGGCCGCGCATCATGGCGATGGTGGGCTTGGGCATCTCGTGCAGCCAGCGGGAGGTCTCCATGCGGCTCCGGAGAGCCTGGGCCTTCTCCTCCATCGTCTGCCCGCTCAGCTCGTTGCCCTCCGCCATCGCCTTCACGTCGCCGCCCGCGCAGAAGCCGCGCCCGGCGCCGGTGAGCACCACCACGCCCACCGCGGGATCCTCGGCCAGACGCGGGAGCGCCTCGAGGAGCGCGTCCAGCATCGGGCGCGACATGGCGTTCAGGCGGTCGGGCCGGTTGAGGGTGAGCACGGCTACTCCGTCCTTGACGTTCTCGATCAGGTCGGTGGTCATCGGCGCGCCCCTCCTTGGCGGAGCAGCGGCGATTGTACCCCGCCGCCCGGCGGGATACGCTGCCGATCAGCGATGCGCCGGCTCTCCCCCGCCCTCGCCCTCGCCGGGCTGCTGGCCGCCGCGTCCACCCCGGCCGCGGAGCGGCCCCTCGCGACCCACACCATCGAGGTGGGCGGGCTCAGCCGCACCTATCACGTGCACGTGCCGCCGGGCCTCGACGCGGCCCCCGCGCCGCTGGTGCTGGTCTTCCACGGAGGCGGCAGCAACGGCCCCGCCACCGAGCGGCTCACCCGCTTCACCGCGCTGGCCGACCGCGAAGGCTTCGTGGTCGCCCTCCCGGACGGCGTCGGCCACAACTGGAACGACGGACGCGAGATCGCGCGCTCGCGCGCGCCCCGGGATCACGTGGACGACGTGGCGTTCGTGGCCGCCCTGCTCGACGCGGTCCCCCGGCAGCACGCCATCGACCCGCGGCGGGTCTACGCGACCGGCATCTCGAACGGCGGCATCTTCTCGCACTACCTGGCCGCTCATCTCGCGGGCCGCCTCGCGGCCATCGCCCCGGTGGTGGGCGGCATCGCCGATCCTCCGTCGCGGTGGCTGCGTCCCGAGCGGCCGGTATCGGTGCTGATCCTGCAAGGCACGAGCGACCCGCTGGTGCCGTACCACGGCGGCCCGGTCGCCTTCGGGCGCGGCCGCATCATCGACACCGAGGACGCGGCCCGCCGCTGGGCCGCGCTCGACGGCGCGGGCGAGCCGGTCCGGGAATCGCTGCCCGCGGGAGAGGGCCGCTGCGGCGGACTTCGCACCGTGTATCCGGGCGGGCGCGAGGGCACCGAGGTGGCGCTGGTGCGCCTCGACGGAGGCGGCCACACGTGGCCGGGCGGAGCCCAGTACCTGCCCGCGCTGCTCGTCGGGCGGGTGTGTCGGGACTTCGACGCGACCCGTCTGATCTGGGAGTTCTTCAAGGCCCACCCGCGCCCGGGCGGGCCCTGACCGCGGAGTCCCGCTAGACGCGACCCGCCGGCTCGCGGTCCGACGCGGGCGCCGGCCCCGCGGTGGTGAACGGCCGCGGCCGGAAGGCGGAGGTCGGGAGCCCCATCTCGAGGATGCCGCGCTCGAGCCAGCGGTGGCGATCGCCCATCACCGCCGCCGCGACCCGACCCTTGCGCGCGTCGTCGTTGTGCCACAGGTCGCGGAAGAGACGGCGCACCTTCCGCCGCGCCCCCCGACAGAAGAGGTCGGCGAGCTCCCGGGCGCGCTCGGCCTCCGGGTAGCGCCCGTCCGCGAGCCGCGCGGCGTGCGCCACGGTGGCGGCCATCGCGAACAGCTCCATGGCGATGTCGACGCTCCGGAACAGGAACGCCTGGCGGCGCTCCATGCCGGCCCGGAACACCACCATGCCGTGGAAGCTCGCCCGCGCCAGTCGCCGCGCGCTCCTCTCCACGAAGCGCAGGTGGCCCGCCAGCGGGCCGAACTCGCCGAAGCGGGCCGGGGCGGCCACCCCGCGCAGCCAGAGACCCGGGTACCAGCGGGCGTAGAAGGCGGCCACCCCCGGCAGCGTCGCGCGCTTCTCGGCCGCGCTGCGCCGCGGATCGACGAGCGGGCCGGCCACCTCGAGGTGCCGGTCCACCGCCTCGCGCGCCATGAACAGGTGCATGATCTCGCTCGAGCCCTCGAAGATCAGGTTGATGCGCAGGTCGCGCAGCATGCGCTCGACGCCGACCGCGACCTCCCCGCGCCCGGCCAGCGAGGCCTCGGTCTCGTAGCCCCGCCCACCCCGGATCTGCAGCGTCTGGTCGGCCAGCTCCCAGGCCCGCACCGTGTTCCACTCCTTCGCGGCGGCGGCCTCGAGGCGGATGTCGTAGCCGCCCCGGTCGGCCATCTCGGCGGCCAGCGTCGCTACCGAGTCCATCGCGAAGGTGGTCGCCGCCATCTCCCCGATGCGAGTGCCGATCGCCTCGTGCTGCCAGATGGGCGCGCCCCACTGCACGCGCGCCGCGGCCCACCCGCGGACGATCTCGAGGCAGCGCTTGGCCGCGCCCGCGCACACCGCGGGCAGGGTGAGCCGCCCGGTGTTCAGGGTCGCGAGCGCGATCTTGAGTCCCTGCCCCTCGCGGCCGATGAGGTTCTCCCGCGGCACCCGCACGTCGCGGAACGAGATCACCCCGTTGGCGAGCGCCCGCAGCCCCATGAAGTGGCAGCGGTACTCGACCCTGACCCCTTCCCATCCGGTCTCCACCACGAACGCGCTGATGCGATGGGTCTGGGGGTCGCGCGCCATCACCACCAGCAGCTCGGCGATCGTGCCGTTGGTGCACCAGAGCTTCTCGCCGTTCAGCACGAAGTGGTCGCCGCGCGCCTCCGCGGTGGTGGCGAGGCTCGCGGGGTCGGAGCCCACCCCGGGCTCGGTGAGGGCGAAGGCGGAGATGGCGCCCGCCGCGCAGCGCGGCAGGTACTTCGTCTTCTGCTCCACGGTGCCGAAGAGCTTGAGCGGCTGCGGCACCCCGATCGACTGGTGGGCGGACAGCACCGCGGTCACGCTGCCGTCGTGGCTGCCCACCAGCTCCATGGCCCGGCAGTACTCGGAGACCGTGAAGCCGAGCCCGCCGTACTCCCGCGGGATCTTCATGCCGAAGGCGCCCAGCCGCCGCAGCCCGTCCAGCACCTCCGGCGGATACTCGCCGGCCCGGTCGATGGCGACCGGGTCCACGCGCTCGCGCAGGAACGCGCGCAGCTCCTCCATGAAGCGGGTGAACTCCGGTCGGTCCCTGGTCCGGATCGGGAAAGGGTGGATCAGGTCCAGGGACAGCCGGCCCAGGAAGAGGTCGCGCAGGAAGCCCCGCCCCTCCCAGGTCTCCGGGCGGGCCTGCTCGGCCACCCGCCGCGACTCCTCACCGCTGCTCGCCCGTGCGTCCGCCATCGCGTGCACCTCCGCGGTCTCGATTCTAGCGGATTCGCGAGCCCGGAGGTATGCTCGCCTCCGCGCGCCGCGCCTTCGACGCGCCCCAGAGAGGAGATCGTCATCGCCACCGACCCGATCGAGCAGCGCGTGCGCGAGGTGCTGGGCGGCCTCGCGATGTCCCACGAGATGGTCGAGATCGATCCGCAGTACGCCGACACCGCCGCGTTCTGCGCCCGGTACGGCTACCCGATGGAGCAATCCGCCAACACCATCATCGTGGGCTCCAAGAAGGAGCCGAAGCGCTACTGCGCCTGCGTGGTGCGCGCGACCCGGCGGCTCGACGTCAACCACGCGGTGCGGAAGCTGCTGGGGGTCTCGCGCCTGTCCTTCGCCGATCCGGAAGAGACGCGCGCGCTCACCGGCATGATGCTGGGCGGCGTCACCGTGTTCGCCCTGCCCGCCGACCTGCCGATCTACGTGGACGGCGGGCTCATGGACCTGCCGTGGATCATCCTGGGCGGGGGCAGCCGGTCGCTCAAGGTGAAGATCGCCCCCGACGTGTTCCGGGTCCTGCCGGGGGCCTCCGTGGTCCCGGACCTCGTCACCCCCGAGCCCGTCGGGTAGCGCTCGTGAGCGCGGACGGCCCCCAGGACGCGACGCCGGTCACCCGCGCGCGCCAGCGGGCGGCGCTCGAGACGCTGCCGTTCGACGACACGCGGGACTTCGAGGACGCCGCGCGCGGCTTCGTGGCGACCTTGCCCGAGGTCGAGATCAAGAACGCGCAGGGCCGCGTGGTGTGGAGCCTGCGCGACTACGCATTCCTGGCCAGCGCGGAGGCGCCGCCCACCGTCAACCCGAGCCTCTGGCGCCAGGCGCGCCTGAACCTCCACCACGGCCTCTTCCAGGTCACCGAGCGCGTCTACCAGGTGCGCGGCTTCGACCTCTCCAACATGACCCTCATCGAGGGCGAGCGCGGGGTGATCGTCGTCGACCCGCTCATCTCCACCGAGGTGGCCCGCGCCGGCCTCGACCTCTACCGCGCCCACCGCGGCGACCGGCCGGTGACCGCGGTGATCTACAGCCACAGCCACACCGACCACTACGGCGGCGTGCGCGGGGTGCTGGACGAGGCGGAGGTGGCCGCGGGCCTGGTGCCGGTGGTGGCTCCGGCGCGGTTCATGGAAGAGGTGGTGTCGGAGGCGGTGCTGGCCGGCACCGCCATGATCCGCCGCGGTCAGTTCCAGTTCGGGGCCACCCTGCCCAAGGGTCCGCGCGGCCAGGTGGACGCGGGCCTCGGCAAGGGCACCTCCCGCGGCACCGTGACCCTCATCCCGCCGACGGTCACCATCGCGGAGCCGATCGAGACGCATCGCCTCGACGGGATCGAGATCGTGTTCCAGCTCACCCCGGAGACGGAGGCGCCCGCCGAGATGCACATGTTCTATCCGGTGCTCCGGGCCCTGAACCTGGCCGAGAACGCCACCCACAACTTGCACAACCTCTACCCGATTCGCGGGGCGCAGGTGCGGGACGCCAACGCCTGGGCGAAGTACATCGACGAGGCGCGCGACCGGTTCGGACGCGGCGCCGACGTGGCCTTCGCCCAGCACCACTGGCCGGTGTGGGGCACCGAGCGCGTGCAGGAATTCCTGGCCGCCCAGCGCGATCTCTACAAGTTCCTGCACGATCAGACGGTGCGGCTCATGAATCACGGCTTCAAGGCGGCCGAGATCGCGGAGCGCCTGGCCCTGCCCCGCGGGCTCGCCGCGACGTGGCACGTGCGCGGCTACTACGGCACGCTCTCCCACAACAGCAAGAGCGTCTACCAGCGCTACCTCGGCTGGTACGACGCCAATCCCGCGAGCCTCGACCCCCTGCCCCCGGTCGAGCGCGGGGGGAAGTACGTCGAGTACATGGGCGGGGTCGCCGCCGCGCTGGCGCGAGCGCGCGAGGACTACGCCCGCGGCGAGTACCGCTTCGTCGCCGAGGTCATGAGCCACCTGGTGTTCGCCGATCCGGCCAACCGGGAGGCCCGCCGGCTCGGCGCCGACGCGCTCGAGCAGATGGGCTACGCGGCGGAGGCGGCCACCTGGCGCAACGCTTACCTGCTGGGCGCGCTCGAGCTCCGCCAGGGTCGGCCCGACACCACGGCGCGCGCGCCGGTGAGCCCGGATCTCGTGCGGGGCATGACCCTCGATCTCTTCTTCGACTACCTCGCGGTGCGCCTGAACGGCGAGCGCGCGGAGGGGGAGCGCTCCGTGCTCAACTGGGTCTTCCCCGACCTGGACCGCCGCTACGTGCTGACGCTGCAGAACTGCGCGCTCACCTACCTCGCCGAGCGCCAGGCCGAGCGACCCGACGCCACGATCACCCTCGCCCGCCCGGTGCTGGACCGACTGGTGCTGCGCGAGCTCACCATCGACGCCGCGCTCGCCCAGGGCCTGGCCACGATCGCGGGCGATCCGAAGCCGGTGGTGCGCCTCTTCGGCCTGCTCGACGACTTCGCCCTGATGTTCGACGTGATCGAGCCGCGCCGCTGAGCGCGGGGGCCCGGACCCGCCCGCGCGGTCACTCCCGCAGCGCCCCGGCCAGGAGCCCGCGCACCAGGTAGCGCTGGAAGCCCACCACGATCAGCACTGGCGGCAGGCTCGCCAGCAGCGAGGCCGCCGCGATGTCGCCCCACGGCACCTCGAAGACCCCGGGGAAGAGCGCGAGCGCCACCGGCACCGTGCGGCTCGCCTCGGTGGCGGTGAAGCTGTAGGCGAACAGGAACTCGTTCCACGAGAAGAGGAACGCGAGCAGCGCGGCGGAGGCCGCCCCCGGCGCCACCAGGGGCAAGATGACCCAGTAAAGAGTCGCGATCCGGTCCGCGCCGTCGGTCGCCGCCGCCTCCTCCAGCGCGCGCGGGATCTCGCGGATGAACCCGCCGAGCAGCCAGATCACCAGCGGCAGGGCGAAGGAGGCGTTGGCCAGGATCAGGGCCAGCCAGGTGTCGCGCAGGCCGAGGGTCCGCATCAGGAGGTAGAGCGGGCTCACGGTGGCGATCTGGGGGAATGCGGTGGCCGCGATCATGGCGAGCAGGATCGGCCCGCGGCCGGGCACCGGAAGCCGCACCAGCGCGTAGCCGGCGAGCGCCCCGAGCCCCACCGCGAGCGCGGTGCTGATGAGCGCGACGCCGAGGCTGTTGAGCAGCGCGCGCGGCATCAGGCTCTTGGCGAGCACGACCTCGTAGTGCACCGCGGTCAGCCGGCCCGGCAGCAGGGACGCGAGCGGCAGGAGCTCCGCGTCCGGCCGCACCGAGGTCAGCGCCTGCCAGAAGAACGGCGCCGCGTAGAGGGCCAGCGCGGCCAGCACCAGCGCGTCGCGGAGCCGGCCGCCCCTCACGCGACCGCCTCCTGGCGGTTGATCAGGCGGAGATAGGCGACGGCCACCAGCATGACCAGCACGAACACCACCACCCCGATGGCGGAGCCGAAGCCGATCTGGAGGGTCTGGAAGAGCGCGCGGTACGCGTAGACGGTCAGGGTCTCGGTGCTGCCGGCGGGCCCGCCACCGGTGAGCACGAACATGATGTCGAAGGCCCGCAGCGCGTCGAGGGTGCGGAAGAGGAGGGCCACCAGGAGGATGGGCCGCACCAGCGGCCAGGTGATGCGGGCGAAGGCCTGGACGCCCGCGGCCCCGTCGACCTCCGCCGCCTCGTAGAGCTCGGCGGGGATCGTGAGCAGGCGCGCATAGCAGAGCAGCGCCACGAACGGGGTGGTGCGCCAGACGTCGGCCAGCACCAGCGACGGCAGGGCCAGCGCGGGATCGCCGAGCCAGTTGACGGCCCGGCCGCCGAGCAGGAAGTTCACGAGCCCGCCGGAGGGGTGGTAGAGCCACTCGAACATCTTCGCGGTCACCACCGACGGCAGCGCCCACGCCAGGAGCAGGAGCGCGACCGCGACCCGCCGTCCCCGCTGCTGCCCGCGCAGGGCCAGGGCCAGGGCCAGGCCCAGGATCGACTCCAGCGCCACCGACGCCACCGTGAAGAGCGCGGTGACGCCGGCCGCGTTCCAGAAGCGGCTGTCGACGGTGAGGAACGCGTAGTGGGCCGCGCCGGCCCAGCGCGCGATGCCGAAGACCGGGACGCGGTACTGCAGCGAGAGCCAGATCACCCAGATCGCGGGATAGACCGTGAGCCCGCCCAGCAGCAGCAGCGCGGGCGCGAGCAGGAGCCAGCCGAGACGCCGGTCGGTCACGTCAGCGGCCGAGCGCCTGCTCGAGGTGTCGCACCTGGGCGATGCCATCCTGGACCGCGCGCGCGGGTGACTTGCGGCCGACCAGCACCGCGGAGAACTCGGGCTGCAGCGTGGTGGAGAGCATCAGATAGTACGGGGTGATCGGCCGCGGATGGCCGCGGAGGATCAGGGGCAGGAGCGCGGGTAGCGTCGGATCGCGCGCGATCAGCTGCGCATCGTGGTAGAGCGCGGGACGCGAGGGGCGGAGCGCGGCGCCCTCGGTCATCGCCCGCTGGGCCACGTCGCTGGTGAGGAAGCGCACCAGCTCCACCGCGAGCGCGGGATGGCGCGTGCGCGCGCTCACCGCGAGGTGCGCGCCGCCGGTGGAGGCCGCGCCCACGGGGCCGTGCGCCAGCCGCGGCATGGGCGCCACCCCGACGCGCTGCCGCACGCGGGAGTCGGGCAGCTCGAACAGGTCGAGCGCGTAGGGCCACCCGCGGAGGAAGATCGCCCGGCCGTCGCCGAACGGCCGGCGGGTCAGCTCCTCGTCGGCGGCGGTGACCCACGGTGGGCTCACCCCGCTCTCGATGAGGCCGCGCAGGGCCGCGAGCGCTTCCCGCGCCCGCTCCGGCTCCGGGAACGGACGGCCGCGCTCGTCGATCACGCGCGTGCCGTTGGCCCACAGGGCCTCCAGCACGTTGACCATGCCGCCCTCGTACTGTTTGCCCTGCCAGAGGTAGCCGTCGAGGCGCGGATCGCGCTCCCCGGCCTGGATCAGGCGCACCTGCCGCGCCAGCTCGTCGTACGTCTCGGGCGGGGCGAGGCCGTACTTCGCGAGCAGATCCTTGCGGTAGTACAGCAGGCCGACGTTCATGAACCACGGAAGAGCCCAGAGCCGGCCGTCCTGGGTGGCGGGCTCGATGGCGGAGGCGAAGTGGGCGTCGCACTCCGCGGGCGGCACCTGGGCGGTGAGGTCGAGGATCCAGCCCGCTCGCGCGAACTCGGGCACCCAGATCACGTCCAGCATCATCACGTCGAAGGGCGGG
>Ga0068863_100006363_pt1 | contig 11582 bp, 6 predicted proteins | sample KBSSwiS62_FD_66596 | JGI IMG/M metagenome (GOLD analysis project Ga0068863, IMG submission 66596) | Switchgrass rhizosphere microbial communities from Kellogg Biological Station, Michigan, USA - KBS Switchgrass S6-2 | ecosystem: Host-associated > Plants > Roots > Rhizosphere > Soil ...
ACCGTTCACACCCAACGTACCATCTGAATTAACTTGAAAGAGCATTTTACCAGTAGTTGAAGCGACTGTGAAAGGGATTGTGTCTGCTTTGCCAGTTACAGAGAGTGTTGAGTAAGGGGTCGATGAACCAATACCCACAAGATCTGTTGTGGTTGCGTTGTATATAAATCCAGCGCCAAAAATGAAACCTCCTCCACTACCTGCACCAGAAGCACAAGCTACTCCTGTACTTGAAATAACGCCACTGGTTGATTGGAGACATCCAGTTGAAAGAGGGGTTACTGTAAGCGTACCAGTTGCAGTAAGGTTGCCGCCAAAATAACCAGAACCACTTACACCAAGAGTTGCAGCTGGTGTGCTTGATGCGATGCCTACAGTGTTGTTTGAACGAATGCTCAGGTTGTTTACATAAGTCGATGATGTTGAGTTGTATGAAAGGAAATCTAATCCCTTATCTGTGTTAAACACAATGTTTATTCCACCTGTTGAGTTTGTGAGTAGTGGACTACTACCACCCACTGAACCAGTACTTGAAAAGCGTACCACTGGCACTGTACGAGGACTTGTGGTTGGCAGAGTTGAATCAACAATGGTTACTGCCGCATTGTTTCCAGTGTTACTATTAAACCAGTTATAGTCAGTTAGGCCAGTATAGTTTAGTGAAGGACCACCAGTGAACCCGTTACTTGTGCCTACACGGTTAGAGCCGCCGAAAAATACACCAGTTGAGCCGTTTATTGCAAATTGGTTGCCGCCAAACTGGTCGTTTACTCTAAAATAATCTCCTGCTGTCGCTCCTGATTGTTGTTCTATGAGCAGTCCAGCTGTACCTGTTAGACCTATGCGAACAGTGGCACTACTATGCCAAGCTGGGACAGTTGTATTGAAAAATTCTGTCAAACCGTTTACCGATAGAGCCGCAGGACGAGTTGTTGTTCCTATGTTTAGTGAACCTAAAATTGATGATGAGGCGTGAGCAGCGTTGCTAGATGAAGCTATGAAGTTGGTTAGGATTATAGTATGTGCAAAGGTAGAGGTTGCTGTTGTTGAAGTTGCATTAAGGAAAGCCGCGCGGACTCCATCTGTGGTCGTAGCCGTGCTTAATTGTCCTACAGGGGCATTGGTTAGAAATTGGTTTGAACCACTACCAGTACCACAAGCTACTCCTGTACCAGAGACTATTCCAGTCGAGCCTGCCTGCAAACATTGGTTGCCACTTGCGATACCTGAAATGGTGAGTGCGGTTGTGGTTGCACGAGTTGATACGAAGTTTAAAGTTGTAAGTAAGCCAGTCAATGTACCGTTTAAGAAAGACCCAAAGTTCCCGCCATCACCTTGTAGAATGTTGCCCGATGCTCCAGAACCGCTACAATCATTACCACACCAAGTTCCTCCGTTTAAAAGGAAAGTATTTCCGTTCATATCTAGCACTGAATCACCTGTAATGCGTATGCCCAAAGGAAAGTCCACACCATTATCACTCGCATTTTGCCAATCAATCGAACTTTGACCTAAAGCATCTCGTATTTGATACAGTGGACCGTATGTTCCGTTAATAAAACCCCCAAGAACTTGACCTATTGCGGGTATGGTTGATGTTCCAGTCCCGCCACGATTAGGAAAAGTAACTTGCGCTGAAACTGGGGCTGCCACAAGAAACGCTAACAAAAACAAGATGGTTGTAAGTATTTTTTTAAACATAATCTATGGATAAGCTACTAAAAGGTTGTCGGCCTGAATTAAATGTTAAAGTTGTGCCAACTATTGTGTAATCACTTTGAACTGTCCTAAGCCCATCAGTGTAAACCACCACTTGTGTAGCTGACGGGATTGTGAACACGGTATTAACCCCGTTTATTGTACCAACGGGTGTTTCATTAAAAATCCACTCACCTGCTGTGGCGGTATTCCCTATACCAAAAATTGAACCTCCTGTACCAACAGGAAATGCTGTAGTTACGGTTGTGCCAACATTTGTCCACACCACAACACCACCGCTGGTTTGTCCTGCCGCCCACTCTTGGCCGTTTATAACTACAAGTAAGGGCACAGCAGTGAACGTGAAGGTTGTATTGCTGTCATTAACAGCACCAGTGGCAGTCAGTATTCTAATACCACCAGTACCTCCACTTAAAACAGTTAGCGGGTCAGCTAGAGTACCATTACCGCTTAAAGTATCATCATGTAAAACATTTATTGAAAGGGGGCTTGCGGTTGTACCCGTACCCGTAAGGGTTGTGTCGTGCACAACTGTGTTCATTCCACCAGAACCACCACCGTGCCAACGCTGGTCGTTCATATTTATGCCCTGAATGTCCTTTAAACCTAGCCTATTTTTGCTTTTAGGGTTTTTAAGCTCACTAATAAGCCCCTCTATGGTTGGTAGTCCCCTAATTACTTTACTATCTACAGCGCTTGATAACGTATTTAATTTGGCGGCAATACCATTGGCAGTGTCGGGCGAACCATCATTACCTTTATCTCCCTTATCACCCTTGTCGCCTTTAATACTCTTGCCATCGTTACCGTCAAAATAATCAACGCCCTTTTTAGGGGTAACAATTCGTCTAAATTCAAGTATTTCGGCAAAAGTAAAGTAGTCCTTGCCTTTAATGGGGGTGCTAGCCTTTAGAAACGCTTCAATGTCGCGCACGGTGAAGTAATCTGTACCTTTTATTGGGGTGTCGCCTTTATCCCCCTTGTCGCCTTTAATTTGGCTTATGCCGTCAAAAGGGTTAGCCTGACTTTTCTTGGTAGCCTCAATAAGGTCTTTTATTACCGCCGTGTTCTCACGCATTTCCAGAATTTTTAAAGTTTCTGGGTCATCGGCAAATAATTTTTTTAAGTTGATAGTTTTCGGCATTGAAAACTGCCCGTGTTTTCTTGAATTATACCCTATCTTTATTTTTCTTGCTTGGGTAGGGTTGCATAATTTAACGCTTTGTGGTATAATGGTGTTATGAGTATTTTAGAGGCAGCAATCATATCCCTTATAATAGGCATTATTGTTGGTCGGGTAATCGTAACTGACTAGCTATTTTTGGTATAGCCCTATAAATAACCTCCTTAACTGCTGGATTGTCGGTAAACACTTTCTGTATAACAGTAGGGCTTTCAGCGCCAAGCCAAGCCGCAATTCGTGATTTTACGGCGGTTGTTTCTAGTGCTTTCTCAAGAACACCTGCTGATAATGATGCCAACACAACGGGTATTGCCGTACCACCACTTAAAATAGCCGTAACCACACCAGCTCCCGTAGCAAAGCTACCTGTTTTAAGGTTTATTAGACTACTCCTTTTAACAATAGCATCTCGGTTTAATGTGGCTAATTCAGCCGATGTTAGGTCAGCATATTGCTGGTTTAGCTTAGGCAATTCTGGATTGTTCACACCAACCGTAGAATTAAGTTTTTCCTTGAGGCCACCATATATGTTTTTAAGTATGCTGTTAACAGCTTTGTCATCAGATGGCCTGCCTGTAAACTGCGTAGCTTTAGCAACATCTTGTTTTAGTTTAAATGCCTCCATTGGGTTTAAACCACTTAGGTCTCGTGGTGTTTCGTCAACAATTTTCTTTGCAGCCGCTTTAAACTCATCTAACGTTTTAAAGGCAGATGGGTCAAGGTCGTCTATTTTTGTTAGCAAATCATCGGATAATCCAATAGCACTGGCGTTGGCTGAAATATCTTTTTGTACTGATTCAATCAGGCCAGACATTCCATACTTATTGGCAACCTCTGGAGCACTGTCAGCCGCATTTTGTGTGGTTTTTACAATCTTATCTATATAGCCAGAAGCCTCACTGCCACCCCTAACGATAGTGCCCGCCTCATCAACAGTGTGGTTGTAAAGCAACGAATCTTTTATGTTTTGTAGTTGGTTAACGATATTCTGGTTGTTTTTTCCACCTTTGGCCGCTTGCTCAATAGCGTCGTCAATTTTTGATATCTCATCACTGACATCTATTCGTAAGCTAGCGTTTTTAGGTGAACTATAAATTGCCCCGATTTTTTCACCAACACCATCTTTGGCATTACCAATATTCTTGGCAAAATCATCCAAGTTGTTACCCGTGATACCCATTTGCGAAACAGTTCTGCCTGGGTCTTTGCCATAAGAGAAGTCTGCTTGTTTTGGTTTTATTAAACTATTTATGAAACGAGGGGCTACCGATTTGGTAATTGCCGCCCCAGCTTCTATGCTCCCTATAGCAAGTGGTATAGCCGCACCGAAAGCTGTGCCCAATCCTGGTGTTGCAGCATCAAGCCCAGTTTTGCCCTCTTGTAAGTTTCTTGAAACGTCGTAACCATAACCCGTACCAGCACCAACACCAGTACGTATTGCTGTCTTAGTTCCAATCTTTTTAAGAGTTTGTCCTAGTGTAGCCTGTGCTGCACCTTTAACTGCGGTTGTCGCAATTTTTGCCGATGTAGGAACGCCAACTTTAGTTGCCAGTTTTTCAACCAGCCCGCCACTTTTGACCAACAATTTTCCACCCTGTGCGCCCTTTGCTGCTTGGCCGTAAGTACCAGATGATAACAAGTCTAGTGTTGTGCCCGCGATTTCACCCAATACCTGCGCATCTGTTTTATTTAAAGAAGGGAACAACTCCAACATACTTTGCCCTGTTGATGTATGGAAATTCTTTAACGCATTATCAAACCTGGTTGTATCTTGTTTAGCTGCAACAGCTTTATCTCTATTCGCTTTAAGCGCTTTTATATACGCCAAGTCAGAATCAGCCATTTTTTGTTGTGATTCTTTTATATCATCGCCATAAGTATTTACACTAGCAATATCCCCAATAGTGTGTCCTAGTGCTCGCTCCGATGAAGTAACGGCATTGACTACAGACTTAGCTACCCCGCCAGCTTTTTGCATAAAAGTTTCTGGTGGTGGTGGCGGTGCAATTCTTTCCTTTAAAGAAGTACGCGGAACAACAACGTCGCTAATTGGTTTAGCGCCAGCAGCAGCTCTAACTCGGTTTATTTCATCTTGAGTAAGCATATTTATTCTTTATATTCTGGAAAGGCTTGTAAAAACTCCTGTGCAGTAGCGGGACGTCCTAAAGATTGCTCAAAGGTTTCTATATTACTTTCAATCTCCGCCGCTTTTTCTGGATGGTTTTTTTGATAGCTGGTTAATTGGGCAGTGGCCTCTTGCTCATTGTGTATAGCATCCTCACTACCAGTTGCATTCGTACCTCTAACAACCAGATTGGCTGGTACTCCGTACTGTTCAGCTCGTTTTGTAAACTCGTTAACAGTTGACTCTTGCTGGGCAACGGCGCTGTTAAACAATTTAGTAGCTCGGTCAACAAAATCCTTTCTTTGGGTATCAGTAAGTCTTTCGCCGCTAACAATTTTGTTGTACTTAGCACCAACTTGCTGCCAAGCAGAACCTGCATTTGCGGCAGTAGCGAACTCGCCCTCACGAACTGTTGAGTTAGGGTCAAGGGTTTTCATATAGTTGTAAATCAAAGACAAATCACCAGCAGCAGAAGGGTCTGTGGCTGAAGCTAACACTCGGTTGTATGCATCTCGTGCAGAATAAAAATCTTTTGAACGAGCTTCGTAGTCGTCAGAAAGTTTAAGTGCTGTGTTTATCATTGCCGTTGTTAAACCAGCTGCATTACCAGCGTTTTGTATGCGTATTTTCCTGTTGGCGTCTTGGTCTTGGTAAGATGTGAAGCTTAAAGGTTGCTGGCCACGTGCGGTAGCATCGGCTACGTAGCGGTTGTATTCCCCAATAATACCAGTACCGCCAGCTGAGTAGTTGCCCGCTGCGTAATAAGCATCAGCAACGTTCTGTGAGGTAAGAATACCATCGATAACATCTTGTGGCGCGCCGTTTGTTTTTGCTGTAGCAGCCAAATCCTCTAGCGACTTGTTTAAAGTATCTTTGGCTTTTGTAATAGCATCTTGCTGCGCTTTAACTGCCGCCGCTGCCTTATCCGATAGGTCAGTCAAGTATTTAACACGTGAAGCAGCTGCTTCTTGGTAAGCGGTGTTAGCTGCCTGTACAGCCTTTATGTTGTTATCACGGAAACCTTGTTCCATCTGCGCTACAGCTGAAGCCATCTCTACGTTTAGGTCTGCAATTTTCTGAGTACCTTTTACAATGGCGTCATTTATTGTGCCTAAGTGCGTAACTGGCGTGTAACGCTGACGTCCACTTTGTGCGCCAAGTATCTCTAAACCGCTTTGGTAATTCTGATTTGCAGTCTTTGTGGACTCAATCAATCGGTTAAATTGATTTTTCAAGTTATCAACCTGTGCCTGTTCTCCTGCTGAAAGGGGAATAGTGCCTTTTCTTATATCATCAATGGTTTTTGATGTTTCAAGCGCCTTGTTGTAGGCCTCTTCATTTATTCGGTCAGCATCGGTTTGCGGCGCTTCTACTTGAGTTTGAGTGGTTTTCTTCGTTTTCGTTACGGGTTCAGTTGCGGTTGTTTCACCTGAAATAATACCCGCTTTGGCTTTGTCTGCTGCAATCTTAGCGTCAGAGGCAGCCCTATCTTGTTCAATCTTCTGGTAAGCAATGCGGTAAGCCTCATCATCAGCTTTACTTTGTGCCACGTTTCTAGCTTGCGTGGTCATTCCAGTCTGAATATTCTGGAGGTTTGTCCTTATGTTATTTAAATCAGTATCAGCGGCAGTAGAGGTTATGACTGCAGGGGTAGTTTTTTCTGCTTTAGCGATATCCCCACCAGTTAGTCCAACGAAAGGTGAGGGTACTGGAGCTGGAGTTACTGGTGGTTTTGTTGGCAATAATGCAGTGCCACCCGTCCCCGTGACTGTAACTGCATTTTGATTGTATGGGGTTATCGTTGTCATTTTATTCTACTTCCCACATAAAACTTATAGTTCCAGTTGGCGCATTTGTGGAATGCTTCGTCCAAGCTATTGATATGTTTGTCGCGTCTACAGTAACGACTCCTGTTTGTCCGTTTGTCGCAGGAACACTGTTTGTGCCATCATCACCTGCCAAACCGATTGCATATGAAGTTGAGTTCCAAGAAAGGACTATAGAGGCTGTATGCGAGTGCCCAACACTAGCGCTTGTTGTTCCATTGTAAGTACCACTTGATGCGAACAACAAAGAGCCGTTAATACCTAGTACGTAAAGAGAGACCTTCTTAGGAACTTTACCGAGTCCGTGTGCAATAGTCTGCGTAGTATCGGCATCGTTTATTGCTTTCGATGCTATGCCGTTTTTGTAATTCACAGCACCCGTGCTTGGGTTCATATATAAACGAGCGCCCGTTGCACCAACTGCCGTTCCAGCGTTTACTTCCGCTTGTGTAGCTTCTTCCACAATACCCGCGACTGTTGTACTTGCAAAAGGCGCTCCAAAGCTAGCTGTATCATCTACATACTTTTTAGAAGCAGCGTCGGTGTTAGCTAGTGGTAGAACAGGGATAACTGGAAGGGAAGTAAATGTTTTTACGCCAGCTATTGTTTGGTCACCAGTTAAACCTACAAAAGTGCTGGTGGCATAACCGAGGTTCACTGGATTTCCAGCTATTGTAGGGTTCGGGAATATCCAACTGCCTGTTATGTCTTCATCATCGGCCTTTGCTGTAAGGTTGTCATAGAAACCAGAAGTGTTTGAAATGACGAAAGGCGCTGCGCCAGCGTGAGTTTTTGAAAGCCCTGTTGTTTGTGTATAAGGGTAAACAAAAGTTACGCTTTTTACCCCCGTTAAAGTTGTAGTTCCGTTCGCATTGTTGGACAGTCCTGTAAAAGCAATTTGCTCTTCAAGTAAACCCGCTCCTGGGTTTAATGTTCCAAAACCTATTGTGCCGAATGTTCCAGCCATCGTAACGGCATTACCATTGATATCAAGCATTGATTTCAATGTAATAGAAGTATCACCAATTACCGCCCCTGCCCCCGACAATGAAAATGGTTGTAGTTGTGCAAAACGAAAGTTATCAGCCATATATTTTATTGAATTATACCGTATTTTGTTAAATCGCGCCTTATTGTCTAATAAACGTTGGCTCCTCTTTTGCTACGCTCGCGTTCAAACCAAAGGCCAACAGTTCAAATCTTTGGTCAACCCCCAAAACCTCAAAGGACACCGAGCACTCAAAGAAGTTTTTGTTCGGAAAGGTCTTTTCGCACCTAAATTTAGGAGGTAAACCAGTTAAAGAGTTGGCTATTGTACCTCCTAATTTAACTTTACCCAGCGATTCATCACCCAACGTACCCTCTTGGCGTGGAATACAAACTATCTGCGTATCAGAACCGCTTACGGTGAAGTTCTGCGTTGATGCACAGCCATCAAGTTCGTACGTAATGGTGCAAGCCAACGAAGTATTTCCAGTTATATAACCCTCTACATAAAGTCCATTACCACTCTTTAAGACTGACCTACTGCCAAACTGCTGGTATGAAAATGACGCAATAGCATCTATAGGGAAACCAGTAAAACCCGTGTAAACACGGTCGGCATATCCAGTAAAAAGTTTGTAGCTTTCAGATGTGTTGTAGCTATGACCGTAAAGTTCACCGTCAACGGTATAGAACCTAGAAATTGGAAGATTTTGCGGTGCTTCCCAAGCACTGTTGGCAATGTTGTATATTCTGACTAACCCCTCTTTTGGAACTGCAACGTAAACAAAGTACCTAAAGTAGTAAATTGAACAGTCGGTAAAATCGTATGCATCAAAATCTAACTTTATAGAGTTGCTTATGTTCATTGTCTGGGGTGTTCCAAGTATCTGCTCAACACGTCCCAAAGTATCCATAGTAGGCTCGCGGGTAATCATAATCACATCGTTTTTCCTGTGCGATACAGCTTCTTGCGAGAATGCACCTTGTCCAGCAGTGGTTTTAAGTGGTGTAACCACGATAGACTCGTTCTGCAAGTCTGAACTTAAAGTTGACGTTAGTGTGTACCAGTAATTATCGCCCGCCGATACATAGACTTTATCTTCCTGCACAACAAGGGCAGTTGGAACATCATCAAAATAATATAAGTTGCCATCGCCAACCAATCGCGGGCTGCCTATTGTGTAGTTGGTGTAGTCGTTAATCTTGCTTTGGTAAACTCTAACATCGTCATCAGCCCCAACGTAAACAGAGTTATTCTTTGTGGCAATTAAATGGTTTAGAAAGGCGCTCGGAATACCCCCTGACATTGCTGAATTGGCTGTTGTCACAACGTTCTGTGCTATAGGCGTACCAACAGTCGTTCCTGTAAAATCGTGTGATAAACCCGTTAAAGTAGTAGTAGTTTCACCACCTGTGTACGTAGCCGTTACGCCGTTTATGATAATTGTCTTTTGGCCAGCTTGGTTAAAGCCTGCTTGTGCCCAAGTGGTAGTACCCTGCTTAGTTAAAGTTGTAGCAGTGGCGGCGGAAAAAGTTGTCACCGCACCATTCCATTTGTAAATGTTTGAATCTCCTTTAACAAAAAGGGTGACTATTTTTGATTCAGTTGTATCCCAAAAGTTAGTGAACCTAATCAATGTGGTGGTCAAACCAGTCATCAAATCAATCCAACTCACGTTGCCGCTGCTATCAACAAAACGATATTGTAATTTGCCGTCATTGCCAGCTGTAGTTAAAAACCCAGAGCGTAAATTGCGCCCAGCCCCGCTAAAAGTATTAAAGTCGTATGAACCTAAGATGGCAGCAGCTACGGTTGATGTCGCGCCATCTAGGGCGTAACCTTGCCGTATTTGTATGCGGTTTGAGTTGTTGTGTAGGACGTTTTTAGAACCAACAATAAGAACACCAGGCGGAAGTGCCGTAATGTCCTCACTATTGCGGTAAATATACTTAAAGTCGTCCGAGGTAACCAATTTGTACTCATTGGCTTTGTTGCCGCCTAATTTTTTAGTGCCAATAGTTGCCATAATTAGTAATTCCAACGCCTGCCGTAATAACGGGAGGTATCTTTATTTGGCTGGTAGTAATAAGCCGACTGTGGTTTCTGAACCTCAGACTTATACATTGCCTTGTAGCGGATGACGCCTTGCTGATATTGGGTAGTGAAAAACTGCCCATCGTACATAGTGGCATCCAAGCCTTGCTGTTGCTGTACAGCCAAAGAAGCCACCAAATTAAAGAGTAGGTTGTAGCTTTCGGTATCTAGGTTAATTAGGTTTGAGTCATCGGTAACAGTTTCCTGGAAAGCCCCCGTAATAGCATCGCGGAAAAGATATTTAGAGTAGTACTCGTATTCCAAAACCGTACCCAAAATAGAGCTCATACCGTTAACTTTTACTGCGGTCATATCACCCGTAACAGTCAAATCAACTTTGCCATAGTTTATAGCGCTGCTGTCTGGCGTGCCAACTACAGTGGCGCTAGCCCACTCAAACTGGCAGAGGTTCCAGCCATTTACAAAATCTGTTCCCTGTTGGGTCATCGTAACTGTGCTTGTGTAATAGTCAGACGAACTAGAACCCCAACGTAACGTAACGGAGGTTAAATCACTTGCATCTGGCACATAAACCCAAACAAACAATGATGACTGGTTTTCAACTTCTGAAAGGTTGACTGCGCCCATTGTGCTATTTTCAATGCCACCCGTACCAGTAGTAACGTCAAACTGCAAAGAGCCCGAGCCAACGGCAAAGTTGGTGTTGTTTATTGTTAAATTTGACGCTGTGCCACCAACCGCCCAAGTACCGTTGTCAGTAGTGTTGTCTATGTTGTTTATTATTATTGGCGGGTTTAAATAAGGGGCGTTTATGCGTATGGTTTTTAGGCCAGTGTTAAAATTCATTGTAAACATATTAGATGAGGAGAATATGTTTTGTTTCGCTACATCAAAGGCTTGGTTGTAACCTTGTGGGTAAATATCACGTGGTAATCTGCGCACTTGCGGGAAAATATCTATAATTTTATTTCCTTTAACATCTGGTGCAATGGCGTAGTCAAAAACACTATTGTATATAGGCGCAACGAACTCTAAAGTTCTTTTTGTTTCTTGAGGGTCAACATCAAGGAGAAGTTGGCGGGCAGCGCGGTATATAAGATTATCCAAACCCTGTATTTGGTTTGTTGTAGTGCCGTGCAGTATTCCCTCTAGGTCTGTTTTTAAGTTTTGTACGCTGTAAGCCATAAAATTAAATTGCTATGTAGTTACCTAATAGGTTTCGACTAGTTGTTGCACCACCAGCACTTGAGGTTAAAATTGTTTCGGTTGCTTGGTTTATGCCCAACTGCACCTGTCCAGCATCGCTCTGATGAACATTATCCCCGCTAAGGAGGTTTAGATACTGCGCTTGGAATTTATACGTCGGATAGTTTGCAACAACCACTTTTGAACTTACGGAAAGCAAATCTGTTCTGGCGTTGTTGTATAGTTGGATGAAATTATATGACGTGGGATTTGAGTCTATTCTTATTCCTATTTCCTCCAGCATAATTAAGTTCACACCCCAACCTAAAGCCGTGTTTATCAATGAAGTCATATTCGTTTTCCAAGTAGCAACTGAGGTTGCACCTATAGCATCATTACTACCTATCATCATTCGGAGTACTTTGTATCCACTGGTAGCGGCCATAGCGCTTTGTAGGCTGGTTAAAATGCCACCACTGTCAGCAACCCACGAAGCTGTGG
>Ga0068863_100006364_pt1 | contig 11582 bp, 8 predicted proteins | sample KBSSwiS62_FD_66596 | JGI IMG/M metagenome (GOLD analysis project Ga0068863, IMG submission 66596) | Switchgrass rhizosphere microbial communities from Kellogg Biological Station, Michigan, USA - KBS Switchgrass S6-2 | ecosystem: Host-associated > Plants > Roots > Rhizosphere > Soil ...
CCGATCGGCTCGAGCTTGTCCTTGAGGTCGCCGAGCATGAAGCCGATCAGCCCCTCGGCTTCGCGGCGCTGATCGCGCGCCGCATCGCGCGCCTGGATTGCGGTGATTGCCAGGCCGCTGGTCACAGCCATGCCCATGATCGACGCTGCTGCGAGCCACGCGAGCCTCCTGTTGCGGCGGGTCTGGTCGCGTTGGACGAGGTCGTCGAGGCCGATCCCGAGCATCCCCGCGACCAGCCTGAGGAAACCCAGCCGCCGGCCATCGCCGCTTTCACGCAGGTCCGCGGCAAGCGGCTCGGCGCGCTTGCCCGTCGGACGCCCGCGACGGTCGTATTTCTGGCGCAGTGCCGGTGGGAAGCATTCCTCGTCCTCGCGCCCCGGAATGTCGCTTGCGAACGGTTCGCCGCTGGCGATTGCGGCAAGCACGCAGCCGTCCGGCCGAGTGCGCTTGAACATTTCGATTTCGGCATTGGTCCACTGCGATTTCGCGGCATCGGGCGAGCACAGGACGATCAGATATTGCGATGAGGCCAGTGCCGCCACAATCTCCTCGCCGAGATCGTCGGCAGCGGCAAGCTCGTGGCGGTCGCGGAAGATCGGCCGAAGCCGCTTCGGGATCACGCCGTTCTGCGTAAGGCGCCCGGCAAGGCCGTGGGGAACGATATACTCCTCGAGCTCGTCGTGGAGCCAGTCGGCGACCTCCTTGTCCTTGTGGCTGTAGCTCAGGAAGGCGAAATAGCGGTGGCGGAAGCGGGGAATGCGCCGCTCGACGGCTCCTTGGTCGTCGGGAGCGCGATCATTGGCCGGCAATCGGGCAAGCTTCGGCATTGCCGCCCCCGCTCTACTTCCCGTTAAGCTCGTTAACACAACAGGATAGGTGGCGCGACTCCGCTGTGAGCGGGTTCGCAAAATTTGTAGGGTCACAAATACGCGATTGGGGCAACCTCGCGGATAAGGGTCGCGCCGCTCGGGCCGGCACACTATATCGGCGCCGATGTCATCCATCCGTCCGTGGCGAGATATCGATCGGCGCAAGTCGCGTCAGATCATGGTCGGCTCCGTTCCCGTGGGCGGAGACGCGCCGATCAGCGTCCAGACCATGACCAATACGCCGACCGAGGACGCCAAAGCGACGATCGATCAGATCCGCCGCTGCGAGGACGCCGGAGCGGACATCATCCGCGTATCCTGCCCGACCGCGGAAAGCACCGCGGCGCTGCGCGAGATCGTCCGCGCGGCCCGGGTGCCGATCGTCGCCGACATCCATTTTCACTACAAGCGCGCGCTCGAGGCTGCTGACGCCGGTGCTGCCTGCCTCAGGATCAACCCCGGCAACATCGGCTCGGAGGAGCGGGTGCGCGAGGTGATCGCCGCGGCCCGCGCCAATGGCTGCGCGATCCGCATCGGGGTCAATGCTGGGAGCCTCGAAAAGGACCTGCTCGAGAAATATGGCGAGCCCTGCCCTGAGGCTTTGGTCGAGAGCGCGCTCGACCATATCCGGATCCTCGAGGACCACGATTTCCGGAATTACAAGGTGGCGGTCAAAGCGAGTGACGTGTTCCTAGCCGTCGCCGCCTACCAGCAGCTCGCGGGCGAGGTCGACTGCCCGCTCCATCTCGGGGTGACCGAGGCGGGCGGCCTCATCGGCGGCACGGTGAAGTCGGCGATCGGGATCGGGTCGTTGCTGTGGGCCGGAATCGGCGACACCATCCGCGTGTCGCTTTCGGCCGAGCCCGAGGAAGAGGTCCGGGTCGGCTACGAGATTCTCAAGGGCCTCGGAATCCGCAGCCGCGGCGTTCGGGTCGTGTCCTGCCCGAGCTGTGCGCGCCAGGGGTTCGACGTGATCCGCACCGTCGAAGCGCTCGAGGAAAGGCTGCAGCACATCAAGACCCCGATGTCGCTGTCTGTGCTCGGCTGCGTCGTCAACGGGCCCGGCGAAGCGCGCGAGACCGACATCGGGATCACCGGAGGCGGCAACGGCACGCACATGGTCTATCTGTCGGGCGTGACCGACCATCACATCAAGGATGGCGACATGATCGACCATATCGTCGCCCTGGTCGAAGCCAAGGCCGCCGAGATCGAGGCGGCCGCGACCAGCGAAGCCGCCCTCGACGCGGCCGAATAAGGTTAGCCTTTCTTAACCGGACCGGGCGCAGGATCGCCCGGTGTTCAAGCTGTTGCTCATCCTCGTCCTCGGTGGTGCGGTCGCTAACGGGCTTGCGCCCAACGACCCGCCGCTGCTGATCGATAACAGCCCCACTCTCGACGCGACCAAGTAAGCCGCTACAGGCGGCGCGTGAACCGCGTCGCCCAGCATCCGGTCCAGGCCTTCACCGCGGCGCTCGCCGCGGTCGGCATATTGTCGATCATGGATGCGGTGATGAAGGGCCTCGTCATCGCCATCGGCTTGTTCGCGGTCAGCGTCTGGCGGTCGCTGCTGAACCTCGCAATCAGCGCAGCGCTCTACCTGCCGGTGCGGGTCACCCAGCCGGACCGCAAGACCCTGCTCATCCACGTCAGCCGCGGGATCGTGGTCATGGTCATGGCCGCTTTGTTCTTCTGGGGCATCGGGCGGGTGCCGCTGGCCCAGGCGATCGCCTTGACCTTCATCGCCCCTCTGATCGCGCTGGTGCTTGCAGCGCTGTTCCTCGGCGAGACCATCGGCCAGCGGTCGCTCGCGGGATCGCTGATCGCCTTTTTCGGGGTCATCGTGATCGTGCTCGGCCAGGCGCTCGGCAAGGTCGGCCCGGAAGTGCTCCTCGGAAGCGCGGCGATCATCGGCTCGGCGCTGTGCTACGCGGTCAACATCGTCCTCATGCGGCGTCAGGCGCTGGCCGCAAAGCCCCTCGAGATCAACTTCTTCCAGAGCGTCACGGTCGCGATCCTGTGGCTTGCGGCGGTGCCGCTGCTCGGCCCGCCTTCATGGCCCTCGGGCCATTGGCCGTGGATCGTGCTGGCCTCGTTGATGTCGACCGGCGGCGGCCTGCTTTTCTCGTGGGCTTATGCCCGGGCCGAGGCCGGCTATCTCGCGGTGACCGAATATAGCGGCTTCCTGTGGGCGTCCGCGCTCGGCTGGCTGATCTTCCGCGAGCGCGTGTCTTTGTACACGCTCGCCGGGGCAGTGTTGATCGTCGGCGGGTGCCTGATCGCCGCGCGGCGGCCCCGGGTCCCGCCGGAGATGGACATGGTCTAGGGCGCCGCGCTCGAGCCGAGCACGTTGATGGTGAATGCAAGCACGCCGATGTTGAAAGCGAAGGCGGCGAGGCAGTGAATCGTCACCACCTTGCGGATGCGCTGGTTCTTGATGATGACGTCCGACGTCGCGAACGCCATTCCGCAGGTGAAAGCGAAATAGATGAAGTCCCAATAGTCGGGCTCGCTCGTGCCAGGGAATTCCAGGCCCGAGCAGCCTAGATCGGGACTCAAGTAGGCGAGATGCGCGTAGTGCAACGCGTAGACCAGATTGCTGACCAGCCAGGCCAGCGCGAGCGTCAGGATGATGAGGACCTTCGTCTCGGGCTGTGGATTATGGCCAACCGATTCCGCGGCGATCGCGACGAACAGCACCAGCATGATGATTCCGGTGAACACGAGTAGCAGGATGCGATTGGCGTCATTTTCGAGTGCGTGCTGGCGGATGTCCGTGGCCTCGCTCGTGCTCAGAAGCGAGACACAGAGACCCAGAAGCAATATCGCCGATATGTCGAAGCCGGCCATGATTCCGAGCGGCAGGTTGTCGAGTAACCGCACGCAAACCGGCACTGCAACGACGAGTGCCGCGAGGAATGCGAGGAAACGCGACGGGGCAATCCTGTTGCCGATGGTGCGCGGCCTCGTCATGAGGCGGAAGCGTAACGAATGCGCGCGGCTCGTCCAGTGAAAGGAATGTCATGCCGTGGCTGTGGCTGATTGTCGGCGGGCTGTTCGAGGTCGGGTTCACGACCTCGCTGCGGTTCGTCGACGGCTTCCGCAACCTGCCATGGACGCTCGCCTTCCTCGTCTCGGTGGCGATCAGCATGGCGCTGCTCGAGCTTGCGTCGCGCTCGATCCCGATGGGGACGGCCTATGCGGTATGGGGCGGGATCGGAGCGGTTGGGACCGTCGTGGTCGGCATCCTGTGGTTCCACGAACCGTCGAGCACCGTCCGCGTGCTTCTTATCCTCGCCATCGTCGCGGCCATTGCGGCCTTGAGGCTTACCGCCTGATCGGCTCGAGGTGCGGCGCGATCCCGGGGCTCTCCTCGATCGCGCGGTAGAATTTCGGCATCGGGAACGATCCGCGCGCCTGCTCATAGGCGTAGCCGAGATTGAGCAGCAGCTGTTCCGACCACTTCGGCCCGAGGAAGCTCAGCCCCACCGGGAGGCCCTTGACCAGGCCCATCGGCACGGTGAGGTGCGGATAGCCCGCGACCGCGGCCAGCGAGCCTGCCCCGCCGCCCGAAATCTGGTCGCCGTTGACCGCGTCGATCTTCCACGCGGGCGGCATCGTCGGTCCGACCAGCGCGACGACATTATGGGCCTTGAGCAGCCGGTCGATGCCGTTCGGCCCCGCCGCCATGAAGCTGATACGCCGTGCCTTGAGGTAAGCCGGATCGTTCAAGCCTTTGGTCTTCTCGGCCTTTTCGAATGTCTCCTGCCCGAACAGCGCCATTTCTTCGCTCATGTGCGCCTTATTGAATGCGATCGCGTCGGCGAGCGTTCGCACGGGGATCGGCGCCGGGCTGCCCTTGAGATACTTGGCGAGATCGGCCTTGAGCTCGGCCAGGAGCACGGTGAATTCATTGCCCCCAATTGCCTTGTCGTCGAACTTCTTGATCTCGACCAGGGTCGCGCCGCGTTCGCGCAGGATCGCAAGCGCGGTATCGAACGCCGCGTCGGTGCCGAAGCCCGATGCGAAGCGCATCACGCCGATGCGCTTGCCGCGGAGCGAATTGGCATCGAGCGACGCGGCATAATCGCGCTTGCGCTTGTCGGCCTCGGCGGTGGCCGGATCGGCGGGGTCGCTGCCGGCGATCGCGCTCAGCAATTCGGCCGCCTCGCGCACGGTCGCGGTCATCGGCCCCGCGGTGTCCTGGCTGTGGCTGATCGGCACGATGTGCGTCCGGCTGACCAGCCCGACCGTAGGCTTCAGACCGACGATCCCATTGATCGCGGCCGGGCAGGTGACCGATCCGTCGGTCTCGGTCCCGATGGCCAGGCGGACGAGGCCGGCGGCGACCGCGGCGCCGCTGCCGCTCGACGAGCCGCACGGGTTGCGGTCGATCGCCCACGGGTTGTGGGTCTGGCCGCCAACCGCGCTCCAGCCGGAGATCGAGGCATTGGAGCGGATGTTGGCCCATTCGCTAAGGTTGGTCTTGCCGACGATGACCGCTCCGGCAGAGCGGAGCCGCGCCACCAGAGGCGCGTCGCGATTGGTCACATTGTTGATCAGCGCGAGGCTGCCAGCGGTGGTCGGCAGCGGCCCAACGCTTTCGATATTGTCCTTGATCAGGACCGGTTGGCCGGCCAGCGGACCGCGCAGGTTGCTCGCGTCGACCCGCCGCGCCTGGTCGATCGCCGTCGGATCGACCGCGATCACCGAATGCAGCCCGGGATCGATCCGCGCGATCCGCTCGAGTGCCGCGCGAACGTTGGTTTCTGCGGGCGGAGCAGCGCTCGCAGCCGATGCTGCCGCGACCAACGCGCTCGTGATGATCAGGTGACGCATTCCAGCCCCCTTCGCTTGGATCAGCGGGGCGCGAGCAAAGCGTCGAGCGTGCCCGGCCCCTTTCCGACCTTTTCCAGCCGCGGATAGCGCAGGCCGCCATGCCAATCGAGCTTGATCGTGCGGTAGACGTCGCCGTCATGGATGAGCAGCTCGGGCGATGGACCATTTCCGGTCGCTGCCTTGATCGCCTCCTTCAGCGCATCTCCGTCGAAGTCGCGCCCGTTGATGGCGGTGATCTGGGAGCCAACCGTCAGGCCCGCGTTGAACGCCGCGGAGTCCCACAGCACGCCCGAGATCTTGCCGTCGTTGCCGACCACGAACCCGCCCGAATAGGTCAGGTCGTTGTTCTTCCCGGACTTCTCGGCGCTCCTGATCCAGCCGGTAGGCTGGGCGGTGAAGACCAGCTTGTAGCCGCCCTGGGTGATCCCCTCGAGCGGCGGCTGGGGTGAGAGATCGTACACCCTGCGCTGCAGATATCCGCGCCAGTCGTACGGCTGGACGCCGTTGAGCGCGCTTACGACATCGTCGAACGTATAGGTGAGCTCGCCCCAGTCGCGGTCGCGGACGCCGAAGAAGGCGCGGGCGAAATCGTCGATCGAGCGCTTGCCGCCCGATTGCTGGCGGATGATCCGGTCGACGTCGATCCAGATCAGCTGGCCTTCGCTGTAATAATCCTCGCTCCGCTGCCAGCTGCGCCAAGGCTGCGGTGCCCGGCCGGCAGCGGTCGGATCGTTGGTGGTGTCGACCAGCGGCCGCCAGGCACGGCCAGGAGTTCCGACTCCGTAAGTCGCGGCGGTCGCTGCAATCGCGTCGAGCGTATCGCGCTTCGATAGCATCCCGGAACGCGCGCCGAGCACATAGCCCCAGAATTGCGTCTGTCCCTCGTAAACCCAGAGCAGCGACCCTTCCATCGGCACGGTGTTGTAGTCAGGCGTCCACAGGTCGGCCGGGCGGCGGTACTTGCCGTCCCAGCTGTGGCTATATTCGTGCGGCAGCAGGTTGCGCTCGCGAAGCTTGTTCTCCCAATCGGTGAAATAGCCGCGCTTGACGCCGTCCTCCGAGCTTCGGTGGTGTTCGAGCCCATTGCCGCCGAGGTTGTTCGAGATGGTCAAAAGGAAATGGTAATGGTCGTAATGCTGGGCGCCGAACGCCTTGACCGCCTGCTCGACCAGTCGCTTGTGCGCGGCGATCTGTTCGGGCGTGGCGGCGAGTTCGGCCGGCGTGTCGGCGATGACGTCGAGGAACACGTCGCTGCTCAGCGGGATCTGGCGATAGTTTGCGCCAGCGATCAGCGGTGAATCGACCAGGATCTCGTAGCTCGTCACCGGATAGTCGAAGCGGCCGCCCGCCTGCGCGTTCGGCCGCAGCGCGGTCGCGACCTTCCACCCCGCCGGGACGACGACCGACGCCTGCACTGGGATCTGCCGGACGTAATAGCCTGCCGGGTACATGGACAGCGACAGCCACTGGATGCTCGACATGTCCGGGGTCATCACCGTGCGGCCCTGGTTCTCGGCCGTCGCCGAGACATATTGGAATTCGACGTCGACCGCGGGAACGCCCTCGGGAACGGGGACGTGGAAGGCGTAAACGTCGAGCGGGTCCCGCATCCATTTCAGCGGCTGGCCATTGGCGCTCACCCGGATGCCGGTGACGTTCTTGATGTCACCGCGCGGGCTGTGACCACCCGGAACCCACTTCGGATAAAGCAGGACGAGATCGCCGGTGCCCGTCACTGGCACGCGTTCGCGGATTCTGAAGATCCCGCGCGCGACGTCAGTGGCGTCGACCGTCAGCTGCACCGTCCCGGGGTAGGGAATGTCGCGTGCTGCAGGGACCCGGGTCGGCTTCGCATAGGCATCCGGCTTGCTGTTGAGCGGGGGCACGAGCTGCGCTGCGGCAGCGCCGGTGAGGCAGGTGGAAAGGATCAGGGCCAGCGCTGCACGGCGCATCGACGCAACTCCATGAAATGAAGGACGAACGCGCCGGTCTAGCCGGAAAAACTCCTCGTGCAACGCGGGCTCCGCCCCCGTTTGTCGGAAGCAGGTGGCACTTTGTCGAAGGTCACGGCGTTGTCACCCTCCGTTCAGTTGCCGGTGGGATAGGCGCATCCATGATTTCACGACGTTCCACTGGCGCGCTGCTCCTCGGGGCGGCCTTTTTCCTCCCGGTCGATGACGCCGGCGCGCAGGTCGCGACGGCGACCGAGGCACCACCGCGGGTTCCCGTCACTACGAGCGGTACTGCAACGCAGCCAGCCGACGATAGTGGTGACGAGGAAGAGATCGTCGTTACCGGGCAGCGCGCGCGCGGCTCGGTAGTCGGCGACATCCCGCCCGAAAAGACGCTTGATCCAGGCGACGTGCGAGCGACGGGAGCGACCAACATCACCGAGCTTCTCGCTGCCCTTGCGCCCGAGATCGGAAGCGCGCGCGGCCGGGGTGGCGGAGCGCCCGTCGTCCTCTTGAACGGCCAGCGGATTTCGAGCTTCCGCGAGCTTCGCGACATCCCGACCGAGGCGATCCAGCGGGTCGAGATCCTGCCCGAGGAAGTCGCGCTCAAATATGGCTACCGCGCCGACCAGCGCGTCGTGAACATCGTCCTTCGCCAGCGCTTCCGTTCGACCGTCGCACAGCTCGGCGCCGACGCCGCGACCGAGGGCGGTTATGCCGGGGCCAGCGGCGACCTCACCCGGCTGATGATCCAGCGCAACGGCCGCACCCAGTTCAATCTCCACGCCGAAGGCAATGGCATTCTGACCGAGGACGAGCGCGACATTCTGCTCGAGTCGGTGCCGCCCGGAGCAACCGAGGCCCAGGCGCTGGCCGCTCGTTCGCTGGTCGGAAGGCGGCGTGACGTCCGCGGGTCGGCGACCTTCAACCGTCAGGTATTCGGCAATGTTTCCGGCACCCTCAACACCGAGCTGGAGCATATCGAGGGCCGCAGCCTGATCGGCCTCGGCGATGCGGTGCTCGAGCCCCTGGGCCGCAAGACCAGCAGCGACAGCGCGCATGCGGGGGTGACGCTGAACTGGGACAAGGCGAACTGGCACTGGAATGTCGTCGGCAACGCCGACTGGGACCGCGACCTTACGCGGACCGAACGCGACGATGCCTTTCCCAACGACCGCGCACGCGAGACGCGCACGGGCGGCGACCTTACTGGGACTGCCAACGGGACCCTGTTCAAGCTTCCGGCCGGCAACGCCGGGACCACGCTCCGGCTCGGGATAGCCTCGCAGCATCTCGACAGCAGCCGGCGCAGCGCGGACGATTTCGATTCGAGCTCGCTTGGGCGCACGACCGGCACCGCGTCGGTCAACCTCGATTTGCCGGTCTCGCGCCGCAACCGCGATTTCAGCGCGCTCGGCAACCTTACGCTCAATGCCAATGCGGAGCTCGACCAACTGTCCGATTTCGGATCGCTGACGACGATCGGCGCCGGCGCCAATTGGTCGCCGGCCGACCGGCTCAATTTCATCACCAGCTGGACCCGCGAGGAAGGCGCCCCGACGATCCAGCAATTGGGCGACCCGGTGATCGAGACTCCGAACTCGCGGATTTTCGACTTTACGACCGGACAGACCGTGCTGGTTACCGCAACCACCGGCGGCAACCCGGACCTCAATGCCGACCGCCGCAACGTGGTCAAACTCGGCGTGAACTGGCAGCCGTCGGCAAAGACCGACCTCAGGCTCCGCGCCGATTATGTCCACACCACGATCCGTGACCCGATCTCGAATATCTTCGTGACCGAGGCGATCGAGCAGGCCTTCCCCGAGCGCTTCGTGCGTGATTCCTCGGGCCGTCTGGTCAGCGCCGATTTGCGCCCGGTCAATTTCGACCGCTCGCAGCGCGACACTTTACGCTTCGGTTTCGACTTCACCAAGCCGCTGAAATCGCGGCGTCCGTCGCAGGCGGTCGCCGACGAGCTTCGCGCGCAGTTCCGCCGCGCCTTTGGTGCTCCGGCGGGCGACCAGGGACAGAATGCCGGCCCTCCCCCTGGCGGGCCTCCGCCCGAGGGTGGGCCGCCGCGCGAAAGTGGCGGATTCCGCGGCGGCGGCGGCCGCGGCTTTGGTGGAGGAGGAGGTGGCTTTTTCGGCGGGGGCAGCCGCGGCCGGATCCAGTTCTCGCTGACCGACACCATCACCTTCGTCGACAAGGTGACGATCCGCCCGGGCGTGCCGGAGCTCGACTATCTCCACGGCGATGCGGCGGGCTCGACCGGCGGCACTCCTCGGCATCAGGTCCAGGCGCAGGGCGGCTGGTTCAACAACGGCATCGGCGTGCGCGCGAGCGCCAACTGGCGCAGCGGGACGAGGGTCGACAGCCTGACCGGGGACAATCTCCGTTTCTCGCCGCTCGCGACCTTCGACCTGCGGCTCTTCGCCAACCCAGGCGACATCCCCGAAGTCCTGGTCAAGCACCCGTGGATGCGCGGAACCCAGGTGCGGCTGGAGATCACCAACATCTTCAACGCCAGGCCCAGGGCGCACGACGCGGCGGGCAACGTGCCGCTCAACTATCAGGCCGACCTGCTCGACCCGATTGGCCGCACGATCGGCTTTTCGATCCGCAAATTGTTTCTTCCGCCGGCGAGCTACTTCCGCGCTCGGCGCCAGCAGGAGCAGCGGCAGGAGCAGCCCTCCTCGCCCCGGCCGACAGGCTGATTCCGCATTTGGAAGAAATGTGCTTAAGCGCGGCGCGATGACGCCGGTTCAGCCCGTAAGGGGCACGCAAAGCCTGCTCGGAGAAGACGCCGACCGCCTCGCTGAGGTGGTCGCGGCGTTCGACCGCGTGCGCCGGCTGTTTGGGTTCAAGCGGGTCGAGGTGCCGACCATCGAGGCGACCCAGGTGTTCGCTCGAACGATCGGCGAGACCACCGATGTGGTCGCCAAGGAAATGTACACGTTCGAGGACCGGGGCGGGGATTCGATCACGCTTCGGCCCGAATTCACGGCTGGAATCTGCCGCGCCTTCTTGAGCGAGGGCTGGCAGCAGCACGCGCCATTGAAGGTTGCCGCACATGGCTCGGCCTTCCGCTACGAGCGGCCGCAGAAGGGCCGCTTCCGCGAGTTCCACCAGCTCGACGCCGAGATCATTGGCGCCGCCGAGCCGCAGGCCGACGTCGAGATATTGAGCCTCGGCAACCTGCTGCTTCAGCAGCTCGGCATCGCCGACGGCGTGACGCTCGAATTGAACACGCTCGGCGATCCGGAGACGCGCGAGGCGTGGCGCGGCGCGCTGGTCGATTATTTTCAGTCGCATCGCGGGGACCTGTCCGACGACAGCAAGGACCGGCTGGCGCGCAATCCGCTGCGGATTCTCGACAGCAAGGATGCCCGGGACCGCGCGATCTGCGCGGATGCCCCGAGCGTCGATGATTTTCTGACCAGCGAGGCGGCGGACTTTTTTGCCGCCGTGACGTCAGGCCTCGACGCCGCGGGCGTGGCGTGGACGCGCAACCCGCGGCTGGTGCGCGGGCTCGATTACTACCGACACACCGCATTCGAGTTCGTGACCGATCGCCTCGGCGCGCAAGGCACGGTGATCGCCGGCGGCCGGTATGACGGCCTAATCGAATCGCTCGGCGGCCCGCATACGCCCGCGGTCGGCTGGGCCGCCGGGATCGAGCGACTGGCGATGATGATCGATGCGCCGGCGCCCGACGCTGCAAGCATTGCAGTAATCCCGGACCAGCCAAGCCTCGAATCGCAAGCTATGAAGATAGCCGCAGAGTTACGTTCAGCAGGCGTGCCCACTTATTTCGCATATCGAGGCAATGCGAAGCGGCGCGCCGAACTTGCCAGAAAGAATGGTGTACAGGCCCTGCTTTACGTCAGGGACAATGACGAGTTGTACTTGAGCACGCCGG
>Ga0068863_100006365_pt1 | contig 11581 bp, 9 predicted proteins | sample KBSSwiS62_FD_66596 | JGI IMG/M metagenome (GOLD analysis project Ga0068863, IMG submission 66596) | Switchgrass rhizosphere microbial communities from Kellogg Biological Station, Michigan, USA - KBS Switchgrass S6-2 | ecosystem: Host-associated > Plants > Roots > Rhizosphere > Soil ...
CGAGGCGGTCCGCGAGCCCGAGCTGCGCGGCCACGAACACGAGCTGCGACGTCCAGTACGCGATGCCCATCTGGATCAGCTGAGCGGCTGGCGGCATCGCCGCGGCGGGTTGACTCGACATTGGATCCTCCGAAGTCGTTCTGTTGTTCTAAAAAGAGAGGGCGCCCGTTAACGCGACGCTAGCGGATCGTTCTTGAGTGGGTAAGTCGGCCGCTCGCCCTTCTGCTGATAGAACGGCATCATCTTCGGCGCGAGCTGCGCAAGCTTTTCCTGGCGATTGCCGGGGCTCGGATGCGTGCTCAAGAATTGCGGCGGGGTCTCGCCGCCAACCTTGCCCATCTTCTGCCAGAGCGAGATCGCGGCGTTCGGGTTGTAGCCCGCTTTCGCGGCGAGCTCGATGCCGATTTCGTCTGCCTCGGACTCGGCGGCGCGGCTGTTCGGCAGCTCGACGGCGACCGAGGCCGCGAGCGCCGTAACGCTCATCGCGGCGACGGCGTTGTCCGACAAGATTCCCGCGAGCGCGACGCCAGCCTTCGTCGCCATGGCGACCGACATCCGTTCCGCGGTGTGATTCGCGAGCGCGTGCGAGATCTCGTGGCCCATCACTTGCGCGAGCTCGTCGTCGGTCGGGTCGACCTTCTGCAGCAGCCCCGTGTACACCGCCATGCGGCCGCCGGCCATGCACCACGCGTTCACCGTCATCGGATCGTCGATCACCTCGACGCTCCACTCCCACTTTGCGCTCTCGGGACGCTTCATCACGGCCTGCGCGACGAGCCTGCTCGTGATGCGATCCACGCGCGCTATCACCTTCGGATCCGTGACGAGCTTCCCTTGGGATTTGAGCTCGCTCATCTGCGTGACGTACGACTCCTTCGACGCCTCGATCGCCGTTTTTTCCGAAACGAGAGACAGCTGGTGACGGCCTGTCGGGCTCGTGGCGCAGGCGGACAGCAGCGCGAACAGAGCCACCAGGCTGCCCGGACGGAATCGCATAAATACCTCCGATCGCTCGACGGCTGGCGCGCCGCGTCTCACTAGCTTGACGTTCTCGGCCGCGTTCGGCCAGAGGCAGAGCGAAGCCCGCTTGACCCCCAGTCCCGGGCTGCGTGAGCATGCTTGGGATGGCCAAGTCGTTCACCGCGGAGCTGCTGCCCGTGCCGCACGGAGGCCACTACGTCGTCGTGCCGAAGGCGATCGCCGGGGCAGCGGGTCTCCGGCATGGCCAGCGCGTGCGGGGTACGGTGAACGGTGCGCGCTATCGCAGCTCGCTGATGATGTACAGCGGCGTGTTCCACCTCGGTGTGCACAAAGCGACGCTCGCCGAGGCCGAGGTCAGGCCGCCCGCGGCCGTGCAAGTCAGCATCGAGGCGGACACCGAGCCGCTGCCGACCGACGCGGTCCCGCCCGACTTGGCGAAAGCGCTGAAGCGCAGCGCGAGCGCCGCGGCCGCATGGGAGCGGCTACGCCCGTCCATGAAGCGCGAGCACGCAAAGTCGCTGCTCGAAGCCAAGAAGGCCGAGACGCGGAGCCGCCGGCTCGACAAGATCCTCGCCGCGCTCGGTGGCTCGCCAGCGGACGGACGGAAGTAGCATGCGCGATCGCAGTCGCACGGGCGCGGCGATTTTCGAGACGACGGTCGGCGCGGTGATGCAGGCCGTCGCCGTCGCGTTGATGTTGTTGCTGGTGCACTCGGCAGCGGCGCAGCCGAAGGCGTGGCGCGAGTTCGAGGGTTTCGAGGGCGCGGACTCCGCGGCGGCGCTGCCCGACGATGCGCTGGTCCCGGGCGAGCTCGTGATCGGGCGGCTCATGTATCCCAGCGCACGCGGCGGTTTCCTCGGCGGAGGCGACTGGCGGCAAGGCCGCACGGGCTGGACCGACGACTATCCGAAGGCGGATCGCCTATTGGCGCAGATGTTGAGGCGCCTCTCGCGCGCAAACGTCCGCGCGGTCGAGCAGCCCGTGAACCCAGACGACGGCGACGACATCGACTATTGGCCCTTCATGATCGTGGGCCTCGCGGGATCTTGGCAGCTCACGGACGCGCAGGCCGCGAACATCCGCGAGTATCTGCTGCGCGGCGGGTTCATGTTCTGCGACAGCTTTTTCGGCGGCGGGTATGGCGACCGGAACTGGGACTCCTTCGAGGAGAGCTTGAAGCGCGTGTTCCCTGATCGGCCGATCATCGATCTCACCGACGACCATCCGATTTTCCATACGGTATTCGATTTGCCGGGCATGACGAAGGTGATGATTCCGCACGTGAGCATGGTGATGAGAGGGGGCCGCGGCGGGATGGGGTACGGTTTGCAGCCCCATTGGCGCGGCGTGGAGGACGACAAGGGCCGGCTCTTGATGCTGATCGCGTACAACAACGACAACGGCGACGCGTGGCAGTGGGCCGACGATCCTCGCTATCCCGGCGAGCTCGTCAATTTGTCTCTGCGTCTTGCCGTGAACGTCGCGATGTACGCGATGACGCACTAAGCGCTACCCGCGCCGCGCCCGAGTAGAACCCGCGCTTCTATCCGACTTTCGCGTGCGTGTAGAGCCCGGCCGTGATACGGCGCGCGAGCGAGTCGTACGCGCCGCTGAAATGGTGCCCGCCCGCCACTTGCACGGCCTGCACGTGGCCCGCCGGCACCTTGGGGCAGAGCGAATCGCCTTCGTCCTTGCCGTAGAGGCAAAGCGTGCTGCCCGCATCGAGCCTCGCGACCTCGGGCAGGATCGGCAGGCCCGAGTCTGCGCCGAGCCAGTTCGTGAAGTGGAACTCGAACGACGCGTTCTCGCCGAGCCCCATCATCACCGTGCGCTCGACGACCGCGCGGGACGCCGCGGGCAGGCGGTTCATCGCGAACGGGAGCACGTCGGCGCCCTGCGAGTAGCCGATCAGAACGGCATGTGACTTGTGCCACGTCGCGGCGTAGTAGCGCAGCACGCGGTCGAGATCCGCGGCGAGCGAGTCAGGCGTGCGCGCGGTCCAAAAGTAACGCAGCGAGTCGAGCCCGACCACCGAGATGCCCTGTGCCGCGAGCGCGGCCGCGACGTCCTTGTCGAGCCCGGCCCAGCCGCCGTCGCCCGACAGAAGAACCGCGAACACGTCGCCGTTGCCTGTTGCCGGAACCTCGACGAGCGGCAGATCCGCGAGACTCGCGGGTGGTGGCGGCAGTGCGGCATGCGTGTCTCGTTCGAGCGAGTGGAACGCCGCCAGGAACTGCGGCATCCAGTTGCGCGTGACCGAGTAGCCGTGTCCGACCTTCGGCAGCTCGACGAAGGTCGCGTTGGGCGTTTGCGCGACGAACTCGCGCGCTCCCGCGAGATCGCAGACTTGGTCTTGCGCCCCGTTCAGCACGACCCACGGATTGCCGAGCTTCGCGGACGGCAGCACGTCGATGCCGCCGTCCTGCTTTCGCCGGTTGAAGTGCAGACCTTCGCCACGGCATAAGGTCTTGTGAAGCAGCAGGTCGGGGCAAAAGCCGAGCGACAGCCCGCCCGCGAACGTGTTCACGGGCGCCTGGGCGAGCATCGCGTACGCGAGCGTCGCGCCAGACGAATAGCCGGCGAGCACGGGCGTGTGATACGTCGGCAGCTTCGCGTAGCTCTGGACGTAGTGCGAGAGGTTCTCGAGGTCGCCGTCGGGCGACACGCACGCCTCGGCATCCTCGTCGAGATTCGCGAGTAGCTTCGGCACGTCGACGCCCGCGACCAGCGCGCCTTCGTGCGAGAGCGCCTGCGCCATGTCGACGACGCCCTGGTTCCAGCCGCCGTCGCCGGACAGGAACAGCACGACCGATTTCACGTCGCCCGCCGGGCGATAAATCGTGACGGTTGCAAAACGGCCGTGCGACAGCGTCTCGTCCGCGTGCACGGGCAGCACAGCGAGCGCGATCGCGAGTGCGGCGTAAATCCAATGGCTCTTCATTTCTGACAAGGCCGATGACGAACCTGACACGCAGCATGCCGTCCGGCACATGACTGGCGGCTGAAACGCCCGGAAACCCAAGAGCAGCGCGGGTTGTGGCCGCGGTGACTGCGTCGAGCTCGGGGCGTGGCGGTTGGATGCGACTCGGCCGGCGGCTACCATGGCAAGCACTAGATCCGGCATCGCCGGCGCCGAGGCTGAACCTCGCCAGTGAACGTTCTCGCGTCTCTCGAAAGCGGTCTCTACCGTGTTTTCATCTCGCCCGCGTTCTGGGTCGTGGTGCTGTTCGCCGTGACCGCGACGGCGATCCAGCTGCGCGGCCGCGTGCGGTTGAAGCTCAAGCGGCAGATCTTCGATCACTCGACTTTCGCGGCGCCGTACAACCTGCTGATGTACGCGTTCTCCTCGAAGCCGACGACGCCGTACGTCGACGTGCGCGAGTTCCCCGAGCTCGAGCCGCTCGCCGATCAGTGGCAGCTCCTGCGTGACGAGGGCCTAAAGCTGTTCGATCAAGGCCACATCAAGGCCGCCGAGAAGCACAATGACGCGGGCTTCCAGACGTTCTTTCGGACCGGCTGGAAACGCTTCTATCTCAAGTGGTACGACGATCCGTTGCCTTCTGCGCAGGCGCTGTGCCCACGCGCGACGGCGCTCGTGAACACGATCCCGTCGTTGAATGCCGCGATGTACGCGCTATTGCCGCCGGGCGCGCGGCTCGGCGCGCACCGCGATCCGGTCGCGGCCTCGCTGCGCTATCACCTCGGGCTCGTGACGCCGAACTCGCCCGATTGCTGGATCGAGGTCGACGGCGAGCGGTACTTCTGGAAGGACGGCGAAGGCGTGATCTTCGACGAGACTTACGTGCACACCGCCGAGAATCGCACGCCGATGACGCGGATCATCTTGCTCTGCGACATCGAGCGGCCGCTCAAGAACCGTGTCGTGCGCTGGATCAACCACGTGATCGGCCACGGAATGGTGCGCGCCGGAGCCTCGCCGAATCAGGTCGGCGACAGGCAGGGCGTGTTGAGCACGCTCGCCGAGTACTTCCACAACGTGCAGACGTGGGGGCGGCGGATCAAGAACTGGAACTATCCCGTCTACTACGTCGGCAAGAAAGTGCTATTGGTCGGCTTGCTCGGTTTGATCTTCTACTGGGCGCTTTGATCGCGCGCACTAGCGGCCCTTGCTGCCGAACGAGTAGTTCACTCCGAGCCAGAGCGAGCGCGGCGCGCCGGGCGCATAGAACGTCGCGCTGACGACCGCGCGTTCGCCGTCGATTACTGGCGTCGGGAACGGCCGCGCGATGAACGCACCGCTCCCGGTGAAGCCTGTCGCCGCGAGCAGCGAAGCCGTGTAGTAGCGCTCGTCGAACAGGTTGTCGATCTGCGCGAACACCTTGATGCGCTCGCTCGGCCTGAAGTCGGCGCCGAGATTGACTACGGTATAGGCCGGCGTCTCGCCCGGACCGAGGTAGTGGATGCCATCGGGCTCGTGCGCGTTGTTCTCGTTGCCGCGTGCGAGCGAGCCCGCGACGTACGCCACGTCGACGTCGACCGAGAACTTCGGGGCCACGGCCCAGCTCGCATACGCCTTCAACAAGTTGCGCGGCGCGAGCGGTATCCGGTCGCCCGAGTGCACATTGATAGCGCCTTCGAATCCGGGCGCGGGACCGTCGTTCGTGCTGTTCGCGTCCCCGTTCACGATCTCGTCGCTGCGATAGGTTGCGTCGAGCCACGTGTAGCTCGCGCCGAAGCCGAACTTCCCCTTGCCGCTGCTGATACCGAGCTCGACGCCCTGCCGCCGCGTCTCGCCGAAGTTCTTGAAGTAGCCGAAGCCGTCTTGCTGGTCCGCGACGAATTGAATGTCGTCGTGGTTGTTGGCGCGGAACACGCCCGCGTTCCAGGCAAGCTTGTCGCCGGCATTGCCGCGGATGCCGGCTTCGATGGTCTTCGTCACGACTTGGTCGAGCGGCGGGTCGCCGGCCATCGCGTTCGGTAGACGGCACGGGTTCAGGGGATCGGCGCAACCGAGCTCGATCGACGACGGCGCGCGGCTGCCTTCGTTATAGCCGAGGTAAGCGCCGAACGAAGTGTTCGGCCGGAAGGTGATTCCGAGAGCAGGGTTGAAGCGGCTGTACACGTGATCGCCGTCGAGCGAGCCGGGCCCGCCGCCAGGCGTGATCGCGTCGCGATTGTCGATCTCGGTACGGTCGTAGCGGCCCGACACCGTGAGCGTGGCGCTCGAGCTCAAGTCGACGGAGTCGCTCGCGAACACGCTCGCGGTGTGCGTGCGGCCGATCAGGTCGACTCGCGCGTCGAACGCGCCCTCGGAGCTCTGCGTCCCATCTGCGAAAGCGCCAGGCCCGTCGACAAGCGTGACGCCGCGATCCGGCGCTAGATAACCGAACTGCGACGATTGCGTGAAGTGCGCATGACTCTCCGCATAGGCTGCGCCGACGGTGAACTGGTTCCGTCGCCCGCCGTGATCCGTGCCCCACGTGAGCTGGCCCGAGACGCCGGTGTCGCTCTGCGCGGTGTGCGTCCGGTTGTAGAGCCCGTTGCACTTCTCGTTCGGCTCGGTATTGAGCAGCACGTTCGCGATGCAGCGCCAGTACGGGAAAGGCGTGTTCGACGCGCTCTCGCCGCTCGTCGGGAAGCCCGTGTAGCCGGCGGCCGCGAGCGCGGCCTGCTCCGCCGGCGTCGGCTGATAGACGTTCTCCGTGAGCGAGTCGTCGTTGATGTCCCCGTTGATGGTCGACGTCTTGACGTCTCGATGGTGGAGGTTGCCGGAGAACGACAGCCGGTCGCTGAACGTATGGCGAGCCGTGACGTTGAACAAGCTCGACTGATTCTGCGTGTTGTCGGGCTTCGTGTAGACGCTCGCGTAGTCGTTCGCGAGAAAGCGCTGTTCTTGCAGCCCATTGCCGTTGAGATCGGTGTCGGCGTACGCGCCGGTCAGCGACAGCTCGGTGGCCGAGTTACGCCAGCCAATCTTGCCGAGGAGTTGCGATGCGTTGGTGGGCGAGTCCTGGCGCCAGCCGTCCTCCTCGAGGTGGTCGCCCGCGACATACCAGCTGAGCCCGCTCGCAGCGTGATCGCCGGTCTCGAACTCGAGCTGCGCGCGGTTGTCGGAGCCCAGCCCAAGCTGGACCTTGCTGCCGGGGTCGTCGAAGCCGTCCTTCGTGCGCACGGACAGCGCGCCGCCGAGCGTGTTGAGGCCGAACAGAGGATTCGACCCCGGAATCAGCGTGAGCGAGGAGATCGCGACGCGCGGAATCAGGTCCCAGCTCACGACGTCGCCGAAAGGTTGGTTCAGCCGCACGCCGTCCATGTACACGGACAGACCCTGTGGCGTGCCGAGCAGGGGCGAGGCGGTGTAGCCGCGATAGTTGATGTCCGGCTGCAGCGGATTGTTCTGGATGTCGTTCACGTAGACGCTACCGAGCATCCGGTCCATGTATGAAGCCAGATCGACCGCATGGCTGCGATCGATCTGCTCCTCGGTAGCGGTTTGCACCGGTGCGGCGATCCGGCTCGGATCGAGCTCGTGGCCGGGCAACGGCATCGTGCCGATCACGACGAGCGTTGGCACCGCCCCGTTCGCCGTGTCGGGCTCCGCGCCTCGAGCTGCCGAGCCGACGACGAGCGTTAACGAGCAACACGGCAATACAACGGTGCGAGCGAGAAGACGAATCACGAAATGCGCGAGCGACTTTGTTGCAGTGGTGTTGCAGTGTGGGCGACCGCGGCGCCGAAGGCTAGAGACCGTTCGCGTTCCGTCACGTGACAGCGGCGGCGTGGGGCGCGGCATTTGCGCGCATTGGCTCACCTGCGAATCGCGCAACGGATGCTTCGTGAATTGAGACTTTACGATGCGCGGCGTAGACTTTTTATTCGCTCTCTAAATGAAGCCAACTCGTGCGGTCTCATCGCGTTTGGCCCACCACTCGAAGAACAAGGAGACGCAAATGCAACGCAGAGCTCTCATCACTGCCGGTCTCGCTTTGATTGCGCTTCTCGCCTCCGGACGGGTCTCGCCGTCGCACGCTGCGATCGATCCCTACGAGATGGTCGGAAAGACGCTCGGCTTGTCGAAGGATCAAATCCAGGGCGGTCTCGGCTCGGTGCTCAAGCTCGCGCAAGAGAAGCTCCAGAAGGGCGACTTCGACAAGCTCGCTGGCGCGATTCCCGGGGCTAGCGGATATCTCGACAAGGCCAAGAGCCTCGGCGCGGTGACCGGGCCGCTCAAGGACCTCGGCGGGCTCAACGGCGCGCTCGGGAAGCTCGGCATCAAGCCCGACACGGCGTCGAAGTTCTTGTCCGAGCTGCCGGGAATCGTGTCGAAGACCGGCGGCGAAGACGCGGGCAAGCTGCTCAGTAGCGTTTTGAAGTAGCGGGTTCGCGCCGATTCGGCGGCGCGCGATCTACAGCACCCACCTCCGCGGCGCCGCCGTCCTCGAGCGTCAATTCACCCGTGACGACGTAACGCAGGGTGCCGCCCGGCACGAGCGCGTCGAACGGGTAGCACGTGACGAGGGCGACCACGGAGTCGAGCGTGTCGAGACGCAGCGAAGCAATTCGCGTATCCATGATCTCGATGCCCGTTACGACGTAGGCGAACGTCTCGCCGTCCGCGCGCTCCACGCGGAAGCGGTCGCCGAGCGCGAGGCGCGCGAGCGCGCGAAAGTGCGTGTCGCGATGCGCCGCGATCACCGCGACGCCGGGCTCGCCCGGCATCGCGCTGCCGTCGAGGAGCCCAGGGGCGAACGCGAGGCCGCGGCCGCTGGCACCCGCGAGCACGATCAGCGGCTCGGCGCCCGCGCTCGGCGGAAGACGAAGGCGCGCAACCGGCCATGTGTCGGCCCATGGCCAGGGTTTTACGGCGCCGTTGCCGTTGCGGGCGGCGACCCAGGCACGATTCAGCAGCTCTTCCGCGAGCGCGGCTTTGAGCGGTAACCACACGCCGGCGGCGAGCGACACCGCGCCGAGCGCGAGCACCGCGCCGAACGCCCAGATTCGCCCGCGCCGGCCGCGACGCACGCGCGTCGGCGTGCGCGCGCCGCTTGCCTCGGCGCGGCTCACGCCGCGAGCCGCAACCGGCGGCCGAGCAGGAAGAATCCCGCGGCCGCGATCAGCAACATGCCGAGCGCGCGCAACAGCGGTGCCGGTGTCGCGGTCTGTGGCACCGCCGCGGCGGTCTGTCCCGCCGGCGCCATGTTCGCAACGTTCCGGCGCCCGAGGGCCTCCGAGCTCGAGCGCGCCTGCTCCTGGTCGACCGCGACGAAGCTCGTGTAGGGGCTCACGATCTTGTGCTCGAGCGCGACGTCGAGAACGATCTTGCGGATCAGCTCCGCGCTCACGCCATCGACGCGGCTATCGAGTGCGTTCTCGATCTTGCGCCGCGCCCAGAGCGTCGAGATGCCGCGCAGCGCGACCGTGTCCGCCGACACCGCCTGCTGCCACGGCGCGCCCGCGACGCGGCCGAACGCGGTCAACTCCACTGGTTTGCCAGCTTGAGCGGGGAAGCTCGCGGCGACGACCAGCGGCTCGCCCGCGTACAAGTCGGGTACCTGCGGCGGGAAGAGCTCCGCTGCCGCGGGCCAATCGATGAGCACGTCGGTCAACGCCACGTGCTCGAGCTTTTCGAACAGCTCGCGCATCGAGCCCTCGACGTCCGCCGTGCTCCCGACGTAGGTGAACGTGCCGCGGCCGTACTGCGCCGCCTTGCGCATGAAGAACGAGTTCGGGGCCGAGCCGATGCCAACCGTGAACAAGCGCGCGTCGTGCAAGTCGCTCTTGATCACGCGGAACAGTCGCGTCTCGTCCGCTACTCCGCCGTCCGTCATGAACATCACCTGGCGGAGGTAGCCCTGCGGCGCGGGCGGCTCGAGCGCGGCGCGCAGCGCGGGCTCCATCTCCGTGCCGCCGTTCGCTTGCAGGCCCGCGACCCACTTGAGCGCCTGCGCGCGCGTTTCGGCTGTGAGCGGCACGGACTCTGGATACAGCTGCGACGTCCACGAGTTGAACTGGATCACGTTGAAGCGGTCGGCCGACGTCAGCCGATCGAGCGCGTTCGCAAGCGCGGTCTTCGCCTGCGAGATCGATTGGCCGGCCATCGAGCCGGACGTATCGACGACGCAGATCAGCTCGCGCGGCTGCGCTCGCCAGCCGAGCGTGTTCTGCGGCGGCAACAGCATCAGCAGCGCGTAAGTCGTGTCGCCGACCGTCTCGGACAAAGCGGCGACGGTCGGCTTCGGGCCGACAACCGGGCGCCACGCGATCACGAGGTCGCGGTCCATCGGCACGCGCGGCGTCACGGTCTCGATCCGGTAGATGTCGCGGCCGACGTCGACGCGCGAATCGTGGCCGCGCGTCACGACATCGACGAGCGGGAAGCCCGGCGCGAGCGCGACATGGATCGCAGCTTCGAGCGGTTGCGCGCTCCGCACGGCGCCCGCATCGTCGGTGTCTGCCGAAGCGGGTGGAGCAGAGTAAGCGGCGACGCGAGCTCCGGCGACGCGAGCTTGGGTGAGCATCGCGTTGACCCCGCTCATCGCAAATGCGCTGTTCGCGCCGCGCGTGAGCCCGGCATCCGCTAGCGCGTCGAAGCCCTGAAGCTCCGCGTGCGTGTCGACGCCGTAGCGCTCGGTGTACGTCATCGGCACGCGGAGACTGAACTCGCCGTTGTCGAAGCGCGCGGTCTGCAGATATTCGATCGTGATCTCGATCGCCTCGCCCGGCGCGATGTTGGCGACGGCCGTCGTGAACAGGTTCGGCGTGTTTTGGCGCACGAGACTCGCGTGGCGTCCCGCGTCCCGCGCCGCGCTGTAGACGTGCTCCGCTTGCTCGCGCTCGTGGATCTCGCCCTCGATCACGCGGTCCCCGACCTTCATCGTGAGCCGATCGACGGCCGCGTCGTCGGGCAGCGGCAGCGCGTATACGGCCTCGTTGAAGTCGCCGCCCGTGTTCGCGAAGCGCTGCACGACGGACACGCGCGAGACGACGCCCGCGATCGAGACCTGAATGTCCGTGGAGAGCGGCGGCGTCGACGCGTATACGCCGGTCGGCGACGGGTACAGCAGCGTGCCCGCGCCGACGGAAGGGAAGTCGGCTGCGCGCGCCGCCTGCGCGACGAACAGCAACACGACCCAGCAGAACACGCACGCGATCCAGACTGCGGTCGCGAGCTCCTCGATTCGCGCGGCTATTGCGCGAGCCACCCTCGTCATCGCCGTATCTCCCCCTGTTGGTCGGTGGGGAGATTTCGCGCCTAGCCTAAGGCGGCGCGCGGCCCGATGGTGGCAACGCTGCGATCAAATCTGACGAACTATGGCAACGTTTTCGGCGGCGGGCTGCTGTCGTCGCGATGCGGCAGGTTGTAGAGCACCGTGCCGTCCGCCATTTTAACGGCGACCATGAATCCGCCGCGGCGGCCGTCCTTGAGCGGGTGCACTTGGAACGTGAGCTTGTCACCGGGCTTCAGCGTGCTCTTCGTCCAACCGTTGCGACCGAGATAGTTCGGGCTCATGCCTTCGAGGCCGTAGATGCCGGCGGACTCGTCGCTGCCTTCGACCTTCACGTTCGTCCACGTGTGCGGGTTCGTCCACTGGAAATCTTCGACGGTACCCGTGATCTCGATCGTCTTCTCCATGTCGAA
>Ga0068863_100006370_pt1 | contig 11578 bp, 7 predicted proteins | sample KBSSwiS62_FD_66596 | JGI IMG/M metagenome (GOLD analysis project Ga0068863, IMG submission 66596) | Switchgrass rhizosphere microbial communities from Kellogg Biological Station, Michigan, USA - KBS Switchgrass S6-2 | ecosystem: Host-associated > Plants > Roots > Rhizosphere > Soil ...
TGGCGGCCTCGCGCTCCGCGACGAAATGATTGGACCTTGGCATGTAGCATGACAATCCGATTATCCCGGCGAGCTTCTCCTTAAGGCGGGTACCGGTGTAGAGCGCCATCGCGCCGCCCTGGGAGAATCCGGCCAGCACGATGTTGACTGTCGGCACGCCGCGCTCGTTCTCGCGGGCGATGAGCGCGCGCACCAGCGCCTCAGAGCTTCGTACCCCTCTCTCATCCTCGGCGGCATGGCGGTTGAGCTGCGCGATGTCATACCAGGCACGCATCGGCATGCCGCCATTGAGCGTGATGGGCCGGATCGGCGCGTGCGGGAACACGAAGCGCAATGCGCGCATGCCCGGCAGCACCAGCTGCGGGACGGCGGGCTCGAAATCGTGGCCGTCGGCGCCAAGACCGTGCAGCCAGATGACCGAGGCGGTGGGTTCCGGCCCGGTCGTGACTTCCACCGCTGCCAGCGTCGTGCTTGTCATTCAACAAAGTTGCCCGTTTCGGACGCGCAGTTCAACCCCGGACTCTCAGCTTGCGGTAAAATGACGCCACACCCGGCGCCGTGCCGATTCCTGCGATCCATTTTGCATTTCTCGGGATCTTGCGATCCCGCGTATTGCCGTTGAGGCCTTAAAGCTGAGTGACCTGACTTTATATCTCGCCACGGTGCTGATCTGGGGATCGACGTGGTTCGCAATTAAGCTGCAGCTGGGTACCGTGCCGCCGGCAGTGTCGGTCGCGTGGCGCTTTTTGGCGGCGGCCGCGATCCTGCTCGGCTATTCGTTGCTGCGGCGCTTGCCGCTGCGCTTTGGCGCCCGTGTGCACCTGTGGATGGCACTGCAGGGGCTGCTGCTTTTCTGTCTTAACTACGTGGGCTTCTACCTGGCCGAGCTAACTCTGGCCTCGGGACTGGCGGCCGTGATCTGCTCGATGCTGACTGTGGGCAACATTGTCGGCATGCGCGTGTTCTTCAACGTGCACACGCACGCGCGTAATCTGATCGGCGCCGTGATCGGCATCGTTGGCGTGGCCTTACTGTTCTGGCCGGATGTACGCTCGCTCTCGACCACCAATGCCCACACCATGGGCGTGCTCTGGGCGCTCGGCGCAACGCTCAGCGCTTCGCTCGGCAACATGGTGGCCACGCGCAACCAGCGACACCGGCTCCCCATCCTCCAGGTCAACGGCTGGGCCATGCTCTATGGCGCGCTCATCACTGCGGCGGCCGCCGCGGCCATGCACGAGCCGTTCAGCTTCGATCCGTCCTGGCGCTACGTCGCTTCCCTGGTGTACCTGGCGGTGTTCGGCTCGGTGTTCGCCTTCGGGGCCTACCTGACATTGATGCAGAGGATCGGTGCACACCGCGCAGGGTATGCCATGGTCGCCGTCCCGGTGGTCGCACTGCTCATCTCCACGTGGCTGGAGGACCTGCACTGGACAGCCAACCTTTGGGTCGGGGTCGCTCTGTGCCTGCTCGGGAACGTGCTGGTTCTGGCGAGCAGGCCGGAACCGCCCGCCAGCACCAGAGCTTAGAAGTCGGCGGTCAGGGTCAGCGTATAGCTGCGTCCCCGCTCGCTGAGCACATGGCCTGAAGTATCGATCATCATGGCGCTGGAATCGCCGATGTCGTCGGCGTCGAGCCGCATGACCCCCGGATGACCGAAGATCTGGAACTCATAGCGCAGCGTCAAGGAAAATTGCGAGTAGGCCGGCAGCTGCATGTTGCCGCTGTTGGTCTCCGGGCGCTCCGAGACACCCTGCCAGCCAAAACTCAGCGCCCACGGCCGCCAGCTCGGCGGCGCGTAGTCCAAGTCCGCGTTGAGGACCAGCGGCACGCTGCCCAGCGGCGTGCCGCTTAGCGTGGGATCGCTGGCGTTCCCGAGCACGCTGGCCTGCAGCCATACTCCACCGAGCACCGCCACCAGACCCTGCCCGTTGTTGAGCGTGGCAGACGCCTCAAGGCCGCGATGGCGGATCTGCCCAAGCTGCATGTACACGTCGGCATCGTTGAGATTGAAGTAGGCCTTGTTCACCTCGAAGGCGCCGAGCAGGAACTGCGCGCCAGGCTGCGGCTCGTAGCGGATGCCCGCGTCAACCTGCCAGGTGGTGGTCGCCGGCGGTGACTCGCCGCGATTGACGGCGTTGGCGGGCGCCAGCGCCGAGTCCTCCAGTCCGCGCGCATAGCTTCCGTACAGCAGGAAGCTGGACGCGGGACTGTAGGTAAATCGAAACGTGGGCAACAGTGGATTGGAGCGGTCGGTCGTACTCGGGACGTCGGGCGCCTCGATGGTTCGCTGGTAGCTGACCTTCTGCAAGCCGACGCCGACCGAGCCACGCCCTGGCCATAGCTCATCAAACGAGATGCCCAGGCCGAGCTGGCGAACACGGTCGACGCTTCCCGCGGTGAAATTGACTGCCGGCGGTGGTAGCACGCTGAAATCATCGATGCTCACGCGGCCGTAGTCGGTGATCGAATCGCCCCCGAACGTACGGGATACGGAGCGCCCGCGCACCGTCAGCGCCCAGCGCTCGGCATGCGTGGCTCCTGAGGTCTGATACGACATGCGGATCTCACCGGAAGTCGAGTGCGCCGTAAGTGCCGGCAGCACATCCATCTGATGGTCGGCGGTGCGGTCCGGCGCCAGATCCAGGAGCAGATCGTTGTAGTTGTAGGCCGGATTGTCGACAGTGGAGCGAAACACCCCGGCCGCGAAGGACCAGTGCTCGGTCGCGCTGCTTCTGAGGATCGCCCCGGCGGTGCCATCGCGCCAGGTCCAACGCGTCCACTCCTGGCTTGGCAGGCGCATCTGCCGGAAAGTGGGTATGCCAAGATCGCCATCCGTGTACACAAATGGCAGGGCCTGATGCTCATTGCCCCGACTGGTGCCGGCAAAGGCGATCAGCTCCATGTTCTTCGGCAAGCCACTTCGCACGATCAACCCGGTGTCGTTGCTTTGCGTGTGCTTGGCGAAATCGAAATCCGAGTTGAGCGAACGGTGGAAGCAAAGGCTCACGCCGAAGGGCTGAGTAGAGCTGCCGTAACGCCCGTCCAGTTCTAGCGAGCTCGCCTCGAACGGCCCGACGGCGGCCACTACGCTAGTCAGGTTGCCAGCTCCCGGAATGCTCAAGGAGTAATCGGCAATCCCCGTGGGCGCCGGGAAATCAAAGGACTGCGCCGTCAGGCCCACCTTGATGGACTGTTCCGGCACCAGGCAGCTGTTGGCCGCATAGGTCTGCTGGTCGAAATACAGCCCCTCAATTCGCAGATTGCCGGCATCGCGCGGACTGAAACCGCGTACGTCCTCCGGATCGTACAGGCCGATGGTCTGCGTGCCGACGGTGGTACCGAAGGCATCGTTGGCGGCGGTCACGGCGTTGTCGTCCACGCGCTGCGCGAGGGCAATCGTCGGCAACAACACTGTCCCCAGCAGCCAAGGCCGCAATCTGCAACGCGCAATCATGAGCGATCCGCTAACAGGGCACCTGTGCAATGAGCCGCTGCTAGGGCAGTTGACGGAGCCAGCCCAGCACGATCGTCACGAACTGCGAGGGATCGGCTACGCCGTCCTGCTCTTTGTAAGCCGCGACCGGCGAATTAAAGCGCGTGAAATGGTGATTGAGGCCGGGGATCTCCCGAAATTGAGCGCTGCCTGGCCGCTCACGATTGACGACATCGGCGATCAGGCGCATCGCCGCAGGACTTTCGAACCAGTCGTATTCGCCGTACACCGCCAGCACCGGAGCGTGCACCTGCGCCCAGGCGGCGGGCCAGTTCTGACGCTGGGCCTGTTGATGGAACGCGAGCGGTCGCCCGTAATGCAGGTTGCCGCTAGTGCCGACAATCTTTGGCCAGACCTTGGCGAGTTCCGGATCAGCGCGCGCAATGACCTCGGGCGCTTCCCCCTGCAGGAGGTAGTGCGAAAAATAGTTCGCTCGCATCGTCATCTCGGTGCTGAGCCGCGCGGGCTCCGTGCCGCCGAGCTCGAGCGCGTGGCGCTCGAAGGCGAGCATGCGCTCAAACCAGGTCGTGGCCCCTCCTCCCCAGACGATGACGCCGGCCACCTTCTGGCCGGCAGCGATCAGCGGCGCATAGGTAGCGCCCATGCTGCCCCCGAATATGACCACGCGCTCGGGATCGACATCCGCTCGAGCGCGCAACGCGTTAAAGGCGGCCCGGTACTGGCCAAGCTCCGTCTCGTAGTCGAGCTGATCGCAGGGCGTTCCGGTGCTGTCGCCGACGCCTGACTTGTCGACACGCATCCACAACCTGTGCGATTGCGTGCTTAGCTGTTTGAGCATGAGCGACCATCCGTCCGTACTGGTGTCCGCAAAGTCCACCGAGTCGCAGGACAGCCAGGGAACGAACAACACCGCCGGCAGCCGCGCGCGGCTATTGCTCGGTTTGGTGACTATGGTGCGAAGATGCGCACCGGCCTCGGTGGTCACGACGCCATACTCCGTGTCCATTCCCGCAAGCTCCAGCAGAGGGTGCGGGCCGCGATGCGGCAAGTCGCCGATCAGGCGGGTGGCTGATGCGGCCAGCCCCGGAACAATGCATAAGAGGCAGCCGGCGACGGCTACGACCAGGCGCGCTTTCCTGTCCATGGCGTTTTCCTCCACTGCGGTGACGTTCACGGCGGCCTCAAGGCCCCCGCAGCGGATATAATAAATTCATGAGCGAGTATCTGTTTGCCTTCCAGAGTTCGACCACCCGGTCGGGTTTCCTGAGAGCGCCGACTCTGCAGGAGCGGCCCGACGCCCGTTTCGTGGTCGCAGGCGTTCCCTGGGATGGCGCCACCACCAACCGGCCGGGCGCGCGCTTTGGCCCGCACGAGATCCGCCGCGCGAGCCACATGCTCTGCGACGGCACCCACCCCGCCTATGGTCTCGCGCCGACCGCCGATCTGGCGGATCGCGGAGATTTGACCCTGCCGAATACTTCGCTCGAGGGCATGCGCGCAGCGCTGGCCCCGCAGGCCGACGAACTCGTGCAAAGGCACCATATGGTGTGGCTCGGAGGCGATCACTCGATCACCCTGCCGCTGCTGCGCGCCTACCGCCGTCATTACGGGCGACCGCTCGCCATGATCCATTTCGACGCCCACTGCGACACCTGGACCAGTCACTTCGATGAGCCCTCGGGCCACGGCACGTGGGTCTATGAAGCCCTGAATGAGGAGCTCATCGATCCGAAACTGTCGATTCAGCTCGGCATACGTTCCGCGGGCGCGCGTGAGACCTGCAATTACGTCGCGGACAAGGGCGGCATGATTTTCACCGCGCGCGACATGCGTGGACTCGTCAACGCCAAACAGCTCGCGCCCATACTCGATGCGATTCGTGGGCGCCTGTCCAACGCGGGCGATACGCCTCTATATCTGACCCTGGACATCGATTGCCTTGATCCGGCGTACGCGCCGGGAACCGGCACGCCTGAACCTGGCGGGCTGTCGACTTCCCAAGTCATGACGGTGCTGGAAGAGCTCGATAGTCTCAACTGGGTGGGGATGGACCTGTGCGAGGTCGCACCGCCCTATGATCATGCCGAACTCACCAGCAATGCCGCCGCCACGCTGGTGTGGACCTATCTTAGCGGGCGCGTCGCGCGACTCCGATAAACTGATTCAGGCACAGTCCGCCGAGCGCAACCGCTGCAAACATCGCGCCAGCGAGAAACGTACCGCGCGCTCCGATCAAATCCCAAAGCCGACCGGCGAGGATACTGGCGGCAAGCAATGCCACTCCGGTCAAGAGATTGAAAACCCCGAATGCCGTGCCGCGCAGCTCGGCAGGCGCGTGGTCAGCGACCAGCGCGGCCAGCAGCCCCTGAGTGAAAGCCATGTGCAGGCCCCATAAAGCCGCGCCGGCCAAAGCACCGCCGACGCCCTGCGCGTAAGCCAGAACGAGATCGGCCAACACCAGGATCAGCAGTCCGCTGATCAACAGTCGACGCCTGCCGCCGCTGTCGGCAAGGACTCCCACGGGATAGGCACCGCATGAATACACCAGGTTCATTACCACAAGCACCACAGGCACTAAAGTCAACGGCAGGCCGAAGGCGCGCGCCCTCAGCACCAGGAATGCTTCGCTGAACCGCGCCAGCGCGAACACGACCGCGATCGCGATCACCAGCCAGTACCCGCGGCCCAAGCGCGCGAGTTCCTCGCGATGCAGCGGAAAACGTGGCTTGCCTGGAGCAACGCCGCGCTCGGGATCGCGTACCGCCACTACGATCAGCAGCAGCGACAGGAAACCTGGCACGACCGCAACCCAGAACACCGCGCGGAATTGGTTCGAGCTCAGCCACATGAACAGCATTGCAAGGAGCGGGCCCAAGAATGCGCCGACCGTGTCCAGCGACTGGCGTAAGCCGAAACAGGCGGCGCGCAGGCGCTCCGGGGCAATATCGGCCACCAAAGCATCACGCGGCGCGCCGCGAATTCCCTTGCCGATGCGATCGATAAAGCGGGCGGCCATCAGGCCTCCCGCCGTGCTTGCCAGAGGAAACATGGGCTTGCTGAAGGAGGCCAGGCCGTAGCCGAGCACAGCCAGGAGCTTGCGTTTCCCGAGCCAGTCCGAGAGCGCCCCGGAAAAGACCTTGGTGATGGCGGCGGTCGATTCTGCGACGCCTTCGATGATGCCGACCGTGGTGGCGGAGGTGGCCATCACCGTGACCAGATAGACCGGCAACAGTGCGTGGATCATCTCCGATGAGACGTCCATCAGCATCGATACCAGCCCCAATGCCCAGATGCCGGGCGGGATCGCGCGCAAGGTCGCGCGGTCAAATCGGGCGGAGCCGGATTTCAACTACGCACTCATAACCGCGGCGGGTTCTTGATGAGGATGTCAAAGTGCGAATCGTCTTTGACTGCGAGGAGGGCCGGATCGAGATCCCAAAAGAAATCTGTCGGAGCGGCAAAAGGAACATGCGCAAGGCGTGCAACCTCCGCATAGCCCTCAGCGGTGCGACCGGCTCTCACCAGAACTATGCTCCGGATGAAAGACAGGTGAGGACCATTGACCGGATCGATATTCTCGGGATCGCGCGCCCGTTCGGCGTCGATGGTTGCGAGTGCCTTGGCATGCTCCCCGAGCATCGATTGCGCCATGGCCAGCCCCTCCCGGACACCGTGTCGATCCGGTTCACTCTTAAGTAAGGATTCACCCATCCGTTCCAGCTCGCGGAAGGTGCGGTCAGCTTCACTCTTGCGGCCCGCGGCCCAGTATAGGAAGCCGAGCCTTTCCTGCCGATCGATGGGCTGCTCCGGGAGTGCGGCAGCCCACAGCCGTATTGCATCCAGGTATCGCCCTTCACCTCTTGCGATCTCGGCCTGTATGGTTTCGTTGGCGCCCTTTTCCTGCAATGCACTGGCATGCTGTTGCCATGCCAACCGCAGCGGCTGCACGCTGTGTTGCATAAATCCTTCGATGCGCGCTCGAGCAAAATAGGGATCGGGGCTGTCGGGAAACCGGGTGAGATCGAGCTTGGTCTCTTCAATTGCCTCCGGATAACGCCTCAAGGCCAACAGCGTAGTGATCGGCCCGCCGTCGTACGCCCTGTTCAACGGGTCCAGGTCCCAGGCGCGATGCATGTGCACCAGAGCTTCATCGAACCGGCCGCGGCGGCGCAGCACAAACCCGATGATCGATTGCGCCGCCGCCGAATTGGGGCGCATCCGCACCACGAGCTGTATATCGGCGAGCGCCTGGTCCAGGTTTCGCGTCACGTACAACTGGTAAAGGCCCCGGGCCATGATCGCTTCCGGTAGCTGCGGATCGAGCGCCAGGGCACGTTCATAGTAGCGTTTGGCGTTGCTGGCATCCTCGGCATGGTGAGTCCCGAAGTATTTCCACGTGTGCGCCTGTGAAAGCATGGCATTGGCATCGGAAAATTCAGGGTCCAGGCGCAGCGCCCGCTCCAAGAGCGGCATGGACCTAATAACGCCAATTTCGTCATCGGGCGTGGGCTGGCGCCACAGCGCAGCGGCGCGCAGGTACAGATCGTAGGCGTCGCCATTGTTGGTCGCGACACGGTCCAATTCGCCGCGCTCTTGGGCGCTTAGAGTTGCCGAAAGTGCCGCGGCCACCGTGCGCGCCACGGCGCTTTGCAGGCCCAGGATATGGCCCAGGTCCCGATCATAGTTGGTCGCTAGCAGATGCCGGTCGTCACGCGCGTCGATGAGCTGAACGGTTAGCCGCATGGCGTTGCCATCGCGGCGGATGGAACCTTCGAGAATCGATCCCACGCCCAGGCGGAGCCCGATCTCGCGCACGTTGGACGTGCCGCCATGAAATTCGCTGGTCGAGGTGCGTGATATCACCTTGAGGTCACCGAGCCGGGCGAGCGCGTTCAAGGTTTCTTCCTGCAAGCCGTCAGCGAGGTAAGCATCCTCAGGGCGTCCGGTGAGGTTCTGGAACGGCAAGACTGCAATGGACTTGGGCGACTGCGCGACCGGTGGCGCGGGAGCGCTGGCCATCAGTGGAGGGCGGCTTGGCTGTCTGACACTGCGCACCACCAGCAGTGCAGCCAGGATGGCAACAATCGCTGCAGCCACGATCGTTGGTACTTGCCAGCGGCGAGCGGCTGCGGCGGCCGGCTGCATTGCGGGCCGCGCAGCAGTTGCCGGCGACATGCGCGGGACAGCCGAGAGCGCGCGACGCACCTGATCGACAAAGTCTGGCGTCGCTTCACCGCCAGGAAGGCGGGACCACTGCCGCTCGCGGAACCGATCGGGCACACGCGCCGTGGCCTCGGGAGTGCTATCGATGACCACCGGCAGCAAGAACGCCTGATCATCAGCCATCAGGTACGAGCGCTCCACGGCCAGTCGCCATTCCAACCGGAAATAGCCTTCACCGCGCGATTCGGTGCTGGCGGAAATGAGCGGCACGAACAGCGAGCAGTCCTTGATTTGCCGGCGTATCGACGCGTCCCATGCGTCCCCGCCGCGGAGCTCGCTTTGATCGAACCAGACATCCAGGCCGGCGGCGCGCAGCGCGGAGCAGATCCGGCGCGCTGCCTCCTCGTCCTGCGCGGAATAACTCAAGAAAATGGCATTTGCACTGGCAGCCATGGCTATCGCTGAGGCTTGGATGACGGTACTTGCCCCGATGCCCTTTCGAGGCGATCATCGCTGCCCCGCCCGCCTCGGTCAATCAAACTACACATGCAACGCCCCACCATCGCGCCCGCTCTGCTTGGCATTATCGTCGGGTTTGCATGCTTCGGCGCAAACGCTGCGCTCAACTCGGCGCCGACCTCAAGCCCGCAATCCGTGACCGACGTGTACCACGGCGTGAAGGTTGAGGATCCGTATCGCTGGCTGGAAAACTGGAGCGACCCGCGGGTGCAGGACTGGAGTGCAGCCCAGGACCGGCGTGCACGTGCCTACCTTGATGGCCTGCCCTACCGGCGCGCCATCTTCGATCGCCTGTACCGTCAGATATCGGAAACCTCCCCTTCTTATTACTCGCTGCGCGCCACTCCCGGCAAAGTCTTCGCTCTGTACAACCGACCGCCCAAGAACCAGCCCATGCTCGTCGTCATGGGCTCGGATGCCGACCCGTCCCAAGCCCGGGTCATCGTTGATCCGAACGCCCTCAATCCCAAGGGCACCACGGCCATCGACTGGTATGTACCCTCGCCTGACGGGACGCTGCTGGCCGTGTCGATGTCGGAGAACGGCAGCGAAGACGGATCGGTGCATGTGATCGCGGTGGCCAGCGGCAAGCAGGTCTACGAGGTGCTGCCGCGCGTGCAGTATCCGACCGGCGGCGGCAGCTTGGCTTGGCGCGCCGACAGCAAGGGATTCTGGTACACGCGCTACCCCGGCGAGGAACGGCCCGAGGCCGATCGTCACTTTTACATGGCCGTCTACTTTCACGAGCTCGGCCAGGATCCTGCCAAGGATGCCTACGTGTTTGGCAAGGAGCTGCCGAAGATCGCCGAGATCGCCCTGGACAACCACCAGAACAATCGTTACCTGCTCGCCAGCGTCGCCAATGGTGACGGCGGCGAATTTGCGCACTTCCTGGTAGATGCGGGCAATCACGTCACCCAGATCACGAAGTTCAGCGATCACGTCGTGGCCGCCACGGTCGGCGCGGACGATCAGGTCTATCTCATCTCGCGGCAGCAGGCACCGCGCGGCAAGTTGTTGTCCATGCCGGCCAAGTCGCCGGCATTGACGAGCGCCCGGGTGCTGGTCCCGCAGTCCGACGGTACGCTGCTGTCGGCCGGCGAAGCCAACGGCTCGCCGATCATCGTCACCGACCGGGCGATATACCTTCGCGAAATTGTCGGCGGTCCGTCGCGCGTGGAGATCTACGATCGCGACGGCAAGCGGCAGGGGAAGCTGCCGCTGCCCGACATTGCGACCGTAAATGAAGTGGTAGCACTGGGCGATGGGACGCTGCTCTACGACATCGAGACCTATCTCAGGCCACCCTATTTTTCCCACTATTACGAGTCCGGGGGCAAGAGCGAGGAAACCCGGCTGACGCAGACCAGTCCGGTGAACTTTGGCGATACTGAAGTGGTGCGGGCATTCGCGACTTCAAAGGACGGCACGCGCGTGCCGCTCAACATCATCAGGCGCAAGGGCACGGTGCTCAATAGCGCCAACCCGGTTCTGGTCTACGGCTACGGCGGTTACAACTACGACGAGACGCCTTACTTTCTCGGCCCGCCGACACGCCTGTGGCTCGATGCGGGCGGGATCTACGTGCTCACCAACCTGCGCGGTGGCGGGGAGTTCGGCGAAGACTGGCATCGCCAGGGCGCGCTGACCCACAAGCAAAACGTGTTCGACGACTTCATCGCCTGCGCGCGTTACCTGATTGGTCAGCACTACACCAGCCCGCAGCACCTGAGCATCATCGGCGGCAGCAACGGCGGGCTGCTGATGGGCGCGGCGACGACACAGCATCCTGAGTTGTTCCGTGCGGTGGTCTCGGATGTGGGCATCTACGACATGCTGCGCACCGAGCTGGAACCCAATGGGGTGTTCAATACCACGGAGTACGGCAGCACCAATGACCCCGAGCAGTTCAAGGCGCTGTATGCCTACTCCCCCTACCACCACGTGATGAACGGCACCCGCTATCCGGCGATTCTCATGGCCACGGGCCTGCATGACGGGCGGGTGGCGCCCTGGCAGTCACGCAAGATGATCGCGCGCCTGCAGGCAGCCGGCCCGCCGGACGCCAAGATCTACCTCACCGTCAGCTCCGATAGCGGACACGGGCACGGCAGCTCGCTTCGGGTGCGCACCAATCAGCGCGCCGACACCTACAGTTTCTTGTTTGACCAGCTCGGACTGCATTTTCCACAAGCCCCGGAGCCAGCCAAGAAAGCGCACTAATTCGAACGCGCGCTGCATACTTGTGGCGCCATTCGCAGGCGCCTGATCAGGTGCGTCTCTGTCGGCATACGGCGACAGCGAAGTTCGTAACGAGAGCTTCATCAATACGCGCGAGCGATGAGCGCGCGCAGCCATTTTCCGCCGTGGCACCATAGATTATTACGTAGATTATTACGTGCCCGCCGACCCCATTGACGCACAGCGCTACGTAGGACC
>Ga0068863_100006371_pt1 | contig 11578 bp, 7 predicted proteins | sample KBSSwiS62_FD_66596 | JGI IMG/M metagenome (GOLD analysis project Ga0068863, IMG submission 66596) | Switchgrass rhizosphere microbial communities from Kellogg Biological Station, Michigan, USA - KBS Switchgrass S6-2 | ecosystem: Host-associated > Plants > Roots > Rhizosphere > Soil ...
CCAGACCCGAAGTATCCGATATTCGATACCACGCTTGACGGCAACAAAAATAGCGGCCATCCGTTTGGAATCGGATTGGCCGATACGGAAAAGCGCGATCTTATCGAGTTTCTGAAATCCATCACGCCGGAAATCGAACAGCAGATGCACGCAGAAATTGTGGCGCGTTCACAGTCGGGAGTGCGGTCAGCGGCGCAATCAAGCCGGTGACACTGTCGCCATCAGGCCATCGACGGGTTGCGGCGGGTTCAGTTTCCAGTCATAGGGCGCGGCAGGGTTGCTGAGGTTGGCCACATAATCCCGTATCAGCACGATCGTGAAAATCTCCAGCAGCATGGCGGAGTAATCGAAACCCGCACAGCGATGACCGGTTTCCGGCCCACCGCCCTGAGGAACGAAAACAAAGGGATTCACCGGTGGCGTGGCGAACCGTCCGGGATTGAATTGCAGTCGATCCGGGAACGAATCGCGATACACATTTGTGGAGCGTACTGCCCAGAACACCAGCCAGCCGGCGGGAACGGTGACGCCGTGGATTTCAAAGTCCTTTTTTGCCTTGGCGAAAACTGCAGGAATAATCGGGCAGAGTCGTTTGACCTCCATCACAAACTGTCCGAGATAACGGAGTTTCCCAAGATCATCGACCGTTAAAGTTTTTCCCCTGGGCACGGACTTGATCTCTTCCGCAAGCAGCTGCGACACTCGCCGATGGGCATTTGAGAACAAGACCGCCGAGGCCATCTGTGCAAACACAATAAATCCCGCGATGAAAGCGTGATGCGTTTCGAGCACTGCTTCATCCACCGTGAGCGCCGTTCCGTCGCTGCTGGTCGCCGAAAGTATTCTGGATACGCCATCACCATTCGGCGAAGCTTTGCGCTGTTTCAAAATGGGTTCGAGCGTCGCGAAAATTCTCTTCCTGGCTCTAAGGGCTTTCCAGTATGTGGTGCCCGGCAACGGAATCGGCAGCGAAACCAGTCCGCAACTAACGGCTTCGTAATCGCTCTGGAGTTGCTGCATCTGTGGGCCCGGCGACAGGCTGAGCATATTGGTCGCGATTGTTTCGAACGCGAGTCGTTTCAATCGATCGAGCCAGGAGAATTCTCCAAGCACCGCCCAGCTCTGGAAGCTTGCTTCAACAATGCGCTGCATTGCCGGCAGGTACGAGCTCAGCGCCGAGTCCGTAAACGCGTTCAAGACGATTTGCTTTCGTTCAAGATGGACGTCGCCGTCCTGAAACGGCAGGCTCTTGCCGCCGAAGAGCTTCTGAACGAATGGGGGAAATGCGCCGGCCCGTTGCATGAGCGATGGATTTACGAACCTCTCACAGGCTTCCGGTCCCGCCATTACGACGGCCTTTTTCAACAACAGCCGGGATTTGAAGACTGGACCGTGATCGGCGATACGATCTTCTATGAACTGAAACGGGTTCTTTGCGTACGCGAGCGTCTCTCCTATGAGAGGCAGTCCAAGCTTGCCCGCCGGCAGTGGTCCGGGATGCATCAGGCTCCGGCTGCTCCAGGCGCGCTGACTGCACCGATCTGCACGAGCACGCCCAACATGTCCATATACTCGCGCTCGCGATAGATGAGCTTGTCCTTCTCCTGGATCACATTGCAGCGAACGACAACGACAGACTTGCCTGACGCAGGAATGTTGTTCAGCGGACCTGTTTGCGTGCCCCTGGTCACGAATTCTCCATAAGACAAGTCGCCGGCCGTGCTCATAGCGGCGATTTGTGTCTGCGCATCCGGAAAGGCTTTCAGCAATGCTTGTGCTGCGGCTACTCCCGCGTCAGGCCCTGGCACAACCTTTCCGTCGCAATCCGTGTAGGTATAGTCCGGATGCAGCAGAGCTCGAAATGTTGTGAAATCCCGCTTGTTCCAGGCCTCGACAAATTGGCGGTGAAGATCCGACGGCTGAGCCATGAGTCCTCCTGAATGGCGAAACGGCGTTGAAAAAACTCGAGCCCTTTTAGCACACCAGAGCCTAGAATGCACACGTGATCGGCAGAACTGTCTCGCGATACCTGATCGTTGCGCGGCTTGGAGCCGGCGGCATGGGGATCATTTACAAGGCGACAGATAAGTTGCTTGAACGGAATGTAGCCCTCAAATTTCTGCCGGACGATATTGCACAGGACTCGGAGGCGCTGAAGCGCTTTCAGCGTGAAGCCCGTGCAGCCTCTGCGTTGAATCATCCCAACATCTGCACGGTTCACGACATTGGTGAGGTTGAAGGCCGCCCGTTCATCGTGATGGAGTTGCTCGAAGGCGAACCCTTAAGCACTCACATTGGCGGCAGGCCAATGGTTAATGAGAATCTGATCGCCATCGCAATCCAGGTTGCCGATGCCTTGAATGCGGCACACGCGAAAGGCATCGTTCATCGCGACATCAAATCTTCAAACATCTTTGTCACTAACGAAGGTCAGACGAAGATTCTGGATTTCGGAATCGCCAAGCGCGCGCCGGGACTGATTCAAACGCCGGGTGTTTCTTCGTCCGAAGCGCCCACCGTGATGAAAACCACAAGTGAAGCAGGCATCACGGGCACCATTTCGTACATGTCGCCGGAGCAGGTCCTCGGTGAAGAACTGGATGCGCGCAGCGATCTGTTTTCATTCGGAATTGTGCTTTACGAAATGGCCACGGGGTTCTTGCCCTTCACCGGGAACACGTGGATGGCGACAGCCAATGCGATTGTAAATAAGGAGCCGAGACCGATCTTCGGGGTGAATCCCGGAGTGTTGCGGCCATTGCTCTCCATCATCGAAAAGGCGATGCGGAAGGATCGCAGCGCCCGCTATCAGACAGCAATCGATATCCGAACAGATCTCGTTCGCGCTCGATCCGGCACGGAGCCCGGATTTCCTCCGTCGCGTTCAGGTCCCCGCGACAGCCAGCGCGGTCCGAAGATTGCCGTAATGCCATTTGCCGATCTCAGTGCCGAAAAGGATCAGGAGCATTTCTGCGACGGCATTGCCGAAGAACTGACCAATAGGCTGGCGCAGCTTGCCGGGGTGCGCGTTGCGTCTCGCACGTCCGCATTCTCGCTAAAGGGGAAGGATCTCGACATCCAGGCAGTTTCGGCGAAGCTTGGAGTCGATCAAGTGCTGTCAGGGAGTGTCCGCAAATTCGGAAAGCGGCTTCGCATCAGCGTCGAACTGGTCAATGCATCCGATGGCTATCAGATCTGGTCCGAACGGTATGACCGGGACATGGAAGACATTTTTGCCATTCAGGACGACATCGCCCAGTCCATTGAGCGGCAATTGAAGCTCGCACTTGCAGACACTGCCGCAGCGCCAATTGTGCGGCGTTATACCGATAACGTTGATGCATACAACGTCTACCTGAAGGGTTTGTACTACTGGAATCGCCGGTTTGAAGGCGGTCTGGGTAAGGCGATCGAGTGTTTCGAACAAGCCATTCAGATGGACCCGTCCTATGCTCTCGCTCATGCCGGAATTGCAGATTGCTACGTTCAGCTTGCCGGGTATTCGCTGCTTCCTCCCAATATTGCTTACAGCAGAGCTTTGAAAGCCGCCGAGACGGCGCTGCAGCTGGACGACAGCCTTGCGGAGACGCAGACGTCCATGGCACTCGTGACGCTGTGGTTCAAGTGGAATGCCCAGGGCGCTGAACTCGGATTGAGAAAAGCTCTGGCCTTGAATGCACGATATGGACTCGCGCGCCACTATCTGAGCCTTTGCCTCTCCTATACGGGGCGGTTTCAGGAGGCCATCGAGGAGATCCGGTATGCGCAAAAGCTGGAACCTCTTTCGCCAATCGTAAACGCGACTGCCGGTCTGGTTCTCTATTACAGCCGTCGCTATGAGGAATCGCTCGAGGAGTGCCGGCGTACTCTGGAGTTCGAACCCTCGGCGCACGTGGCAATCTTTGTGCGGGCTGCTGTCCACGCGGCAAAGGGAATGTGGAAGGAAGCCATTGCCGGATTTGAAGAAGCATCGAGACTCACTCAGGGACGGGCCTTCTGGCTTGCGCTCGTGGGCTATGCCTACGGCGGTTCCGGAGATCGAACGCGGGCGCTCGAAGTGATCGACACGCTTCAACAGCGATCTGCGTCACAGCAGGAATATGTAGATCCCATCCTCATCGCGTGGGTTTATACCGCATTAAACGATGCAAACCGGGCTTTCGAATGGTTTGATCGTGCTTACGAGGACGGGTCTTGCGAACTTGTATTGACGAACGTACTGCCGGCGCTGGATCCGATCCGATCAGATCCCAGAATGGATATGCTCATCTCCCGTATTGGTCTGTCTCCCACCCGTTGACATAATTAAAGATCTCATTCAAGCGGGGACCGTTCTGTCACTTCCTTTCAGGCGCGGTATCGTCTGGGAATGCCAGCGCGCGCGTTGATGAAAGATTCCTCGAACGGATCTGTAGTCGGGGATCCAGTAACTGAGGCGGGCCGGACATCATCGGATCATCCGACCCGTTTGCCGATCGCCTATTCAGGGTGGCGCAGGAAGTGACTGATGGCCCAGTCTGCGGCCCGCGTCCCCTGTCTAGGCGCTACCTCGTCGGCAGAACGGAAGTGGATCCCCTGGTAAATCCGCACGTCTACAACATCTTGGGCCATGTCCGAAAAACGCTGGTACGTTCTGGTTGCATTGGCCGGGGTGCTGAATACCGAGAAGCTTGTTCGATCCCCAAGGAGAAGCTCGAGCGTGCGCGTCATAGCGCCAGTCAGGTTGTTCGCGCCGGAGGTGTACTCAGGATAAGCCGGGGTTGGGAGGAACGGGAGCCATTTCGTGTCGCCAACCGTCTTCGGGTTGCCGTCGTTGTCGCCTTCCTGGATCGCGGTAATAGGTCGCCAGAAGTTCCAGTACTTCTTATTGTCCCACGCGTTGATAACCGCGTCCGCCGCTGCCATATTGGCTAAGGCGAACAGGCGCGCGCTATCGCCAATGTTGTCGATGTTTGAGTTCGAGACGCCGCGGAGAGTTCTTTCCCACATCGCGATGAAGTTGTCGGAATAAAAAATCGCAAGCGCTGTCTGCTCCGACGTGCGGTCAGTGGAGTCGATCCTCCCCAGCGACTTGACCTCGTTGTAGTCCTGGGTATATTCGCCGCTGTTCAACCGCGGCGGAGGCGGTGACGCCCGGAGTTGTGAGGCGTCTTTCAGGGTGAAGGGAACGACGGTGCTTAACCACGGAGTCGCCATGGGTGCGAAAGCCGGAAGCGTGGGCCGCCATTCGCCTGGCCCCGTGCCCCCGACAAAAGCGGGGAAGCTCGGCGGAAAGCTTCCGTCACCTGTTCAGAGGTTGATGATGGCCGCAGCCGCAATCTGGCCTACGCTCACTCCAGGATTGCCCAGGAGGCCGCGGCTACCAAGGTAGTTGTTGAGAAGCGTATTGAGGTTTCCCGCCTGTCCAGGGAATCGAGCAACAAGCACGGCCTGCGCGGCACTGGCAGCGGCGGCAATGGGCGACCCCGTAGCGTTCGGGATAGAGACGGCATACGGTTCGAATCGTCTGTCATAGGCCTGAATTGCATCGTGCATCGCAGCGTGGACCATCGCGAAGTCGAGGATGGCGCTCGGACCAGGGCGGGGCGGCACTGCCAGGACCAGCGCTGTCTGGGACGCGTAATCGTTCCAGTCGGTCACAACATCGGCGCGCGTTGGGACCGCCCAAATCAAACATTCAAAAATGATCAAAATGGAAAGTTTTCGTAGACTCATCCTAAGCTCCTTCTTGTGAGAATGCGTGGATCAGGGCGCCACGATGGTTCAGCACCCATCGGTCCGGCTTCTGTCTCTTGGAATGGGTTAACGAGCGAATGCTATACGAGCGGGGCAGAAACGGCATCGGAAATTTCGACAATGCCGCAACAAAAGGGCGATTGCGCGCCAGAGTGCCGATCAAAAATCGTCATGAAACGTTAACGTAATCTGTTCTTTTCACCATGTGACGAAAGTCACGGCATCCCAGACTGACTCTTGGTAGGTTCACGTGTCAGGAGGCTGTCATGCAATACAAGCGATTATGGGCTGCCCTGGCCATTGTGATCGTGGGCTCTTTCGCAGTCCTTGGCGGAGTCGGATACAACGCACTGCACAACGCGCCGCCAATTCCTGCACGAGTGGTCACAGAGAATGGAGATCTGCTCTTTGACCGAGCAACGATTCAGGAGGGACAAGGCGTCTGGCAATCGTTGGGAGGGCAGCAGGTCGGAAGTATTTTCGGGCACGGCGCCTATGTCGCGCCGGATTGGACTGCCGATTGGTTACATCGGGAGTCTGTTTTTATTCTTGATCAGTGGGCAAGCCAATCGGGCGCTCGCACTTTTGATTCTCTTCCGGCCGACCAGCAGGCCGCTCTCAAAGCGCGCCTGCAGACGCTGCTGCGCACCAACACTTACGATCCGGTGCAGGACACGGTGACTATTGATCCTGCTCGTGCACGCGCCTTCGAGCAACTTTCGTCTTACTACGCAGATGTGTTCTCTAAGGGCCGCTCCGAGTACGCCATACCCGCCGGAGCTCTGACCGATGCGGCCAAGGGCCGGCAGATGAGCACTTTCTTCTGGTGGACGTCGTGGGCAGCCTCCACGAATCGTCCGGGACAGCAAGCGAGTTATACGCAGAATTGGCCGCACGAACCTCTCGCAGGGAATACGCCGACAGGCAGTATCGTTGTCTGGAGTGTCATCAGCTTCGTCCTGCTGTTGGCCGGCATCGGCGGAATGGTCTGGTACTTCGCATCACAGAGTCGCGAGCCGCATCCACAGGAGATCCCGACCCGCGATCCGCTTCTGGGTCTAAATCCCACGGCGTCGCAAAAAGCGACGGTGAAATATTTCTTTGTCGTCGCGGCGTTGCTGGTTGTTCAGGTTGGTCTTGGAGCGGTCGCCGCGCACTACGGCGTTGAGGGCTCAGGATTCTACGGTTTCCCATTGGATCGCGTCCTACCGTACTCGGTTGCCCGGACGTGGCACACGCAGTTGGGACTCTTCTGGATTGCAACGTCGTGGCTGGCCACGGGCTTATATATCGCGCCCGCTGTCAGCGGCGTTGAACCGCGCGGACAGCGGCTCGGGGTGAACGTGCTTTTCGGCGCTCTTCTGATTGTTGTGCTCGGATCGCTGTCCGGCGAATGGCTCGGAATCAAACAGATGCTGGGGAACTACTGGTTTTGGCTCGGATCGCAAGGCTATGAATACGTCGACCTGGGGCGGTTCTGGCAGATTCTGCTTTTCGTCGGCCTGGTGTTTTGGTTGTTGCTGATGTGGCGATCGTTGCGGCCTGCGTTGCAGAAGCAAAGCTCGGATCGATCACTGCTCTTTTTGTTCCTGATTGCCAGCATCGCCATCCCGCTCTTCTACGCTGCGGGGCTGATGTACGGTCAGAAGAGCCACATCGTAACAGTCGAATACTGGAGATGGTGGGTTGTTCACTTGTGGGTGGAGGGTTTCTTTGAAGTCTTTGCGACTGTGGTCATAGCGTTTCTCTTCACACGCTTGAAACTGCTTTCGATCGGAACGGCGACCAGAGCCGTGTTGTTCTCAACCGTCATCTTTCTTTCAGGCGGCATTATCGGGACCTTCCATCATCTATATTTTGCGGGACTGCCGAACAGTGTCCTCGCGCTCGGGGCAGTCTTCAGCGCGCTGGAGGTTGTTCCTTTAATATTGATCGGCTTTGAAGCCTGGGAAAATATCCGCCTGGCGCGGGCTAAGGAATGGCTCAAAGCATATCGGTGGCCCATCTATTTCTTCGTCGCCGTCGCGTTCTGGAATTTCGTCGGCGCGGGGCTGTTTGGATTTCTGATCAATCCTCCGATCGCACTGTACTTCATGCAGGGACTCAACACGACTCCGGTTCACGGTCACACCGCGCTGTTTGGCGTCTATGGCATGCTCGGCATCGGCTTGATGCTGTTCTGTCTGCGTGCGCTGCAGCCCGGGCGGACCTGGAAAGATGGGCCGGTAAAATTCGCTTTCTGGGCAATCAATATCGGATTGTCCTTGATGGTGCTCTTGAGCCTTCTTCCGATCGGCCTGATGCAGACATGGGCGGCCGTCGAGTACGGCACATGGTATGCGAGATCGTCGGAGTTTCTGCAGACCGGTCTCATGAACACGCTAAGGTGGATGCGGTTGATCGGCGACACGACGTTTGCGGCGGGAGTACTCTCACTTGGCTGGTTTGTCCTCGGTCTGCTCACAGGTCATTCGTATGCTCAAACCGGATACGTCAAAGCCGGGGAGTCCGAGGTTCAACAGGGAACTCTGCCTGTGACACACTAGTGGAGTGTCGATTGATGTAATAGACGCATTGCGCAAGACCGAATTGTTCCGGGATCTCGACGAGCCGCTTCTGCGCGCTCTTGCGGAGAGGGCAATCGAGCGGCGGCTCGCGCGCAGCGAAATTCTGTTCATGATCGGCGACAGCGCAACAGGGTTGTATGTTGTGGTATCCGGCGCCGTGCGAGCTTACCGCACGGGAAACGATGGAAGAGAGCAGATCATTCATACCGAGCGCGCCGGTTCGACAATCGGAGAACTGCCTCTTTTTGACGGTCAACCCTATCCATCAACTGTTGCTGCCGACGAAGATTCGGTAGTTCTGTTTCTGGACAAGGACTCGGTTCGGCAACTCTTTCTGTCGCATCCCGAAATCGCCATGACGGCGTTGCGTTTCTTATCGCGACGCCTGAGAAAGTGCGCGGAGTTGGTGGAGACCATTTCCTTGCGCGCAGTCGGACAGCGCCTGGCGCTGTGGTTTCTCGATGAAGCAAATAGCCGAGGCCGGAAATCCGGCCCTGGCATGGAGGTCGAGCTCGCTTTATCCCGAGAACAAATGGCAGCCCGGGTCGGGTCGGTCCGTGAAGTTGTTTCTCGCGCGATTTCTCGCCTGGATCAGGAGAATCTGCTTCACATCGAGGGACACCGCATTCGTATTCCAGATGTGAAGCGGCTGACTCAATACCTGAAGGAAGGCTAGCGCCTTTGCAGGGAGCGTTGCGCTTAAGCCGCAATGTCGAACCGATCGAGATTCATGACCTTTGTCCACGCAGCCACGAAGTCACGGATGAATTTCCCCTTGGAGTCGTCCTGTGCGTAGACTTCCGCGATCGCTCGGAGTTGCGAGTTATGGCCGAAGACGAGATCAACGGCAGAACCCGTCCACTTAAGCTTTCCGGTAGCGCGATCGCGCGCCTCGTACACGTTCGCATTCGAGGTGGATTTCTTCCACTCGGTACCCATATCAAGCAGGTTTACGAAGAAATCGTTGGTCAGCGTCTCCGGCCGGTTAGTGAAAACGCCCAGTTGCGATTTTCCGAAATTTGCGTTCAGTACCCGCATTCCGCCAACGAGAACCGTCATCTCGGGAGCACTCAGATTCAACATGAATGCCCGCTCTACGAGTAGCGTCTCTGCCGGCAGTTCTTCTTCGGAATGGATGTAATTCCGGAACCCATCTGCCTTTGGCTCGAGCACGGCAAACGACTCCACGTCAGTCTGCTCCTGCGACGCGTCGGTGCGCCCCGGCGCGAACGGAACCATGATGTCATTTCCGCCGGCTCTCGCCGCTTGCTCGACGGCCGCGCACCCGCCAAGGACGATAAGGTCTGCCAGTGAGATCTTCTTTCCGCCGGACTGAGGGCGGTTGAATTCCTGCTGCAGCTTTTCGAAGGTTCTAATCGCTTTTACGAGTTCGGTGGGGCCATTAACTTCCCAGTCCTTTTGCGGCGCAAGGCGGATTCGCGCACCGTTGGCCCCTCCGCGCTTGTCTGTGCCGCGGAACGTGGCTGCCGCAGCCCAGGCAGTGGAGACCAGCTGTGAAATCGACAGCCCAGACGCGAGGAGCTTAGCCTTCAGCCCCATTATGTCCTGCTCGCCAACGAGCGCATGATTCACGGCGGGCACAGGATCCTGCCACAGTTGAGGTTCCGGGATCCAGGGGCCGAGATAGCGCGAGACAGGTCCCATGTCGCGATGCAGCAGTTTGTACCACGCTCTGGCGAATGCATCCGTGAGTTGGTCGGGATGCTCGTGGAAACGCTTCGTGATCTGCGCGTAGTCAGGGTCCACGCGCAGAGCGAGATCTGTCGTGAGCATCATTGGGGCGTGCCGCTTCGACGGATCGTGCGCATCGCGTACCGTACCCTGTGCCTCGGGATTTGTCGGAGCGTACTGCTTTGCGCCCGCGGGGCTCGTTGTCAGTTTCCACTCGTACTTGTAAAGATTTTCCAGAAATCCGTTGTCCCACTTCGTCGGCTCGTTCGTCCAGGCTCCCTCCAGACCGCTGGTGATCGTGTCGGCCGCCTTCCCGCTGTGGAATGTGTTCTTCCAGCCCAGACCTTGTTCCTCCATGCGGGCGCCCTCTGGTTCGGGACCGACGTTCTGCGGCGCGAGCGCTGCACCATGGGTCTTGCCGACCGTGTGGCCACCAACGATGAGCGCGACAGTTTCCTCATCGTTCATTGCCATGCGCGCGAATGTCTGGCGAATGTACTTCGCTGCAAGCGCCGGGTCCGGATTGCCGCCAGGCCCCTCCGGATTGACGTAGATCAGGCCCAAGTGATCGGCGCCAAAAGGCCCCTGAAGTTCTCCACCAGTCGCGTGACGCTCGTCTCCGAGCCATGTGTCCTCGGGCCCCCAGATGATCTCGTCGGGCGCCCATATGTCGGGACGTCCGAACCCGAAGCCAAATGTCTTGAGACCCATCGACTCATAAGCCACATTGCCGGCGAAGATGATGAGATCAGCCCATGAGATCTTCCTTCCGTACTTCTGTTTGATTGGCCAGAGCAGCCGGCGGGCCTTGTCGAGGTTTGCGTTGTCGGGCCAGCTGTTGAGAGGAGCAAAGCGCTGAGCGCCCTCGCCGCCGCCGCCGCGGCCGTCGGCGATGCGGTACGTTCCCGCAGCATGCCAGGCCATCCGAATAAACAACGGCCCATAATGGCCGTAGTCAGCCGGCCACCAGTCCTGCGATGTTGTCATCAGCGCGATCAGGTCTCGCTTCAGCGCGTCGACATCCAGTGTTCTGAACGCTTCTGCATAATTGAAGTCCTTATCCATCGGACTTGAGCGTGGTGAGTGCTGGTGGAGAATCGAGAGGTCCAGCTGATTTGGCCACCAGTCTTTGTTTGTCCTGGGCCGAACTCTCTTGGGCGTTGGGGAGGCGATCGCTGGGTTTTCGCTTTCGCTGCCTTGGTGTGACACGTCGGTATTTCTCCTTTCGGGCTTCTCCGCCACCCGTTTACTTTCTATACGCGGTGCAGGTAAGTCAAGGAGGTGGGAAATCGGGATTTTCAGGCCATGTAAATCCCTCACCCGGCGCTTCGCGCCACCCTCTCCCGGAGGGAGAGGGACTGGCCCGCCGATCGATCGGCCACGATTGTAATTTGCAAGTCCTCCGCTATACGCAAAACCTGTGAAGCCAGTCCGTGGCCTGCGAACAACTTCCATGCACTCCGCGGCGATCGCATTAGAAACAGCTGAGTAATGTGTTCCCGGTGCGCAAATTCGGCAAGGACGCTCGCGAGATGCCGCCCCTGCAGGATTCGTGTCTCAATGCGGAGATTCCTGGCGAAATT
>Ga0068863_100006379_pt1 | contig 11566 bp, 13 predicted proteins | sample KBSSwiS62_FD_66596 | JGI IMG/M metagenome (GOLD analysis project Ga0068863, IMG submission 66596) | Switchgrass rhizosphere microbial communities from Kellogg Biological Station, Michigan, USA - KBS Switchgrass S6-2 | ecosystem: Host-associated > Plants > Roots > Rhizosphere > Soil ...
GTCTCGGCCAAGCGCCGGGCGACCGCGCCGAGCGCGCCCCGAGCGAGCCAGTCGTCGCTGTCGACGAACCAGACGTAGTTACCGGCCGCGACGGCCATGCCGGCGTTGCGCGCCTCGCCGAGACCGACGTTCTCCGGGAGGTGCATAACCTTCACCCGGTGATCGGCGCGTGCATATTCATCGAGGATCTCGCCCGAGCGATCGGGAGAACAATCGTCGACGGCGATCAGTTCGAAGTCGGTAAACGACTGTTCCAGTATCGAGTCGACGCATTCGTGCAGATAGCTGGCGACGCCATGGACCGGCAGGACAATGCTCAACAACGGCATATCGATCTCCCACACTCGCTGCACGCCGGGGGTAGGGCAGCACAGCGGAATCTGCACGACACGTTTCCGGGGGGTTGGCGAGCCCGCTAAGGCTTGTTGCCCATGACGTATTTGCGAGCGGTGTGCACGAACTCATCGGCATACGTCTCGGTTGGAAAGTCGCCGAGGTAGTACGTCCGGAGGTTGAGGCGTGCATCCGCCAATGAATCGGTCGTCAGGAGTTCGGCCAGGACCTCGTCCAGATTCGACGCGTCCTGATCGACCACGTAGGCCGCCCGTGCCAGCGGAAATTCGGCTTCGAAGGCGGTCCGGTCGGCGCCGCGAACGTTGGTGAGCGCGAACGGCTTCGCGGAGTAGAGCCAGTCGGAAGCCACTCCGGATATGTCCGAGACCAGAGCGTCGGCGGCGTTGACGCAGTCGAAGAGCGACATCGTCTCCGATGCGATCTCACCGAAGAGGTGCCGGCGACCTGTGCGAGCGCTATCGCCGGCGAGGATCTGCTCGAGCCGGACCAGCTGAGCGGCTGTTTCGCCGGTGCGCCGCGCGTACGGGTGCGGCCGCAAGATCACCGTCGCGCCCGCGTTGAGCAACCCACGTACGATCTTCTCGCCGATCGGCAGGGAGCAGTAGTTCGGGCTGGCGTAGCTGCCGGCCCATGTCGTCGCGTAGAGCACGACCTTGGCCTCGACATCGCGGATGTGTGAGGTGCTGACCGTGATGCCGTCGATCTGAGGCCGGCCGACGATATCGAACTTCTGCGCCGGAATCGTGACGTCGTTAGCGCCGTAACGATCGATGCCGGCCTGCCCCGCTACGAAGATCCGGTCATAGATTCCGGTAAACGGGTTGTAGCTGGAGACCTTGTCGCTGTCCCCGTGCAGCAACTGGATGTGCCTCAGTTGCCGGAACCGCACCATCTGGCCGTTCTTGACGCCGTTGGCGGTGTAGAAGCACGCCGTCATGCTCGGCGTGATCACACGCTCAAGGTGCGACTCGTGTTCGCAGTAGAGCACCGGCACGTCAGTCATCGCGGCAACGATCGGGAGCGCCGCTCGTTCCCGCACGATGATCACGAATGGCGGCCCGATCCTGCGGAGGTACGGGTACCACATGGCGACCTGGTGCTCAGAACTCGGCGACGTGCTGAAATGCAGCGCGAATCGGGGACCGAACTCCAGAACCGCGTCGCGTAACCGCTGATCCTCGTTGCGCCGACGGTGCCGCGCGCGGACGGCCTGAAGCGCCGTAGTGGCCGATGCAACCAGCACGGCGAGTGTGATCACCGCGACCGTCCACGGGCGGGCGTGCCCGACCGAGCCGATGCCGATGATTGCGATCAGCCCGAGACCAGCCACGTTCAGCGTCGCCGGGGACAGCGTGGTGGCGCGGCGGGCGACATAGCCGGGCAGGTTCACGGCCTGGATCGAGGGCCGGTCAATCAGCGATACCAGCAGGCGATTGATGGTCAGCGTACTGATCGACAGGCCGATCACGACGAACGGCGCGACACCGCGATAGGCAGTGGCCCGGGAATAGTCGACCAACACCGCGCATGCAAGGAGGATCTGCGCGCCGGTCGTCTCGCTGTACGAGGTGTCCTGGACGCGCCCGCCGAGTCCGACCAGGGCAATCGCCGCGACAGTCAGACCGATCGACCGCTGCGATGTCAGCGTCAGCACCCCGAACCCGGCCGCGGCAGCCAGGTTGAGCGCGGGAAGTCCGGCTCTCCCGCGAAGCTTTTTGACGATCGATTTCATGCGTCAACCGCGAGGTCATTGACGAACCGCGCGGTCGCGGCGGCGCGATTTGGCTCGACGTCCAGATTCCGGTGCACCCTCCAGGCGGTGATCTTGGCGAGATCTTGGGCCGGTTCGTCGGCGAACGCATGTCCGGTGCGGTATCGGGCGAGAACGCCTTTCCTGTGAAGCCGGACCATCACCGTCATTACGGTGGTGTAAGCGAGGCCCGGATCCAGCGCTGCGTGCACCTGCGCAGGCGGCAGCGGCTCCTCGGCGGCCGGCGGGACCGCAAGAATCTCCGGACCGAGGGCGCCCTGACCACGACGGACCTCCACCTGATCACCCCTACTACATAAAATGTCGTAACAACGTACTACGACTTGTTGTGTAGTAGGTAGCCGGGCGGTGAAAGGAGCGGACGTGATCAACACCCTTCGAGCGATGGTCTACGCCCGGCCGGCCGCGACGCGCTGATGGGGCGATTCGTTGATCACCTGACCAGCCTTCCCGCGGGGTGGGTCTACCTGACCGTGGGTCTGATCGTCTTTGCCGAGGACGCACTCTTCGTGGGCTTCGTCCTGCCCGGCGAGACGGCGGCGATTCTCGGTGGCGTGACCGCCAGCACCGGGCATACCAATGTGGTCGCCATGATCGCCGTAGTGGTGATCGCCGCCATCACTGGGGACAGCGTTGGATACGAGATCGGTCACCGGTACGGCACACGCCTGCTCGACGTGCGACCTCTCGCCAAGCGTCGAGAGCGGATCGACGGCGCTCGTGCGCTTCTCGCGCGGCGCGGCGGCCCGGCGATCTTCCTGGGCCGGTTCGTCGCATTCTTCCGGGCGACCATGCCATTCCTCGCCGGAACAGCGCGGATGCATTACCGCACGTTCCTCCTTTACAACGCCACCGGCGGTCTCGTCTGGGGGGTCGCCGTGGTGCTGCTCGGCTACTTCGCCGGTGTGTCGTACCAGATGGTTGCGAAGAGATTCGGGGAGTATGCCGCGATCAGCGTGGCTGTCATCGCGATCGTGGCGATCATCGTGGTCCGCATCCGGCGGCGTCGACGAGGCGAGACACAGGACGGCGCATGACGTGGCGGCCAGCCGGACGGTGGGCGGCGCGAGCACGGCGATCACCGAGACCACGGCCGCTGAGGTGCATGAAAGCATCTGGCCGTCGTCTCTCCGGCGCGCGGGCACCGGCGCCGGTGTGGTTAGTTGCCGAGGTCCTGCTTGTAGCTGGCATCCCAGTCGCGGCGCTCCACGTTGAGATCGAAGTCGCCGGGCGCTTCGAACGTCACATGCGTTGCGGCCGAACTCGGGGTGGCGCCGTGCCAGTGCCACGCGCCGGGCGGATTGCTGACCACGTCGCCGGCGTGCACGACATGGACGCCGTTCTCGTCGGCCACGACACCTGGGCCATCGGTGAAGACCAGATGTTGGCCGGTCGCGTGTCGATGCGGGACGGTGCGGGCGCCGGCGCCGAAGTGCACCGCTAGCGAGTCCAGCCCGGGCAGCACACACGGCAGTTGCTGGACGCGTACGTTGTCGGCGTCGTTGAAGAGGGATCGGAGTGCGTCCGGGACGGGCTCACCATCGGTCCCAGTGGTTTCACCGAATGTGTCCATGATTGCGCTCCCTCGGCGATCGGTTGTTGGTGGTTCGCGCTGCTGGCGAAGTTCGCGACGTCAATCGGAGCTGGTCGGGGCGACGTAGGGGAATCCGTCGGCGCGGGTCTCCGCCGCCGAGGCCGCGGGACGCGACGTAGCGATCCCTTGGGAAACGGTAGACGCCGGCCGCCTCGGAATGGCCAGAACTCTGCGATTGCGTCGAGTGGGGCCCGGACCAGAGCGGATAGCTAAAGGCACCTTCAGACCGTCGGTGACGCCGAGCACCAAACGGTGCGGAAACCCGCGAGAGTGACCGGACTCGACCGGGTCGTCGATATCCCGCGCATTGACCTTTAGCGGCACGTCGTGGCACTCAGCGGACAGCATTCAGGGCTGCCGCGGGTCGGCCAGACGACTACGAGTTCGCCAGCCAGGCCAGCAAGCGGCCCCGTGACCAGCATCGGCCAACAGCCTCGGCGCGGATCGCCGACTGATCGACAACTGCTAGTCCGATGATGCTGTGGCCAGAGGCGGGACGATCACCAAGGGTCGGGATTGTCGGGGCGACGCCGACCCCTTCCGCCGAAACCCACGCCACCGCTCGACCAGCTGCCGCTTCCTCGAGGCGATGGAGAAAGCGGAGCCGCCTCTCGGGCGCGAGCTGCGACAGTGCCCATGTCGTCGTGATGACGGGGAGAGCGTCCGCTGGCACTCGAGCGATGGCGTCCGGCAGCACGTCGACGGGGTCGCCGCGCAGCAGCAGGGGAGGGTCTGCCACCGCCAGCGCCATCTCTGCTTCCAGCCGCGCCGCCGCCCATGGCTGGTCCGGCGGCAGGCAGGCACGCAGCCATCGGGCGTCGTCGGCGGCGGTCACGTCGACCGGGTCGAGATCGACGCCGATTCGGGCGACGATCGCGGTCATGCGCCGCGACGGGACGGGCTGACCGCCGACGATCGAGGCGGACAGCTGTACGGGCGATGTCGGGTCACCCAGCGATTGCCCGTTGCTGTAGGTGATGCCCACGCGATCGACATTGAGATTGAAGCCGGCCGAACAACCCACGTCGATCAGGCCGACCGCATGAGCACCGGTCCGGTGCGCCGCTTCGGCAATCGCCGGATACAGCACGGCGCCGCGTCCCGTCTCGTTGGTTCGCGTCTTCCGTCGCACGACGATGGCCACGACCTCGTCGGTCATTCGTATCAGCGTCTCAATGGCCGCTTGAGCAGCAGCATGACCGTCAGCGGCGGCGTAGGCCGCGGCGAGTGCCGGGGCACGTCCAGCGAGGGTAAGGTCGTGCAGCGCGGCGAGGATCAGCTGCGGGCTTCGCTTCCGTGCCTGCGCGGCCTCGATGGCGCGTAGCGCCTCGACGGATTCGCTCAGGGCGATGGCGATGCGCTCGTACAGAGGCGATGCTTTGGCGGCGTCGACCTCCCCGAAGCGCCGATAGATTTGAGCGAGTGTGCGGCCGTTTCCCACGGGTGCCGTGTATCGTGCGGCCAGCCTCGGCATTTGCGGAGGATATCCGCACGGTCCCGGTCCGTCACGCCACATCCAGGTCGTCGCAGCGTGTTCGATGTGGTCGAATCTCGAGTTGTGCGCTTCGCATTGACGTCACTCATCGATCCAGACTTGTGGCCGTTTGTCGCCGAGTCACGAGCCTTCTACGCGCAGCGTCCGGCCGGCCGAGGTCCGAGCAGTCGGGACGAGCTGTACGCGCTCCGGGCTCGCGCGGCGACCACCCCACCCGGGTCCGAGCCGCCACCGATTGTCGAAACGGTCAGCGCCGGCGGCCGGAGCGTCGCGGTGCGGATTCACCTGCCGGTCAGTGGGATCACGGCCGGCGCGTTCTTGGAGATCCACGGTGGCGGTTTCTACCTCGGGTCCGCCGCCGACAGCGACGTGCGCAACCGGCGTCTTGCGGACACGCTGGGGATAGCGGTCATCAGCGTGGACTATCGGCTCGCTCCCGAGAACCCGTGGCCGGCCGCGCCCGATGACTGCGAGACGGCGGCGCTGTGGCTCGCTGAGCAGGCCGAAACCCGTTTCGGAACGACCAGGCTGGCCGTAGGTGGCTTCTCCGCCGGTGCCACGCTGGCACTCGCGACGCTCGTGCGGCTGCGCGACCGGGACATCTCGGCGTTCGCTGGTGGTGTGCTGCAGTTCGGCACTTATGACCTGGCCGCGCAGACACCGGCCGGGCGCCTGATCGCCGACGAATACTTCCTCGACGCCTACGCGGGAAGCGTGCCAGACCGTACTCTTCCGGACCTCTCGCCGTTGTTCGCGGTGACCGTGGGTCTCCCACCGATCCTCATCGTCGTCGGCGCCGCAGACGTGCTCCTTGAGGACAATCTGGCGATGGCTGCCCGTCTATCAGCGGCTGGGGTCGACGTCGATCTCCGCATCTACCCCGAGTCTCCACACGGATTCACTGGTCATCCCACGCCGATGGCGCGGGCCGCGTCCGCGCACATCGACGCTTGGTTGTCAGGCCGGCTGAACCCATTGCCTCAATGAGACACCCGACGCGATTGCCGGCCAGGCCTGCTGGTCCGCGTAATTCGCAAGCGAAACGCCCGTTGCCGACATCGTGGCAACGGGCGTTGCGAGTTGTCGTTCCGGACAATTGCCGGACTTAACTGGTCAGGCGGTGCGCACCGGCTGGTAGGTGAGCAGGGCGAGGCTGTCCCCGATGGTGTGGACATCGACGAGTCGCATCCGCTTCTGGTCGCTGGTCTCGCGAAAGAGGCGCTCGCCGGTCCCGAAAACGAACGGGTGGGTCATCAGCCGAAACTCGTCGACGAGGTCGTGTTCCATCAGGGTCTGCACGAGCGGTCCGCTGCCGTAGACAAGGATGTCGCCGTCCACGCTCCGCTTCAGCTTCGTGACCTGCTCGATGACGTCGCCGTTCAGAACGCTCGAGTTGGCCCACTCGGTGGGATTTTCAAGGGTCGAGGAGACGACGTACTTCGGGATGCTCCGCAGTCGGTCGGCCCACTCGCCGGGCCGGTCAGCCCATCGTTGGGCGAACCAGGTGTAGGTGCCGCGGCCGATCAGCCAGGCCGCGGTATCCAGAGCCTCCTGGAACTCGACCTTGGCCCACTCATTGCGGACGTCGTCGGACATCTGGTCAAACCACCCGCCGAACTTGAAGCCCTCGTCGCCGGTCGGGTCCTGCATGACTCCGTCGAGCGAGACGTTCTCACTGACAACGATCTTTCCCATTTCGAGCCTCCTTCATCGGTGTCGTTAACGACCACATATGAAGACACCGCGGAGGCGGGAAACTGGGCGTCCGCTAGTCGAATTCGACGATCGCGACCACGGCTGCAGGCCCAGGGCTGGGGGTGATTGTGAACGGCTCGCGTGCTAGCACCGCATCGAATTCGCCGAGCTCCAGGTCTGGTGACTGGTGCTGGCGCGCGATCACCGTGTTCTCCAGGACGATCACGATCGACGTGTCCGTAACAGCGATCTCGATCGGACCGTTGACCACAACGATCCGCTGCCGTGCTGGAGCACCCGCGTGCATCACGTTGAGGTCGATGACCGGGCCCTTCACCAGCTCGCACTCGGTTTCGGCAGCTCCGGAAAACTGGAACATGCGATATGGCTGGTCGATGGTGTGCACAACGTCGTCGACGGTGAGGCGCATGCCCGCTCCGCGCACCAGGGTGATGGTCCGGGCATACCCGCTGAACTGTGAGAACGGGCCGTTGGACGCCACGTCAGCGATGCTCACTCGCCATCGAAACGGCTCGCTGCCGTCGGTCGCGACTTCGCGTGTGACTCCGCCACCGTTACGCCATGGAACCGCCGCACGGTCGGCGGCCCGCAGGGCACGAAAGGTCATGCTTGAGATGATCGCATCAACGATCGCTACCTGTGGCGAAGATGTGCGGACAGCGGTATAAGGCTGTGCATGGCCTCTGATCAGATCGCGGCACGATTCGATCGTTGGGCGCCCACCTATGACAGCAGCGCATTGCAGTCGCTGCTCTACAGGCCTATGCACGGGGCGATATTGGAGCGCTGCTCGGCGCGCGTCCCGGCGCCGCGGCGCTTGATCGACATCGGGTGCGGTACGGGCCAGATGCTTGCCGCAGCCGAACAACGGTTCCCGGATGCGCAACTAGTGGGTGTGGATCTGTCCAAGCGGATGTTGTCCATAGCGGCGGGCACCGGACGCGGCCAGCGAGGTGCGTGCCTGGTGCAGGGTCGCGCCGAGAGGCTGCCATTTGCGGATGCCGTCTTCGATGTCGCCGCCGCCACACTGACCTATCGACATTGGTCGGATCAGCACGCTGGGGTGGCGGAGATCGGGCGGGTGTTGTCCGACGGTGGCGTCTTCGGCCTCGCCGCGGTCATTCCCCGACGCCGCAGAGCGATTTCGCGATGGTGCCGCACCCGATCTGGTCGTCTGCCCGCACCGCTGGCAGCAGCGCTGGCCAACGCCGGTCTGCGCGTGGGTTCAGTCGAGGCGATCAGCGGAGTGGGCCCGATATCCGAGGTCACGCTGATGATTGCGATACGTCGTCATCGGCGGTAATGGAGTGCGGATTCCCTTCGCACTGGTGTTCACTATGAACAGTGGATCGTCAACGGCTCAGCAGCATCGCGCACTCGCACCACCCGATCGCCGCACCAATCTTCGGTGTCAACGCCAACCGGCTTCTCCGTCGGGCCGGCCGGGAACCGGCCGCACGCGTTCTCGACCTCGGTTGCGGAGAGGGAGCCTGGGCGTTGCAGGCGCTTGCTCATTACCCCGATGGGTCGGCCGATGGCGTGGACATCAGTCGGTACGCACTGGAACGCGCTGCTGCGGCGGCCGCGGATCGTGGGCTCGCGGACCGCATTACGCTGCATGAACGGGATGCCCGGACCTACGTGCCGGACGGGGACTACGACCTCGTGATGTGTGTGGGTTCGACGCACATATTCGACGGATTCGCCGGGACCGTGCAAGCCGCCGGCCGGCACGTGAACGCCGACGGCATTCTGCTGATCGGCGAGGGCTTTTGGGAGACCCCGCCGACCCGTGAAGCGCTGGCCGCGCTCGACACCACGACCGAGGCGTTCACCGATCTCGCGGGCTTGGTGGATGCCGCCGAACACGGCGGCTGGACACCGGTGTATGCACACGTCAGTGATGCCGCCGAGTGGGACAACTACGAATGGTCTTGGATCGGCTCGCTAACCGAGTGGGCGATCGACAACCCTGGCCATCCCGACGCGGCCGAGGCGCTTCGGGTCGCCCGCGAGCATCGGGATCAGTGGCTGCGCGGGTATCGCAACGTGTTGGGGTTCGCGACGCTGGTGTTGCGCCGCACCTGACCGCTCGGGCAGTTGCCGCGGCGCAGGCCCGAGCGTGCGCCCGCCAAGATCATGATCGAGATCGGCGGAGGTGCCGGCGGCCGGATGAAGATCTTCGCAAATTAATGTACGAAACGGTTCCGTACACGCGACGAGCCGAGTACGTTGGCAAGCTTGAGCGAGTTATTCGCAGGTAGAGGGGGCCAGCGTCATGGACACGGTCGTCGCGGCGGCGAGATCAGACCGCCATACGGCCATCTGTGATGCCGTCTTCGAGCTCCTTAGCGAGGTCGGCTATGACCGGATGTCGATGGACGCGGTAGCCAACCGCGCCCGCGCCAGCAAGGCGACGATCTACCGGGCCTGGCCGAACAAGGCGGATCTCGTCACGGAGGCCCTGGTGCACCGTTTCGGCGGTGCGCCGGAGATTCCTAACACCGGATCGCTACGCGGCGACCTGATCACGCTTATGACAGGTGCGTGTTCGATCGCATGCAGCCCAGAGGGCTCGGTGGTCACCGGCCTGATGAGCGCGGCTAGCCGTAGCCCGGAGCTGTCGCGGACCATGCATCGATTGCTGTACGAAATGAAACACCCGGTGCACCTGGCGATTCTCAACGCCGCCGTAGCCCGCGGCGAGGTGCCGGCCGGCACCTCGGCGGACCTGCTCCATGAGGTCCTCCACTCGATGGTTCTCACCAAATTGCTATGGGATCGGACGTTGATCGACGACGAATTTGTCATACACGTCGTGGACGATGTACTTCTGCCGGTTCTGACCCGGCACGCATAAACCCCCAGTTTGGAACGGTCGCCGGCCCACCACTTGAGGGACCGGCGAGGGACAAACGCGCCCGCGCATGCCAGCGCGTGCGGAGGCACCGTGCCCTGGAGGAGAGAAATGTCGCAAGATAACGTCGTGGCGACCACATCGGCGACGGGCGTCAATGGTGCGGCGCCACCCGACAGCCGCCGTTGGCTCGCTCTTGTCGTCATCATGATGGCGCAACTAATGGTGGTCCTCGACGCGACCATTGTGAACGTCGCGTTGCCGCACGCTCAGGCTTCGCTTGACATTAGCAACGCGGACCGGCAGTGGATCGTCACCGCCTACACGGTGACATTCGGTGGCTTCCTGTTGCTCGGCGGGCGGATCGCCGACTACGCCGGGCGCAAGCGCACCTTCATAATCGGCCTACTCGGCTTTGCGGGAGCGTCGGCACTCGGTGGCATCGCGGTTAACGCGGGCATGCTCTTCGGCGCCCGCGCATTGCAGGGCGCGTTCGGCGCGCTGCTCGCGCCCGCGGCCCTCTCACTGCTCACCGTCACGTTTACCGAGGCGAAGGAGCGCGCAAAGGCCTTCGGCGTGTTCGGTGCGATCTCCGGTGGTGGTGCCGCGATCGGTCTGATCTGCGGCGGCGTCCTGACGCAGTATGCGTCGTGGCGTTGGTGTCTGCTCGTCAACGTACCGGTGGCGCTCATCACGCTGGCCGCGGCCATCCCGATCGTGCGCGAGAGTAAGGCACAAGGCAACACGCGTTACGACATCCCCGGCGCGATCCTCGCGACCGTGGGCTTGGTCGCCCTCGTCTACGGGTTCACCGAAGCGGCCAAGCCGCACGGGACGTCGACGAACGGCTGGACGGCGCCGCTGACGATCGTCATGCTCGTGATCGCGGTCGTGCTGCTCGCGAGCTTCCTGTGGTGGGAGTCGCGAGTGAAGAATCCGCTGCTGCCTCTGCGTGTGATCACGGACCGCAACCGCGGCACGTCGTACGTCGTTTCGATCCTGGTCGGCGCGGGCCTGCTCGGCTTTTTCCTGTTCATGACGTTCTACCTGCAGCAGACGCAGCACTACAGCCCGGTGAAGACGGGCCTGGCATACCTGCCGTTCTCGGGTGGAGTCATCGTCTCCGCCGGCATCGCGGCACAGCTGCTGCCGCGAGTCGGGCCGCGGATCCTGATGACGATCGGAGGCATCCTGGCGACCGGTGCGATGGTGTGGCTGACACAGCTCGAGGCGACAACGTCGTACGTGAGTTTGATCCTGCCCGCGTTCATCGCCATGAGTCTCGGCTTGGGTCTGCTATTCGTTCCGCTGTCCGCCACCGCTTTGTCTGGTATCTCCAACCACGACGCCGGCGTCGCAAGCGCGATGGTGAACACCACGCAGCAGGTCGGCGCATCGCTCGGCACGGCGCTGCTGAACACCATCTTCACGACCGCACTCGCCGGCTTCATCGCCGCACATGGCACATCGCCGGCGGCGCAGGTAAGCGGCGCGATCCACGGATACAACGTCGCGTTCACCGTGAGCGCGGTCCTATTGGCGTTCACCGGTATCCTGTCAGCGCTGTTCATCCGCAGGCCAGCCGGCGTGATCGCCGACGACGGCTCACCGGTCAAGGAGCAGGACTCCGTCGCCGCCAGGGTCTGACACGAATCGCAATCCAGGCGCTTTGTCTCGCGCAAACGCGGTAAGCGGCCTGGCCAATGGTGCGAGCGGCCGGTGCTCAAGTGAGCGCCGGCCGCTCGACGCTTCCGCCGTCGCCGAACCGCACGCATCGCA
>Ga0068863_100006380_pt1 | contig 11566 bp, 10 predicted proteins | sample KBSSwiS62_FD_66596 | JGI IMG/M metagenome (GOLD analysis project Ga0068863, IMG submission 66596) | Switchgrass rhizosphere microbial communities from Kellogg Biological Station, Michigan, USA - KBS Switchgrass S6-2 | ecosystem: Host-associated > Plants > Roots > Rhizosphere > Soil ...
CGGCCCTGGGCGCCTGGTTCTCGGTCTCCGGCATCGCCACCTTCCGGGCGGCCGAAGAGGTGCGCGCGGTGATCGCCGACATGCCGGCCGAGCGCATCATCGTGGAGACCGACTGCCCCTACCTGGCGCCCGTGCCCCATCGCGGCCGGCGCAATGAGCCGGCCTATGTCGGCCACGTGCTGGAGAAGCTGGCGCAGATCCGCGGCTGGTCCACGCAAGAAGCCGAACAGCGTACCGAGGACGCTTTCTTCGCCCTCTTCGACCGGATTCCCCGCCCATGAGCGGCGTGCTGGAGATCACTGTGCTCGGTTGCGGCTCGTCAGGCGGCGTGCCGCGGGCCGACGGCGAATGGGGCGCCTGCGACCCGGCCGATCCGAAGAACCTGCGCTCGCGCTGTTCGCTCCTGGTGCGACGCAAGGGGGAGGGGGCCGACAAGGAGACCACGGTCGTGGTTGACACCTCGCCCGACTTCCGGCTGCAGACCGCCTACGCCGGGGTGAAGCGCCTGGACGCGATCCTGCTCAGCCACGACCACGCCGACCAGGTGCACGGCATCGACGACGTGCGCGCCTTCTTCATCCGCCAGCGCGCCAAGATCGCCTGCCACATGGACGCGCACACGACGGTCTCGATGCAGCGCCGGTTCGGCTACATCTTCGAGAGCGAGACCGGCTATCCGGCCATCTGCACCGCCCACACCCTGCCGGAGCACGGCGAAGGCTGGACTGTCGACGGCCCCTCGGGAGAGATCCCGGTGGTAAGCTTCGACCAGGACCACGGTCCCATCCGCTCGGCCGGCTTCCGGTTCGGCGGCGTCGCCTATTCCAGCGACGTGGTGGGACTGTCCGACCAGGCGTTCGAGGCGCTGCAGGATCTTGATGTATGGATCGTCGACGCCCTGCGCTGGACGCCGCACCCGACCCACGCCCACGTCGATCGGACGCTTGAGTGGATTGCGCGCGCGCGGCCGAAGCGGGCGATCCTGACCAACATGCACATCGACCTCGACTACAAGGCGCTGTGCGAGTACCTGCCGGCCGGCGTCGAACCGGCCTACGACGGTCTTCGTCTCGAACATCAGCTCGGGCCGGAGTTCTCTCGATGAGTCAAACGCTTAAGCTTGGCTTTTTGGCGTCTCGAAACGGGTCCAGCGCCCGCGCAGTGGTCGCCGCCATCAAGGCCGGAACCCTCGACGCCGAGGCCCGGCTGATGATCGTCAACAACAAGAGCGCCGGGGCCCTGGAGTTCGCCGCCGAACACGGGGTCCCCGGGCTCTGCATCCCGACCCAGGCCGACCCCGAGGCCGCGGACCTGCGCCTGCGCGACGCGCTGGTCGAGGCCGGCGTCGAGCTGGTCGTGCTGTCGGGTTACCTGCGCCAACTGGGCCCGCACACCCTAAGCCGGTTCCGCAACCGGGTGCTCAACATCCATCCGGGTCCGCTGCCGCAGTTCGGCGGCCACGGGATGTACGGCCGGCGCGTGCACGAGGCGGTGGTCGCCGCGGGCGTCGGCGAAAGCGGCGCCTGCATCCATGTAGTCGACGAGGAATACGACCACGGTCCGGTGATTGCGCGCCGCGCCGTGCCGGTCGAGCCCGGCGACACCGCCGCCGACGTTGAGACCCGCGTCACGGCCGTGGAGCCGGAGTTCTTCGTCGAGACGCTGCAACGGATCTCGCGGGGCGAGCTGAAGCTCCCGACCTAGAACGCTTCGCCGCCCCGCCCTGGAGCCAGGCCTCATATTTCCGATAATATTCCTTAGGCGAGAAGTTACTGCAGATCTCCAATCTGGAGTCCGCCTGCAATGTCCGGTGAGCCGTACGGGCCGTTCGCCAATGAACGCCTAGTCGCGCAACCACCATCCACCTAGGTCTTCGGGCGACGGCCTGGACGAGCTGGATGGGAGAGCGACATGGCGAATGCTGGGACGAGGAAGATCGCACTGGTCACGGGCGGCAATCGTGGCCTGGGCAAGGACATGGCCCTGTCCCTCGCCCGGATGGGCATCGACGTCGTGCTGACGTTCAATTCCAACCCGGCGGAAGGCGAGGCCGTGGCCGAAGAGGTCCGTGCGCTTGGCGCCCGGGCGGCGGCCCTGCCCTTCGATCTCTCGGACATTCCGGCCGTCGACGGCTTCATCGATCAGGTCAAGGCCGTGCTGCGTGACTCCTTCGGCGGCGCAGAACGCATCGACTTCCTGGTCAACAACGCCGGGATCGGCAAGGCCATCCCCATCGACCACCTGACGGAGGCCGACTTCGACACCTTCGCGAACATCCACTTCAAGGGCGTGCTGTTCCTGACCCAGAAGGCGCTGCGGATGATGAACGACGGCGGCGGCGTGGTCTTCATCACGGCGGCGGCGGACCGCTACAACGTTCCGGGCTATGGGCTGTACGCCGCATGCAAGGGCGCGGTTGAGGTGTTCTCCCGCTACGTGGCCAAGGAATATGGCCCGCGCGGCATACGGTCCAACACGTTGGCGCCAGGCGGGGTCCCGACCGATTTCAACAGCGCCGCGATCCGCAACAATCCGCAGTTGCAGGAGATGGTGATCGCGCAGACGGCGATGGGCCGGCTGGCCGACGCCCATGACATTGGCGGCCTGGTCGCCTTGCTGTGCAGCGACGACGCCCGATGGCTGACCGGCCAGCGTCTCGAGGCGACCGGGGGCTTCAACATCTAGGCGCAGGTCCCCTGCCCCATTCGAGCGTGGAGGGCGCGCGCTGGATCGCCGCTTCTGTCAGGCTATAGATCTATATGCGACGTGGCTGTCCGCCGGAGGTGTCCTGATGTCGTTGACGCTCTATGCCCATCCGTTCTCCTCCTACTGCCAGAAGGTGCTAGTCGCGTTCTGGGAGAATGAGGTCCCCTTCGCCTACCGGCACTTGGAAGAGCCGGGCGCGGGGGAAGAGCTTGGCGCGCTCTGGCCGCTCGGACGCTTTCCGGTGCTGGTGGACGATGGCCGCACGGTCGCCGAATCCAGCATCATCATCGAGCATCTCGACCTCTATCACCCTGGGCCGGTGCGCATGCTGCCCACGGATCGCGACGCCGCCCTGGAGGTGCGGTTCATGGACCGCTTCTTCGACAACTACGTCATGACGGCGATGCAAAAGCCCGTGTTCGAGGCCCTGCGCGCGGAGGGCGCTCGCAGGGAGGAGGCGATGGCGGAGGCGCGCCGCGCGCTAGACACGGCCTACGCCTGGCTGGAAACGAGGCTGGACGGCAGGACCTGGGCGGCGGGCGAGAGCTTCACGATGGCCGATTGCGCCGCGGCCCCGTCGCTCTTCTACGCCGACTGGGTCCACCAGATCGGTCCCGACTTCCCGCAACTGCGGGCCTATCGCTCCCGCCTGCTCGCGAGGCCGTCCTTTGCGCGCGCCGTCGAGGAGGCCCGTCCCTATCGTCCCAACTTCCCGCTCGGCGCGCCGGATCGCGACTGACGCGTCCGCTTTCACGGAAATCTCCTGTCGGGGTCATCGGCGCCACCATCCTTGTCGATCGGAGTGCGTACCGCCCTTCTCCACGCAGTCTTTGAGGAGCGCGAGGGCCAGTCGCATCGCCACGCGAATCCCTCCTTTGAGCCGCCGCCTCGCCTATGCCAGGAAGAAAGCGAACGCTGCGACGGCGGCGACGCGTGAGAGAGGAGACGGCATGACCCAGGCTGGCGACTGGCGGACGCAACCGCGGGGACTGGGCGAGCTGTTGACCCTGCAGGCAAACGCCGAACCGGACCGGCCGGCGCTGACCTTCGAGGGCGAGACCCTGACCCGCAGCGAGCTGGACCGCCGAGCGAACCGCATGGCGCGGGCGCTGCAGCAGCTCGGCGTCGTGCAGGACGACTTCGTCTCCATCGTGCTGCCCAACGGGTTCATGCACCACATCGTGGCCTTCGCGATCTGGAAGCTGGGGGCGACCCCCCTGCCCTTGGCGGCCAAGCTGCCGGACATCGAGCTGCGGGCCATCGTCGAGCTGGCCAAGCCGAAGCTGATCATCGGTCCCGACCCGGCGCGGCTGCCGGGGTTCAACGTGATCCCAGAGATCACGCCGGACCCCACGCTGTCCGACGCGCCCCTGCCGGAAAAGATCGCCAAGGCCTGGAAGGCCATCACCAGCGGCGGCTCCACCGGGCGCCCGAAGGTGATCGTCGACGCGGGCGAGTCCCGGTCCGTGGTGATCCAAGAGGACCGGCTCCTGAAGATCGAGCCCGACGACGTCGTGCTGCATCCGGCCCCGATCTATCACAACGCCACCTTCGCCCAGACCAACTGGGGCCTGGCCTGGGGCGCGCACGTCATCGAGGTGGCGAAGTTCGACGCGCTGGAATGGCTGAAGCTGGTGGAGCGCTACAAAGTCCGCTGGGCCTATCTGGTGCCCACCATGATGAGCCGGATCTGGAACCTGCCGGATGAGGAGAAGGCGAAGTACGACCTCTCGTCGCTTAGGGTGGTGATGCACATGGCCGCCCCCTGCCCCGCCTGGCTGAAGCAGGCCTGGATCAAGTGGCTGGGGCCGCAGAAGATCTGGGAGGTCTACGCCGGCACCGAGGGGCTCGGCGGCACGCTGCTCTCCGGGCAGGAATGGCTCGACCATCCGGGCACGGTGGGCAAGCCGCGCGGCGTGACCAAGATCTTCGACGAGGACGGCAAGGAGGTCCCGACCGGCGTGGTGGGCGAGATCTTCTTCAAGACCCCTGGCGGGCCGGGCTCCACCTACCGCTACATCGGCGCGGAGATGCGCCAGCGGGACGGCTGGGAGACGCTGGGAGACATGGGCCGCCTGGATGAGGACGGCTACCTCTACCTGGCCGACCGTCGCACCGACATGATCGTCACCGGCGGCGCCAACGTCTTCCCGGCGGAGATCGAGTCGGCGCTGGAGGCCCATCCCGCGGTGGCGACCAGCGCCGTGATCGGCTTGCCGCATGCCGATTTCGGGCGCGTGCCGCATGCGATCATCAGCCTGCGACCCGGGGCGGCGGCGCCCACGGCGGCCTCGTTGGAGGCGTTCCTGGCCGAGCGGTTGGCGCGCTACAAGCTGCCCTACACTTTCGAAATCTCGCAGGAGCCGCTGCGCGACGACGCCGGCAAGATGCGTCGCTCTGCGCTGCGCGACGAGCGGGAGGCCCGCGCCGCGGCCGGCGAGACGTTCCTGCCGCTGCGGGCCAGCCAACGGGCGGGGGCGGGGGCGTGAACTTCGACGACACGCCGCAGGAGGCCGCCCTGCGGCGCCAGGCGCGCGACTGGATCCAGGCCAATGCGCCGCACGAGCTGCGCGACGAACTTGCCAACGCGCCCCTGTTCTCGCTGGAGCTGAAGAGCGTCGATCCCCTGGAGACGGCCAAGGCCTGGCAGAAGAAGAAGCAGGCGGCGGGCTGGGCCTGCGCGCATTGGCCCAAGGCTTACGGCGGGCGCGACGCGGCGCTGCTGGAGCGGGTGATCTGGGACCAGGAGGAAGGCGTCTATGGGCGGCTCTCGCAGCCCTTCTCCATCGGCGTCGGGATGGCTGCGCCGACAGTGATGGCCTACGCGACGGAGGACCAGAAGCGGACATTGCTGCCCAAGATCGCCTCGGGCGAGGAGATCTGGTGCCAGTTGTTCTCCGAGCCGGTGGCGGGCTCGGACCTGGCGGGGCTGGCGACCAAGGCGGCGCCAGACGGCGAGGGCTGGCGGATCAACGGCCAGAAGGTCTGGACGAGCTGGGCGCACCATGCCGACTGGGGCCTGCTCCTGGCGCGAACCGACCCAACAGTCCCCAAGCACAAGGGGCTGACGATGTACTTCATCGACATGCGCCAGCCCGGGGTCGAGGTCCGCCCGATCCGCCAGATGAACGACAAGCGGGTGTTCAACGAGGTGTTCTTCAGCGACGCCTGGGTTCCCGACAGCCAGCGGCTGGGGCCCGCGGGCGGCGGCTGGCAAGCCTCGCTGACCACGCTGATGAACGAGCGGCTGTCGGCGTCGGGCGTGCCGACCGGGTTCGATCAGATCTTCGACCTGACCTGCAAGCTGGAGGGGCCGGACGGCCCGCTAGTCGACGATCCAGCGGTGCGCGCGAAGCTGGCGCACTGGGCGACGACAGCCTCGGGGCTGAAGTACACCCTGTGCCGGACGCTCACGAGCCTGTCGCGGGGCGAGACGCCGGGGCCGGAGAGCTCGGTGGGCAAGCTGGCGGCGGCGTCGACCCTGCAGTCGGTGACCCATTTCGCCCTCGACCTCCTGGGCGAGCACGGCCAGTTGACCTCGGCCGCGCCGGAGCACGGCGGCGGCTGGTTTCAGGCCATGGCGATGCGGTCCCCGGCGCTGCGCATCGAGGCCGGATCCGACGAGATCCTGCGCAACATCATCGCCGAGCGGGTTCTGGGCCTGCCGGGCGACATCCGCGTGGACAAGGACGTGGCCTACGAGGCCATCCCGAAGCGCGGGTCGCGGTTGCGCTGAGCCGGGGATTCGACGCAGGGTCACGCGGGGGCGGGAGCCGGTGATGCAGAGCGAGCGGCGGTCGACATGGACCCTGGCGGCCTGGGCCCTGCCCTGCCTGCCCATGGCGGGCCTGGGCCTGCCGCTGATCGTCTACCTGCCCGAATACTATTCCAGCGAACTGGGCCTCAGCCTGGCGACGGTGGGGGCGACCTTCGCCCTGGTGCGGCTGCTGGACATCGGCTTCGACCCGTTCATCGGCGGGGTGATGGACGCCACGCGCAGCCCGATCGGGCGCTTCCGCCTGTGGTTCCTGATCAGCGTGCCGATCCTGGCGCTGGCGTCCTGGATGCTGTTCATGGCCGAGCCCGGCGTGACCTCGGGCTTCCTGCTGCTCTGGCTTCTGGTGGTCTATGCGGGCACCTCGATCTCCACCCTGGCGCAGGTGGCCTGGGGGGCGGTGCTGTCGCCGGCCTATGACCAGCGCTCGCGGATCTACGGCTGGTGGCAGGCGGGCAACGTGGTGGGGATCATCCTGGTGCTCACCCTGCCGGCCGTCCTGCCGCTGATCGGGATCACCGACCACGCGGCGGGCGTGCGGGCGATGGGCTGGTTCATCGTGGTGCTGACGCCGATCACCATCGCCACGGCGGTCTGGCGGGTCCCGGAGCCGCAGGTCGTCACCCCGGCGCACAAGCCGGGGATCAGGGCCTACCTCGACCTGTTCCGGCGGCCCAACGTGGTGCGGCTGCTGGTCGTCGACTTCCTGACCGGGGCCGGACCGGCGATCACCGGGGCGCTGTTCTTCTTCTTCATGGAGCGGGCGAAGGGTTTCGACAAAGGCCAGGCGAGCCTGTTGCTGCTGGTCTACTTCCTGGGCGGGCTGGCGGGCGCGCCCATCTGGACGCGGCTGGCCACGCGCTTCGGCAAGCACCGGACGCTGGCGGCCTCGAACGTCATGTACGCGGCCGTGACGATCTGCGTCCTGATGATCCCACAGGCCAGCGTGCCGGTCGGTGCGCTGTTGATGTTCCTGATCGGCGTGCCCTATGCGGCCGGCGCCTTCCTGTTGCGGGCGATGATGGCCGACGTCGGCGACGAGGAGCGGCTGCAGGGCGGCGTCGACCGCACGGGCCTGCTCTACGCCCTGCTCTCCGGGACGGTGAAGATCGGCTCGGCGGTGGCGGTGGGCGTGGCCTTTCCGGTGTTGCAAATGTTCGGCTTCGATCCCGCGGCGGGCGGGTCGTCCGAAGGGCTGGAGGGCCTGCGCTGGCTGTTCGTGCTGGCCCCGGCCGCCCTGGCGCTGCTGGCCGCCGGCCTGATCTCCAGGTTCCCGCTCAGCGCCGAGCGCCACGCCGACATCCGCCGCCAGCTCGCCGAGCGCGACCTGGCCCGCGCCGCCCCGGAGATGGCGGAAGAGCCCCTGATGACTGACGAGGTCCATGTCTACACCCAGCGCCCCGCCCAGTGACGCCCGCCCCATCGACCGGCTGCTGGCCATCATGGCCAGCCTGCGCGACCCGCAGACCGGCTGCGCCTGGGACCGCGAGCAGACCTTCGCCACCATCGCGCCCTACACAGTGGAGGAGGCCTACGAAGTGGCCGACGCCATCCAGCGCAACGACCTTTCCGACCTGAAGGAGGAGCTGGGCGACCTGTTGCTGCAGGTGGTGTTCCACGGGCGGATGGCCGAGGAGATGGGCGCCTTCGCCTTCGAGGACATCGCCCAGGCCATCGGCGACAAGCTGATCCGCCGCCACCCGCACGTGTTCGGCGAGGCGGGATCGCGCACCGTCGCCCAGCAGAACCACGCCTGGGAGGCGGTCAAGGCGGCGGAGCGGGCGCAGAAGGGCGCAGGCGGCGTGCTGGACGACGTGCCGGTGGGCCTGCCGGCGCTGACCCGGGCGGTGAAGCTCTCCAGGCGCGCGGCCAAGGTCGGGTTCGTGTGGCCCACCGTGCACGAGGTGATCGGGAAGCTGCACGAGGAGGTGGGCGAGCTGGAGGCCGAGATCGCCGCCGGCGACCTGGACAAGGCGGCCAAGGAGCTGGGCGACGTGCTGTTCGTGGTGGCCAACATCGCGCGCACCCTCGACATCGATCCAGAGGACGCCCTGCGCTCCACCAACGCCAAGTTCGTGCGCCGATTCAGCTACATCGAGGCGGCGCTGGCCGACCGCGGCAGGACGCCGGAGCAGTCGGACCTGGCCGAGATGGACGCCCTGTGGGACGCCGCCAAGGCGGCGGAGAAGGCCCCTGCCCCGTCGTCAGGGTGACGAGGTTTTGGGACATGACCTCGGAGTTTTGGAGGGGTCGAATTACTATCTGAGATAGTATTTCTATGTGGTGGTGGCGACAGATTTCCACTGGACAACCTAAAATGGTGATGCGCTTTGGGAGCGCCGTTTGCGACCGGCCGCGGGCCGGTCAAGGCGACCGTTGGTTCGGAATGGGGGACCGTGTCCCCTGGGCCCTAGGCGAAGCCCGCCAGGTGCAGGGCGACGCCGGCGGCGGAGCAGGCGGCGAGCAGCGGGATCATGCCGACCTTGAAGCGGAAGGCGGCGACGGCGGCGGCCAGGGTCAGGGCGGCGCTGGCGAGGTTGATCGAGGGCAGGACCGGCAGCTCAAGCGCCAGGCCGAGGGCGCGGACCTCGACCATCCGGGCGAACAGCACATGCAGGGCGAACCAGAGGGCGAGGTTGAGGATCACGCCCACCACCGCGGCGCTGATCGAGGCCAGGGCCGCGCTCAACGCCTTGGCGCCGCGCAGCGCCTCGACGAAGGGCGCGCCCAGGAAGATCCACAGGAAGCAGGGTACGAAGGTGACCCAGGTGGTGAGCATGCCGCCCAGGATCGCGGCCGTCAGCGGGTTGAGGCCCGTCGCCTGACGGAAGGCGGCCATGAACCCCACGAACTGAGTGACCATGATCAGCGGGCCGGGGGTGGTCTCGGCCATGCCGAGGCCGTCGAGCATCTCGCCGGGCTTCAGCCAGTGATAGGTCTGCACCGCCTCCTGGGCGACGTAGGCCAGCACCGCATAGGCGCCGCCGAAGGTGACGACCGCCATCTTGGAGAAGAACACGCCGATCTGGGTGAAGACGTTGTCCCAGCCCAGCAGCAGGCCGCAGGCGAGGACCGGCGCGAGCCACAGGACCGCGAGGATTCCGCTGATGGTCAGCGACCAGACGAGGTTCGGCCGGGCGTGGGCCGGGCTGCCCTCCCCCAGCAAGGTGTCGGCGTCGGCGACCTCCGAGGCGTGCGGCGCACCGTGGCCGCCGGCGACCATAAAGGCCGAGATCCCGGCGCGGCCGCCGACGTAACCGATGAGGCCGGCGGCCAGGATCACCAGGGGGAAGGAGACCTTGAAGACGAAGAGGGCTACGAAGGCCGCCGCCGCCAGCGACACCATCAGCGGGTTCTTCAGCGACCGGCGACCGACCCGGAGCACCGCCTCGACCACCACCACCAGCACGGCGGCCTTCAGGCCGAAGAAGAGCGCGGTGACGGGACCCAGGTGACCGAACAGGGCGTAGAGGACGCTCAACACCATGATGGCCAGGAAGCCCGGCGCCACGAAGAGCGCGCCGGCGACCAGGCCGCCCGCCGTGCGGTGCATCAGCCAGCCGATGTAGATGGCGAGTTGCTGGGCCTCGGGCCCGGGCAGCAGCATGCAGTAGTTGAGCGCGTGCAGGAACCGGCGCTCGCCCAGCCAGCGCTTCTCCTCCACCAGGATGCGGTGCATCACCGCGATCTGCCCGGCCGGGCCGCCGAAGCTGAGGGCGGCGATCCGCGCCCAGGTCCGGGTCGCCTCTGCAAGGGTCAGCGGTGGGACGTCGGCGGTCAGGGTCATGTTCGCGCTCCTGGCCGCGTACAGCCGAAGAGCGGGTGCTTGGGCGAAAGCGCCTGAGCCGGGCGACCCGCGCCGGCCCGGAGACTTCAGCTTAGCGTGGGGGACGGCATCGGGGAATGGGGAGACGTGCGGACGAATGGGACCGGACACCGGGACATGGGACCGGGAACGGGGACACGTACTGAAGTACATGTCCCCTTGGGGGTTTGGAGACATGTACTTCAGTCCGCGTCGCCGGCTCTCTCACGCCAACCGTCGAGCATTTTAATATATAGTATTGTTTAAGTTATTATCGTAAACCAGTATTTACTGTACTTTATATAGTGGATTTCAATTTAACCTGACGGCTTGTTATATTGTTTACACCCGCCATGAACATTCGCGCCCATTGCTTTTCATAAGAGGAACGACCCATGGGTGCGAAGAACAACGCCGCGGCGGTGGACCACGGCCGGGGCGAACACACCGCTTTCGCAGGCGCGACGAACACCGGCGGCTGGCGCGTGGACCCGCCCGGCCAGATTGACAACGAACATAGTCAGCGGCCCGACGCGCCGCCCGGACTGGTCGGCAAGAACGACCAGACCATCGCGGGCACCGACGCCGACGAGACCCTGCAAGGCGGGCTGGGCGACGACAGCCTGAGCGGCGGCGCCGGAGCCGACACCCTGACCGGGGGCGAGGCCAACGACACCCTCTCCGGCGGCGAGGGCGGCGACGAACTCACGGGCGACGCGGGCGCCGACACCTTCGTGGCGGAGCACACGGCGGACACCGTCGACGGACTGGATCGGGTGACGGACTTCACGGCGGCCGACGACCAGTTGCAGTTCACGGGCGGCCCGGCGGCCACCGACGCGAACTTCGCGACGGCCACGGCGGCGGACTTCGACGCCGCGGTGCTGGCCGCGCAGGACGCAGTGACCAGCGGCGCGGCCTATGTGGCGGTCGAGGTCGGCGGCGACGTGCTGGTGTTCGCCGACACCGACGGCGATCCCACGACGCTGGACGCCGCCTTGGTCCTGGTGGGCAAGACCCTCGCCGACATCACCGTCGCCGACATCGGCTAGGGTCCGGCCGTCGGGCGCGGGAATGGGGATACGTACCCCGTTCCTTCGCCCCCTCGGGGAGAAGCTGGCCCCGGACTTGATCCGGGGTCGGATGAGGGGTTCGCACGGCGAGTGCCGAATAGCGTCAAGAGTTTCGCCGGAGAGGCTTGAGCGGCCCCTCATCCGACCCTGCTCCACAGGGCCACCTTCTCCCTGTAGGGAGAAGGCTTATGCCGGGTCCCAGACCAG
>Ga0068863_100006393_pt1 | contig 11554 bp, 10 predicted proteins | sample KBSSwiS62_FD_66596 | JGI IMG/M metagenome (GOLD analysis project Ga0068863, IMG submission 66596) | Switchgrass rhizosphere microbial communities from Kellogg Biological Station, Michigan, USA - KBS Switchgrass S6-2 | ecosystem: Host-associated > Plants > Roots > Rhizosphere > Soil ...
ACCGGCGTCCAGTACTCGGTGCGTGAGTTCATCACCTGGTCGGCGCAGCACCTGGGCGTCACCCTGCGCTTCGAGGGCGAGGGCGTGGACGAGGTCGGCATCGTCGAGGCCGTGACCGGCGACGACGCGCCTTCGGTCGCGGTGGGCGACGTGATCGTGCGCATCGACCCGCGCTACTTCCGCCCGGCCGAGGTCGACACCCTGCTGGGCGACCCGGCCAAGGCCAAGGAGCGGCTTGGCTGGGTTCCGGAAATCAGCGTCCAGACCATGTGCGAGGAGATGGTGAGCGAGGACCTCAAGGTCGCCAAGCGCCACGCGCTCCTCAAGGAGCACGGCTACAACATCCCCGTGTCGCTGGAAGGCTGAAGGAGAAGCCGGCATGCGCGTCTACGTCGCAGGACATCGCGGGATGGTGGGTGGGGCCATTGCCCGCAAGCTGACCGAGCGCGGGGTCGAGGTCGTCACCCGCGCCCACGCCGAGCTCGACCTGACCGACCAGGCGGCGGTGCGCGACTTCTTCGCGGGCGAGACGCTCGATGGCGTCGTGCTGGCGGCGGCGAAGGTGGGCGGCATCCACGCCAACAACACCTACCCGGCCGAGTTCATCTACGAGAATCTGATGATCGAGGCCAATGTCATCCACCAGGCTTATGCGGCCGGGGTGCAACGCCTGCTGTTTCTGGGCTCCTCGTGCATCTATCCGCGTGCGGTGCCCCAGCCCATGCGCGAGGATGCGCTGCTGACCGGCATCCTCGAGCCCACCAACGAGCCGTACGCGATCGCCAAGATCGCGGGGATCAAGCTGTGCGAGAGCTACAACCGGCAGTACGGCACCGACTACCGCAGCGTGATGCCGACCAACCTCTATGGCCCGGGCGACAACTTCCACCCCGAGAACAGCCACGTCATGCCCGCGCTGATCCGCCGCTTCCACGAGGCGGTGCAGGGCGGGGCGACGCAAGTCACGATCTGGGGCACCGGCACCCCGCACCGCGAGTTCCTCCACGTCGACGACATGGCCGACGCCTCACTGTTCGTGTTCGACCTCGACAAGGCCACTTATGAGGCCAACACCGAGCCCATGCTGAGCCACATCAACGTCGGCTACGGCGAGGACGTGACCATTCGCGACCTGGCCCGCCTGATCGCCGAGGTGACGGGCTTCACTGGCGAAATCGTCTTCGACAGCACCAAGCCCGATGGCACCATGCGCAAACTCATGGACTCAGGCCGGCTGACGGCAATGGGCTGGAAACCCGAGGTGGACCTGCAGCGCGGCGTGCGCGAGACGTATGAGTGGTTCAAAGCGAATGTGGCCTCGACGCCTGCTGCTGTGGCTGCGCACTGAGCTCGTTGACGAACCTGCGGGGCTCCAGCATTCTTACGCTGGCCTCTGCCTCCCGCGCTTTTAAGGACGCCCGCGAGCCGCTGCTGTCATATCCAGCGAAGTTAGCGAGTTTACAGAATTCCTGTAACCTTCGGTGCGGCCCCCACTGACACCCGTTTGCCCAAGCCCTCAAACAGCGAAGGCCGCCCCAGCGCACTGGAGCGGCCCACGGTGTCGGTGGCGATCGGGTGGCATGCACCCGATCGTCGGACAGCCTTGCTTAGAAGCGGTAGCCGACCATCGCGGCGACCTGGTGGCGCTCGGGCTGCAGGATGCCTTCGTAGTGGCCGTAGTTCGAATAGCGGTACTCGACGCGACCGATCAGGCCGCGCACGGTCGTCTCGACGCCGGCGCCCAGGCGGTAGCCTTCGAGCTCGTCGCTGCCGCGCAGCACGTCGACGCCGTCGTCGTACGATGCCTTGACCTTGGCGTTGGTATAGCCGCCCTTGGCGTAGAGCATCACGCCGGGCGTCACTTCACCGCCGATGCGGATGCCGGCGTAGAGGTCGCGGCCGGTCTTGAGCGACGCGCGGTCGCCGGCGACGAACACGTTGTCGACGCTCTCCTTGACGTTCGAGTCCGAGTACTCGCCCTCGACGCCGAACACGGCGCCGCGGATGTTCTTGTCGAAGCCGACGACGCCGCCGAACAGGACGCCGTCATCGCTGCCGTGGCCAATCGGGGTGTCGACGCGAACCTTGTCGTATCCACCCATCGCGGCGATGTAAGGACCGTCGAACGCCACGCCTGCATCCTGCGCGAAAGCGGGGGTTGCGACAGCGGCCGTCGCGAGGACGGACAGGGCGACAAACTTCTTGATCATGGGACTTCCTTGAATTCGAAAACAGGGTGCCGAAGCGCGGCCCCCTCTACCGGCCCGACGGGAAAATTGAACCGGCTCAAGGCGATGGCAGCGCCATCGAAGCGCCATCGTGACAGATGCGCAACACCGGCGCGGTAGCCATGCCGCTTGCGATGAACTGCAAAATATGCATTACAACCAAGGTGTTAGCGCAAGGCGCTCGAGTGCGATCGGCTTGCCTGCGATTCCGCTGAGTTCCCTCGCTCGCCGGAAAATCGTCCGGCCGCGGGAACCCGCGCCTTGAATATGCGGACTACTCTACCGGTGCCCGCACGTTGGTGATGTCGATGCCGACGTCAGCGCTCGCCAGCGCGGCGTCGGTGGTGAGCATCCCGGCCTGCCAGGGCCAGGCAGGCCCGTTCTCCCAGCGACAGCCCGAGCGGCTTCGTAGCCGGCCGCGGGTCGCCGGTGATGAGGGCCTGGGCCGGGGACAGCGGCCGGACGTCGAGGTGCAGCCCGCCCAGCGCCTCGCGCACCTCGTCCATCGACAGGCCCCGCTCGCGAAGCTTGGAGACGACTTCGGCGAGGTTTGCCGCCCCGATCACCAGCGCCAAGAGTGCGCGCTAACGTCTATGCCAAATGGCTATTTAGACCTGGCTTGCATGGCCAGGCTCGGTAGGATCGGTGCTTGCCATTATGAGCTGGTTGGTGCACCACTGGCTCGTAAGGGTGTACCCGAAGGAGCCAGGATGCCAGCACCGATCCGCGCCGCCCGCGTCTACCTGCGCGTCAGTACCGAGCAGCAGGACCTCGCGCGGCAGGAGGCGATCGTCACGGGCGCACGGTCGGCGGGCTACTATGTCGCCGCGGTCTATCGGGAGAAGGCGTCGGGCGCGCGGCCCGATCGGCCCGAGCTCATCCGCATGATCGCGGACCTCCAGCCCGGCGAGGTCGTGGTGGCGGAGAAGATCGACCGCATCAGCCGCCTGCCGCTGCCCGAGGCCGAGCGCCTGGTCGAGGCGATCCGCGCCAAGGGCGCGCAACTGGCGGTTCCGGGCATCGTCGACTTGTCCGACCTCGTCGCCGACGCCACCGGCGTCTCGCGGATCGTGCTCGAGGCGGTGCAGGACATGCTGCTGCGTGTTGCCCTGCAGACCGCGCGCGACGACTACGAGACGCGGCGCGAGCGCCAGCGCGACGGCATCGAGATCGCCAGGCGGGCAGGGCGCTACACCGGCCGCAAGGCCGACACCGCGCAGCACCGGCGGATCGTGGCGCTGCGCGAAGCGGGCATGAGCATCGCCCGCACCGCCGAACTGGCGGGTTGCAGCGTGGCCCAGGTCAAGCGCGTGACCGCCGCCCACAGGGCGAAAGCTGTGCTGGCAGACGCGGGCGATCGCGGCGCGGAGTCTCTTGCCGACGATTACGTGATGGCCTCTTAAGGCACCCTTGCGCCGGCCTTACTGCCCCATCGCCGGCAAACAGGGCACATTGTCGGCCGTCCAGTCGATCTCCCAGGTGGCGGGCACCGGACGGCCTGCCTTGGCGGGCGGCGTGGTGCCGTCGGGGGCGTAGGTGATCCAGGCCATGCTGTTGTCGAACCGCGCGATACGGTCGTTGTCGCGGCGGGCGGTGGCGGCCGCGATCTCCTTCTGCTCCACCCGCGTGCCTCGAACCATCCGCAGCGCGCCGTCGCGCAAGTCGAAAGCGCGGTAGTAACTGCGGCCGAACATGCGCGTGTCGATGGCGGGCTTGTGCGACCATTGTGCCGGCTTCGTCGCCTTGGGCAGGCGTACGGTGGTGACGCGGCAGTCGAACTCGGGCTTGCTGTAGTAGGGCAGCTCCTGGTTCTGCCCCGCCGCGCGCACCCGCCGCTCGGGCGGACTGAAACCGCCACCCGGCAGCGCCATGCCCTTCGATCCGCCACCCTCGTCGTCCCAGTCGACCTTGCCGGTGCCCACGATCGTCAGCACGCTGGCCTGCGCCTTTTGATCGTAGCGCCACTTCACGTCCTCGATCGTCTGCCAGGTGTTGCCGATGGCGTTTTGGCGGAACGCTTCCAGCACTTGGGCAGGCGTGGTCGCGGAGAACTGGATTTCCTGCTTCAGCCCATCGATTCCGCGCTGGATCGTGGTGCTGGTGATCCGGGCCGGCTTGTCGAAGCCTTCGCTGGCATCGATCTCGAACAGGGCTACCAGATCGGGCCGCTCCGCGGGCTTCCAGGCGAGCCGTTCCAGCGTGCTGCCCCCGGCCGTCAGCGGCAGTACCCATTCGTAAGGCATCACCGGCTCGGGCGAGGGCGAAGCCACCGCCGGCAGCGTGCCATCGAGCCAGTAGGCCTTGCCCTCGATCGTGGCGCGCACCAGCACGTGATCGAACATGCGGGGGCTGGGCAGGCGCTCGTCCAGGCCATCGTCGTTGCCGCTGTTGTTGACCAGCACGGCCTGTGCCTCAATGCCCATCTCGCGCAGCAGTGCCAGCAGCAGCACGGTGACGGCCTTGCAGTCGCCGTAGCGGCGCTGCCAGGTTTCCTCTGCCGTCGCGGGCGAGAAGTTACCCCCGTTGAGCCCGACATAGATGTAGCGCACGTTCTGCTGCACCAGCTTGAGGGCCGCGGCGGCCCGGTCCAGCGGCTGTGGTTTGGCGGCCATGATGCGCGCCGCTTCCGCCTTCACCGGCGAGCTGGCGCCGAGCCGCGAGGCCTCGGCAAACAGGGGGGTGAAGCGGCGCGAGACGCCCTGCCAGTCCGCGAAAGTGCTGTACTCGACCGCGCGCTGCCACAGGTAGCGCGGCGGCGCGTCCTTGGGCGGAGCCAGCGCGGCGGGATTGTCGAACCGGTAGTCGACCGCGTTCGCGCTGTCCTGTGCCGCCGGCTGCATGTCTGCGCTCATCTTGATGGCGGGCTTGTCCCGGGCTTCCCAGCTCAGCCGCAGATGGTAGCGCCCCGGCGCCGGCTCCGCGCCGAGGAGCAGCAGGCCGGCATCGTCCTTGCCCAGGGTGGGATCGGTGGTGCGGATCGTCGCGCCGAACTCCAGCTCGTCGCCCACCCGCAGGTCCGGCACGCGCAGGACCGCGGTCAGGTTGCCGTCGAGCCTTGCGGCCTCCAGCTGGTCTTCGCGGCGCAGGATCTCGAACGTGGCCTTCTGCAGGACGTCGATGACCTCGCCTTCGCGGTAGATCCTGATGGCGTGCACCGTGGGCGGGCCCGCCGCCGGGTTCCACGACAGCGAGAGATTGCCGATCTGCAGCGCGTTGGGGTGGAGGATCCGCACCCGATAGGCGGTGTAGATCTGCTGGCCCTTGCCATCGAGGTGGACCTCGCTGTCCTGCTGCCGGATGAACACCGCCCCCGCCGCATCGGCAGGCACCGGCATCGGCTCGGACTGCACGGCCCACTTGGGCACCGGCCCGCGCTGCACCTGGTCGGCCTGAACCTGCTGGCTGTCCGCATGGGCCACACCACCGACAAGCACGCCCGCCAGACACACGCAAATCGCTGATCGCACGCTATTCCCCCTTGATCCCCGTCATAGTGTCGGCAACCGCCAGATAAGCAAGTCCTTGGCGTTGTTGACGGGGATGCGGAGGCGGCCAGAGCACGTGGCGAAGGCAGCACGCTTGTGGCAGAGGTGCTGGAGAGGTCCTTACGGCCGAACTCGCCGGCTGCAGCATCGGCCAGGCGACTGCGCTGTATCGCCTAGACGGCACAACCGGCGGCATGCCGACAGAGGAAACTTTGTCCGCTGAGGGATGCCTTCTTTCCGCATTTGTGTACCGGTATCAGGCACCTAGCAATCAAAGGACACGAAGCTCTTGTTCGATCTAAGTCAAAGCCCCTATAAGCGTATTGTGCAGTTGCAGCATGCCCGTGGGTGGAAGCTAGTCGGCGAGCAGTGCGGGGTGGTGACGGAATGAAGGTTGCGGTCTTTGGCCTGGGTTATGTCGGACTGTCCAACGCCGTTCTGCTGGCTCAGCACAACGCGGTGGTCGCGGTCGACATCTCGGCCGACCGGGTCGACCTGCTTAAGGCGCGCAAGTCACCGATCGTCGATGCCGAGCTCGAGGAGTTCCTGGCGACGCGGCCGCTTGACCTGACAGCGACGCTCGATGCCGGCGAGGCGCTGGCCGGCGCCGACTACGTGATCGTGGCGACCCCGACCAACTACGACGCCGAGACCAACAAGTTCGACACCTCCTCGGTCGAGGCGGTGATCCGGACGGCAAGCGCCGCGAATCCGGACGCGACGATCGTCATCAAGTCGACCATTCCGGTCGGCTTCGTGGAGGACGTGCGCCGCCGATTGGGCACCGACCAGGTGATCTTCAGCCCCGAGTTCCTGCGCGAGGGCCGCGCGCTCTACGACAACCTACACCCCTCGCGCATCATCGTCGGCGAACGGTCGGAACGGGCGCGGATCTTCGCCGACCTGCTGCTCCAGGGCGCCGAGAAGAACGACGTCGAGATCCTCTTCACCGATCCCAACGAGGCCGAGGCGATCAAGCTTTTCGCCAACACCTACCTTGCCATGCGCGTGGCTTTCTTCAACGAACTCGACAGCTACGCGATCGCCCATGGCATGGATTCGCGCCAGATCATCGTCGGCGTCGGCCTCGATCCGCGGATCGGCCAGCACTACAACAACCCCAGCTTCGGCTACGGCGGCTACTGCCTGCCCAAGGACACCAAGCAGCTGCTGGCCAACTACTCCGAGGTGCCGCAGAACCTCATCCGCGCGATCGTCGACGCCAACCGCACCCGCAAGGACTTCTTGGCCGACCAGATCATCGCCCGGAAGCCCAGAAAGGTCGGTGTGTTCCGCCTGGTGATGAAGGCCGGCTCGGACAACTTCCGCCAGTCCTCGATCCAGGGCATCATGAAGCGGATCAAGGCCAAGGGCATCGAGGTGGTGATCTATGAGCCGGCGATGGCGGAGGCAGAGTTCTTCGGCTCGAAGGTCGTGCGCGGTCTGGACGCCTTCAAGGCGGATTGCGACGTCATCATCGCCAACCGCATGACCAGCGAGATCGCGGACGTGGAGGACAAGATCTTCACTCGCGACCTTTTCGGATCGGATTGAGGATTTCGATGCGCACAGCTCTGGTCACCGGCTCGGCCGGCTTCATCGGTTCGTTCGTTTGCGAGCGCCTGCTGCACGACGGGTATCAGGTCATCGGGCTCGACGCGATGACCGATTACTACGAGGTCTCGCTTAAGCGGCGGCGCTAGGCCAGATAGCTTCAGTCCCAACGTTGAAGACTATGTCCACACGCCGGGTGATCGAGGTTGGGGCATTGATCAAGACCTTCACCGCATGAACGGACGACGACGATCCCGATGTTCGTGGCCGCAACGCCGAGCGCAACTTTTACAACAAGAAGCGCTCCAACGAGACTCATCGCAGCACGACCGATCTCGAGTCCGGCTGTACAAGAAGAGCGACGGCCAGCCCGCGAGGCCATGCTCCGAAAGGCTGGCGAACGAACGGTCAGCAGCCTCTGGAACCCGATCAGCAAACTCGTCAACATCTTCCAAGCCGACGAAAGCGCCAATTATTCAGGTCATGCGGATATGAACCGGAATGATCGACAACCGCTCTAGCACCTAAACTTGTGCCAAAGTAGCGCTTTGGCAAATAAAGAGAAGCACGCTCGTCGACAAGCGCAAGGCATGGGCAAACTGGACTATACGTCGCAGCGCGACTTCACAACGACTTTGCTGAGACGCTGCGTTGGCCTGACAAACAAGATCAGTAGAGGCAGCTTTTAGAACGTGGTGATCCTGCGCTACACCCATGTTGTGCCAGAGAGCAATCCGGTCTAGCCCACCGTGTACGTGAATAGCGCAAGGATCAAGCATGATGGAGTGCCTTATGCGGCTGATGGCCGCAGCGCTGCTGACGTTGGCGGGATGCAGCGACGCACCAGCGGCGGTGCCTGCATCGCCGCTGAAGCGCGGGCTGAACATCGCTAACTGGACGCGCTGGCGCGAATCCGAGCCGGAACGCTTCACCCGGGCGCAGTTCGAACAGGTGCGCCGCGCGGGGTTCGATTTCGTACGCATCGTGACGAATGGGATGGACGCGACTGACGCCGTCACCGGAAAGGTGGACGCGGCGTGGCTGCAGACGCTGGACGATGCGGTGGACAATGCCACAGCGGCAAGGCTCTCCGTCATCGTCGACGAGCACGATCATCTCTGGTGCCGGCAGAACGGCCCGGCCTGCCGCACGAAGCTGAGCCAATTCTGGGGCACGGTGGCGGCGCGCTACCGCAACCGGCCGCGATCGGTGCTCTTCGAAATCCTGAACGAGCCGAACGGCGAGATAAACGCGATCTGGAACGACACGGTGGCCGAGGTGATAGCGGTAATCCGCCGCACCAACCCGACGCGCACCATAGTGGTCGGCCCCAGTCACAGCAACAACATGGACTGGCTGCCCGAACTACAGCTGCCCGAGCACGATCGCAACCTGCTCGTCACCTTCCATTATTATCGCCCGATGCAGTTCACGCACCAAGGCGCATCATGGGAGGAGAAGCTGCGCGCCACGCGCGGCATCACGTGGGGGACAGACTCCGAACGGATGATGCTGGCGCGCGATTTCGACGAGGTGGCAGCATGGGGGCGGGCGAACCGCCGGCCAATTCTGCTGGGCGAGTTCGGCGCGTATGACGGCAGCGGCACGCCGTCAGCACAGCTGATCGGCTATGACGGCGCCGTGACGCGTGCGGCGGAAGCACGCAGCTTTGGCTGGACCTATTGGCAATTCGACGGGTTCAACGACTTCGCCGGACAGTGGCGCAAGCACATGATACCCGTGCTGCCTGGCCTCATTCCACAGCGGCAATGAGCGGTGGGTCGCCGGCGAGAGGCCGCGTGCGGACCGTGTGGATTGATCAGGCGCGGGGTCTTGGCATTGTGCTGGTGGTGATCGGCCATGTACTGACGGGCGCTGCGGTCCATCACTGGATTTTTCTGTTCCACATGCCGCTGTTCTTCGTCCTTTCTGGCATGGTGGCAAAGCCAATATCCGCAGGCGACTATCTGCGTAGCCGAGGACGGAGCCTGCTAGTGCCCTATGCCGCCTATCTTCTGCTGGTAGGCGGATTGGATCTGATCCTATCTGCCGTGGACGGACGCTTCGTGGAGTGGTCGGCGGGGTCGCCGCTGCGCGTAGCGGCGCGACTGGCGATCGGCGGAACAGAGCTGGGCGGCGTCTTTGGCGTGTTCTGGTTCGTGCCGTGCCTGTTCGCGGCGGGGCTGGCATTCGGCGTGGTGGCACGTCGGGGCGCTGCCACCGTCGCGGTGGCGGGGATGCTCGGCGTGCTGCTGGCCTATTTGCTGCCATTCCACCGCTCGCCGCTGGGATTGCTGGCGGTGCCGATGGCGCTGTTCTTCATCTGCGTCGGCTGGCTGGTGCGGGAACGCATGGTGAATCCGCAGATCGGGGTGACCACGGGGGCGGTGATGCTGATCGCGACCGGGCTGTTCGCGGGGCCCTTCGACATGAAATATCTATGGTTCGGCACGCCATGGACTGCGATCCCTGCGGCGCTGGGCGGATCGCTGCTGGTGATGTCGGTGGCGCGCATTCTCGGTCGAGTGGGCTGGATCGGGCGAGCACTCGGCTGGCTGGGCACCGAATCGCTGGTTATCATGTTCCTGCACCAGTTGATCCACTTCCACCTGCAGGGACGGCAGCCCCAATGGGGAATTGTAGTGTTGGCGATCGCGCTGTCGCTCGGCTGCGCTTGGAGTTTCGGGAAATGGCGCGTGAGCGCACGGCTTTTGCTGGGGCGAGGCATGGCAGTACCGATCACGGTGTAATCCAGGCGGGTGATTACATGTGGGAAAACGTGCCATAGCTGGCGCGCCTACGATTGCGGAGCCTTAACACTACTTTGGCAGAAGTGTGATGTTTGGGATTCCCGCGCGCTTGGCCGCTCGGGGGGGCGGGTTCACCAGTAAGCTTCACTGCCTGGCTGATGCCCTCAGAAGGCCTCTCGCTTTCTACCTAGCGGTGAGCGAGGAGGCTGATTGCAAAGCGTATGACGCCGACGCGATCCGTGCCGACCTTGCGGAACGGAAGCTCGAGGCTGTCATACCCGGTCGATCAAGCCTCCGTGTCAAAATCGACCATGACCGGGCGCTCTATAAGCAGCGCGACCGCATCGAACACATGTTCGGCCAACTCAAGATCAACCGCGCCATCACTACCCGCTACGATCAGCTTGCCATTAGCTTCCTCGCATGGTCCATATCGCCACAGCCAGATACTGGCTCAAATTTGCCCACGCCGCCTAGTCCGTCAGAGCGGAGTCAGTCGTTGCATCTGCGCATAGCTTGCTTCATAGCTGGAAAATAAATGTATTGTGTTTATGCTAAGGCAGCGTCGGGTTGAAACGCATCTCCCAAACCTAGTAATAGAGAAAGCATGAAGGCCTGCTTAATCGAATTTATGTTGCCCGTCATGGACTTTGCGATGCGCGGCAGCAAAGCGCTTCCGCCTTTTTTCTGCATTTTTATAAAGATAAAGCCATGGTTATTTTACATGAGAACCTTACATAACCATGGCAATGATTTGACATATAGGATAAGGCTGAGCAAGTTAAGCTTTTTTAGGCGAGTAAAGCTGGTCATTGGGCTCACCGGTTCGCGTTCCCGTATCGTTCATTTGGCGCTGCCGCAGAATGATTCTACGCAGGATTGTGCCGAAATCATGCTGGTAAACGATTGCCTTGGGTGGCGGCTGCTCGGGGTGGCAAGTGACGGGCTGGTCCATACGGCCGACTACTTTTATAGCCCGCACACCCCCAAGTTCAAATGGGCTGCTGCATCGTGAGCGCCGCAGGAGCACCCGGCCTGCGCCTGCTCTCCGTGGTCACTCAATTGGAAACCGGCGGCGCACAGACCGTTGCGATTGAACTACACCGTGAATTCTTACGTCGTGGTACCACCTCCGAACTGGTCTTTCTATATGAGAAGGATTCCGCTGCCTTTCCGAAGCGCGACTATCGTACGTTGCTGGATCGATCCATGCGATCACCGCTTGATCTCGCCAAGATTACCGCTCGCCTACGGAGCGTGTGGGCTAAATTCCAGCCGACGAGCGTAATCGCGCATACTCACTTTACCAATAACATGTGCGGTTTCGTCGCCAAGGCAGCTCCGGGCTCTGCACGGATAATAGCCGTTCACCACAATATGTTTGAAAGCTACCCACGCTCCTCCAAGCTACTGGATCGGATCGCAGCGTCGTTCGGCCTCTACGATCACGAAGTTTCGGTGTCGCAGCCGGTGCTCCGGTCGCTGCCGCCCGGCTCAGCGGAACGGCGCTCGGTAATCCTCAACGGACAGAGCCTGT
>Ga0068863_100006394_pt1 | contig 11553 bp, 8 predicted proteins | sample KBSSwiS62_FD_66596 | JGI IMG/M metagenome (GOLD analysis project Ga0068863, IMG submission 66596) | Switchgrass rhizosphere microbial communities from Kellogg Biological Station, Michigan, USA - KBS Switchgrass S6-2 | ecosystem: Host-associated > Plants > Roots > Rhizosphere > Soil ...
CGCTACCAGCCGCTCCGCCGCTCGCCACGTGTTCGCCCGCGGCGGTGGTCTCCAGCGCCTCCGCGACGAACCCGGCGTAGTTCCTGATCACCATGAGCAGGTTGTTGACGTCGTGCGCGACCGTTCCAGTCAACTGCCCGAGGCGTTCCAGCCGGTCGAGCGCGTCGCGGGCGGCGTCCACCGCCTCCCGTCCGGACGGGGCCGGCCTGGCCGCCGAGCGCGCCGTCCGTCGCGGCCCGCTCGGGGCGACCAGCACCGCGTGCGGCGTCCACCCGCCTGGCCAGACGTTCGATGGGTCCGGATACGACGGATGGTCGTCCGGAAGGTCCGCCGCCCAGAGCCGGTGGGCGCGCCCGTGAGGCTCGGCGAGCGCCACGGGCTGGGCCGTGGCGGCGTCCGCTTCGGCGGGCGGCCAGCCGGAGGCGGCACCGTCGGCTTCCCTGTTCATCGTCACCACCACCCCCCGCCGTATCGGCCTCCGCTCGGCCCACGGACCGCCACGATCCGGCCCTGCCTGAGCGAAGGTCGCAGTCCTCGTTCTCCAGACGCGGGACGTTCTTCAGACGCGGGAAGCCCGCACGGCCGCCTGTCCGAAGGGAGCGCCCCCTCGTCGCACACGGAGCGTAACGCGCACCCAACGCCGAAGCGCGGCCTCGGAAATCCTGCCCGGGACCGCACGAGGAGGCCCGGCGAACGCGCGACGGCGCGGCGCGTCTCACCAGTCGGTCCTCAAGCGGAACTAATGCCAATTAACCCGAAGCCATCTGGCGCGTCCAGCCTGACCAGCCCGTCCGGGCCCGGGCCACAACACCCGTGCGACCCGGCGACCAGCCCGCCGCGGCCCTCCCACCGGTCTCGGAGGCGCCGCGGCCAGCGGCACTTCCGCCGGCACGGCCGACAATCCGGGGTCAGGCCCTAGATCCTCTGGACAACTCGATGACGATGGTGGTACCGGCACCACCGTGCCGGTGCAGCCACCTATCTGGGCAAGGGGTGCTTACCGGGCTGAACCGGCACCTTGGAACAGATCGGCGTGCCTCGCCAGCCGAGGCCCGGCGGACGCCTGACCCGCAGCCTCGTCGCCCCGAACCCGCGTACGGCGACGGGTCAGGGCTCAGTACGACCGCTGCCACTCCGTCGGCTGCGTACTCCGGCCCCGCCCTCACTACGCTCCGGCGAGACCTCCACACGCCGCCTCCTGCGTGTCAGTACCACCGCTGCCACTCCGTCGGCTGCGTGCTACGGCCCCGCCCTCACTACGCTCCGGCGAGACCTCCACACGCCGCCTCCTGCGTGTCAGTACCACCGCTGCCACTCCGTCGGCTGCGTGCTGCGGCCTCGCCCTCGCTGCGCTCCGGCGAGACCTCCGCACGCCGCCTCCTGCGTGTCAGCGGCCGCCGCTGAGGTCGAGGAGGGCGCCGGTGGCGTAGGAGGCGTCGGGCAGGCAGAACCAGAGGATGGCTGCGGCCACCTCGGCGGCGGTGCCCGCCCGGCCGAGCGGGATGGCCGGGCCGACGCGGGCGACCCGGTCGGGCTGGCCGCCGCTGGCGTGGATCTCGGTGTCGATGATGCCCGGGCGGACGGCGTTGACCCGGACACCCTCGGCCGCGACCTCCCTGGCGAGGCCGACCGTCATCGTGTCGACGGCGCCCTTGCTGGCCGCGTAGTCGACGTACTCGCCGGGGCTGCCGAGCCGGGCGGCCGCGGACGAGACGTTGACGATCGCGCCGCCCTGGCCGCCGTGGCGCGTCGACATCCGGCGGAGCGCGGCGCCCGCGCACAGGAAGGCGCCGACGACGTTGACGGCGAACATCCGTTCCAGCCGCTCGGGGGACATCTCGTCGACGCGGGCCTTCCGGTCGACGATGCCGGCGTTGTTGACCAGGACGGTCACCGGGCCGAGCCGGTCGGCGGCGGTGAACAGCGCGGTCACGTCGGCGGCGGCCGACACGTCGGCACGCACGGCCACCGCCCGAGCGCCCGCGGCCTCGCAGCGGGCGAGCACCTCGGCGGCGGCCGCGTCGTCGGCCCGGTAGCTCAGGCAGACGTCCCAGCCGTTCTCGGCGAGCTCGGCCGCGGTGGCGGCACCGATCCCCCGGCTGCCGCCGGTCACCACCGCCACGCCGCGCCGCGCCGTGACCCGCTCGGCCCCGGACGTCACATCCGCCTCCCGTTCATCCGCCCGCGGCGGGACCGCTCGCGGCCCGCCGCTCGCCCATCCGTCGGTGGCTGGGCCCGTCACAGGTCCCCAGGGCCGCCTCGTCCACGCGCGTCCGGCAGCCTCCCAGCCTTTCGCGGGGACCGCTACGACCGCGGGCCCAGCGGCCAGTCCGGAGGCGGCCCGGCCAGTCCGGTACCACCGGGGGGCAGGAAACCGACAGGGCCGCTTGGACCCAAGGTGACAGGGCTTTGTCTGTCGGTTCGATGTATCAGTGGCGTCTGACGCCTTTCGATGCGGGTATGGAGACCGAGGGCGAGACGAACCTCACGTCGGCCCGCCAAAAGATGCAGAGCAAGCAACTTCCCACCTCCTTTGGCGGAGGGCTTCCCCTTACCTATGAGGCACGTCACAATCGGCCAAGGCAGGTCGGACAGTGCAAGCCAAGGCAGGTCGGACAGTGCAACCAGAGGAGGAGGCCATGGAGCAGGCCCAGGACAGGTCAGTCGCCACGGTGGTCGAAACCGGTACCAGCGTGGTCGTGGGTCTGCGGGCAGGCGACCCGGGCGAGCTGGCCGACGTTCTGCTTGCCGCCGAGCTCGCGGCGAGCACCGGTGCCAAGCTGGTCGTCGTCGCCGAACGTGACCGATGGGCACGCTTCGCCCGGTGGACCTCCGGCATGTACTGCGCGTTCGGCATGGACGGCGTCGCACAGGCCTCGCAGACCGCGGAGCGCGCCGTCCAGGACGACCTGTACGACCGGGTGGCCAGCGTGGTCAGCCTCGTTCCGGTCGAGTGGAAGCTGGAGTGGGCGTCGGGTTCCGCGGCCCGCGCGGCGGTCCGCTACGCGCGCCGCAATCCGGCCGTCTTAGTGATGTTCCGCCCGTCGGGCCGATAGCCGCGCGGCGGATCGGAGCCGGTGCCGGGGCGGGCGGACTCACCGTCCCGCGTCACACTCGCGGCAGCACCTCGGTGCCGAGCAGGGCCACGTGCTCCAGGTCGGCCATGTCCATGACCTGCAGGTAGACGCGGTCGGCCCCGACCTTGGCGTACTCGCCGATCCGTTCCACGATCTCGTCCGGCGTGCCGACCAGGCCGCTGGTCCTCAGGTCGGACACCGCCGACCCGGTCGCCGCGGCCCGGCGGGTGACCTCGGCGTCGTCCCGCCCGCAGGCCACCGTGAGCGCGACCGACCGCCGCAGGTCACCGGGCTCGCGGCCGATCTCCGCGCACGACCGGCGGGTCGCGTCGAACAGCCGCGCGGCCTCCGCCACCGGCTGGAACGCGGCGTTGTACTCGTCGCCGTACCGGGCGGCCAGCCGCGGCGTGCGGACCGGGCCGAACCCGCCGATGATCACCGGGGGTCGGGGCGACTGGACCGGCTTCGGCAGCCCTGGACTGTCGGCGACGGAGTAGTAACGGCCCTCGTAGTTGTAGGTCCCGGACGCGGTCCACAGGCCGGTGATGATCTCAAGCTGCTCGGTGAGCCGGTCAAACCGCTCGCCCAGCGACGGGAACGGGATCGCGTACGCCTTGTGTTCGGCCTCGTACCAGCCGGCGCCGAGGCCGAGCTCGACGCGCCCGCCGCTCATCGCGTCGACCTGGGCGACCGCGATCGCGAGCGGGCCGGGGTAGCGGAAGGTCGCGCTGGTCAGCAGCGTGCCCAGGCGGATACGGCTGGTTTCCCGGGCGAGGCCGGCGAGCGTCAGCCAGGAGTCGGTCGGCCCGGGGCCCTGGTCGCCCGCGCCGATCCGCAGGTAGTGATCCGAGCGGAAGAACGCGTCGAAGCCGTGCTCCTCGGCGGTGCGCGCGATGTCCAGCTGCTGGGCATACGTGTGGCCCTGCTGTGGCTCGACAAAGATCCGGAGGTCCATGCTCCCTGCATACCAGCAAGCCCGCCGGCCCACGCAGTGGGCAGGTCCGTTCGCGTCGCCGCGGGACGAGCACGGCCAAGGCGACCGATGCGACTTCTGCGCGGAATCTGCCCACGCCGCTAGCCTGAGACCCGGTCCCGCGTCGTCGGCTGGAGGAGACCCCCGTGTCCGTGCTTGACCGTTTCCGCCTGGACGGCAAGGTCGCCATCGTTACCGGCGCTTCCGCCGGGCTGGGCGTCGCGTTCGCGAAGGCGCTCGCGGAGGCGGGCGCGGACGTGGTTCTGGGCGCGCGGCGGGTCGAACGGCTCGACGACACGAAGGCTCTGGTGGAGTCGGTTGGCCGCAAGGCCGTGGCCGTCCGCGCGGACGTCGCCGAGCCGGCCGACTGTCAGGCGCTCACCGACGCGGCCGTCGCCGCGTTCGGCCGGGTCGACATCCTGGTGAACAACGCGGGCGTGGGCAGCGCCTACCCGGCGACCAAGGAGACCCCCGAACAGTTTCGCCAGGTGATCGACGTCAACCTCAACGGCTGCTACTGGATGGCGCAGGCCTGCGGGCGGGTGATGCAGCCGGGCAGCAGCATCATCAACATCTCCAGCATTCTGGCCCTGACGACGGCCGGCCTGCCGCAGGCGGCGTACTCGGCGAGCAAGGCGGGCCTGATCGGCCTGACCCGAGACCTGGCGCAGCAGTGGGGTGGCCGCCGGGGAATCCGGGTGAACGCGCTGGCCCCGGGCTTCTTCGCCTCGGAGATGACCGATCAGTACAAGCCGGGCTACCTGGAGGCCCAGCGCGCGCGCATCCTGCTCGGCCGGCACGGCGACCCCGAGGAGCTGGCCGCCGCCCTGATCTTCCTGGCCAGCGACGCCGGCGGGTACACGACCGGCCAGGTCCTCGCCGTCGACGGTGGCGTCACCGCCACCTGAGCGCAGGAGGCGGTGAGCGGAGGTCCCGTGGGAGCGCCGGGGTCCCTGCGGAATCGGCGAAGCCGATTCCGCAGGTCGTGAGCACGGGGCCGCAGCTCGCAGCCGGCGGAGCTCAGCAGAGATACCTGAGCACGGTTCGCGATCTGACGCCCGCCGCCTGGCGCCCGGAGCGCCGCTGGCGCCGGTCCCGCGCGACGACCGGCCGTCAGGTCTCCAGCGGCTTGACCTCGGCGGCGAAGGCGTCGAGGAAGCCCGGCAGCGCCTCGGAACGAACCGCCGGGTAAAGCACGAACTTACTGAACCCGACGGCGACGAACTGTTCGATCTTCGCGCGGATCGCGGGCCAGCCGACGGGCAGGTACTCGCCGGGGTCGAGCTCGGGACGGCGCGCCCGCAACGCGGCCAGGTCCGGCGGCGGGCCATCGAGGGCGACGCGCAGGCTGACACCGAAGTGCTCCTGGTCGATCGCGCGCCCGGCTTCGGCAGCGGCGGCGTTGACGGCGGCCCGGCCGGCGGCGGCCTCGGCGGGCGTGATGAAGCTCGGCAGCCAGCCGTCCCCGTACCGGCCGACGCGCCGCAGCGCCTTCGGCCCGCCGCCACCGAGCCAGATGTCCAGCGGGCGCTCCGGCCGGTCGCCGATCCCCACGCCGTCCAGCTGGAAGAACTCGCCGTGGTGGGTGACAGACGGTTCGGACAGCAGCCGGCGCAGGACGACCAGCGACTCGTCGAACACGTCCCCGCGCCGCCCCGGCGGCACCGGGAACGCGTCGCGCTCCGCCGGGCGCGCGGGCCCGAGGCCGACGACGGGCAGCACCCGCCGCGGCGCGAGCGAGGCCAGGGACGCGAGCTGCTTGGCGTAGACGACCGGATTGCGGCCCGGCAGCACGCTGACGGCCGTGCCGAGCTTGAGCCGGTTGGTGCGGGCCAGGGCCCAGGCCATCCCCATCATCGGCTCGACGGCTGGAGTGGACAGCTGCTCGGACAGCCACAGCGAGTCGATGTCGAGCTGGGCGACCCTCTTCACCAGCTCCGACAGCCGCGCCCCGGAAACCCCGCCGAACCCGATCCCGATCCGAACCTTCACGCCCGCAGCCTCCCGGCGCCCCTCCCGCCCGGTCAACCACTCCGGCTGGAAACGAAGGCCCATCGCCCCCCAGCCGATCGCCCTTCTCGAGTTCGTCCACGCCGTAGTTCAGTCACCACGCGACGAGCGGACCGCGAGCGCGTCGGCCCGTAACCGGGCGACCAGCCGGAACTGGTCGAGCCGGCGCCCGTCGACCTCGTCGCGCGCGAGCGGCGGCAGCCGGGAATCCGACAGCGAGGACTCCTACAGTCCGAGTCCCGACGCCCCACGACTCGACGACACCTTCACCTCCAGACTCGACGCCCGGTGCCCGCGGGCGCCGGGCTGGCGGGAGCGGCTCCGGGGCGGCACGAAACGGAAATCGCCCGGAGCCGGCGAAACAGAATCCGCCTGCCCCCTATTTGTGTCGGGCCGCGACCCCGCCCGGTTGGCTGGTTCGCCACGCGATCTGGTGGTTTCGCGGTCGTCATCGCTACCAGAAATCCACCAGCTCCTGGCGCCGTCATCCCGGGGTGGCGCCCGGCCCGGCTGACTAGGACGAGCTACCGAATGGCTGGGTTCCGCGAACCCGGTTGACCAGCCCCCGCCCACCACGGACTCTAGAAGCATGGGTGACATCGGCAAGCCCGAGCGGATAGTCGAGGACGAGCCCATCTCCTGGCCGGACGAAGAGCCACTGACCGTGCCCCTGGCACCCGAACGAGAGCCCGAGCCAGCGGCGGCGCCCGGGCGATGAGCCTGCTGGGGTGGCGGCAGTGGGCGGTGGACCGGGACGGTCTGCTGCGACCCGCCTGGACGCCGTGGTCACCGTTCCCTGCCGGGCTGCTCCTGTGGCGGCCGGATGGCCTGACCCACGCCTACTGCCTGCGTGACACCCATCCGCCGATCGGCCTCGGCAGCAGTCACGTGACCGCGGTGGGCCTACCCCGCCGACCGGTCCCTGACGGCCCGGCGACCGGCCCGGACGCCGCCACTGCCCCGTCCTCCGCTACGGCCACAGCCGACGCTGCCCGCAATGCGCGCGGTACAGGCACAGCCCGCGGCACAGGCACAGCGGGCGGCACAGCCATGACAGGCGGCAGCGCCACGTCCCGAGACTCCGCGCGGTCTGCCGGCGCGACCCCGGCCGGGATCTCGCCCCTGCCTGGAGCCCAGGAACCACCCGGTGGCGGTAGTGGGATCCCAGCCGAGGGATGCGCGTGCGGGCTGTATGCCTGGCGCGATCCCGAAGCTCTCGCCGCGGCGCCGGTCCCCCGCTGGACCCGCCGTCCCATCGTCGTCGGCGTGGCCCGGCTGGGTGGCCGGATCATCATCGGCGAGCGCGGCTACCGAGCCGAGCTTGGCTATCCCGTCGCCGTCCACGACCCAGCCGGGGTCATCGCGCCCGCCTACCAGGTCGCGCGCTATCGCGAATGGCCCGCGTTGGTCGCCGAATGGCGGCCCGACCAGCCGTCCGAGGCGGCCTGACGGCCCGACCACCCGAGGGCGGACCAACCGAGGGCCCGACCAGCCGAAAGCCAGGCCGCCTGACGGCCCGGCCCAGGGCCCGACCACCTGACAGCCCAGCCAACCAGGGCCCGACCACCCGAGGGCGCGCCGACCTGCCAGTCGGGCCGGCTGAGGGGCCATCCGCGTGATGACCTCGCGGGGGAACGGGCTGGCCGCCCCACGATCCGCGCACGGCCCGATCCGCTGGCCGGCCGAGCTGACGCCCGCTCGCCACGCGACTGGAGCTGGTCGAGCCGACGATCGGCTCGCCAGCACGGCCTGGTCACCCGGCGGCCTGACCACGCCGAGGCTCCGTCTTCGGGACGCCTGGACCGTCATCACGGCGCCGCCCGGCTGTCGCTATCAGCAGCCGCAAAGCCTGAGCGATCAGGAAAAGGCCCTACGCGGCCGACGCACGCCCGAGCCCGGTTCCCGCAACGCACAAGTCCGCCACGCCGCTGATAGCCGACAGAAACCGAGTTGCCGACCACATGCCCAAAGCGATGAAAATGGCATTACGGGTAAAATGCCGGGCGGCGCAGCGACTTGGCGGCGCCTGGTGACGCCGGACTGCCCGGCCGGCTCCGCCGGCGGCCCGGCCCCGCAGGAGGTGTCGTGTCCGCCACCGAGGAGCGCTTCGGCGTCGACGCCCCCTTCCGGCTCGGCGCGGGCGGTGACGGTGGCGCGCTCGGCGAGCGGGAGGCCGTCGGGCCGTCGGGCCGGGACGCGCCCGGCACCGGCGGCCGGCTCCCGCTGCGGGCCCGGCACCGACGGCGCGCTCCACGCGGGCTGCCCCACTGGCCGTTCGTCCTCGTCGGCTACCTGGCCCTGTCGTTCGCGCTGTTGCGGTCGCTGTGGCACGATCCGGGCGCCCGCGGCTACGGCGTCTCCGACGCCACGCTGTTCACCTGGTTCATCGGCTGGCTGCCGCACGCGCTGCTGCACGGCACGAACCCGTTCGTCACTCACGCGATCAACGCGCCCGCCGGCGTCAACATCATGTGGAGCACCCCGGTGGTGCTGCTCGCCTTGTTGATCACCCCGGTCACTCTGCTCGCCGGTCCCGTGGTCGCGCTCAACACGCTGTTGACGCTTGCTCCGGCGGTGTCGGCGATCGCCGCGTACGGCGCCGCCCGCCGGTGGGTCGCCACCTGGCCCGCTGTGGTCGCCGGTCTGCTCTACGGCTTCAGCCCCTACATCGTCGGCGCGTCGCGCGGCCACCTGCACCTGACGTTCGCGCCGTTCCCGCCGCTGCTGCTGGTGCTGCTGCACGACCTGTTCACCGGGCGCCGCGGGCCGCGGCGGACCGGCGTGTGGCTCGGGCTGCTGGTGGCCGCGCAGGCGCTGATCAGTGAGGAGGTGCTGGCCACGGGCGCGCTGGTCGGCGCGCTCGGGGTGCTGATCGCCGCGGCGCTGGACCGGAGGGCGGTCCGGCCGCGGCTCGCGCCGTTGGCCCGGGCGCTCGGCTGGTGCGCCCTGGTCGCGGCCGTACTGCTCGCCGTCCCGCTGTGGATTCAGTTCCGGGGGCCCTACCGGGTCAGCGGTTCGATCCAGCCGCATGACGTCGCGGTCTCCGACGTGCTGACGTTCGTCGTCCCGACCTGGGCGCAGTGGCTGGCGCCGCACCAGGCGCTGGTGCGCAGCGGCTGGTTCACCGGCAGCCCGGTCGAGGTCAGCGCCTACTTCGGTGTCCCGATGCTCCTGCTGCTCGCCGTGCTGGCGGTCCGGCTGCGCCGGGATCCGCTGGTGCGGGTACTCACCCCGCTCTTCGTGATCACCGCGGTCCTCTCGCTCGGCGGTCACCTGCACGTCGACGGCCGGATCACCGGCGTCCGGCTGCCCTGGCTGATCGCCGAGAAACTGCCGGTGATCGGCAACGCGCTGCCGTCCCGGCTTTCGCTCTACCTGACGCTGTTCGCCGGGCTGGCGTTGGCGATCTGGTTGGAGCAGGTGCGGTCGCGGTCGTTGCCGTGGCGGGCGGGCGCGGCCGTTCTCGCCGCCGCGGCGCTGGTGCCGCTGTTCCCCGCCCCGATGCGGGCCGGCGAGATGCGCGCGCCGGCGTTCTTCACGACGGCGGCTGTCAAGGTCATCCCCGCCGGCTCGCGGGTGCTGATCGCGCCCTACCCGCGTCCGGACATCCCAGCCGCGATGCTGTGGCAGGCCCAGGCGGGTTACCGGTTCGCCATGCCGGGCTGCTACTGCACGGTGCCCGGCTCGGACGGGCGCGCGCAGTTCCATGGCGACGCGAGCCCGCTGACCACCGCGTTGCTCTCGGTGGAGGCCGGCACGATGACCCCGCGTGATGCCCTCACGCTGCCCGGCCTGCGGGAGGCGTTCTCCCGGCTGCGTCCCGACGCGGTGATCGTCGGCCCGGCCGATCACCAGGCGGAGCTGGTCGCGCTGGTGACGAGCCTGACCGGACGCGGCCCGGTGTCCGAACCGGGCGGCGTTGCCCTGTGGCCAGAGTCGTTCAAGATCTAAGAAGTTCAAGGTCCGAGTCGTTGAGATCCGAACCCGGTCTGGCCGTGGCCTGAAGCCCGTTCTGGCCATCAGTGAGGAAACAATTTCGGAGAGTGCCAATGCGTCGCCGGGGCGTGGCGGGTCCGCTGGGTGCTGACGACCGGATCGGTCGCACGCGAGACGCTGTTCGGGGTGTCACTCCGGTTTGCCGTCCGGGATGATGGAATGGCCGCGGGAACGCCCGCCAACACCGGGGCAGAGCCGGCGACGCCCGTCCGGGGCGGTGGCCCTGAATGCTCGTCCGCTCGGGGTCGGCGGCGCGTGTCCCGATTGTTGGGTGGGGGTGACGTGACAGCCGGGCCAAACCGAGTGGTGGCGGGTCGCTACCGGTTGCTCGCGCCGTTGGGCGCGGGCGCGATGGGCACCGTCTGGCGCGCCTTTGATCAGCTCCTCGACGCCGAGGTCGCACTCAAGGAGATCGAGTTCGCCGGCGGGGTTCCCGACGAGGAACGCGCCGACCGGGTCGAGCGCGCGCTGCGCGAGGCCAGGCACGCGACGAAGCTGCGCGCGCACCCCAGCGTCGTCACGATTCTCGACGTCGTCCTCGAAGGCGGCCTGCCGTGGATCGTCATGGAACTGGTGCCCTCGCGGTCGCTGTTCGACGTCGTCCGCGAGGACGGACCGCTGCCGCCCGTCGAGGCGGCCCGAGTCGGGCTCGCCATGGTCGACGCGCTGACGGCCGCGGCCGAGTGCGGGATCATCCATCGGGACGTGAAACCGTCGAACGTGCTGATGGCGCACGACGGCCGCATCGTGTTGACCGACTTCGGAATTGCCACCGGTGACGGGGATCCGACGCTGACCGTCACCGGCGTTATCGGCACGCCGCTCTACATGGCTCCGGAACGGCTCAACAACCAGCCGGCGACGTTGGAGTCCGACCTTTTCAGCCTCGGCGGCACCCTTTACTTCGCGGTAGAAGGTCGGGCGCCGTTCGCGCGGGACAGTTTCAGCGCGATGCTCGCGGCGATCGTGCTCGCTCCCGCGGAGTACCCGCGGCACGCCGGGCCGATCGCCGAGGCGCTGGTCGGCCTGCTGGAAAAGGACCCAGCGGTCCGGATGCCGGCCGCCACCGCGCGCCGGATCTTCGTCGACGGCATTCGCGCATTCGACACCGACTTCCTCGACCCGGAGGCGACCGCGGCCACCCGGCGGCGCGCCCGGGGCGGGACGTCCGAGATCCCGCTCGCCGGCCAGGTCGCTGCCGGGCTGGCGCCGACCGCGCTCGCGCCCAGCTCCGGCTCGGGCGCCGCGGCGGCGCCCGTGGGCACGACCCGTCGCCAGGAAGGCCCTGTCGGGATCCCGGCTGCCACCCCTGCCGCGGCGGTCGGCGGCCGGCCGGCGCCGCCCGGCGACCTGGTCTCCGCCGAGGAGGACGGTGCCATCGCGCTCGCCTGGGAACCCTCGCCCACCCCGGGCGTCGTCTACCGGGTGTTCCGGCTGGTCGCCGACCCGACGGCGCCGGGTGGCTGGCGCGCCCGGGGCCTCGGCACCACCGGAGTG
>Ga0068863_100006397_pt1 | contig 11547 bp, 6 predicted proteins | sample KBSSwiS62_FD_66596 | JGI IMG/M metagenome (GOLD analysis project Ga0068863, IMG submission 66596) | Switchgrass rhizosphere microbial communities from Kellogg Biological Station, Michigan, USA - KBS Switchgrass S6-2 | ecosystem: Host-associated > Plants > Roots > Rhizosphere > Soil ...
CCAGTGGCGAGCGCCGCTCGACATTCCAGTGCAATTCAACGTAGAGGCGGATTGGCGTGTGTTTCTCTTCAACGGCGCCATCTCGGTCCTCAGCGGATTGCTCTTCGGTCTCGCTCCCGCTCAGCGCGCCTGGCGGACTGATCCCAATGCGGCTCTCAAAGGGGTGCCGGCAGGTTCGCCCCGGAAATGGACTCTCCGCGATTTCCTGCTTCCGGTTCAGGTGACGCTCTGTTGCCTGCTGGTAATGAGTAGTCTTGTGTCGTTACGCGGATTGCAGAGAGCGTTGGAAATTCCCCTCGGCTTCCAGCCTGCGGGTGTCGCCGTCGCCGGATTTGATCTTGGACTGTCACGGTACAAGACGCCCGAGGGGCGAGCGTTTCAGCGCGCGATTGTGGATGCCGCGGCCCGCTTACCCGGGGTATCCATGGCGGCCTTCGCCAGTTCGGTACCGCTCAGCATAGATCAGTCATCCAACTGGGTGGCCCCGGAAGACGCAACCGACTTTCGGCCGTCCGCGCGGATCGATGCCGCAGTTTATGAGGTATCGCCTGGATACTTCCAGACCATGGGAACGCGCCTCCTAAGCGGACGCGAATTCCTATGGCAAGACGGCGAAAAGGCGCAGCGAGTGGCCATTGTGAATGAGACACTGGCACGTAAGCTGTTCGGCAGGACCGATGCGATCGGACGGCGCTTTCGAGGCGGAGGAGGCGGCGGGCTTACCGAAGTTGTGGGTGTGGTGCAGGACGGTAAATACGCGGAGTTGACGGAAGCGCCGCGAGCCGTTCTATTCCGGGCTTCGACGCAGGTTTACAACGGGACGACGGTCCTGATCGCGCGAACCTCTGCGCCAGAATCGCAAACTGCTGCTGAACTGCGCCGCTCCCTTACGAGCCTGGACGCAACGCTTGCCGTTTACGGCGTCGGCAGCCTGAGCCAAATCCTGGGGTTCGCCTATTTTCCAGCACACGCGGCGACCATTGCCCTGAGCGTCTTCGGAGTACTTGCGATTATGCTCGCCGCAACCGGCATCTACGGGATGGCAGCATACGCGATTAGCAACCGCCGCCGGGAGATTGGCATTCGCATGGCGATTGGGGCGCAACCTCGTCAGATTCTCGTGGCGGTACTCGGCCGAACGTCTGCGTTGCTGTTGGTGGGATCGGTCGCCGGATTCCTCCTGGGACTGGCAGCGCGGCCACTGCTCGCCAGCGTCGTCTATCAGGCATCGCCGCTTGATCCATTGGTGATGATCACAGTACCCCTTGCCATGGCGGTGGTCGCAATTCTCGCCACACTAGGACCAGCTCTTCGCACTCTGAAGATTGATCCCGTACGGGCGTTGCGGCAAGAGTGACGGTCCAACCCAAAGGACGGTGGTTAGAGGGCATACACGTCGCGAAAGTGGCATGGCTTGTATACTGATTACTAATCTCCATGTCCGCCTTTTGCCTGATGATCGCGGCTGTTTGGGTGTTCGGCGGACAGCTTGCCGCGTTCGCCGCCCCAAAGATTAAGGATGTCCCAGGCGAGCCGAAGCTTTCGTCCGTCTACCCATTTACCGGACAGCGTGGGACTACTTTCACGGCTACTGTCAGAGGGACCGGACTGCATGGGGCAACATCGGTCTTTGCGAAGAACGCACCATTCACCGCTGAGATTGAGATTGCGGAAATCGAGCCGCCCGAAGAGTTGAGTCCTTCCGCGAAGGCAAAAACACCAATAGACCTGATCCGCGTGCGGATCCAAATTGACGGCGCGGCGAAAGCGGGACGATATCCCATCCGGCTGGTCACGCCCAGCGGCATTTCGAACGCGATTCCGATCTCGGTGATCGATCAGCCCATCGTCGATGAGCCTGCGGCGGCTCACGATACTCCAGACACGGCCGTCGCCATTGCCAAGCTGCCGGCGGCGCTGAATGGACGGATTGCCAGGCGCGGCGAAACCGATTACTACGCCTTCCACGCGGATGCGGGAGAGACCGTCACGTTCGAAGTATTCTCTGGATTACCGTCAACCGGTGCGGCCGGCGGCAACGCCAACGGCTTCGATCCTTCCCTTTCAATTTACGAGCGGTCCGGAAGCTGGTTTGATCCAAAGCGCGTGAACCGGATTGCGTTCAACGACGAACCTTTGTGGGTGATCGGCAAGGGCACCGATGCCTACCTCGTGCACCAGTTTGCGAAGGCCGGCGATTACCTCGTACGCGTGGAGGCGTTCTCCGGACAAGGCGGTCTGGACTACGGCTATCACTTGAAGGTTGCCGTAGGCGAAGCACCGCAGGGGCGTACCGCCACGCTGAGGGATTGGGACGAGAGGAAATACGAACGGAGCCTTTCCACCGACCGTCTCAATGACTTGGCGGAACGAGGCGGTAAGAAGCGGGACCAGGCAAAAATTGAGACTTATCGGACGGCCGTTGCACCCGCTTCGTCCGCGCCGATGTTCCGGCTGCCGGGGACCTTGGAGGGCGCAATTACCCAGCCGGGCGAGGCGCAGCGATCCAAGTTTCACCTGGACGGACCGCAGGACATCGCTATCGAAATCGAAACTCCGACTACTGCGCCTCCTTTGTTCAATCCAATCGTCCGGTTATTGAATGCAGCAGGGGACGAGGTCGCCACAAACGTATTTGCGGGCCGTGGCTTATGTACAGGGGAATTGAATAAGTCTCTTCAGCCGAAGGTGATCGTGCCCCTCCGCGATGCGGGCGATTACACTGTTGAAGTTCGCGAGACTACCGCCGACCTGGCAGGCGCTGGTTTCCGATATCGTGTTCTCGTGCGGCCTCAAATTGCACATCTCGGCGATGTGAAAATAGAGGAAGATAAAGTGAACGTATCGCCCGGCGATGCGAAATCGGTCCGAGTGGTATTTGACCGCGAAGAAGATTATCGCGGCGCAGTGGCGGTGACGGCCGAGTCGCTTCCGCCAGGTGTACAGGCATTGGCCGGAGCGGATTTTGAACCGGATAAGGATCCTCCGTTGCATCCCGGGAAGCGTGAGCGCTACGTACCGCGCAATGAGCGATTGGTGGTGGTGTTTACCGCATCTGCGGATGCGGCGGTGACGAAACAGCCGCAGCTTGTGCGGATACTTGTTCGTCCGATTGTGGATGGGAAACCGGGGGCTATCGTTGGTATGAAAGAAATTCCTTTGATGGTGGTGGCCAAGCCGTGAGAACGGTCTGCCTGTCGATGTTTGTGATTTCCGCGGTCTGCTGCCAGGCAGCGACGCAGGCGGTGTCGCTAAAGACGATTCCTTCCAAGGTGACCTTGCAATACGCAGGTTCACAACAGCAGTTCATGGCGATTGCGAACTACGCCGATGGGACGGAGCAGGACGTGACGGACGCGGTGGAATGGAGGTTGTCAAACCCCGCGCTTGCAAAATTGGTTGGCACCGCCCGCATTGCGGCTGCCGGCGATGGATCACTCACCGTCACGGCGGTGCTGGCGAAAGGAATGGAGGCCCACGCTTCGGTTCGCATTCAAGGCTCCGCGCAAACGCGACCGTTCAGCTTCACGCAGGAAATCGGCGGCATTCTCACCAAGCGCGGGTGCAACCAGGCCGCATGCCACGGTGGCGTCAAGGGCCGCGGCGGGTTGAAGCTCTCCGCGAACGCGCTCTATCCCAAAGACGACTACGAGTGGATTACGAAGGGCGGCACTTACCAGGTATTGACGGCGGAAGTGAAGGGCGAACGCGTCCCTCGCATCGACCTGAAAGTTCCGGAACAAAGCCTGCTTCTTACCAAGCCCACCATGACGATACCGCACGGTGGCGGGAAGCGGCTGGAGAAGGATTCGGATGATTACAAGGCCATCCTCGCCTGGGTGAAGAGCGGCGCGCCGTTTGGCGCTGAGGACGATGGGAAGGCGCCGAAGCTGGTGCGGCTCGACGTATTTCCGCCGCTCGCTGCAATGGCCGTGAACGGACAACGCCACCTTCTGGTCACTGCGATTTTCACTGACGGACACAGTGAAGACTTCACTCACCAAGTGCTCTATTCCAGCAACAATGCTGAAGTCGCTACCGTGAATGCCGAAGGCGTCGTCACCGGCCAGAGGCTCGGTGAGACGGCGATACTGATTCGCGGCGCGGGGCAGGTGGCCAGCGCCGGAGCAGGTGTGATTGGCCCTCCCATTGCGAACTATCCGGAAGTCGCCCGCGCGAATTTTATCGATGACGCTGTGTTTGCGAAGCTCAAGAACTTCCACATAATCCCGTCTGACGTAGCCGACGATGCTGCATTCTTGAGGCGTGTTTGCCTGGATCTTACAGGCACTCTGCCGCCTCCGGAACGGGTCCGGCAATTTGTCGCGAGCAAAGATGCGCGGAAGCGAGAGAGGGTAGTTGATGCACTGATCGGCTCGCCAGAGTTCGTGGATTACTGGACCTTCCGCTTCTCCGATATTTTCCGCGTTGCCATTTTTGCCAACGGGCTGACGCCGAAGTGGAGCCAGAAGTATTGGGAATGGATTCGCGGCAACGTGGAGACTAACCGGCCTTACGACGAGGTGGCGCGCGAGCGTATTTCGGCGGAAGGTTACGGGCCCGCCTCCCGCCATTTCCTTCCGTATAACCAGGTCGGGGCGCCGAACGACGTGATGGCCGAAGAGGTCCGCGTCTTCTTGGGGCGGCGTCTAGATTGCGCGCAGTGCCACAATCACCCGTATGAAAACTGGAGTCAGGACCAATTCTGGGGGATGGCCGCGTTTTTCTCGCGAGTGTTCAAGATGGGTCCTGTGGTCTTCGATCATCCTTCGAACATGGACCTCAGTTCGAAAGACGTGAACGGTAGTATTCAATTGCTCCATCCCCGCACGAAGGCTGTCGTGCAGCCGGCCCTGCTGGACGGGTCGCCGGCTAACCTGACTCCGGAGTCGAATCCACGCAAGGAACTGGCGCGATGGATGACGTCGAATCCGTACTTCGCCGAAGCCGCAGTGAATCGGATCTGGGGGCAGTTCTTCGGCAGAGGAATTGTCGATCCGGTGGACGATTTCCGTTCCACCAATCCGCCTACTCATCCTGAATTACTCGCCGCACTTGCTAAGGACTTCCGCGAGCATGGCTATGATCTGCGGAAGCTGATGAAGACTATTGTCATGTCGCGGACCTACCAACTTTCGCGCTCGGCGAACGCCACAAACAAGGACGATGTGGTGAACTACTCACATGCCTTGCCGCGCCCCCTTGATGCCGAAGTGCTGCTGGATGCGCTGGTGGATTCCACGGGAATCCAGGAGACCTTCTCAACGGCCGTGGCCGATGGATCATCAGTTGGGCAAGCCCCTGTGGGCACGCGCGCTATCAATCTGAAGGATCCCGACATGTTTTTCTCGCGATTCCTGGAGCTATACGGGCGTCCGAACCGCGGCGCGATTCCGGAGCGCAGTATCCACCCGAATCTTGGACAGGCGTTGCACATGCTGGCGGGGTCGACCTATACAGATCGCCTCAGCGCAAAAGACAGCCGCCTCGGCCGATTGCTGCAGTCGGGCGCATCGAACGCAAAGATCTTTGAAGAATTCTACCTGGCAGCCTTCGCGCGGTTCCCTGCTCCGGATGAGATTCAGGACTTGGAACAAACGCTGGCCAAGCGCAACGACCGGGAAGCCGGATTGCGCGAATTTGTTTGGGCATTGACCAGCTCCCGCGAGTTTGCGGAAAATCATTAGGAGGGAGAAATGGCACACATCAATTCACGACGTGATTTTCTGAGTGCGGGTTCGCTCGGATTCCTCGGCCTGACGCTCAGCGAATATTTGCAAGCGGCCGCCACGACGCAGCCATTCAAGCCCACCGCGACCTCTGTGATCCTCTTCTGGCTGGAAGGCGGCCCGAGTCACATTGATACCTGGGACCCTAAGGTCAACAGTAACTTCAAGCCGATCTCCACCAACGTTGCGGGCATTCAGGTTTCCGAACTTCTGCCGAAGATCTCCAAGAAAATGGACAAGCTGGCGCTGGTGCGGTCCATGCACACGCGCGGCAACGACCATCCGCAAGCCACGCACTACGTCATCACAGGCCATGAAGTGAACCCGGCGATGCAGTTCCCCAGCGTGGGTTCCATCATCACTAAGGAACTCGGCGCGCGCAACGCGGTGCCGGCGCACGTGCTGGTGCCTAAGTGGGATAAGGGCCGGCAGTATGAAGACTACTTCCGGGCGTCATTCCTCGGCGGGGATTACGACCCAATGTGCATTCCAGACCCCAGCCGTCCGGACTTCCAGGTGACGGACCTGAGCCTTCCGAAATCGGTGTCTCAGGCATCAGTGGAAAGCCGGTCGGCGTTTTTGAATGTAGTGGACCGGCATTACCGCGCCTTGAACGATACGGCTGATCATGCGAACGTGGATGCGTTCACAGCCCAAGCCTGGAAAATGATTCTCACGCCGGCAGTTCGCGACGCCTTCGATCTCTCCAAGGAGAGCGAGAAGACCAAGGAGCGCTACGGCAAAGATCCCATCGGACAATCGGCGCTGCTGGCGCGGCGCCTGGTGGAAGCGGGCAGCCGGTTTGTAACGGCCGCCGGCTATCACAGCGGATCGTGGGACACGCACAGCGATAACGACAAGTCGCATCGCGACCGTCTGGCGCCCCCGCTCGACCGTACACTGACGGCATTGATCGACGATCTGGACGAACGTGGATTGCTGGCGACGACCATCGTGATCGCCATGGGCGAGTTTGGCCGAACGCCTGTCATCAATCCCAACCTCGGCCGCGACCATTGGCCGAATTGCTGGTCGCTGGCGCTTACCGGCGGTGGGATCAAGACGGGGCAAGTCATCGGATCAAGCGATGAGAAGGGTTACAACGTCGCCAGCCGTGTGGTGACGATGGGCGATCTGTACGCAACGATCTACAAGGCTCTTGGGATCGACTGGCGCAAAGAACTGATGAGCCCTATCGGACGGCCCATTAAGATCGCTAATTCTCTGGATGATCGAACTGGCGAACCAATAGCCGAATTGCTCGGATAACATGCGCTGCTTCGCGGCCACGTTAGCCGTATTTCTGACCACTGCTGTCTCCGCCCAAACTCAGCCTGAAAAGCAATATGCCGGACTTTGCGCCGGCTGCCATGGAGAAGGCGCTACTGGAACCGAACGCGGCCCCTCACTGGTGAACAGCCGCACGCTGCGGAATCGTTCGGAAGACCAGATCCGCAATCTGATCAAGACCGGGACGCAGGGAGGCATGCCGGCTTTCGCCCTTCCGGACGATCAGTTACGATCCATCGCGGGATGGGTGCATTCGCTGAACGCATCAGCGTACGACATGAAACCGGCGGGTGATGCCGCGGCGGGGGAGCAGTTCTTCTTCGGAAGTGGAAAGTGCGGTTCCTGCCACATGGTTCGTGCGCGCGGCATTCCGAACGGTCCAGACCTTTCGAACATTGGCAAGCAACTCACCCTGAGGGACATCGAGCAACTCCTGGACAATCCGAAATCCTTGAGCGGCAAACGTTCCTCGTCGTCTTGCCCCGGCTGGGCATTTTGCCCACAGGATCCATGGGCCGTGGTGAATGTTCGCTTGAAGAACGGATCTTCCCTGCGCGGATTCGCGCGGGGCCAGGGGAAGCATGATCTGCAGTTGCAGACCTTCACCGGCAGGTTTCACTTGCTGGCTGAGAGCGAGTACACAAGCATTTCGCGCGAAGTTGAACCGTACATGCCGGCGCTGAAATCTTCGCCGCAGGAACGTCAGGACCTCCTGGCCTACCTCAGCCGATTGGACGGTGTTCCGGTCGGCGCACTCAAGGACGTATCCTCGACGGCTGAAGTGATCCAGCCGAAACCCGGTGACTGGCCCACTTACAACGGGAACCTCAGCGCCAATCGCTACAGCCTCCTGAACCAAATCAACGAGGCGAATGCGGGTCAGTTACAGTTGCAATGGTCCTACTCCATCCCCTACAACCTGCTGGAGACCACGCCGCTGGTCGCGGATGGCGTCATGTATGTCACCGGACCCAATCAGGTCTGCGCACTAGATTCGCGAACTGGCCGTGAGATCTGGTGTTATTCACGCCCCCGCACGCAGGCGGGCACTATCGCCGGAGATGCCGCGAAGGGAGCCAATCGCGGTGTTGCCCTGTTGGGCGATCGCATTTTCTTCGCGACTGATAATGCGCACCTCATCTGCCTCAACCGGCTGACGGGCGGTCTGATGTGGGATGTCGTGATTCCCGAGAAGCCGAGCCGCTACGGCTCCACTGGAGCGCCACTGGTCGTCGGTGATCTGGTGATTACGGGAGTAGCAGGAGGCGACGAGGGAATTCGAGGTTTTGTGGCCGCATTCAAAGCCACAACGGGCGAGCTTGCGTGGCGATTCTGGACCGTCCCCGCTCGCGGCGAGCCCGGTTCGGAGACATGGAAAGGAGGTGCGCTGGAAGTAGGCGGCGGGTCCACCTGGGTGACGGGATCGTACGATGCAGAGACCGGCCTGCTGTTCTGGCCTACAGGCAATCCGTTTCCCGACACGGACGGCGATGAGCGCGGCGGCGACAATCTGTACACCAACTGCGTCGTGGCTCTCGACGTGAAGACCGGAAAGCTGCGCTGGCATTTCCAATACACACCGCATGATCTCCACGACTGGGACGCCACCGAACCGCTTCTCGTGGTGAACGCTCGCTTCCGCGGCCAGGAGCGAAAGTTGTTGATGCAAGCCAACCGCAACGGCTTCTATTATGTCCTGGACCGCACCAACGGAGAGTTCCTACTGGGTGAGCCGTTCGTCAAGAAGCTGACGTGGGCCAACGGAATCGGCTCTGATGGCCGTCCCATATTGGTTGAGGGGAACAAACCCACGGCCTTGGGTACCAAAACCTGCCCGGCGGTTCGTGGTGCCACGAATTGGTATTCCACTTCTTTCAGTCCATTGACAGGTTTGTTCTACGTGATGGCGGTTGAGGATTGCAACATCTACCGCCAATCGAAGATGGGAGGGTACGTTCCTTACAACGATCCGTCAGATCCGCCGACAAAAGTTCTGCGTGCGTTGCATGCCGAGACCGGGAAAATTGCTTGGGAGATTCCGCAAGTGGGCGCGCCGGAATCCAACTACTCCGGTATCCTGACAACGGCCGGCGGCGTGTTGTTCTACGGCGAGACGGGCGGAGGTTTTGCCGCAGTGGAAGCCGGGACCGGGCGGCCCTTGTGGCATTTTGAAACGAATCAGGCGTGGAAGGCTTCGCCGATGACGTACGCGGTGGCCGGACGCCAGTATGTGGCGATCGCTTCAGGCGGCAACATTCTCTCGTTTGCCCTTCCGGCAAAGTAGCATGACGCGCAGAGTATTTCTTACGGGCGTGGCCGCGTTGACTGTACGAGCCGAAACCAAGCTCAAGATCGTCTCCGTGAAAGCGGTTCCCCTGCGAGTGAGAGAAGGAAAGGCGGCCGGCGCGGACTCCCTGCCTGACTTCGATCCCAAGCGCTGGAGGAACTTCGGGCCATTCTCGCAGCTCAACGGCGCGATCCTGGTCCGTATTCAAACCGATCAGGGCATCACCGGGTACGGAATGGGCGGCGGAGGCGGCGCAGCTTGCTACATCATCGAGAACCATCTGCGCGATCTCCTTATCGGTGTTGACCCACTAAACATTGAGACAATCTGGGAACAGTTATTCGCCTCCACATCTTTCTACGGACGTCGCGGCGTTGTTATTCATGCGATCAGCGGAATCGACCTGGCACTCTGGGATATCGCCGGCAAGCACGCCGGTAAGCCGGTGCACCGTCTTTTGGGAGGTCCAACCCGCGACCGCGTCCCCGGCTACTACACCGGCAATGACGTGGAACGCGGACTAAAGCTTGGGTTCTCCGCTATCAAAATTTCCGATTTCGCTGATTTCCGCCAAGGCCGGTCGGGCATGCTCAGTAACGTGAAGAAGATTCTCGACGCGCGGCGTAGGGTTGGTGCCGAAACGCTGCTGATGGCTGACGCACTCTGTGCCTGGGATACTGCCTACACGCTGGAACTTGCGGACAGAGTCGCGGAGGCGCGGCTGCACTTTATTGAAGAACCACTCCTGCCCGACGACATCACGGGCTACTCCCGCCTATGCCGCGAAGTCCACAGCACCCGTATCGCCAGCGGAGAACACGAGGCAACACTTTATGGGTTCCAAGAGCTACTCCGAAACCACGCGGCACACATTTTGCAGCCGGACGTCACTTGGTCCGGCGGCTTGACCGAGTGCCGCCGGATCATGGTAGCGGCCGAGACAGCCGCGGTACCCGTCATCCCGCATCGCGGAAGCAGCGTCTACGGATTGACTCTGATCTTGAGTTCCCGTGCCTCTACCATGGCGGAAAGCTTCGGTACGGGCGAGTCTGGAAATGAGCTGATGGAAATGTTGACGCCGAAACTTGAGCGCGGCAGCTATCTCCCGCCGCAGGGTCCGGGATTCGGCGCAGATTTCAACCGTCAAATCCTGAGCAAGTACGCGCCGGAGCTCGTATAGGGTAATTACGCCGAGGTGCTGGACTTCACCAGGTTACGGAGTTCAGTAGCGGTCGCAATGAAATCTTCCACCTTCCCAACAGAGGCGGTCACGACGGCATCGCGCTCGATGGTCTCGTCAATCTTCGATGCCAGCGAATTCAGCTTCTTAACATCGTCCGCAGTCAACTGTTTCACTTGAATGTTGGCAGCCTGCAGGCGGGTCTGCGCGATCATCGAAATGCGGAGTTCCAACTCCAGCGTACTGATATCGGCTTCCAGGAAATCCTGCAGCATCGGACTGACGGCTGCGCCAGAACGCAACTCTCGCAACCTCTGCAGAGCCTTCGACAGAACGTCTATCGAATTGAGATTCATCTCACGCAGTGCTTTGATATCGGGAATATTGCTTGGGCTGGCCATTGTTTACCTCTCACTATTTCGGGCAAGTGGGTTTCTTCTCACAACCAATCGCTTTCTGACGCGCCTTTAGCGGGGCTATCTTCGCCTTCAGCGCATCCGTCCGGGCTTTCTCTTTTACGGCGTCGTCTTTGATTACCTTGGCCGGATCAGCCAGATTCGCCTCCGGCGTCTTCAGCGCATTCGCCAAATCCCTGCAGATGGATTCATCCAGACACCCTTTAGCGGCGCCTTCGAAATCCTTTAGGAATTTCAGCTCCTTCACTACGGAAGGCTTGGTGGTGAGGACTTGCAAGGCCTTCGCCGCGCTGTCAATCGTGTCGCCATCAACCGACAGTCTGTTGATCGTCACCAGATACTTGTCATAGTTCTCCGACTCCCTCGTCAGCAGGTCGCGCGTGGCCTCTGCATCCCGGCTGGCATAGTCTTTAAGCGAGTCAACGATTGCGGTGCCGGTCGGCGTCTTTCCACCCGCCGCGAGGTCAGCCAGATGGTCTCCGCGCTCGCGGCGCTCGATGTTCAGCGAGGCAAGAAGATCGCTGTCGGCTGCATCGCCATAGATCATTGCAAGAGACCTGTAGGCCTTCTGTTCAGCGGCCGCCTTACCCTCGAGCTGCCCCTGGTAGGTCCTCAATACCGCTACCAATCCCTCGGCATATTTGC
>Ga0068863_100006399_pt1 | contig 11546 bp, 9 predicted proteins | sample KBSSwiS62_FD_66596 | JGI IMG/M metagenome (GOLD analysis project Ga0068863, IMG submission 66596) | Switchgrass rhizosphere microbial communities from Kellogg Biological Station, Michigan, USA - KBS Switchgrass S6-2 | ecosystem: Host-associated > Plants > Roots > Rhizosphere > Soil ...
GTCGCGCTGCACATGATGTCGTCGAGCCAGGTCTGTCCCTTGATCTTCTTCATGACGGCCGTGTAGGGCATCAGGAGGTTGTCGTCCTGATCCTGACCAGTCGCCGACTGTCCTTTGACTTCGAGGACTCCGACGACGACGCACGGTTGGTCCTTCACCCGGATGGTTTCGTCAATCGGATCCTGCGCTCCGAACAGCTGGTCAACGACGGTCTGTCCTAGGACGCACACGTTGTTGGCGCGCTCAACGTCAACCGCTGTGTACATGCCTCCCTGGACGACGTTCCAATTCTTGAGCGCCAGGTATTCAGGGCCAACGCCACGAACCGATGTGCTCCAATTCTGGTTACCGTAGACGACCTGGACACGCGTGTCGGCCTGTGGTGTGACATTGGTCACCAGCGAGACATGTTCTCTAATCGCCTCGTAGTCGCCCAACGTGAGCGTTTTCGTTCCGAAGGCACCGGTCCGGACGCCGCCGCGATTCACGCCTCCGGCCTCCACCCAGATCATGTTCGCCCCGATGTTCGTGATGGCCCGCTCGACGCTGGCCTGCGCGCCCTCGCCGATCGCGACGACGCAGATGACGGCGCCGACGCCGATCACGATACCCAGCATGGTCAAGCCGGTGCGGAGCAGATTCTGTCGAAGCGCCTTCAATGCGATGCGAAGAACGGCGAAAACATTCATGCCGCCACCACGCGGGGCAGGACGATCCGAAAGACGGATCCCGTGGCGGTGCCCTCGAGCGAGATACGGCCGCCGTTCGCCTCGACGGCCCATTTGGCAATCGCGAGGCCCAGTCCCGTGCCGCCCATGTCACGCGATCGACCGTCATCGACACGGTAGAACCGGTCGAAGATCCGCTCGCGATGCTCCATCGGAATGCCGGGTCCGGCATCCTTAACGGTCAGCGTCGCCTGGTCCCCGTCCGCGTCAACATGCACATCGATCGTCGATCGCGAGGGGCCGTACTTGATGGCGTTGTCGACCACGTTGGCGATCGCGTCCCTGAGCACCAAACGATCGGCCGACACTCGGACGTTCTCAGCGGCCACCACATGAAGTCGCTGCTGTCGCTCCTCCGCGAGGATGCCCAGAGATGACACGACCTCACGCGTGAGATCGCCGAGGTTAAGCACGTCGTGTGTGAGGCGAATCGTTCCGGCATCGCCACGCGACAGCTTCAGCAAGGTATCGACAAGCCGCGTGAGCCTGTCGACCTCTTCGAGCATGCTGCCCATCGCGTCTTTGTATTCGGGGGTAGTGCGGGTCTCGCGCAGCGCGTTCTCCCCAATGCCGCGAATGACCGACAACGGCGTCCGCAGCTCGTGCGAGGCATCCGCGGTGAATCGCCGGAGCTGGTCGAATGACGACTCCAGGCGTGCAAAGGTGTCGTTGATGACCGCCGCCAACCGCCCGATTTCGTCCTGCTCGTTCGGGACGGACAGTCGCTCGTGCAGACGTTCGGCGGTAATCCGCCGCGCCTCGCCTGCGAGATGGTCGATCGGCGACAGGGCGCGTCGCGCGAGGACGTACCCACCGAGACCGGCGAGCGCGACGATCAACGGGAGACCCAACACCAGAACGACGAGGATTTCGCGAAGCTGTTGCTGCAGGCGTTCTTCCAAGGCGGCTTCTGGCTCGGGGCTGGCCGCTTCGACGTGCTCGTGCAGCTCCCGTTCGAGTTGCTCTCGAAACTCGTGTCGTACTGCCAGAAACGTGGCCGTCGCGTAGACGATCAACATCAGCGACAGCACCGCCATGTACCAGGCCGTCAGCCGCACGCGGATCGACGCATTCGACCACCAGCGGCTCATGGCTCGCCTTCCCGCAACACGAAGCCCACACCACGCACCGTGTGAATCAGCCGCGGCGCACCGTCCGGATCGACTTTGCGGCGCAATCGTGTCATCTGGACGTCGATGACGTTGTCGAGTGGCGTCGCCCGACGCGGCTCTTTCCACACGTCGCGTGCAAGCATTTCTCTCGAGACCAGGTGTCCCTGATGTCGGAGCAAATACTCGAGCAGGTCGAATTCGCGACCGGTGAGCTCGATGGCCTCTACGCCGCGCACGACGCGGCGCGCGACGAGATCCATTTCCAGGTCTGCTGCCTTCAGTCGAAAGACATCCGACGGCCGACCGCGACGCAGCAGGGCGCGGATGCGCGCGAGGAGCTCCGGGAGGGCAAACGGCTTGACGAGATAGTCGTCGGCGCCGAGGTCCAATCCCAGGACACGATCGTCGATGCCGTCCCGCGCGGTGAGAATCAGCACAGGCGTCTCGACGTGGCGCTGCCGTAGCGTCTGCAAGATCTCGAGGCCATTGCGACCCGGGAGCATCAGGTCGAGCACCATCAGATCGAATCGTTCTGCATTCGCTTGATAGAAGCCGTCCTCTCCCGTGGCCGCCACCACGACGTCGTAGTGCTCCGCTTGTAAGGCTGACGACAGCACCTGCGCGAGCTTGCGCTCGTCTTCGACCACCAGAACCCGCACTAACTAGGGATGTTATCGAGGTACGCCGGACCGGTTCCTGACTTTTGTGTCAGGGAATGTTCCACCTCGTGTTGAAACGGCAGCGTCAGGAGCCCTCCAAACGACCCGATCCGGGCCGGATCAACCTCGTCCAGTCCGTAAACGACTGATTCGGCTCTCTCACTTGGCGTGAAGGTTCCAAGAATCCGGTCGTAGATCGTCAGCACATTGCCATAGTTGGAGTTCGTCTCCGACCGCTCGCGGGAATGGTGGATCTTATGGACATTGGGCGTCACCCAGACATGGGACAGCACCCGATCGACCGAGGGTCAGAGTCGGATATTGCCGTGCTCCAGAATGCCATTGGCTGCCGACCAGCCGCTGGATGACGACCGCCAGAGCCGGAATCCCGATCATCCACACGGGAACCACGACGAACAGAAAGCGCCAGACCGTTTCCACAGGATGCGTGCGATAAGTTGTCGTGACGTCGACAAAGTCGTCGCTGTGATGCACGCGGTGAAACCGCCACAGGACCGGAAAGAAGTGCAGCGCTCGATGCGCGAGATAGCCGGCGGAGAAGTCCAGGATCACGACGCCGGCGAAGATTTGAACGACCATCGAGAGAATCACCACGTTCGTCAAGAATTCGCGAGCGCTCATCGTCTGTCCTTTCGGGCGCACATGGTCTGTTTACTTCACCGACTTCACGAAGATCATCTGAGCGCCACCCTTCTTGACGAGTATCCCGTTAACCTCGACAGGCTCGTTCATCTTTGCGATCAGGAGGTCTCGCGCGGGCTGATGGTCCTGGAGTCCAGACGCGAGATACACCGTGCCGCCCGCGTCGACGATGCCGATGGAGTTTCCGGCCTTCGCACAGGCGGTCGCGCACTCCTTCTTCGCGGGCCCGCGATCGCCGCCCTCCAGGTAGCACCAGAGATCCACGGCCTCACCCTTGATGGTGACGGTTGCGCCTTTCGGCTGCGCGAAGCTCACAACAGCAAGAAGAACAACGACGGCGAGAGCGGCAACGACGGTTGACAGCCTTGTGGTGTGTTTTGTCATAGCGCAATGGTAGTGAACCGGTCACCGCCCCAACCTGACATCTTCCTGACTTTTCTGTCAGACGTTCGATCTGACGCGGGCGGGCGAGTACACTTTTGCGCGCCACCAACATTGATCATCCCGATCGCGCTTCACCGTTTGACACGTGACGCCTGGCTGCTCTTCGTCACGCGCTTCATCCGCCTATTCGCATATGGCGCGCTCTCCGTCGTACTGGTGTTGTATCTGGTCAGCCTCGGATTGACCGCGACCGAAACCGGCCTGCTGCTCACGTCGACGCTGCTTGGAGACACGCTCGTATCGCTCTACCTCACGACACAGGCCGATAGAATCGGCCGCCGGCGGATGATGATCGTCGGCGCCGCCCTGATGGCGGCCGCGGGAATTGCCTTCGCGTTGACCAGCCAGATGTGGCTGCTCGTGATCGCCGGCACGATCGGCGTCATCAGCCCGAGCGGCCAGGAGGTCGGCCCATTTCTGCCGATCGAGCAGGCTGCGCTTTCGCAAGTGGTCCCGAACCATGCGAGAACGGAAGTGTTCGCGTGGTACACGATGGCCGGCTCGGTGGCGACAGCGCTCGGCGCCCTTGCCGCGGGTTTTCTGACGCATTCGCTGCAGATGTCGTGGGCGCCGGTCGACAGCTATCGGGCGGTCGTCATCGGCTACGCCTGCATTGGCGTCGCCATCGCGCTGGTGGCGAGCCGCGTTTCTCACGCAGCGGAAGCCGAGCCGCGTGCGAAGCCGTCTGTTGGCTCACCGGCGTTCGCCAGGCTCTCCGGAATCGAGCGATCTCGGGGCGTCGTGTTGAGACTGTCGGCGTTGTTCGCGCTCGATTCGTTCGGCGGCGGTTTCGTCGTCCAGAGTTTTGCCGCCTACTGGTTCTACTTACGGTTCGGCGTCGATCCGCGGATGCTGGGAACACTGTTCTTTGCGGCAAACGTAATCGCTGGCATCTCTGCTCTCGTTGCGTCGCGGCTCGCGGCTCGCATCGGGCTCCTGAACACCATGGTGGTGACGCACTTGCCGTCGAACATCCTCCTGATCCTGATCCCATTGATGCCGACACTGCCGCTTGCAGCGCTCATGCTCCTGCTTCGGTTCAGCATCAGCCAGATGGACGTGCCGACGAGACAGTCGTACACGATGGCCGTCGTGCCTCCGGAAGAACGGTCGGCGGCATCCGGAATCACCGGGGTGGCGCGCACGACAGGCGCCGCGCTGAGCCCAGTGTTTGCCGGCCTGCTGTTTTCGCGGCCGTCGCTCATCAACGTGCCGTTCTTCATCGCCGGCACGCTGAAGATTGCGTACGACCTGCTGCTATTCCGCTCGTTCAGATCGCTCAAGCCCCCGGAAGAACTCAATCGCTCGGCGGTCATCGTGGCGATCGTGATCGCCGTCGCCGCCTCCGCATCGGCCCAGGACGGAACTCCGTCGCTGCGTGCAGGCCCACTACCGCCGAACATCGCGATCGATGGCCGCCTCACGGAACCCGCTTGGGAGTCAGCCGAATCAATCGAGGATTTCCGCCAGACGGATCCGATCGAGGGCTCAGCGGCGAGCGCGCGCACACACGTTCGTGTGCTGGCAGACGCGCGGTCGATCGTCATCGGAATCGTGTGCGAGGAGCCGGACCCAACCAGCATCGTCAGCTTCAGCGTTCAGCGGGATGCGGTCCTCACTTCGGAAGATCACGTCCGCATCGTCCTCGGGCCGTTTGGAGATGGCCGATCCGGCTACGTCTTCGCGGTCAATCCCACGGGCGCGCGGTATGACTCGATCGTCAATCCGGGCGGTGAGAGCGACAACCCGGACTGGGATGGCATTTGGGAGGCGGCGACGGCCCGTCTGCCGACAGGCTGGAGCGCCGAAATCCGCATCCCGGTTCTGACGATCGCGTTCAAGCCGGGTCTTCATGAATGGCATTTCAACGTGCAGCGCAGAATTCAGCGGCGGCTCGAGACCGACCGTTGGGCATCGCCGAACCGCCAGTACCAGATTACACAAACCAGCAGGGCCGGTCTGTTGACGGGCCTTCCCGATTTCGATCTGGGCGTCGGCCTGACCGTCAGACCCGCAGTGACCAGCGGAGGCGGCATTCCATTGCCTGACGCGCGCGTCACGGGCGACTTTCAACCGAGCATGGACATCAACCAGCGGCTCGGCGCAAACGTGCTGGCGTCGGCGACGGTCAACACCGACTTTGCGGAAACGGAAGTCGATACACGGCGAACGAACTTGACGCGTTTCCCCCTGTTCTTCCCGGAGAAACGAACCTTCTTCATCGAGGGCGACGACATCTTCTCGTTCGGTCTGGGTCTCGGGCAGGACGTGATCCCCTATTTCAGCCGACGGATTGGCCTGATCGACGACCAGGAGGTACCCATTCTCGCGGGCGGGAAGGTGAACGGTCGGATCGGCGGCACAAACGTCGGCGGTATCGCGATCGGCACACGACCGCGGGAGAACGTCATCGAGGATCACACCTTCATGGGCATCGGCCGGGTCAAACGCAACCTCTGGAGGGAGTCGTGGATCGGTGCTATCGCCACAGTCGGCGATCCGCTGGGCCGCGCCGGCAGCTGGCTCGGCGGCGCCGATTTTACCTACGCCACATCACGATTCCGTGGCGACAAGAATTTCCTCGTCGGGGCGTGGGGCCTTGCCACCGGCCGACAGGACCTCGGGCGCGACTCGACGGCGCACGGCTTCAAGGTCGACTATCCCAATGACTTGCTGGATCTCGCGATCACGTACAAGCGCATCGGACGCGACTTCGATCCGTCCGTTGGCTTCGTGCCTCGCCGTGCCGCACAGTTGTGGAATGTAGGCGCCGACTTCAGTCCTCGACTGTCGCGTGGTCCCATTCAGCAGATGTTCTTCGAATTTCAGCCGACGCTGGCGACCGACTTGTCCGGACGATGGGAGAGTTACCGTGTGTTCTGGGCCCCGATCAACTGGCGCTTCCGCAGCGGCGATCGTGTCGAGTTCAATGCCGTCCCGGTCGGCGAGCGGCTGACGGAGCCCTTCGAAGTCGCCAGCGGCGTCGTGATCCCGTCCGGGTCGTACGAGTGGCTGCGGTACCGCCTCGAGGCCGGTACAGCTCAGAAACGTCGCTTCTATACGCAGCTCACGTGGTGGTTCGGCGACTTCTACAACGGCACCCTCGACCAATTTCAATGGACGGGCGCGTGGAACCCGAAGCCGCTCGTGACCGTCGAGTTTTCCGGCGAACGGAATGTCGGACGCCTGCCGGCCGGACACTTCGTGCAGACGGTCGCAGGCACGCGGCTGCGCATCAACATCTCCCCCGACCTGTCAGTTTCCAGCTATGTCCAGTACGACACGGACAGCGAATCGGTGGGAACGAACACCCGCTTGCGATGGACGTTTAGGCCGGTCGCCGATCTGTTCATCGTGTACAACCACAACCTGCGGTCGATTCTCGACCGCTGGCGGCTCGATTCGAATCAGTTGTTGGTCAAGCTACAGTACGCTTGGCGGATGTAGACGGGACACGTTTGACCCGAGACGAGGTGCGAACCATAATGACCTCCGTGTTCGGGACGCGCGTTGCAGCAGTCATAGCGCTTTCGGCGAATGTCGGAATCGGGCCGGCATTTGCGCCGGAACATCTGCACGAACGTGACGAGCACCATGCGAGCGCGATCCTGCACCGTCATCTCGCGCCCCACCAGGCACAACGCTCGCCCGACGGCGCGCGCTTCGATGATGACGACGATCACGTGATCTGGGTCACAACCGCCTGGTTGCAGACGCCCGTCTATCACGTTCGACACCTGACCACTCCTGCAGCGATTGTTCCGATTCCGCCACCCTCTGGTGCCCATTGGACAGCGGTCGTCCTTGACGATGCCGCGCCGCCTCATGGACCGCCGCGCCTCCCTCGTTCCTCGCGAGCTCCTCCCCTCCCTGCCTGACCTGACCTGACGGGCTGTCCGTCGTCTGTCGTATTCCGTTTCAATTCGAGGTGTTATGCGCAGTGTGGTGCCTTGCGCCACGTTTGCGGTGCTTGCGCTTTCGTCGCTGGCGGCTGCTCAACCGCTACCGCTGACGGAGGCCGAGGCGCTGCACCGATTGTCCGATTCAAGTCCCCGTGTGCGCGCCATCCGCGCAGCGATCGAACTCGCTCGCGTGGACGTACTGGCAGCCGGCCGGTGGCCCAATCCGCGCTTCACGGTCGATCGCGAGTCCGTGGCGGGCAACACCGAGTATCTGACGATGGTCGGTCAGCTGCTGCCGATCACCGGGCAGCGAGGGCTGCAGGCGCGGGCGGCCTCGGCTCTCGTCGACGCCGCCTCGAGCCGCGCGGACGACGCGATCCGACGGGCGCGCGCGGATTTGCGGCTGGCGTTTGCCCAGCTCGCGGTGTCGCAGGCGCGCGAGCGCACCTTGACGTCGGCGCGCGATCGCCTCCACGAGCTGGCGGACATTCTGTCGAAGCGCGAAGCGGCGGGCGACGCCGCCGGCTTCGATCGATTGCGGGCCGAGCGCGAGGTACTCGACGTCGACGCCGATCGCGCGACGGCGGCCACCGAACGGGCGCGAGCGCAGGCGATGGTTGCCGGATTCTTCGGTGAGCCGGTTGATCCATCCCGCATTGTCGCCGTCGTCTCCGATCCTCGGCCTGCCCTCGATCTGCCGCCGCTCGAGGCGCTGATCGAGCACGCCGAGTCGAGCCGGGGTGATCTCACGGCCTTCCGCAAGGAGATGGATGCCGCGAACTTCTCGGCGCGGGCGGCGGAACGGCGGCGATTGCCGGACCCGGAAGTGATCGCAGGGACCAAGTCCTCGTCGCTTGGGGGCGGCGACATCGGGAGCGTGGTGACCGTTCAGGCAACCGTGCCCCTGTTCGACCGCGGCAAGATCGAGCGCGCGATGGCCGCCGCTCGCGCAGGTCAGGCAAAGGCGGCCGCCGCGGCCTTCCGCGTGTCGTTGCGGGCGGAAATCACGTCCCTGCGGGCGGCGGTGGTCGAGCGGCGCGAGACCGCCACGCGATACCGCGCGGCCGTCACGGGCGTCGTCGAACTCGAGCGCATCGCGCAGGTCAGTTACGACGCGGGCGAGCGCGGCATTCTCGAACTCATCGATGTCTATCGCACCGGCGCGACAGCCTGGGTCCGGCAGGCGGCGCTCGACGCGGCAGTTCGCCAGGTAGAAATCGAGCTGGAGTACGTCAGCGGCTGGGAGATCCGGTAATGAGATTCCGAACTGCGCTCGTTCTTTTTCTCGTGAGTCTCTTGTGGGGAGCGGCGTGCCGCAAACAGACGAATCCGGCAAAAGCGGAACCTCCGGCACTGGATGTGACGCACTGGACCGACAAGACCGAGCTGTTCATGGAGTACCCGCCGCTCGTGACGGGCAAGTCCGTGCGATTCGCGGTGCATCTGACGAAGCTCGACGACTTCAAGGCGTTGAACGTCGGGCGGCCGTCCGCGGAGTTCACCCCGGAGCGCGGGGGAGCGGCGACCGTGTTTCGCGGCACCGATCCGATCCGTCCGGGTGCCTTCCGCATCGAAGGGACGCCGCCGGCGGCAGGCACCTATCGGTGGGCGATCCTCGTTGATGCGCCAGGCCTGACCGATCGTCACGAGCTCGGGACCGTCACGGTCTTCGCCGACGAGGCGGCCGCGAACGTCGATGCCGAGAAGCACGGCGGAGAGGATCCCTCGGCGTTCGCGTATCTGAAAGAACAGCAGTGGACGAACGACTTCGCAACGGCGCAAGCGGCCTCGGCGGAGCTGCGGCGCTCGGTCAGAGTGCCGGCGTCGATCGAGCCGATCACCGGCGGCGAGGCCGTGGTCTCGGCGCCGGCGGCCGGCCGGTTCGCCGCGGACGCTCTGCTGTCCATCGGCGCCGTCGTACGCGCCGGCCAGTCGCTGGGACGTCTGGAGCCGCGATCGGCGAGCGCCGACGATCGGGCGGCGCTCGCATCGGAGGTCGCCCAGTCGCAGTTGGTGCTGGAAGGTGCCCGCGCCGAGCAGGCCCGCGCCGAGCGGCTGCTCTCGGAGCGCGCCGTCCCGGCCCGGCGCCTGGAGGACGCTCGACGGGCGGTGGGATCGGCCGAAGCGCGTCTCCGCGCCGCTGACGCGCGTCTGGCGCAGCGCGATGAGACCCTCAGAAGCGGCGGCGGCGGCGGCTCGGGCAACGTCTTCGTGCTCCGAGCGCCGATCTCCGGCCGGCTGGCTGACGTGATGGCCACGCTCGGCGCGTCCTACGAAGAGGGTGCCCCGTTGTTCAAGATCGTCCGCACCGATCGCGTGGAGCTTCGTGCGCAGGTTCCGGCGGCCGACGCGGGCGTGACTCGAGACGTCGCAGAGCTGGCGCTCGAAATGCCAGGGCGTGCCGATCCGGTCGCGCTCAAGCCGCATCACATGCACGACGCCGGTGTGCTCGACCCGGCGACGAAGGCGCTGCCCGTGCAGTTCGAGGTCGAGAACCCGCGCGGCGAGCTGTTCATCGGCCAGTCCGGCACCGCGGTGCTCTACCAGCGCGAGCGGCTGCGGACGCTGACCGTCCCGAAGGCGGCGGTGCTGTTCGAAGCCGGCCGGCCGTATGTCTTCGTGCAAGTCGGCGGCGAACGATTCGCGCGACGGTATCTCGAACTCGCGACGCGCGATGGCGATCAGATTGGCGTCAAGAGCGGGCTCAAGCCTGGCGAGCGGGTCGTCGTCAAAGGGGCGTACGAGGTGCAGCTCGCGTCCGCCGCCAAGGGCCTGCCGGCCGAAGGACACGTGCACTGATATGAAGCGCCTGATTCAATGGTCCATCGAGCACCACTGGATGGTCCTGACGTTCTCGGTGCTGCTGTTCGCGAGCGGTCTCTGGACCGCGCGCAGCATGCCGGTCGACGTCTTTCCCGATCTCACGGCACCAACGGTCACGATCCTGACCGAAGGACAAGGCATGGCGCCCGAAGAGATGGAGGCGCTGGTCACTTTCCCGCTCGAAAGCGCCATCAACGGCGCCTCGAGCGTGCGCCGGGTGCGGTCGGCGACCGCGCTCGGCATCGCGGTCGTCTGGGTGGAGTTCGACTGGGGCACGGACATCTTCATGGCGCGGCAAGTCGTCGCAGAGAAGCTGGCGCTGGTCGGCAGCACGTTGCCACCGCAGGTCCAGCGGCCGGTGCTCGCGCCGATCTCTTCCATCATGGGCGAGATCCTGTTCTTCGCGATCTCGTCGGATGTCGACAATCCGCTCGAACTGCGAACGATTGCAGATACGGTCGTTCGACGTCGGCTGCTGGCCCTGCCAGGGGTCTCCCAAGTGACACCGATCGGCGGCGCCGAGCGGCAATACCAAGTGATCGCGCATCCCGATCGCTTGCGCGCGAACACGGTGTCGCTGACCGAGCTTCTAGATGCGGTGAAGGGGGCCAGTCAGAACGCGTCGGCCGGCGTCTACACCGAGGGCCCGCAGGAGTACGTGCTGCAGGCGGTCGGCCGCGTCCGATCGCCCGACGAGATCGCCGACAGCGTGGTCACCATGCGTGGCAGCCGATCGGTACTGATTAAAGACCTGGCCGATGTCCGCGAAGGGCCGGCGTTCAAGCGCGGCGAAGGATCCCGCAGCGGCAAACCGGCGGTGATTGTCGGTGTCCAGAAGCAGCCTGGCGCGAACACGATCGAGCTGACGCGACGTCTCGATCGCGAGCTCGACGTGCTGCAGCGGGAGCTGCCGAAGGGCATGACCATCGATCGGAAGATCTTCCGGCAGGCCGACTTCATCGAAGTCGCGGTCGAGAATGTGATCGCCGCGCTCAGGGATGGCGGCATCCTCGTCATCGTCGTCGTCCTGCTTTTCCTCGCGAACCTCCGCGCTGCCGCCATCACGCTAACGGCGATGCCGCTGTCGCTTGCCGCCGCCATCCTCATCCTGCGGGCGTTCGGCGCCAGTATCAACACGATGACGCTGGGCGGCATGGCCATCGCCATCGGCGCGCTCGTGGACGATGCCATCATCGACGTGGAGAACGTGGTCCG
>Ga0068863_100006402_pt1 | contig 11543 bp, 3 predicted proteins | sample KBSSwiS62_FD_66596 | JGI IMG/M metagenome (GOLD analysis project Ga0068863, IMG submission 66596) | Switchgrass rhizosphere microbial communities from Kellogg Biological Station, Michigan, USA - KBS Switchgrass S6-2 | ecosystem: Host-associated > Plants > Roots > Rhizosphere > Soil ...
TGGTTGATTCTTTGCGCGCCGGGCTTCGCGCAGACACTCGGCACGATCACCGGAGAAGTCAGAGATTCCACCGGCGGCCTGGTGCCTGGTGCCACGGTCACCGTGGTCAACAAGGCGACTAACGCCACTCGTACGACCCAGACCAACGCGGTCGGCCTCTTCGATTTTCCGGCGTTGCCTCCGGGCACCTACACTGTGAAGAGCGAGCTCGAGGGGTTTAGAGCGGGAACCCGCGACCTTGAACTGCAGGTGCAGCAGACCGCGCGCGTCAACTTCACGCTCGAGTTGGCCACACTCAACGAAACGGCGACCGTGACGGGTGTCTCGCCGTTGGTCGAAACCGCGAATGCGACCATCGGCACGGTTATCGAGAACCGGCGCATCGTCGAACTGCCTCTAAACGGCAGGAACTATCTGCAGCTCGTCGCGTTGAGTCCAAACGTGAGCGCCGAGTTCGCGGGGGCCGGCCAGTCGGGCGACCGTCAGGGCGGAACGCGCGCCAACCAGCAGCTGTCGATTTCGGGGCAGCGCCGCGAGTTCAACTATTACACCCTGGACGGCGTCGACAACACGGACGTCAACTTCAACACGTATATTTTTCTGCCGTCCGTCGACGCGCTCGAAGAGTTCAAGGTGCAGACCGGCGTTTACTCCGCCGAATTCGGTCGCGAGGCGAGCCAGGTGAACGTGGTCACGAAGTCGGGCTCGAACAATGTGCACGGCACGCTGTTCGAATTCCACCGCGACGACGCCCTCGACGCCAGACCGTATTCGTTTACTGCCGCGCAGGCTGCGGCGCCCAAGGCACCGTTCAAGTGGGATCAGTACGGCTACACGGCGGGTGGCCCGGTTTTGAAGAACCGCCTGTTCTTCATGTCGAACTTCGAGGGGTACAGGGATCGGAAACAGTTCCAGACGCCCTACACCGTGCCGACCGCGGCCATGCGAGGCGGCGACTTCTCCGAACTGCTGGCCAACCTCGGGGCGATTAATCCCCAGACCGGTCAGCGAAACGGAATCATCGTCGATCCGACGCAGTGCACGGTCGCCGGCACGTCGCGGATCTGCAATCCGTTCCCAGGCAACATCATTCCCGCGAGCCGTATGAACGGCATCTCGAAGAAGCTGCTCGAATTCTATCCAGAGCCGAACAACGGCGTCTCGACGTTGAGCAACAACAACTACTTGTCGATCCAGAATCGTGAGATCAACAAGTATCAGTACACGCAGCGGATGGATCTGATCCAGAGCTCCGCATCAGCCTGGATGGGCCGCTACAGCTACGCCAAGGAAAACGAGATTGCGCCGGCGCTGAAGTTGAACGGCACCAAGCTGGACACGCGGGTGCACCAGGTGGCGCTCGGCAACACCTGGACGATGTCGTCGACGATGGTCAACGAATTCCGGTTCGGGTTCAACTACTTCTTCAACACCTTCGGACGCGAGCTGGCGTTCGAGCGCGACGTGGTCAAAGAGCTGGCGATTTCCGGCATCTCGAATTTCTCGCCCGAGGCCTGGGGTATTCCCTCCATCGGCATTTCGGGCTTCAGCGGCTTCGGGGATAACACCGAAGGGCCCTATACGAATCGGAACCGGGCATTCGAGTTCAGCGACAACGTGTCGTGGATTCGCGGACGCCACTCGATCAAGATTGGCGGCGGCATCCGCTACGACATGTACAACCAGGTGGGCAACCAGTTTGCGCGCGGCAATTTCCAGTTTCAGCCGATCGCGAGTGGCTACTCCTTCTCGGACTTCTTCCTCGGCTATATTCAGCAGTCCGAATCGGCGGTGGCGCTGGCGGTGACGAAGTTCCGCGCGCTCAGCCAGTCGTATTACGTCGCCGACACGTGGAAGGTCCGCTCGAACATGACGTTCGATCTCGGCCTGCGCTACGAATACACGCCGCCATGGTTCGACGCGAACGGTACGCTGATGAACGCGTCGATCCCGTTCCACGACACCACGCCACAGGTGGCGGATCTGTCCCGTCATCCGGTGCTGGTGCGGATCGGCAGTGGCGACGTCTACCAGGACTCGGTGCTCCGTTTCGCGCCGAACATCCAGGTGGCGCGCGACGGCCGCCTCGGCGATCGGTTGATTTTCGACGACAAGAAAAACTTCGCGCCGCGGTTCGGCTGGGCCTGGAACCCCAGCGAGAAGTGGTCGTACCGCGCTGGCACCGGCATCTTCTATATGCAGGATACCGGCAACCCGCGTTTCGACATGGCGCGCAACCTGTCCGGACGCCGCCGCGACAACCCGGTGCTGCTCGCGCCGGATCTGACGTTCGACACGCCGTTCAGAGGCGGCAGCGGAGTGGCGAACGCCTGCGGCGTGGCGCCGCCCCTGGTGTGCCTGGAGAACGTGTACGTGCTCGGCAACATGCCCGATCGCAAGACGCCGTATATGTTCCAGTACCTGTTCAACGTCCAGCGAGAGCTCGGCGGTTCGACGGCGCTCGAAGTCGGCTACCTCGGCTCACACAGCTATCGTCTCGAGCGGATGTTCGACTGGAACGAAACGACCCCCGGCCTCATCGGCACGGTGCAGAGCCGCAAGCCGTATCCCGAGTACACGAAAGTCCAGGAAATCGGCAACGTCGCGGAGGCCAAATACAACTCACTGGCGGTCAAGCTGACACGCCGGCTCCACCAGGGACTATCGGTCCTTGGCGGCTACACACTTTCCAAGTCCGAGGACAACGGCAGCGGCATCCGTACGCTCAACGGCGACACGCTGTTCCCCCAGAACAGCAACTGCCTCGAGTGCGAGTGGGGCTTGTCGGTCTTCGACGTGCGCCATCGCTTCGTCGCGTCGATCCTCTACGAGCTGCCGTTCGGCAAGGACAAGCCGTTCCTGCAGGATAGTGTCGGCGGCGCGATTCTAGGAGGGTGGCAGATCAGCACCATTCTCTCGAAGTCGAGCGGATTTCCGCGAACGGTCTACTCCGGCACCGACCGGTCGAATACCGGCGGCGGCCAGGATCGTCCGAACGTGACCGGACAGGATCCGGTTCTGCCGGGCGACCAGCAGACGATCGCGCGGTGGTTCAACACCGACGCCTACACGCTCAACGCTTTGGGCACCTTCGGCAACGCCGGCCGCAACACGTTCTTCGGTCCGGGCATCACCAACGTCGACGCGTCGCTGATCCGGAACTTCCGGATGGGCAACAAGACGATCCAGTTCCGGCTCGAGGCGTTCAACGTCTTCAACAACCCGATCTGGAACGACCCGAACACCACGATCTCCAGCGGCGCGCTGTACGGCACGATCAACAGCACCCGGAAGCCGATGCGCGAAGTGCAGCTCGGTCTGAAGTTCGTGTTCTGATTCAGTGACAAGAGATCAGGAGGTCAAGGGTTTCTTGAAACAGAAATCGTCTTGATCTCCTGATCCTCTGTTGACAAGCGCTACTTCGGACCGTTCACCTTCCTCAGATTGTTCTTGTACACATAGGTCGCGACTTCCCGCCCCAGTCGGTTGCCCGCCACCTGGTCGAATCGATAGTGAATGCCGCCGAACACCCTCGCGTCGTCGACGTCGTCGCACATCTCGTTGAACGTCAAGTAGTCGAAATGCAGATTGGCGATTGACGGGTTGAGCGGGTTGGCCACGGTAATCGTGTGGCCGCCCTCGCCGTACACCCGCCGCAGGATTTCGGCCGCACCGTTGCTCCCGCTGGCGTGGTTCGACGGATAGCTGGGAAAGCACGGCGTGGTGATGAACGGCACGTACGCCGGATCGGGCGGCGTCTCCGGGTTGCCGTAGTCATCCGGGAATCGAATCGCATTCTCCGGACGCCAGAAGTTGTAATGGTACTTGGTGGAGAACGACGCGACCAGGCTGTCGTTGGTGGCCATGTTGAGCAGCGCCAGCGCTCGTGCGTTCTCGGACAGGGATTGCTTTTTCGCCTCGGCGACTTGTCTCGCCGCCAGATTGAAAATGAACGTGGGCGAGGACGCCGCATAGAACCTGGCTACGTCGCTGCGGTCCTGCGGCCGTTCGGTGCTGTTGACGCTGCCCACGCTCTTCACTTCGTTGTAGTCCTTCGTGAACTCGCTGCTGGTGAGCGACGGCGGCGGGCCCGGTCGAAACGCCACCACGTCGGGCACGCCAAACGGTCTGACGTTCTGCCACTGGTAGTTCACGCCCCCGGTCGCGCCGGCCGCGCACCCGGGCGGCAACGTCACCTGCCACACGCCCGGCGCCGGCAGGCCGACGGGCGAGGTTTGCGCCGGACTCGATCCATCACCCACTCGGTTGTCGATCATCGCTTTTGCGGCCGCCTCGCCTACGGCTATCCCGCTCGTCTTCGCCAGTCCATTCGGTATCGCCGCCAACGAGTCCGCATATGCCTGATCGATGTCGGGCGCCATGGGAAAGAGCGCCTTGAGTACCTTGTACGCCGCGGTGACGGCGGCGGCGTCGACCGAGGCTCCCGCCGGCGCGGTAATTCCGATGTAGGGTTCGTACTCACCGGTGATCGCGTTGATGGCTTCGAACACGGCGAGCTGCACGATCGCGGCGACGCGCGCCTGGCCAAACGGACTCTGACCCTGTTGGACCATGGTCTTGACGGCGATCTCATTCCATTTGAGGACGACGTCCGCCTGCGCCATCGTCGCCGGACAGAGCAGGGCAACCGCCAGCAGACCTGCACGAAATCTCGTCATAGCCACCTCACTGTTGACTTTCTGTTCGAGGCGACCATCCTAGCGGCGTGGTGAGATGTGCAATTCGAGGGTTCTGTCAGGATTTTTACAAGAAGCCAGATCCACGCGGCTGATTCCCATCGTCTGATGAGCAGCAGCCACGAGCGGGACCGTCAAGGCGGGGAAATCCGCGCGCGTGCGGTCTGCGCGAGCGGCGATCGCGTGAGAACGACGTCGCCGACGCCGAACGGCGTGACCTCCGGCCGCTGGCAGAACAGGTCCTGGATCGTGCCGGCCGGGCATCCGGCCGGCAGTGTCACCTGCCAGACGCCCGTCCGAGCAGGACGTTACGGTTTTGCGATCGACCACACGCCGCGCCCATACGTCGCGGCGTAAACATGGTGGTCAGGACCGTAGTGCACGTCCGTCGCTGTCGTGTACGGCAGATTCCCGCCAAGCCTCGACCAATGCGCGCCGCCGTCGCTTGACACGACGACGCCGAGATCGGTCGCCAGGACGATCTTCGCACCGATCAGCAGTACGTCGTTGACCGGAACGTCCGGCAGGTTACCGCTGACGTCCGTCCATGACACGCCGCCGTCAGACGTCTTCCACAGATGGCCGAGGCCCGCGCCGGGCCCTTCGATCCACCGCCGCGAGAATCCATTGAACCCGATGTAGGCGGTGGCACCGCCGGGATCCATGGGGTCGAGGGCCAGGCCGGAGATAGCGGTTCGGCAGGTTCGACGGCAGCGTCAGCTGACGCCACGTCCCACCCGCATTCGTCGAGACGCCGCGGGTGAAGCCGGCGGTGTTGCATGGGCCGCACCAGGCCGTCCACACTGCATCGCCGCGGGAACGGATCGCCCGGATCGATGTCGCGAACCGATCGCACCGTGCCGTCCGAGCGTCCGCAGTTCTCGGTGACCTGCATCGCGAGGAACACGTACTCCTGGAGGATCGTGCAGCCGTCGTTCGGATCCACGAGCGTGTCGCCGCCATCGCCGCCGAACGGCGATCCCATCGTGCCGTTGCCGATGAGATCCTCCGGAAGCAGGAGCGATCCGCCGTTGTCCTGCAATCCACCGGAGACGATTCGGATCGGCGGGATCGACGTCGAGGAACTGGTTGTACCAGGCCTGGATGCCCGGGGCGATAGAAGACGGCATTCTTGAGCGCGGAACCCTTCGAGAGCTCGCCAGGGCCAGCGATCTTGTTCCAGGGTCCGATCGGCCCGCCGGTTGGCGAGACGTAGACGCCGCCGAGCGCCGTCTGATGCGAAGTCGAGTACTTCGTCATCGACTCGGCCAGCGCGTAGATCGCGGAGCCATCGGACGAGTACGCAAGCGACGTGCGGCCGACGTCCTGAGGATTCAATGCACCCGTGGGATTGATGCGCGCGAACGACGCACCGCCGTCGGTTGAATAGTAGAAGCCGTTGTAAGCGGCGCCGTCGCGCCAGGCGCAATTCGCGAGGACGTGCTGTCCGCCGAGATTCGGCTGGATGGCGACGTCGTTGCAGATGTTGTTGTACGCCGACTGATCCGCCGCGTTGGGCGGATCGGGAACCGGATAGAGCACGCGTCCACGCGCCGGCGTTGGCGGCGTGCTTCCACACGCCTCGCGACGTCGCGGCGTACACGTTGCCAATGCCGTCGAATCGCAGCTTGCCGATGAAGGTGCTTTCCAGTTCGGCTCTAGGCTCGGGTCCACAAGCTCTACCGCGCCGGTAGAATGGGGTACTCGACGCAACGATCGCCCACACATATTCGATAACGATCCCCTAATCGCTTGACCACCGCGTCGCGAGACGTCCACAACTGTTCGGCCAGAGGTGGTGTCCCGGACTTGGGTTTGGTCGTGGGTGCCTGTGCCGGTGTTGCCTTGGGCGCGGGTTTTGGCGTCGTCGGCGGCGGTGAAATCGGCGTCGACGTTGGTGTCGGCGCAGGCGGCGGCTGAATCGGCGTCGCCGCAGGCGGCGATATCGTCGTCGGGGTCAGCGACGGCATTGGTGCTGGCGCGGGCGGCGGCTGAATCGGCGTCGCCGTAGGCCGCGGTATCGGCGACGGTGTTGGTGTTGGCGCGGGCGGCGGCGGAATCGGCGTCGGCGTGGGTTCCGGGGTTGGCGTTGGCGTCGGTATTGGCGTCGGCGTTGGGCTTGGTGTCGGCTCGGCCGCCGGTGGCGTCTGCTTAGGCGGCTCGACTACATACCGGAACGTCATCTCCGAACCGGGCAGCGCGTCCAGTCCGCCAACCCTCGTGCGCCACACCTTGCCTTCGTGCAAGCCCAGGTCGGAATGCGCCGTCCGGAAGGACCGATCGGTCAGGTTCGTGTATTCCGTAGGCGCAAGGAAGTAGGGCGGATCACCATCGACGCTCAGCGCCATGATGTCTGAGGCGCCAGTCGGATCACCGGTCAATTGGCAATTGATGAATACGCCGTCTGCCGTGACGAGGACCGGTTCGCGCAACGTGGGGAACGAACAGATCGCGCGTGGTGGACTGAACTGCACGCCGAGCCCTTTGCGCGCAAGCCCGTTCACCAGCCCATCGAGTTGAACGGCCTCGGATTCCTTCAGCACGTCCCCACGGTAACTGATGCCGTATTTCTGCCACGACTGCAACATCGTCAGGCCCTTTTCTGGCGTGTTATAGCCGTGACGATTCGGCGCGGAATACCATGACGAGTTGTTGCCAAGCTGCTGTTTGTAGAACAGCAGGTAGTCTTCCCCGGTCCCTTGCCAGTTCTTCACTTTCAGCGACGATCCGAGTTGTGGGAAGTAGACACCGACGCCGACGTTCGGGAGGGGATCGACACCGTTCCAGATCGAGCCGTCGCCAAACAGGATGTATTGATGCGGATAATCGAGCAGCGGCTTGTGGAGGACGTCGGTGAACGTCGATACACGCGTAAGGAGATCGACGTTGACCTGGTTCTGCAGCACCAACGGCCTGGTCGGCGTGCCCGACACTGTCATGAAGCTCGCGGCGCCACCACGCGCAATCCCGACGGCACAACCGGCGATTGTTCCCCCGCCATCGATTTCCATGGTCCCGACGTAGGCTAAGGCCGAATGTAGGCCGATGCCGTTGCTGCGCGGGGGACACAGCAGCGTCGGATTCCGGAGATACAGTTCGATGTGATCCGAGACGATCGCAAGCGCCTGCACGTCCGTGTTGTGCGCGGCGATCAGATCCTCGTCGAGAAACCGCGTCGTGGCCCACATCTCCAAGCCGACTGAAGAATTCGCCGCGACCACTTGCCCCTTGAACACCAGCGGTTTCATCTTGAAGCCGTTTACCGTGGTATCGAGGGCACCTCCGGGCGCGCTCGGATACATGCCCTCCGCGAATTGTTGATTGACGAGGTTAATCCCTTTGAAGTTGTTCCAGGCTTCGTTGCCTTCAAAGCTGTTCATCACGCCGCGAAACCAGAACCCCGCACCTTCACAACCGGGGCAGCCGAGCGTGATATTCCCCTGCGCGTCGACTTTGTTGCCGAAGCTGCCGATAGCCATGTTGTAACGGAAGACGTTGCGCACTTCGTAGCCGTCCTCCGTGACGAAGCCGGCACCAGCGAAATCGATGGCGACGTTGCGCTCGACCAGCGCATCGTGGGTGCCGTGGACCGCGAGGCCCCACTTGCCAACGACCGTCCCACTCCCGCGCAGGACGTTCCCGATTGAGGATGAGCCAAGTCCCTGAGCGTGATGATGGTGATCGGCGTAGCGACCGACCTGATTGGTCCCGGCCACGCCCGCAGCGAAGCTATCGAGCGTTTCCGCTCTGGTGCGTCCCAACCCGCGGAACTCGTTGTAGCGCACATCCCAGGTGGCGTCGTGGCCCACATCGGCGGTGTGTCCCGGCGTGCCGGGCGCTCCAGTCGGCACGAGCATTTCCGTTTGCACAGTCATGTTCCGGGTGAGATTCGCGACACGCGGTTTGAGCACGAGGGTGCCGTCGGGTTCCGCCAGGGCTCCGTGCTCGAAGTCGAGCGGCTTCGACAGGGCGATGGTGCGGCCGGAAATTCCGGCGACGTAGACACGGCCCTCGCGCCGGCGACCACCGAGGGCGGTATCAGGCACCAGCAGTTCGTCGCCGACGCGCCAGCCCTGCGGGTCTTCCTCGACGGTGATCGTGGCGGCACCTGCCGGGACGTCGTTGACGAGCGTCGTCCACGGGAGTTTCGCCGCGCCGACACGGGATTGGCGGCCGAAGTTGAGCAGGCCATTGCCCCATTGGAACGGATCGCGCACGCGATCGATCGGGAGATTGCGAATCTCAAGGGTCACGCGCTGGCTCGGCGGAATCGGATCGGCCGCCGTACCGATGTCCAGTGTGCCGCCCGGCAGCACGAACATGTGCGTGAACCTCAGCACCGTGTCTTGAGTGCGAGAGATGCGAAGCGTGCCTGCGACTTCGATGTAGTCCCACGTCGAATCGGGAGGCGGCGTGAAGATCTGGCCGACAGGGACGAGGAGCACGCGCGGCAGATCGAGGTAGCGTGGAACGAAATCGGTGCCGATCATGATGCGGTCGGCGAGCACGACAATCGGCATATGCGATTGGGCCTGCGCGACGCCGCCGGCGGTCATGAGCAGAGCGACGATCAGACGACACAAGTACATCCTTACTGTAGATGCGCACATGAACGCTTCTCCCTCGAGTCCGCCTCGCGAGTGGACAACTCTTCTCAGAGATCGCGCGCTAGGCCGATCCGATAATGTCAATCAGAATGTGAGCGGTCGGTTCGGCTTCGCGGACTGGCAAAAACGTTGCCGATCCTTTCTCCGCGGAATCGACAGCTGTTGAGTTCGAAAAACGACAGACTGTGAACGATGTCGTGCACACCACCGAAAGGCGCTCGACTCGATCGCGAAACCGTCAGAGTGATCGCTAGGAACCGTCGACAGCCGATTACGATTCAGTACCGCGACATCGAGGTTGTACGACTTCACACTTCCGTGATGACGTCGTCATGGTCGCAGCCGGTGCGTCGGTGCAGCGATCGCCACCTTCCTCACGCGGGCAGCGTCTGTCACATGCTATGGCTTTGGCGACGTACCTGATGCAACTGCGAAAAAATGGCGCCGTCGTGGATGTAGCGTTCACTTACGGCCGGGCTGAGTAATCTCCTCGCCGCGCGCGATTGAACGAGTCCCTCAGGATGCTGGGCGCTAGAAGAAACTACGGGTTTTTCACGAAGGCGACCGCGGCGGCTTGCGCAACCGGCTGCTGCGATCCAGTCGGCGTCAGGTGACCCGTCTTGTGGTCGAGACGAAAGACGACGACGTTGTCTCCGGCCTGGTTGGCGGCGACAAGATAGGTGTTGGTCGGATCGATTGTGATGTTTCTGGGCGTCTTGCCGAGGCTCGGCACATGGCCGGCCGGTGTCAGCGTCCCGGTCTTCCCATCGATGACGAAGACCGCGATGCTGTCGTGGCCACGGTTGGTCACGTAGAGGAAGCGGCCGTCCGCGTCGATCTGAATCTCGGCGGTCGAGTTGTTGCCCTTGAAGTCGGCGGGCAGCGTCGACGTCGACTGGATCTCCTTCAGGCTGCCGCCGTGGACCTCGAACACGCTGACCGCGGAATCGGTTTCGTGGTTCACGTACAGGAATCGGCCGTTCGGATGCAGCTGCAGGCGTCGCGGACCAGAGCCGGCTTTGACGCTGACATACGGCGGGTCGAACGGGGTCATCGTCCGCTGGCTCGTGTCGAGTCGATAGCTGTACACGCGATCGAGCCCGAGCTCTGCGACGAACGCGAAGCGGCTGTCCTTGCTGAAGACCACACCGTGCGCGCGCGGACCCGGCTGACGCGGGCTGAGCGGCGCGCCGCTGTGCTGGTCCGTGTAGAAGCCTTCAGTCAGCTTCCCGTCGGCCTCCACGCCGTACGCAGTCACGGTGCCGCTGTTGTATGTCACGGTTACCGCCACCTTACCGCCAGGGTCCAGAACGACCTGATTCGCGCGATCGCCGCGCGCGCTGACTCGGTTGAGCAGATCGAGCGAGCCCCTCTGGTGGTTGATGGCGAAAGCGCTGACGGTGTCGCCGACCACCTTGTCGCCGGTTTCCCAGTTGGCAGCGTAGAGGAACTTCCCGTTGGGGTGCACCCACACGTGCGCCGGATTCACCGTCGCGGCCGCCAGTCCAATCGGGCTCAGCGTTCCGGTCTTCATATCGAAGCGGAAGCTGTAGATCCCTTTGGAAGCAGATGTGGTCGTGGGCGTGGGATTCGTGTAGCTGCCGACGAACACGAGATAGTCATCGGCCGGCGCCGCCGCATCCGCGCCGCCTCTGCCGGCCGGGGCCGCTGGCGCCGGCACGTACAGCCGGGTCAGATACGCGAGGAGGTTCTTGAATTCGTCGGGCGCCAGCCGCTTGTCGTAGTCGGTCGGCATGAGCGTCTTCGTCTCGTACACCACCCTGACCTTCGCGCGGTCGAACATGTGCAGCTGGTTGTCGGTGCCCATCACCTGCAGCGAGTAGCTGTCCTCGTTCTTCAGCACGCCGGTGATCACCTTCCCGTCGGCGCTCGTCACGCGCACGGGCTGATAGGTGGTGTTGGGAATGAGAATGCGCGGGATGGCTCCGCCGTCGCCGAACACCCTGTGCAGCGGTTTGGTGAGGGCGTCGACAATCGAGGCGGTCTTGCGCGTGCCGGCCAGGTTGGTCAGGTCCGGTCCGATCAGTCCCCCCTTGCCCTTGACGACATGGCAGCTGCCGCAGTCGCCCTTGCCCCAGAAAATCTGTTCGCCGAGCGCCAGATCGCCCACCGCCGGTGCATCGATGGCGGTGCCGCGCAGCCCGCGGATGTACGCCGCCACCTTCCAGACGTCGGTGTCCGGCAGGCGGCTGCCGAATGCCGGCATCGACGTCCCGCG
>Ga0068863_100006409_pt1 | contig 11538 bp, 9 predicted proteins | sample KBSSwiS62_FD_66596 | JGI IMG/M metagenome (GOLD analysis project Ga0068863, IMG submission 66596) | Switchgrass rhizosphere microbial communities from Kellogg Biological Station, Michigan, USA - KBS Switchgrass S6-2 | ecosystem: Host-associated > Plants > Roots > Rhizosphere > Soil ...
GCACCCCGAGCACGAAACGTGCGCTCCGTGGCCGGGCGAGCCCGACCATCCGGACCAGACCGTTCCCAGGCGCGGTCATCGGGCCGGCTCCAGCTGCGCGGTCCGATCGCCCGCCGCCGAGTCGGTGGCCGAGTCGGTGGCCGAGTCGGTGGCCGGGGCGAGGTGCACGTGCCGGCCCGCCTCGGTCCAGGCCGGGTCGTGGGTGACGACCACGGCCGTGCGGCCCGCGACGAGCCGGGCGACCGCGCGCCGGACGGCGGCGGCGTTGGCGGGATCGAGGTGGGCGGTGGGCTCGTCGAGCAGGACGATCGGGGCGTCGCCGCTCGTCTCGACCCGCAGGAACGCCCGGGCCAGGGCCACCCGCCTGCGCTGCCCGCTCGACAGCCGGGTGCCGCGCTCGCCGAGCCGGATGTCCAGGCCGACCTCGGCCACGACGTCGTCCAGCTCGGCGCGGTGGGCGGCGCGGCGGACCTGGTCGAGGGTCGCGTCCGGGGCGCCGAGGCGGATGTTGTCGGCGAGGGTCTCGTCGAACAGGTGGGGGTCCTGGGGCACCCAGGCGAGCGTGCGGCGCCAGGCCTGCGGGTCGACGTCGGCGAGGTCGGTGCCGCCGACCGTGATCCGGCCGCTCGTGGGGGCGGTGAAGCGCAGCAGCAGGGTGAGCAGCGTCGACTTGCCCGCGCCGCTGGGCCCGGTGACCACGGTGGTGCGGCCCGCGGGGATCTCCAGGTCGACGGCGTCGAGCGCCGTGCGTTCGGGGTAGCGGACGGTCACGCCGTGCAGCACGATGTCCCCGCCCGGCGCGGGCAGGGTGCCCTCGGGAGCGGCCGGCCGGCCGTCGAGGACCGCGAAGACCTTCTCCGCCGCCGCGATCCCCTCCATCGACGCGTGGAACCGGGCACCGACCTCGCGCAACGGCAGGTACGCCTCCGGGGCCAGGATCAGCACGAACAGCGCCGTGCCGAGCGGGAGGTCGCCCCAGAGCAGCCGGAAACCGATCTCGACGGCGACGAGCGCGACCGCGAGGGTGGCCAGCACCTCCAGCACGAAGGCCGACAGGAAGGCGACCTTGAGTGTCCCCATCGTCGCCTCGCGGTGCCGCTCGGTGACGGTGCGGACCAGCGCCGCCTCGGTCTTGGCCCGGCGGAACAGGGCCAGCGTGGGCAGCCCCTCGACGACGTCGAGGAAGTGCCCGCCCAGTCGTTCCAGCAGCGCCCACTGCCGCCGCGTGCGGGCCTGGGTGTGCATCCCGACCAGGGCCATGAACAGCGGGATCAGCGGGAGCGTGGCCGCGATGACGACCGCCGAGACCCAGTCCGCGCCCGCCACCACGACCAGCACCGCGACCGGGACGAGTACGGCGAGGACGAGCTGGGGGAGGTAGCGGGCGAAGTAGTCGTCGAGCGCGTCGAGGCCGCCGGTGGCGAGCGTGACGGTCTCGCCGGCGTTGGTGGTCGGGGCGGCGTGCTCCACGAGCCGCATCCGCAGCTGCGACTTGGCCTTCGCCGCGCTGCGCAGCGCGGCGGCCTCCGCTCCGTACGCCAGCCCCGCCCTGGCGACCGCGACCGCGGCGACGGCCGCGACCACCAGGGCGAGCTGCTCGAGCCCGGCCCCCGCAGTGGCGTCTGCGAGGACGCGGGACACGAGCCACGCCTGCAGCAGGATCAGCCCGGTGAGGGCCGCGCCGCACCCGATGGCGACGAGCAGGTGGGTGCGGACGGCGCTCGCCGTGCGCAGCAGGCGGGGATCGAGGGGTCTCATCAGTGCACCGGCCCGAGGTGCGCCCGGGTGACGCGCCTGCGGAACACCCAGTAGCTCCACGCCTGGTAGCCGAGCACGAGCGGCAGGAACACCACCGCCACCCAGCTCATCACGGTCAGCGTGTACGGCGCCGACGCCGCGTTGTCCACGGTCAGCGAGAACGCCGGATCGGTCGTCGAGGGCAGCACGTCCGGGAACAGCGACCCGAAGATCAGCACGGCGAGCGCCGCCACCGCCACGGTCGTGGCGCTGAAGGCCCAGCCCTCGCGCCCACGCCGGACCAGTCCGGCGCCGAGGGCGAGCGCGACGACGCTCACCAGGGCGGGGACGAGCGTCCACGGCTCGCCGCTGCGCGCCTGGGTCCACCCGGTGAACGCGACCAGCAGCGGCAGCACCGCGAGCCCGGACCAGGCGGCGAACGCGCGGGCCCGCAGCCGCACCGGCCCGTCGGTCTTCAGCGCCAGGAACACCGCGCCGTGCAGCAGGAACAGGCCGAGGGTGAGCAGCCCGCCGAGCACCGCGTACCCGTTGAACAGGCCGAAGACGGTCGTGGTGACGACGTGGTCGGGCCCCATCGCGACGCCGCGCACCAGGTTGGCGAACAGCAGCCCCCACAGGAAGGCGGGGATCGCGCTTCCGGCGACGATCACCTTGTCCCAGTTCGCCCGCCACCGCTCGGTGTCGCCCTTGCCGCGGTACTCGAAGGCGACGCCACGCCCGATCAGGGCCAGGACGATCAGCAGCAGCGGCAGGTAGAAGCCGCTGAGCATCGAGGCGTACCAGGCCGGGAAGGCGGCGAAGGTGGCGCCGACCGCCGTGATCAGCCACACCTCGTTGCCGTCCCAGACCGGGCCGATCGAGTTGATCATCACCCGGCGGTCGGTGTCGTCGCGGGACAGTACGGGCAGCAGCGTGCCGACGCCGAAGTCGAAGCCCTCCAGGACGAGGTAGCCGGTCCAGAGGACGGCGATGGCGAGGAACCAGATCAGGGGGAGGTCCATGGTGGGCTCCTAGTAGACGAACGCGGGTACGCGCTCGTCCGTCCTCTCGGGTTCGGGCGCGTCCTCGGGGTAGGGCATCACCGTGGCGGTGCCCGCCTTGACGTACTTCACGAGCAGCCGGAGCTCGACGACCGCGAGCACGGCGTAGACCAGCGTGAAGGCGGACAGCGAGATCGCCACCTCGGTGAGGCTCACCCCCGGGCTGACGCTGTTCGCGGTGAGCAGCTCGCCGACGACCGTCCAGGGCTGGCGGCCCATCTCGGTGAGGAGCCAGCCGAAGATGTTCGCGAGCAGGGCCGCGGGCAGCGCGGCCACGACGAGCCGGTACTGCCAGCGGTACGGGAACAGCCTGCCCCTGCGCGTGAGCCACAGCCCCACCACCGCGATCGCGACCCCGGCCATGCCCAGCCCCATCATCATCCGGAAGGACCAGTAGAGGAGCCCGACGTTCGGGAGGTAGCTGCCCGGCCCGAACTCGGCCGTCAGCCGGTCCTGGATGTCGTTGATCCCCTGCACGTCGCCGTTGAGGTCACCGGTGGCGAGGAAGGCGAGCACGCCCGGGACCTGCAGGTTCACGTGGTTGCGGCCGTCCTGGACGTCGCCCACCGCGAAGATCGAGAAGCCGGCCCCGTGCTCGTCGTCCCACAGGGCCTCGGCGCCGGCGAGCTTCATCGGCTCGTACCGCGCCATGAGCTTGGCCTGGTGGTCGCCGCTGACCGCGACGACGATCCCGGCGACCAGCGTGACCACGAACCCGACGCGCATCGTCCGGCGGAACAGCTCGTGCTCGCGCTCGTCGGCGTTCTTCAGCAGCTTGTACGCGCTCACGGCCGCGACGAACAGGCCCGCGACGATGAACGAGCCCGCCACCACGTGCAGGTAGGTCGACCACGCCTGCTGGTTGCTCAGCACGGCCCAGATGCTGGTCAGGCGGGCCTGGCCGGTCGTCGGGTCGATCTCGAAGCCGACGGGATGGCGCATCCACGCGTTCGCGGCGAGGATGAAGTAGGCACTGAGGTTCGTGCCGATCGCGGCGGCCCAGATGCAGGCCAGGTGGACGCGGCGGGGGAGCTTGTCCCACCCGAAGATCCACAGCCCGATGAAGGTCGACTCGAGGAAGAACGCGAGCAGTGCCTCCATCGCCAGCGGCGCGCCGAAGACGTCTCCGACGAAGGTCGAGTAGTCGCTCCAGTTCATCCCGAACTGGAACTCCTGCACGATCCCGGTGACCACGCCCATGGCGAAGTTGATCAGGAACAGCTTGCCGAAGAACCTCGTGGCGCGCAGGTACTCGGTGCGGCCCGTCCGGTGCCAGGCCGTCTGCAGGGAGGCGACCACCACGGACAGTCCGATGGTCAGCGGGACGAACAGGAAGTGGTAGATCGTCGTGATCCCGAACTGCCAACGGGCCAGGTCGAGTGCCATGGCGGAGGCTCCTCCCGAACTTCTACGACTTGTAGAGGCTCGGTGTCAGTTCTACACGAGGTAGAACGTCCGCGAGGTGTGATCTGCGGATCCCCGCCGCTCGGACAGCGCCCATCACCACAAGATCGCTGTGAGCGGAACAGGATCGCGCTCGGCGGGACGATCCTGTTCCCCTCGGGGCGATCAGGTCAGACGGTCAGGGTGGCGTAGCGGTCGCCCGCGGAGTTCTGGACCACCACCTGCCGCACCTGGTCCGGGGCGATCCCGGCGCTGCCGTCGAGGTGGACGCCGTTCGTCTCGCCCTGCGGGGGCACGACCCAGCCACCCGCGACCTCCTCGGTCCCGTCCTTCGCCACGACCACCAGGGTGCAGTGCTCGCCCGCGGGCACCCCCTTCACGTTCGCCGCGAGCCGCACCCAGCCGTTCGCCGGGGTCACCGTGACCGCGGCGGTCACCGCCCCCTGGGTGACCTGCGCGGAACGGGCACCCGCCGCGACCTGGGTGGTCGGGGCGGACGGCGCGAGCGCCTGACCGGCCGCGATGCCGCCACCCAGGAGGGCGGCGCCGACCGCGACGGCGGCGATCCCACGGGTCCAGACCCGCCTGCGGTGCTCCGCGGCACGCTCGGCCCGGATCTCCCGCAGCGCCCGGTGCAGCACCATGTCGTCCTCCGGCGGGCCCTCCAGGAGGGCCTCGTCGGGGAGCTCGTCCAGGGTCCGCGTCATGTCACGCAGGTCCTCCCACTCGGCGCGGCACTGCGCGCACTGCTCGAGATGGCGTTCGACCGCGTTCCGCTCGTCGGGGTCGAGCAGACCGAGGACGTGCGCGGACAGGTCCCCGCCGTCGACGTTCCCACAGGTGGTCATCCGGGCACCCCCTCGGTGTCCAACACGGTCGGGCCGAGCGCGCTGCGCAGGGCGCGCAGCGCGTAGTACGAGCGGGACTTCACCGTGCCCGGCGGGACGCCGAGCACCTCCGCGGCCTCCGGCAGCGTCCGGCCGCGGAAGTAGACCTCCGCGAGGACGTCCCGGTGGTCCGGGGAGAGCCGTTCCAGGGCGGGGAGCACGGTCAGCGCGTCGACCACCCGGTCCGCGTGGTCGACGGTCGCCGCCGGGGGAGCGGCGTCCTCCTCGACCTCCGCCGGCCGGGCCCGTTGCGCGCGCACCCGGTCGGTGACCAGGTTGCGCGCCACGGTGAGCAGCCAGCTGCGCACCGACCCGCGGCCGTTGGTGAGGACGTCCGAGTGCTGCCAGGCGCGCACCAGGACCTCCTGCACCACGTCCTCCGCGGCCGCCCGGTCGCCGAGCAGCCGGGTGGTGAACGCCAGCAGCGCCCGCCCGTGCTCGGCGTAGACGGCGCGGATCAGCGCCTCGTCGGGGTCTCGCGGCCCCTTCCGGTCCCGGGAGCGCGTGCGCGCCCGGTGAGCTGACGACCCGACCATGCACGCTCCCGGTTCTTCCTGCGCCCCTGGGTGGGGAGCGGTGAGGGTAGCGAAGTCCACACCGGTGACACGGACGGCGGAGCGGAACGGTTCAGCCGAATCCTTCTCGCCCGCTCGGTGAACCGTCTCGGCGCGCCGTCCGTGTAGTCGGGTGAGTCGCTCCCCGCGAAGAACAGGAACACCGATGAAGACACCCCGGCGGTACAAGGGCCCCGCGCTGACGCTGTTCGCCGTCCTGGCGGTCGGCGTCGCCGTCCTCGGCGTGAACACGGTGCTCGCCAAGCCCACCGCGCACCCCGCCGTCACGCGAGAGGCCCAGTCCGCCCCGGCGGCGGACCCCTACGCCGCGTCCGACGGCTACGGCGCGGCCCCCCAGGCGAGCCCCGAGACCGCGGTTCCCCAGGCCGCGGCTCCCCAGAACACCGGGCCCCAGCACCCCGCGCCCCAGAACCCTGCGCCCCAGAACCCCGCCCCGCAGGCCACCCGGTCCGCCGTGACCGGTGCCTTCGCAGGCCGCTCCGCCGGCAACGAGGTGACCCTCGCCGTCGGGATGGACGGCGACCGCGTCGTCGCCTACGTCTGCGACGGAAACACCATCGAGTCCTGGTACCAGGGCACCGAGAACGGCGGGAACCTGCAGCTCACCGGCACCGACGGCGAGCTCACCGCCACCACCACCGACAAGGCGGTGCTCGGCACCGTGACCGTCGGCGACAAGAGCTGGCCCTTCGCGGCGCAGCTGCGGAAGACCGCGGGCGCCCCCACGGACCGCGGCATCCTCACCAAGCTCGGCTCGGCCTGACCTCACCCCCCGAGAGGACCCAGCAGATGCCTTCCCACCGCACCGACCTGTTCGACCCGGTCGACGCCCACCCGAACCCGTACGACCAGCCGACCCATCCGGAGCTGCCCGCCGTCGGCTACGGCCCGTCCTACGATCCCGGCGCCTACACCGACGAGTCGGCCACCGAGGCCACCTCGGTGATCCCGGCCCAGGTCCCGGACGAGCCTGCGGCCGAGCTCGACCCGATGGCCGATCCGCGCGTGGCCGCCGGCTGGGCGGCCCGGGAGGAGCCCGGCTGGGCGGACCCGACCTGGGGTGCCCGCAGCTGGGACCGTCCCGACTACGAGGACGAGGACCAGCAGGTCGACTACTACGACGACGGCGCGGACGACGACGGCTACGAGGAGGAGGTCGAGGACAGCGCGCCCGCCCCCTCCCGGGGACGCGTCGCGGCCCTGCTGGTCCCGGTCGCCGTCGGGATCGCGGTGTCGGTCGGCATCGGCGTCTACGCCCGCGTGCACACCCCGACGGGCACGGCGCTCAACCTGGCGGGCTTCTCCTCGGGCCTGGCCGCGAAGACCTGGCTGACGACGGCCGCGTTCGTGCTGGTCCTGGTGCAGCTGTGGACCTCCATGCGGATGTACGGGCGGCTCGCCCGCAAGCCCGTCGGCCCCCGCACGGGCACCGTGCACCGCTGGTCAGGGCGCGTCGCGGTGCTGCTGACGATCCCCGTCGCGGTGCACTGTCTGTACGCGCTCGGCTACGAGGACACCTCCCTGCGCGTCCTGCTGCACTCCCTGGCAGGCTGCTTCTTCTACGGGGCGTTCGCGGCGAAGATGCTGCTGCTGCCGAGGCGGGACGCGCCCCGCTGGGCCCTGCCGGTGTTCGGGGGCCTGGTGTTCGTCCTGCTCACCGGTCTGTTCCTGACGTCCGCGGTGTGGTTCTTCCGCGCCAAGGGCCTGACGTTCTGACAGGGGTTCCCACCACATGACCTCCACCCTCAACCGCCGCGCCGTGCTCGCCGGGACCTGCGCGGCGGGCTGCGCAGCCGCCCTCACGGCCTGCAGCACCTACTCGTCGACGAGCGCGCCGCAGACCTCGGCCGCCCCCGCCGCGGGCGCCGCCGCCGCCCCCGCGCCCGCGCCCGCGGCAGGCGGTGCCGCGCCGCTGGTCACCGCCGGGCAGGTGCCCGTCGGCGGCGGGGTGATCGTCGCCGCGCAGCAGGTCGTCGTGACCCAGCCGACCGCGGGCCGGTTCAAGGCCTTCTCGACGACCTGCACCCACCAGGGCTGCGCGGTGAACGAGGTCACGGGCGGCAAGATCGTGTGCCCGTGCCACGGCAGCGAGTTCGCCGTCGCGGACGGGTCGGTGACGGCAGGCCCGGCCAGGTCGCCGCTGCCGGAGAAGAAGATCACGGTGTCCGGGGACGCGATCACCCTGGCGTGAGCGGCAGAGGCCGAGATCACGACAGTCAAGGCTGACTGTCGATAGGCCGCTCACTAGACTTCGCCGCAACCCCGGGTAGCGACGACGCACCACGGCGTGTGCGCTCGCCGGGGTCGGTGAGGAGTGGCGCATGACCCCGCAGAAGGCACCGACCGACCAGGTCGACGAGCAGGCGCTCGAGGAGGCGGCATCGGAGCCGCCCGAGGACCTCGTGCTCGCCGCCACCTTCGCCACACCCAGCCGGGACGAGTGGGTGGCCGCGGTGGACGAGGTGCTCCGCAGGTCCGGCCGCGTCGGCGAGGAGGCGCCGCTCGGCGCGGGCGTCGAGAAGCTCGCGTGGGCCACCGCCGACGGGGTGACGGTCCAGCCGCTCTACACGGCCGCGGACGTGGCGGCGGCCCCGCGGTTCGCGCGCTCCGGCGAGCGCTGGGACGTGCGGCAGCACCACGCCGCGACGACCGGCTCGGCGGCCCGCGCCGCGATCCTCGCCGACCTGGAGAACGGCGTGAGCTCGATCTGGCTGGCCGTCGGCGCGGGCGGGGTCCCCGTCGCCGAGCTGCCCGCCGTGCTGGACGGGGTGTACCTCGACCTGGCCCCCGTCGTGCTCGACGGCGGGGAGTCCGGCGCCGAGGCCGCCGAGGCGTTCCTGGCGCTCGCCGCCGCCCGTGAGGTGCCCGCGCAGACGCTGCTGGGCACGCTCGGGCTGGACCCGATCGGGCTGCGCGCCCGCTCCGGTTCGGGGCCCGCGGTCGCGTCGGTCGTGCCGCTCGCCACCCGCGTCGCGACCGAGTTCCCGCTGATCAAGGCCGTGGTCGTGGATGCGACCCCGGTCCAGGAGGCCGGGGGTTCCGAGGGACAGGAGCTCGGCTTCGCGCTCGCCGCGGGCGTGGCCTACCTGCGCGCGCTGACCGAGGGCGGGCTCACCGCCGAGCAGGCGGCCGGTGTGCTGGAGTTCCGCTTCGCCGCCACCCCCGAACAGTTCCCGACCATCGCGAAGCTGCGCGCCGCGCGCCGGCTCTGGGCGCGCGTGCTGGAGGCGTCCGGGGTCTCCGGGGGTGCCCAGGTGCAGCACGCGGTCGTGTCGCCGACGCTGTTCACCAAGCGGGACCCCTGGGTCAACATGCTGCGCGGCACCGTCGCCGGCTTCGCCGCGGGCGTCGGCGGCGCGGACGCGGTCACCGTGCCACCCTTCGACATCGCGATCGGCGCCGCCGAGCCGTTCGCCCGGCGCGTCGCGCGCAACACCCAGTCGCTGCTCATCGAGGAGTCGCACCTGTCCCGGGTGCTGGACCCGGCGGGCGGCTCCTGGTACGTCGAGCACCTGACCGCGGACCTGGCCGAGGCCGGGTGGGCGTTCTTCCAGCGTATCGAGGCCGCAGGCGGTGCCGTCGCGGCGCTGGACTCCGGTCTCGTCGCGTCGGCCGTCTCGGCGGTCCGCGCGAAGCGGGAGAAGGGGATCGCCACCCGGCGCACCCCGCTCACCGGCGTCTCCGAGTTCCCCGACCTCGACGAGAAGCCGGTCGAGCGGACCCCGCTGCCCGCGCCCGTCGAGCGGGGCGGGCTGCCGTTGTACCGGCCCGCCGAGGCCTACGAGCAGTACCGGGACCGCTCGGACGCGCTGCCCGAGCGCCCCACGGCGTTCCTCGCCACCCTGGGCCCGCTCGCGGCGTACACCGCGCGGGCCGGGTTCACCCGGAACCTGCTGCAGGCTGGAGGGATCGCGGACGTGGAGGCGGGCCCGACCGAGTCGGCCGAGGACGTCGTGCAGGCGTACGGCGGCCAGCCGGTCGTGGTGCTCTGCTCCACCGACGCCCTCTACCGCGAGCGCGCCGCCGAGACCGCGGCCGCACTGCGGAGGGCGGGCGCCGCGCGCATCCTGCTGGCGGGCAAGGGGGAGGTCGAGGGTGTCGACGGGTACCTCTACGCCGGGTGCGACGCCCTGGCCGTGATCGACGACGTGTGGAAGGCGGTGTCACCTTGAACGAGCGTGCGAGCTCCCCAGTGAGCCCAGCGATCTTGGTCACGGCATCGACGAGCGTCAGCGAGGAGACACCGTGACCATCCCCGACTTCACGAAGATCGACCTGGGGACCTCCCAGGCGGGCATCCGCGCGTCGGGGGAGGCCTGGGAGTCGCCCGAGGGCATCCCGGTCCAGCGCCTCTACACCCCGGACGACCTCGCCGGCGTCGACTTCCTGGACACCTACCCTGGCCTGGCGCCGTTCCTGCGCGGCCCGTACCCGACCATGTACGCCAGCCAGCCGTGGACGATCCGCCAGTACGCGGGCTTCTCCACCGCCGCCGAGTCGAACGCCTTCTACCGGCGCAACCTGGCGGCCGGGCAGAAGGGCCTGTCGATCGCGTTCGACCTGGCCACGCACCGCGGCTACGACTCGGACCACCCGCGGGTGGCCGGGGACGTCGGCATGGCGGGCGTCGCGATCGACTCGATCTACGACATGCGTCAGCTCTTCGACGGCATCCCGCTGGACCGGATGTCCGTCTCCATGACCATGAACGGTGCGGTGCTGCCGATCCTGGCGCTCTACATCGTCGCCGCGGAGGAGCAGGGGGTGGCGCCGGAGCAGCTCGCGGGCACGATCCAGAACGACATCCTCAAGGAGTTCATGGTCCGCAACACCTACATCTACCCGCCGCAGCCGAGCATGAAGATCATCTCGGACATCTTCTCGTACACGTCGCAGAAGATGCCGAAGTTCAACTCGATCTCCATCTCCGGCTACCACATCCAGGAGGCGGGGGCGACCAACGACCTGGAGCTGGCGTACACGCTGGCCGACGGCGTGGAGTACCTGCGGGCCGGGATCGACGCCGGTCTCGACGTCGACCGGTTTGCGCCGCGGCTGAGCTTCTTCTGGGCGATCGGGATGAACTTCTTCATGGAGGTCGCCAAGATGCGGGCCGCGCGCCTGCTCTGGTCGAAGCTCGTGAACGGGTTCGGGCCGAAGAACCCCAAGTCGCTGTCGCTGCGGACGCACTCCCAGACGTCGGGCTGGTCGCTGACCGCGCAGGACGTCTACAACAACGTCGTCCGCACCTGCGTCGAGGCGATGGCCGCGACCCAGGGCCACACGCAGTCGCTGCACACCAACGCCCTCGACGAGGCGCTCGCGCTGCCCACGGACTTCTCCGCGCGCATCGCCCGCAACACCCAGCTCCTGCTGCAGCAGGAGTCGGGCACCACCAAGGTCATCGACCCGTGGGGCGGCTCGTACTACGTCGAGAGGCTGACCTACGACCTCGCCCGCCGCGCCTGGGCCCACATCCAGGAGGTCGAGAAGGCGGGCGGGATGGCGCAGGCCATCGACGCCGGCATCCCGAAGCTGCGCGTCGAGGAGGCCGCGGCCCGCACGCAGGCCCGCATCGACTCGGGTCGTCAGCCGGTCATCGGCGTCAACAAGTACGTCGTCGACTCCGACGAGGTGATCGAGGTCCTCAAGGTCGACAACGCCCAGGTCCGCCGCGAGCAGATCGAGAAGCTCGAGCGGCTGCGGGCGGAGCGGGACTCCCGCGCGGTGGACGCCGCGCTGGAGCGGCTCACGAACTCGGCCGCGGCGATCGCGGACGGCTCGGCGCGGGTGTTCGACCAGAACCTGCTCGCCCTCGCGGTGGACGCGGCGCGCGCCAAGGCCACGGTCGGCGAGATCTCCGACGCCCTGGAG
>Ga0068863_100006414_pt1 | contig 11537 bp, 10 predicted proteins | sample KBSSwiS62_FD_66596 | JGI IMG/M metagenome (GOLD analysis project Ga0068863, IMG submission 66596) | Switchgrass rhizosphere microbial communities from Kellogg Biological Station, Michigan, USA - KBS Switchgrass S6-2 | ecosystem: Host-associated > Plants > Roots > Rhizosphere > Soil ...
TGGTGGTGGTGAAGGCCGACATGGCCGAGATCACCAGGGTGCCGGGCTGAAGCGAGTCCACCTCGCCCACCGTGCCGTCAAACGGCGCGCGCACCACCGTGTGATCAAGCTGGCGCCGGGCTTCGTCCACCGCGGCCTTCGCCTTCATATAGGCGGGCGTTTGCTGCGCCGGCAGATTGGGATTGCCGTTGAGCTTGGCAAGCTGGGTGGCGGCGGTCTGCTGCAACGAGGCGAGCGTGGCTTGCGCGCTCAGCACCGCGGCGCGCTGGGCATCCACCTGCATGGCGGCAATGGCGTTCTGCTTGGCCAGCGCCTGGTAGCGGGCATAAGTCTGTTGATTGACATGGAGCTGGGCGGCTTGCGCGGCGATCTGGCCGATCACCGCCCGATACTGGGCGCGCGTGGATTCCACATCCTGGACGGTGGAGGCGAGATTGGCCTGGGCATTCTGCAGTGCGATCTCAAACGGCTTGGGGTCCAGGGCGAAAAGCACATCGCCCTTTTTCACCTGCTGGCCTTCACGAACATTGACGCTCTGAACCAAGCCCGACACGTCTGTGGAGACCATCAGCTTGTTGGCATGGACGTAGGAATCGTCGGAGGTGACGTAGCGTCCGCCAATCAAATAGAAAATACCGGCGATGCCGACAAAAACGCTCACCCCCCAAAACATCAATATGCGGCGCATCCGCGCCTTATCGGCCCAGAGCGCGGCGAGCCATCCTTGTTTGCGGTCTTGATAGGTTGAAACGCTGTCGTCGACTGCGGACATGCTATTCCCCTGCCGCCGTGGCCTTCGCGGGGCTTTCCATGGTGAGCTTGGTTTTCATCTTCAGCAGCGCCTGGGTGACGAGTTCCACTGTCTGTTCGTCCAGGTCGGCGGTTATTTCGCGGAAGATTTCTTCCTTGTAGCGCTGGATTTCCTTGAGGATCGGTTCGGCCGCCGGAAGCAGATGCAGGCGGCGGATGCGGCGGTCTGCAGGATCCAGGCGGCGTTCCAGAAGCCCCCTCGCCTCCAGCCGGTCCACCAGGCGCCCCACCGTGATGGGCTCGACTTCGCACAGCCCCGCCATCTCGTTCTGGGTCATGCCGGGCTGGCGCGACAGACGCGCCAGGATCACGCCTTGGGCGCGGGTCATGCCGTAGGTGCGGGCCCAACGGTCGAAACGGGTCCGCATCAGGCGGGCCACGTCATAGAGTTCCACAAGCATCTCGGTCTTCATGGCCGAGAACGTAAGCTGCGTTATTATATCTTGCAATAACATAAGTTATGCTATTTTTGCGGGCGCGAATTGAGCTTTTCATCATAGCAAAGGGGTGGAAGCCCTTATGGCACAAAAGAAAAAGGCGGCCACGAAGGCCGCCTTTTCCAAAACCGTCCGGTACTCGAAACTACATTCCCGAGCCCTGGATGCCTTTCCAGCTCGCTTCAATCGCCTTCACCGCATTCTCGGGCAGCGGGACATAGTCCAGGCCCAGCGCCAGCTGGTCGCCCTTCTCCAGGCTCCACTGGAAGAACTTGAGCGTGTCCTGGGTCGCCTTTTGGTCCGGCGGATTCTTGTAGACCAGGATGTAAGTGGTGGCGGTGATCGGCCAGGACTGGGCGCCAGGCTGGTCCACCAGGATCACGTAGAAATTATCCTTGGCGGCACCCGTCCAGTCGGCGTTCGACGCCGCGGCACGGAAAGCTTCCACGGTCGGCTCGGTCACCTGGCCCGCCTTGTTCATCATCTTCACATGGGCAAGGTGGTTCTGCTTGGCATAGGCATATTCCACATAGCCGATCGCGCCGGAGATCTGCGCCACGTTACCCGCGACACCTTCATTGCCCTTGGCGCCGATGCCGGTCGGCCAGTCGATCGCGGTATCCGCCCCCACATCCGCCTTCCAGGAGGGCGAGACGCGCGACAGATAGGTCGCGAAGATGAAGGTGGTGCCTGAACCGTCGGAACGATGCACCACGCTGATGCTCTTGGCCGGCAACGCGACACCCGGGTTGAGCTTCTTGATCGCAGCATCGTCCCAGCGCGCGATCTTGCCCTGATAGATTTCCGCCAGGGTGGCGCCGTCCAGGGTCAACTGGCCAGGCTTGATGCCCGGCACATTGACCACCGGCACCACGCCGCCGATCACCGTGGGGAACTGGGTGAGGCCGGCAGCGGCCAGTTCCTTGGGCGTCAAGGGCTTATCGGTGGCGCCGAACGCGACCGTCTTGGCCTTGATCTGGGCGATGCCGCCGCCCGAACCGATCGACTGATAGTTCAGGCCGACGCCCGAGCTGCCCTTATAAACGGCAGCCCATTTGGCATAGATCGGGAAAGGAAAGCTTGCGCCCGCGCCGGTGATATCGGCAACCGCGGCCGTCGCTGCGATCGCAAGTCCTGCAACCGCGCCCATCAGGGCCTTGTAGTTGATCTTCATGTGTCTTCTCCGTTGGTCCGGTTTAGTTGGCGAATGCCAGGCGCACGCCCAGGATGTTCAGGTCCTGGCTCATATTGTTGAAGTTCGTCGGTGACGGGCTGCTGCTCCGCTTGACCTTCACGATCATGTCGTTGACCTGCAGCTTCACGTTGCGGTTCAGGTACCAGTTGACGCCCAGGGTCACGATCCGCTCATCGCCGCCGGTGATGCCGGCCAACTGCGAGCTGCTCGCCAGCTGCGTGGGGTTATAGTTCAGATTCATGTCAGAATAACGCGCGGTGAGCTCCCAGGCGCCCCAGCTTTCGCCATCCAATGAGAAGGGCCGTGAGGGGACCGGATTGCCGAAGGCGCCGACTTCGTTGTTGATCGCCGCGGCGGTGTAGGGCTTGGTTTCACCCGTCAGGACCCAGGTTCCTTCCAAATACCAGCCGTGGAAGGTCGGCGTATCGGCGACGGTCTGGCTGCTGCCGCCGAAGCATGGGCCGGACGTAAATGTTCCGGCGCCGCATTGGCGGTCGAGTTGGAATTCGGCCCACTCACCTGCCATGTAGAGGCTGTCGAGATTGCCCTGGAAATCGAAGGAGAACATCTGGCCGGTCTTGGCGTTGACGTTGCCGGTCGAGATCAGGCGCGTGCCGTCGACGCGCATCTGGGGACGGTCCTGCAGATTGACGGTGCCGCCGCCGGCGCCGGTGCCGCCGGTATAGAGCAGCTTGCCGTAGTTGCCGCCGATCTGGAAATTGGAAAGACCGTCCGACCACAGGCGGTCGGAAAGGCGGATGATCCACTGGGACTGTTCGTCACCGCCGGGCGCCGTGCCGGTGCCGCTGCCGTGGCCCGTGGAGGTGCCGGTGGTGCCGCCGGTAAAGCTGGTGGTGACGGCCAGATTATCGCCGGCCCATAGAAGATCGGTCTTGGACCAGCCGATTTCGATGCCGCGGCGGGTATCGCCCGCGCCATACTGAGAAGCGATATTGTCGATTTCCGTCCGTTCGATGAACGGCAAGGCCGAGGAAGACTGCGAGAGCTCGCCCGCGAACACCGGCTCCAGCACGCCGACGCTGAAATGCCAGTCCGGGATGCCGGTATAGCTGAGATAGAAGCGGTTCAGCAGCGCATCGCCCTCATTGCCGGCGGGCGTGGCGCCGCCGCCATTGCTGCCGCCGAAATTGAAGCGCACGTCATAGGCGAAATCGCGATACACCTTGCCGTCAAACCCGATATAGGCGCGGCGCATCACTGCGCCCGAGCCCAGGTCGTTGGGGCCGACAAAGCCGGCCTGGTGGGTGTCGTCCTGCATGAAGCTGGCATAGTCGGTCTGGAAGCGCATACGGACGTTGAACGTGAAGCGGCCGTCACCGGTGGCGAGGCTGGGCCGGCCATTGTCGAACGTCCACACCGCGGAATTGTAGCTCTGTTCCAATGTGGATAGGCGGGTGCGGTCGGACTGAGACCGATCCTGCTGCGCGGCGAGTTGGTCTTCCACTGCCTGAAGGCGCGCCGCCAGTTCGGCATTGCTGATGGTCGAATTGGAGGGTGAAACATTTTGAGCCAGGACCAGCGGCTTGTCCGCGCCGCTCAGGTCGCCTGTGGTGGCAGCCCCCGCCGCGCTAACCATCGCGAGAAGCGCGACGCTGCTCATCAATGTCATTTTCCCCATTCTCATGTCCTCAATACCTCTGTGATCCCGCGCAAATTCGCGCGCGGTTGCTGTCGCAGGGTGGTTTAAAGGGACGATGAAGGTTCCATGACAGATATGTGACAAGCTTCGCGGATGCAGCGGAATCTGCGCTCCATCAGGAGTCCGGGCCTGTGAATCCTTAAAACCGTGGCGGGAAAGTCGCGCCCCAAATTCATCTTTACAAGCGGCGTATGACGCTTTGGCGGCGGTTTTGTACCAGTGAAACCCAAAACAGGACTTTGGTCACCCAAGTTGGCGACTCAGCGAAAAAGTTCCGCAGCGACTGTACGGCCGGTCGCTTTTTCTAATTCATGGCGAATGTCAGACCTGCCCGCACCTGCTCGTCGGGGCGGCTGTTGATCCAGGCATGGCGAAATCCCAGATCGAAAGCGAGACCGTCGCGCACCTTCCAGATCGCACCCAAAAGCACGGAAGTTTCTTCTTCGGTGCTGAACTCGCGTTGGTAATTCACTTCCGCGACGGGGCGTATGAACCAGTCCTCGGGACCTTCCAGGATCAGACCGGCAAACGTGCCCAGCCGCTGATCACGTGTCAGCTCAGCGGCGATGTTGATATGGATCGCACCCCAGTCCCAGCGCTGGCTGGCGACGCCCGTCCATTCAAAGCCCGCGCCGTCATCGGCATTGATCCCCGGCAGCAGAATGGAAGCCTCGGAGGCCAGGCTCCATCCGGACTTCTCCTGCAGACTGCCTTCCTGGAGCACGCCTTTCACGGAGAGCGCAGATTCCGTCACGCGGCTGCGCCCACGCGGAAAATGTTCGGCCTGGCCTTCGAGCACGGCTTCCCAGTCTTCGGCAAAACCATAATTCAGCCGGGCCGAGGGCGCGATCCAGGCCGCGCCGTCGTCATCATGGCGAAAGCTCAAAGGGCTGAGCTCGACCTCGAACGCGCCTTTGTCGGCCACCGCGGCGTCGGTGGAGTCGAACGGACGGTAGGCAAAAGCCGGCACGGACCAAGCCAGTGCAAGGGACACCAGCACCAAGCCGCGCGCCATCATGTTCGATCCTTACTGGCGCATGCGCCAGATGGAATTGCTTTTCCAGCTTGCCAACTGCGTCCCGGCCCATTTGGTGTCTTTGTCCTTGTGACAGACATTGCAGGCGTTGGGGATCTGCAGGCTGTCGGTATCGTTGGGCGTCACGAAGTGAAAAGTATGGGTGGCGACGAACGGCCCGCCCGGCAGTTCGGGCAGTATCTTGGGCATGTGACAGGCCACGCACTGGCTGCCGGGACTGCCCGCCGGGTGATGGGTGTGTTCCTCAAGACTGGCGGTGTGCGGCCCGTTCTGGCTCCCCACGCTATGGCAGGAGGCGCAGATCTCGTTCACCGGCTTGCGCAGCATGGCTTCGTTCTGGGTGCCATGCGGATCGTGACACGAGAAACAGGTGACGCCGCGATTGTACATCAGGCTTTGCACGAAATCGTTGCCCTGCATGCGGTTCTTATGCGCCGTGCCGTCGGGGAAGTGGGTGAAGGTGGTTTCACCCAGTTTGTGTTCCTCGAGCTTCCAATAGTCCGACAAATTCAGGCCGGCATGATAGCCCACTGCCCAATCGTAGTACTGGCCCTTGATGGGATTTGAGAGCGGCTGGCCCTGGGAATGGCACTGGATGCAGGTGTCATTGGCCTGGACGAAATTCTGCCGCGCCGGATTGAGGATGTTGAACAGTTTGGGATTGGCGACATGGTTGCTGCCGGCGCCGTGACATTGCTCGCAGCCCACGTTCCATTCGGTGGGCTGCTTGGTGTCGAGATTGAAGTTCACCGAGTGGCAGCCATCACAGAGCGGCGCGGTGGGGCGGGCGGAATTATCGCCTTTGGGATCGGGATAATGCACCGCCCACCAGTCGCCATTGTCCGGCACATGGTATTTCGACCATTTCTTGGTCTCGATATTGTACTGCGCCGGCAGTGGCACATAGGTGTCGCCCGATTTCTTGAAGTAGCGCTGCTTCCATTTGCTGCCATAGACAAAGGCGACGTCGTCCTTGGTGAAATTGACGATTCCGGGATCTGCGGTGGACGGATCGGCGGCAAAGGCGTCGGGGTGGACCTTGGGATCGCGCACGATGTTGGCCATCGCGGTCTTCTGCCAGCGCGCATAGACGTCCTGGTGGCAACTCTGGCAGGCTTTGGAGCCCACGTAATGGGCCGCCAGAACGGACGCCGCCTGTTGTCCGGCAATGTCCTGCTGCTCGCGCCCCGCCGTCAACGGCAGGTTGCGGATGAAGGCGACCAGCTGCCAGATCTTATCGTCGGGAAAATTCCAGGCCGGCATCGCCGTGTTCCGGATGCCGTAGCGGATGTGATAGAAAATCTCGCCATCACTTATGGACGTCACAGCCGCGCGCAACATGGGCGCGCGCGGGAAGGCGTTGCCGCCGATCTCGGTGCGCCCTCCCCCGTCATAGGCATGGCAGGTCTCGCACTTGGCGGTGAAAAGATCATGGCCCGCGCGTACCGCCGCTGGATCGGGGCGTGCGCCCAGCGGGCTAGCCATCGCCTTGGCGGAATCCGGCACGCTGTGCTGGAGCAGATAGGTTGCGATAGCCACTTCGAGCTTGGAGGGTTCCTGCCGCGCCACCGACAGGCCCGGAAGGATAACGACGTAAAAGGCCGCCGCTGCAGCGACCAGGAGAACCAGGACGGCCAGTATTGTCAGGCCGCGCCGCGATGGTGCCGGGCGCGTGTTTGGATCGGACATAGTCCCCTCGTTTCAGATCGTTGTTCCGATTTCCTGCGATAGAGCTTTAATTCTTCACGACCGCTACCTCCGCCAGCGCGGCCTTGAGGCCAGTCAGCAGTTTGGGCAGATCGTCATGGGCCCAGAAATGGACGAAGAACATGCGGGGCTGATCGTCCAGCATGTGATTATGAATGGCGGTGACGTCGATGCCATGCCCGCGTAAGGCGCGCAGCACGGGATTGACCTCTTTCGCGACCAGGATGAAGTCGCCAGTGATCGCGGCCTTGCCCCCACCCAGGGGCTGGAAGTTGATGGCTTCGGCCCCGCCCAGCGGTCCGGTCACGCCCATGCCCATCGCCTTGGCCGGTTCGGCGCGCGGCACGCCGACCTGATAGACGCCGCCGGCGTTTGTGCCCTTGGCGCCCAGCGCCGCATCAATGGCCGCGGTGTCTAGATCCATGGCAGGCGGCGTGGCCGCAGGGGCTGCGGCTGTGAAAGGTGTCTTACTCAGCATCAGCGCGGTATGGATGGCGTTGGCCAGGTTCACCGGGTTGCCCATGCCGCCGATATGCATATAGAAAGTGGCAGGCTGCGCATGGAACAGGTGGTTGTGCAGGGCCGTGATCTCCAGTCCGCTGTCCAGCAGCGACTTCATCACCGGCTCGATCTCGTCCTCGGTCAGCACCAGATCGCCCATCACCATCGCCTCATCGCCCATGGGCGCGAACGCAACCCACGAGCCCAGCGCAAAGGTGGGCTTGAGCTCAATGTCACCCAACTCCACATGCAGGTCGCTGCGCGGGAAACCGACTCGATAGACGCCGCCGGGCATTTCCGTGCCCGCCTTGCCAAGGGCCTGGGCGACCGCATTCCAATCGGGGGCGGCCTCAGCCCTTGAGGCGACACCGATAACGATCAGGGCGGCCATGACCAGAAATGAAAGGCGCTGCATGGAATCCTCCCGAATCAAGTGGCAGGCTGAAGATGCAGTTTTAAGCCAGTTTTAAGGCCGTAGACAGGCCGTCAGGCTGGACGGAACCTGAGCTTGAAAGAGGCGCCACCGCCCGGCGCGTCTTCCACTTCGACCGTCCCGCCATGCTGGCGCAGAATTTCGGCCACAATGGACAGTCCCAGCCCGGCTCCCGGCGTCACCACCCCCTTCCCGCGCCAGAAGCGGCGGAAAATATGGGACCTTTCTTCCTTGGGAACGCCCGGCCCCTGATCGTTGACGGCAACGACACCGCCGACGGAAACACCGACTGTGACTTCCGTGCCTTGCGGAGTGTGCAGAATCGCATTTTCGACGATGTTTCGAAGAGCATCGAATATTTCGTCCGCGTTGCCCGTCACGATCACCGGCAGGCCAGGCTCATCGAGTCCGATGGTCCGTCCCTGGGCGATCGCCCAGGGAGCCAGATATTCAACAACCCGGGCCGCGACCTGGCTAAGATTCACGCGCGCGCTCACATTGAGGGGAACGGCATCCAGGCGCGCGACACGCAAAAGTTGCGCGACCAGCCGATTCATGCGCGCCACGTCGGCGCGCAGTTTCGCCACCGAAGGCTCGTCGGAGAGTTCATCCAGTCCCGCCGTCAGCATGGTCAGTGGCGTGCGCAGCTCATGCGCGGCATTCGCGGTAAACCGCCGCTGGATGGCAAAACCCTCCTGCAGGCGGTCGACAGCCAGGTTGACGGCGTTTACCAGCGGCAACAATTCGGCCGGCAAACCCTGGATGGGAAGCCGTACATCGGCAGACCGGGGATCGATTTGGGCGGCGCGGCGCGATATGGCGGCAAGCGGGCGTAGACCGGCGCGGATGCTCCAGGCACCAATCAGCAAGGTCACAAGTGCGAAAAGCGGAATCATCCAGGCAATCCGCCGGGCAAAAAATTCGAGCATCGCCACCGCCATGGCATCGGCGTCGGAGGAATGCGCCACCACTACGGCCACGGGTCCAACTGGAGAATCTTCGACAACCGTCAGCCCATAATAATCGTCCTGTCGCGTTCCAAACTCCTCGGTGCGGAAATTGCGTGGTGTACGGTCGATGGTCCATTGCGCCACGAGCTCCGCGAAATCTTTTCCGCTGGCCAGCACCTGCCCCTTGCCAGCCCTGATCGCATACAGATTGGAGTTCTGATTGTCGCCGTAAAGACGGGCCAAGGCAGGTGGCAGGTTCAAGACCACCTGTCCATTGGGTGCACGGGCAAGATGCTGGGCGAGCTCGCTCGTCCGGTGGCGCAGCACTTCCAGGCCGAAACTGTCCGCTGCTTCCGAGCCTTGCCAAAGCAGAAGCCCTATGCCGGCGGCCGATGCCACAAAGAAGACAATGGCCAGGCGCAGCGCCAATTGCCCCTGCAGCGAGCGCGGCCAAAACCTCACCGGCCTTTTTCCTCCAGAAGATAACCGACGCCCCGGATGGTGTGGATTTCCAGCGTGGCTCCCGCGGTGATCAATTTCCGGCGCAGATGTGAGACATGGACCGGAATGGCGTTCGATTCCAATTCTTCATCCTGGCCGTAGAGCTTGTCTTCCAAGACAGCTTTGGGCACGACACGGCCGGCCCGGCGGATCAGATGCTCCAGCACATCCAACTCACGCCGGGGCAGCGGCAATGGCTGACCGGCAACGCGCACTTCACGGCCCACTGAATCGAACGCGATATTGCCCGCTTCCAACATCACACCCAGCGCCAGGCCGGGACGCCTGAGCAATGCCTTGGTGCGGGCGACCAGTTCATCCATGGCAAAGGGCTTGACCAGATAGTCGTCCGCACCGGCGTTCAGCCCCAGGACACGGTCGTCCACCGTGTCGCGCGCGGTCAGCAGCAAAAAGGGTATGGTCCGACCGCCTCGCCGCGCCTGGTCGAGGACATCCAGCCCATCGCCGTCCGGCAGGCCCAGATCGAGTATGGCGGCGTCATAATTGGTCACTTCCAGCATGGCGACGGCATCGGCGGCAGTGGCTGCGGTATCGACGGTGAAGCCGGCGCGCATCAATCCACCTCGCACCAATTCGGCGATCCGCGCTTCGTCCTCGACGACCAGTAATCGCATAATTTCCAGCCAGGTTGCACGGCGCCGTTCTCACCCATCCGCGGGGCATCTTCTCCATGCCCTGTCACGATAATCGATCCGCTGTCCCCTGGGAATGTCGGTGCGAATTTGTAAGGCAGTTTTAAGCCGGAACAGCGAGCCGGCGAATGATGCCAGGGCCGATAATTCTGCCTTAAACAACGCTTGCGATGCTGAACTGCCCGAGATGGAGATTCTCATGCGCCTGCGTTCCAGATTCGCCATCGCAATCTGCGGGCTCGCCGCTTCAACCCTTGTCGCACGGGCCGGCTGGTTTCGGGACGAAACCCCGCCGGCTAACGCCAAACCGCTGTCGGAGATCATCAAGAGCGTTGAGGACCGTCACTACGGGGCAATCACCGAAGTCGAGTTCGAGGGCGGAAAATGGGAGATCGAGGTTCATCAGACGGGCGGCAAGGAGATCGAGGTTCACGTCGATGCCATCAGCGGGCAGATCACCCGCGAATAGCAGCGGCTTTCTGTGGAGAGCGCCATGAACACGAATGGAAGGATTACCAATCCACGCACTGTTTTGGTCCTCGCCAGTGCGCTGTCGGTATGGATGGCCGCAGGCGCGCGGGCTGAATTCGGGCTGCGGCCCTCGGCGGAACAGACCGCGCTGGCCCGTGACACCTGCGCCAATGTCATGCGCATCGGACAGGGCGTGGTCCCCTTTGATGCCTGTGTGGACAGCCTTACCGAAACGCTCGGCAACCGGACGCAAAGCGAGATGCTGGCCAAAAGCAGCCGGGATTGCATTGCGGCTGGTCACGGTCAAGAAACAGAAGAGCTTGCGATCTGCATGCTTGACCGCAAAGCGGCCCACACCGCCCAATGGAATAAAACACAAGCGGACACCGCGCCTGAGCGTGTCACCGTCAATTATATGAGAAACCGGCCCGGACAGGTGGGCTATTCCCAAAGCACGCCACAGGAGCGCCGCCGGAGGGAAGAATATTCCTGCGCCCGGCTGGGGATGATCCCGGGCTCCGCGAGATTCGGCCGGTGCGTCGCGGAGCTCGATATTTCCCTGCGCAGTGCGGAAATTCCAAATGCCAGCTGACGGGTTCCTGAACGGCCTTAAAGCGACGATCCTGCTCTACGGCGCCACAGTGCTGGTAGCCGCGCGGTTCGGCATGCGTTTGTAGTTGCTCGAACATTATTCCTGCGCCAGCGCGCCGTATTTTCCCTTGAAATAAACCAGCGGCGCGCCGGCGCCGTCATGGCGTGCGAAGCGCAGCACGCGCCCAATCAGGATGGCGTGGTCTCCCGCTTCCTGCACGCTTTCGCGCGCGCATTCAAACACCGCAAGCGAATCCGCCAGCGCCGGCGGTCCCAGTTCGGTGGGTGTCAGGGCGATGCCGTCGAGATTGTGCTCGCCGGCCTGCGCCAGCCGGGTGGAGACTTCGCGGTGGCCGCTGGCCAGGATGGAGACGGTGAAGCCCGGGGCTTGCGCGAAATGGGGATAGCGGCGCGAGCGGCGGTCGATGCACCACAACACCAATGGCGGCTCCAGCGAAACCGAGGTGAAGCTGTTCACGGTGATCCCGATATGGGACACCTCCTGGAAAGATGCCGTGATCACCGCAATTCCGGTGGGAAACGCGCCCAGCGCGTCGCGAAATGCCTTGCTGTCAAAGTCCATAAAGAGGCC
>Ga0068863_100006426_pt1 | contig 11524 bp, 10 predicted proteins | sample KBSSwiS62_FD_66596 | JGI IMG/M metagenome (GOLD analysis project Ga0068863, IMG submission 66596) | Switchgrass rhizosphere microbial communities from Kellogg Biological Station, Michigan, USA - KBS Switchgrass S6-2 | ecosystem: Host-associated > Plants > Roots > Rhizosphere > Soil ...
CGCGGGACGTCGTACTTGGTGGCCTGCCGCCAGACCTGCTCGGACTGCGGCTCGACCCCCTCCTTGCCGTCGAACACGGCGACCGCGCCGTCGAGCACCCGCAGGGACCGCTCCACCTCGACGGTGAAGTCGACGTGCCCCGGGGTGTCGATGATGTTGATCTGGTGGTCCTTCCAGAAGCAGGTCGTCGCGGCCGACGTGATCGTGATGCCGCGCTTCTGCTCCTCCTCCATCCAGTCCATCGTGGCGGCGCCGTCGTGCACCTCACCGATCTTGTAGTTGATCCCGGTGTAGTACAGGATCCGCTCGGTGGTGGTGGTCTTGCCGGCGTCGATGTGCGCCATGATGCCGATGTTGCGGACCCGCGTCAGGTCCGTCAGCACGTCCCGTGCCACGTCTCAGCTCTCCTCAGCGGTTGGCGCGGACGATCGGTCCGTCACCAGCGGTAGTGGGCGAAGGCCTTGTTGGACTCCGCCATCTTGTGCATGTCCTCGCGCCGCTTGACGCTGGCGCCGAGGCCGTTGCTCGCGTCGAGCAGCTCGTTCTGGAGCCGCTCGACCATGGTCTTCTCGCGGCGCTGACCGGCGTAGCCGACCAGCCAGCGCAGACCGAGGGTGGTCTGCCGGGTCGCGCGGACCTCGACCGGGACCTGGTAGGTCGCGCCACCGACACGGCGGCTGCGGACCTCGAGGGCCGGCTTGACGTTGTCCAACGCGCGCTTGAGCGTGACGACCGGGTCGGTGCCCGTCTTCTCGCGGGTGCCCTCGAGCGCGGCGTACACGATCCGCTCGGCGAGCGAACGCTTGCCGTCCTTGAGCACCTTGTTGATCAGCTGGGTCACCAGCGGGGAGCTGTAGACCGGGTCCGAGACGAGCGGACGCTTGGGAGCGGGGCCCTTGCGAGGCATCAGCTCTTCTCCTTCTTCGCGCCGTAGCGACTGCGGGACTGCTTCCGGTTCTTCACGCCCTGGGTGTCGAGCGACCCGCGGATGACCTTGTACCGGACACCCGGCAGGTCCTTCACACGGCCGCCGCGCACGAGCACGATCGAGTGCTCCTGCAGGTTGTGGCCCTCGCCGGGGATGTACGCGGTGACCTCGATGCCGGAGCTCAGCTTGACGCGAGCGACCTTGCGCAGCGCGGAGTTCGGCTTCTTCGGGGTGGTGGTGTACACGCGCGTGCAGACGCCGCGGCGCTGGGGCGAGCCCTTGAGCGCGGCGGTCTTGGTCTTGGCGACCTTGTCCTCGCGGCCCTTGCGGACCAACTGCTGGATCGTGGGCATGAACCCTCTTCGTTCCCTTTTTTCGTGGTGCTCAGGTGTCTCACCCGGGCGGCCGCCCGGGTGGGTGGATCGTGCTGCCCGACCGGGACCGGGAGCCCGCTTCCACTCCGGGTGCCGGACCCCGAGGTCGGGCGTGTCGCGCCCTGCGCACCCGCCGCGGAGTTCGGGGAACTTCGCGGGGACGCCCGGGACGGACGAGGGCGCGCGAGATCGCGCGCAGTCACAAGGGTACGCGGCCCCGTCGAGGCCGTGCAAAACGGGTCCGCACCGCCGACCGGTCGCGCTGACATGCTGCTCAACATCGGGCGGGGCGGGCTGATTCCCGAGGTCGAGTGCGCGCGGCGAGGCGCCGGTCGCGGCTCGCGACCGGCACCGCGGGCGGCCGACGGCCTACCCCGCGCTCCCCCGCGGCGCGTTGCCCACGAGCCCCGCCAGGACACCCGGGTCCTGCAGGTAGACCTCGTGCGACGGGGTGTCGACGACGACGGGCGGCGACTCCGCGTCGGCCCGCGCGGCGCCGAGCGAGACCGCGAGCGCGACGCTGACGGCGGTGGAGAAGAGGATCATCGGGAGGCCTCCGGGAGGACGGGAACGGACGCAAGGGAAGGCTGGGACGGAAGGGGCGGTCCTGCGGGCACGGACGAGGCGAGTGCAGCGGCGGCCGACACGGAGGCCGGGTCCGTGAGCTCCGGGTTCGAGCGGGTCAGGCTCGTGACGGCGGCGGGCAGGACGTGCTCGGCACCCCGGTCGCACGGCCACCAGCCGACGGGAGCCCCGTCCGGCCGGACGAGCAGCGCACCGGTCGGACCGAGCCCGAGGCTGCGAGCCGTCGTCTCGTCGATCCGGTGGGAGCCCGTCGGGATCCCGACCGACTCGGCGGCCGGTGCCCAGGCCGCCCCGGCGGGCCCGACGAGCAGGGTGAGCCCGGGCCCGACCAGGTCGAGCGTGGAGGTCCGCGCCGGGCCGGGGAGCCACCGGTGCGGGAGCCGCGGGCCCAGGTCGACCGGGAGCTCGTCGGCGGCGGGGCGCAGGCCGCCGTCGGGGTCGACGGAGCGGGACACCTGGTGCGCGGCGACCGGCCGGAACTCCCGCTCGTAGGAGTCCAGCAGCGCGGGGCCCGCCCAGCCGCGCAGCACCCAGGCGAGCTTCCACCCGAGGTGGTGCCCGCCCTGCACGGCCGTGTTGAGGCCGGTCCCACCGCGCGGGGTCACCCGGTGTGCGGCGTCGCCGACCAGGAAGGCGTCGCCCTCGCGGAACCGCTCGGCGATTCCGGCGGCGAACGCGAACGCCCCGATCCCCTCCAGGCGGGGCTGCAGGCCCGGGATCCCCGTCGCCGCGCGCAGCCTGCGCACCACGTGGTCCGGGGTGAACCGGTCCAGGGGCGCGCGCCCGTGCTCGAACTCCACGCCGTAGGTCCAGCGGTCCCCCGGGCCCGCGGGCAGGAACACCCCGGCCGCGGTGGGCTCGGTCACCGAGTAGAGCTGGTAGCGCCGGTCCGCGAGGTGCTCCCACAGCGGCGCGCGGAACAGGGTCGCGATCGCCGAGGACGACCGTCCGGGCCCGGTCATCGGGATGCCCAGGAGCCGACGGGCCCGGCTGTGGGCGCCGTCGGCCGCCACCAGGTAGCGGGCCTGCACCGCAGTGGAGCCGTTCGACCCCTGCAGGACGGCGCGCACTCCCCCTGCGTCGGGCCGCAGCCCGGTCAGCTCGCGGCCGAACTCGACGCGGGCCGCGGGCAGGCCACGCAGGTGCTCGAGGAGGATCGGCTCCAGGGCGTCCTGCGGCACCGACGCCGGCCCGGTCGGGCTGACGATCTCGCTCTGTTCGCGGCTCGGGAAGCTGATCGGCGCCACCTCGCCCGGGCCGACCAGCCTGCGCCCGGTCCAGCGTCGCCACTCGACGTCGACCCCGGCGGCCCGCACGCGTGCTTCCAGGCCCCAGGAGCGGATCAGCTCCATGGTCCGCGTGCTCACCGAAGTGGCCCTGGGCAGTCCGGACGGCCCGGCCCGCCGATCGACGACCAGCGTGCTGATCCCGTACTGCGCCAAGGTGATCGCGGTGCTGAGCCCGGCCGGGCCTGCGCCGACGACGAGCACGGTGGGGGAGTCTGACATCTCGCCTCCTTCATCGGACGTACTGTAGTTCGAACTACAGCGTGTATTTCAGAAGACGATGTGTCAAGGAATATGCTACGGTCGCTCTCGTGCCGACCCGGAAGTACGAACAGCGGCTGCGGGCCGAGCAGGCCGAACAGACCCGCAGGCGGATCCTCGACGCCGTCGGGGCCCAGCTACGAGCGGCGCCCGCGACGCCCGTCGCCCTGGATCGCGTGGCCCAGGAGGCCCGCGTCGCCCGCTCGACCATCTATCAGCTCTTCGGCTCCCGAGCCGGGCTGTTCGATGCCGTCGCCGAGGACCTCTGGATGCGGGCCGGCTTCGACCGGCTGGTCGAGGCCGTGGGCAGGCCGGACGCCCGCGAGCACCTCCGGGGGGCGCTGCGGGCGGGGGTCGAGGTCTTCGCCGAGCTGCGGGACGTCGCCCGGGCACTGTTCTCGACGGCCGCGGTGGACCGCGACACGGTCGGCGGCGCGATCGGCCGCATCGAGGAGAACCGGGCGGGCGGCAACGCCCATCTGGCCGCCCGGCTCGCCGACCAGGACCTGCTGCGTCCCGGCGTCACGGTGGCCGAGGCCACGAACGTGCTCTGGCTGCTCAGCAGCTTCGACGCGTTCGACCAGCTCTACACCGGTCGCGGGCTGTCGGTCGAGGAGACCGCGCTGACCCTCGTGACGATCGCCGAACGCACGCTGCTCGCGCCGTGAGCGTACGAAAGGGAGCCCGGATGCACGTCCTCGTCTCGGGAGCGGGCATCGCCGGCCCCGCGCTCGCACACTGGCTGGCCCGGTCGGGGCACGAGGTCACCGTGGTGGAGCGGGCGCCCGCGCCCCGTAAAGGTGGGCAGGCCGTGGACCTGCGCGGCACCGCTCGCGCGGCCGTCGAGCGGATGGGCCTGCTCGGTGGGATCCGGGCCGCGAGCCTGGGCACCACGGCCTACGCCTCCGTCGCCGCCGACGGCACCGAGCTCACCCGGACCCCGGCCGCGCCGGACGGGCAGCTCGCCGAGATCGAGATCCTCCGGGGGGAGCTCGCCGAGCTGCTGCGCACGGCGAGCCTGCGAGCAGGCGACGGCAGCCGGGTCCGGTACGTGTTCGGCGACCGGATCACGGCGCTCGCCCAGGACCCCGACGGCGTGGACGTCACCTTCGCCGCGCTGCCCGCGGCCCGGTTCGACCTGGTCGTCGGGGCGGACGGCGTGCGCTCGGGGGTCCGCGCGCTGCTGGTCGGGGACGGGCGGCGACACGTGCACCCGCTCGGCACCACGCTCGCGTACTGGACCGCGCCGGACCACCTCGGCCTCTCCGACGTCGCCGTGGAGCACACCGACGGCGATCGTGAGGTGGGCGTCCGGTCGATCCCGGGGACCGGCCGGTGCCTGGTCTACCTGGCGTGCCGCACCGCCGTCCCACCGGACCCCGGCCTTACCGAGGGCACCCCGGCGGAGGAGGCCGACACGGACGCGATGCAGCAGGACGTGGTCCGGACGCTCGGCGCCGGGATGGGGTGGGAGGTCCCCCGGCTGCTCGCCGGTCTGGACACCGCGGACGACCTCTACCTGGACGTCTGCAGCCAGGTCGTCCTCGACCGCTGGTCGTGGGGGCGCACGGTGCTCCTCGGCGACGCCGGCTACTCCCCCTCACCGCTCAGCGGCCAGGGCACCAGCCTCGCGCTCGTCGCCGCGTACGTGCTCGCCGCCGAGCTCGCGCGGGCGGACCCGACGAGCGCTGTGCAGGCCTACGAGCAGCGCCTGCGCCACTGGGTGGAGCGCACCCAGCGGCTGGTCGACGACCCCACCGATCTGGCCGAGGTCGCGAACGCCTTCGACCTGCCGGACGCTCCACCGGACCACCGCCTCATCCCGTGACCGCGCCCGCCGCGGGGAGCGGCGAGCCCGAGACGCCGGGTCCCTTCCCGGCTGTCTCAGAGCAGCTCGGCCAGCAGCCGTGCCGCCTGGCGCGCGCCGTCCGAGCCGACCGGGAGGTAGTCCACCGGCGCGGCCAGCTCGGCCGCGATCGCCTCGGCGATCACCTCGGGGGTCGCGTCCGCGTACTCCATGCGTCGGCCCGCCCGGTAGCGGGCCAGCCGGTGCGGGACGTGCACCTGCTGCTCGAAGTGGCGTGCCAGAGGGAAGTACAGGAAGGGACGCCGGGCCGCGACCAGCTCCATCGTGGTGGTCAGGCCACCGTGCACGACGGCGACGTCGCAGGCGGCGAGCTCGCGGGTCAGGTCCGGGACGAAGCCACGGACCTCGACGCCCGCCGGGACCGCCACCGATGCGGGCTCGATCCGCGGCCCGCACACGAGCACCATCCGCAGCCCGGTCACCAGCCGCCGGGCCGCGGGATAGGCGGCGGCGACCCGGCAGAGCAGGTGCCGCCCGACCGCGGAACCGCCGACGGCGACCAGGCACACGGCCTCCCCGGGGCGATAGCCCAGGGCGCGGCGCAGGGCCTCGCGGTCCTCGACCGGCGGTGCCGTGCCGACATAGCCCGCGAAGTCGAAGTGCTCGGTGGTCCAGTCACGCACGGTCGGGAGCCCGGCGCCGAGCGGCTCGGAGACGAGGTCGCCCGGGTCGCCGATGAACAGCGAGCGGTCCCGCAGCCGGGGGTACCGGTCGATCTGCTCGATCATCTCGGCGTTGTAGTCGGTGGTGAGCGCGGCCTCGGCAGGCCCGTCGCCCACCGGCAGCCACCCGACGAAGTCCGTCAGCCAGGCGAAGGGGCTGCGTTTGAGCTCGGGGTTCTCGTGCAGGAAGTAGTCGATGTCCCAGCCCTCGTCCGCCACGACGAGGTCGAAGGCCTCCTCGGTGACCAGGTCGTGGAAGACCATGAAGTTCGCGACGAGGATCTCGTCCATCCGCCGGTAGGCCTGGAAGATGTCGAGGTCGTGCTCCCCCGCCTCGGACTCGATGTGCGCGGACTCGTTCGCGAGCCATCGGGAGGCGGGGTGCACGCGCTCACCGCGCAGACCGAGCATGGCGGTGACCGGGTGCTGGGCCAGCCAGTGGATCTCCAGCTCGGGCTGCAGCGCGCGCAGCTGGTCGGCGATCGCGATGTCGCGCCGCGCGTGCCCGAGGCCGATCGGCGACGACACGCACAGCACCCGCCGGGGCCTGCGCAGCGCACGGGTCCACGCCCGGCTCGCCACCGGGCGCGGGGCGGCGAGTGACTCCGCGAACTCCCGGACGAGCAGGTTGCAGGGCACCGGATCACCCAGCGACGGCAGGTGGCCGCCGCCCTCCAGGGTGACCAGCCCGACGTCCAGCAGCTCGGCCAGCGCGACGCCGTGGGCGTACGGGATGATCGCGTCACTGTCGCCATGCACGACGAGCACGGGGCAGCGCACCGCCCGGCAGACCTCCTCGAACGCCTCCTTCGTCGTGCCCGCGCGGGCCGCCACGGTGAGTGCCAGCACGTCCGGCGCCGTCTCGAGCCCCCAGCCGACCGCGTCCTCGATCGCCTTGGTGCGGTGCGGCTCGGTGACGGCCGCCCGCATGAAATGCTCGACGAACTCCGGGTACCCGGGCAGCCCCCGCTGCGCGCAGTAGGCCTCGACGCTCCCGGCCGCGCCCACGTCGTAGAACGGGCTCGTCCCCGGCTCGACGGGGGCGATGTGCGGGGCGACGCTGCCGATCGCGACCACGCCGAGCACGCGGTCGGGGTACCAGGCGGCGGCCTCCAGCCCGTACAGCGCGCCCATCGACGTCCCCGCGAACACGGCCTGCTCGACGCCGATCGCGTCCAGCACCGCGACGGCGTCGGCGACGATCTCGCGGTCGGCGTACTCCTCGGCCGTCCCCGGCCGGTCCGACCGGCCGTTGCCCCGCGCGTCGTAGGTGACGACCTGCACGTGCCGCGCCAGGTACGGGACCTGCAGCTTCCACTGCCGGGAGTGCAGGATCTGCCAGGACGGCAGGAAGATGACCGTCGGCCCGCCGTCGCCGAACACCTCGTAGCCGGTCCGGACGCCGGCCCGCTCGACGAAGCCGGCGCGGTCGGGTTGCCGAGCGCGCATGGGTGGTCCCCCTCGATCCGGCGCTCAGGGTGCACCGGCGGGCGGTGGCACGTCCACCGTCGAGCCTGCGGATTGGGGCCGATCGGCGCAGCGAGAGCCACCGCCCGGTGGCTTCGGCCCGGACCGTGGCTGCGCTGCAATGACATGTCGGCGGGAGGGTGATGTCGCTGCCCCAGTCCACGGCGGGCGGGACACCGGCGGGTACCGGGCTCCTGCCCCGCTCGCCGCTGCCGCTGATCGGCCGCGAGGCCGAGCTCGCCGACCTGGAGCGCACTCTCGCCACCCCGGACGCCGCCCGGCTGGTCACGCTCACCGGGGCGCCCGGCGTCGGCAAGACACGGCTGGCGGTCGCCGTCGCCCGCGAGATCGCGGCGCGGTTCGCGGACGGTGCGCTGTTCGTCGACCTCGCTCCGGTGCGCGACCCGAGCCTGGCGATCGTCGAGGTCGCCCGCGCGTTGGGCCTGCTCGACGTCCCGGGCGGCTCGCTCGCGGGCCGGGTGGTTCAGGCGCTGGCCGACAAGGACGTGCTGCTCGTCGTCGACAACTGCGAGCACGTGCTCGCCGCTGGGCTCGACCTGGCGATGTCGCTGCGCCTGTGCCCGAGGCTGCGGCTCCTCGTGACGAGCCGGGAGCGCCTGTCGCTGAGCGCGGAGCTGGAGTTCCCGCTCCCCCCGCTGCGCCTGCCTGCCCCCGCCGACGTCGCCGACCCGGCTCGACTTGCGGCCGTCCCCGCCGTCGCGATGCTGGTCGAGCGCGTCCGCAGTGTCCGACCGGGCTTCGAGGTCACCGAAGCGAACGCCGTGGCACTGACCGAGATCTGCGTGCGGTTGGACGGTCTGCCGCTCGCGTTGGAGCTCGCCGCGGCCCGGGCGAAGCTCTTCTCCCCCGCCGAGCTCGCCGCCCGGTTGGGCCACCGCATGAGCCTGCTGACCAGCAACCGGCGCGATGCGCCCGACCGGCACCGCACCCTGCGCGCGGCCCTGGAGTGGAGCCACGACCTGCTGGGGCCCGACGAGCGCACGCTCTTCCGACGGCTCTCCGTCTTCGTCGGTGACTGGACGTTGGAGGCCGCGCAGCGGGTGTGCGCCGAACCCGGCGACGAGGTCCTGGAGACGGTCGGCTCGCTCGTCGACAAGAGCCTCGTGCACCCGTCCGCGGACGCGGAGCCCGCCGGGTTCGTCGTGCTCGAGAGTCTGCGCGAGTACGGAGCCGAGCTCCTGGCCGCGAACGACGACCGGGCGCTCACCCGGGACCGGCACGCCGCCTACTTCACCGAGTCGGCCGCGGCAATGGAGGCTCGGATCGGGCTGCCCACCGAGACCGACTGGTGGCGGGGGTCGACGACGTCGGACGAGGCCAACCTGCTGGTGGCGCTCGACCACTGCGTCGAGGTGGGCGATCCCGCGGCGGCCCTGCGGCTCACCGGCGCGCTCGCCTGGCACTCCTTCTTCCGTGGTCACCTCGGTGCGGGCCGCAGCAGGCTGGACGCCGCGTTCGCCGCGGCCGAGGTCGCTCCCGGCGCCCCGCCCCCCGACGCGCTGGCCGGAGCCCTGGTCGGCGCGGGTGCCCTCGCCTGGGCCGCGGGCGAGTTCGGGCGGGCGCAGGACCTGCTCGCGCGGGGTCTCGAGATCAGCGAGTCGGCGGGCGACCTGCGCCGCACGGCCGTGGCGAGCTCGTTCCTCGGACACCTCGCCAGGGTGTCGGGCCGCTACGACGAAGCCGAGGCGTGCCACGACCGGGCCGCCGCGCTCTACCGACGGATCCGCAGCGGACCCGGGTACGCGTGGACGCGCTACGACCTCGGCCTCCTCGCCCGCCGTCGGGGCCAGGAGGACACGGCGGCGCGGTACCTGCGCGACGGGCTCGCCCTCTTCCGCGAGATCGACTACGGGTGGGCGATCGCCCGGTGCGCGTGGGCGCTCGCGACGGTGTGCCTGCGCCGGTCCGCGGTCGACGAGGCGGCCGACCTGCTCGCCGAGGCGCTCGTGCGTCACGAGGAGGTCGGGGACGGCCGCGGGCTCGCGCAGTGCCTCGAGTCCGCCGCCGGGGTGGCCTCGGCCCGAGCAGACCCCGACACCGCGGTGCGGCTGCTCGGCGCCGCGGCCGGCGTCCGGCAGCGGCTCGGCGCGCCGCTGCCCGACGAGGACAGCGCCGACCACGAGACCGTCGCCGAGGCCGTGCGAAGCGAGTTCGGGGCCGCGACCGCCGCCCGGCGCTGGGGCGTGGGGCGGGACATGCCGACGGCCGCGGCGGTGGCGCTCGCCCGCGCCACCGCGACCGCACCCGCGCGCAGCGCGAACGACCTCACGGCCGAGCCGGGACGGCCGCCCACCGACGACCGCCCGCTCACCGGACGGGAGCGGCAGGTCGCCGACCTCGTGGCCGCCGGACGGACGAACCGGCAGATCGGCCGGGCGCTGGGCATCGCCGAGAAGACCGTCGAGGTCCACGTCCACCACGTGCTCGCCAAGCTCGGCGCCCAGAGCCGGACCGAGGTCGCGACCTGGGTCGTCACCCGGCACCACGGGCGCGTACATGGTTCTCCCGATAGCGCGCGCTGACCGCGGTCCCCACGCTGGTGCACGCCGACCGACCAACGGGGGAGGGTCCCATGGAGACGATGGAGCTGCTGTACACCAGGCAGGAGCCCGAGCCGAGCGAGCCCGCCCGACCGGGCGCTCACCGCCCTGCTGCGCGGTGCCGCCCGCAGGCGGTTCCCGGCCCCGGGCGGGGCGCTGGAGGTGTGGCCCGCCCCGGCCGGACCGTGTGCCGTCGCGGTGGCGTTCCGCGGCTACTCGGCGGTGGCTGCGGACGCGCCAGCGGCCTGGGTGCGTGAGCACGTCCCGGCCGGGCCGCAGGGCGCCCTCGCCCCGACGTTCCTCGCGGCTCTCGCCGGGCGGCTGCACGCCCCCGCCCCGGGCGTCCATCTCCTGCTCGCGGCCCGCAGACCGCCGCAGGCGGAAGCCCGCGCCACCCTCCTGCCCAGCTCGGAGATGCCCGCGGACTGGGCCGCCCACCGCAGCGACGTGGCGTGCTGGACCGACGCCGAGGGCGCGAGCGTGATCGCCATCGGGCGGGGTCCTGGAGGACGGTACGACCTATACGCCGAGGTCTGCGGCGCCGAGAACCCGTGGTTGCGGCCCGAGACCGTCGCCCGGATCCGCGGGGTGTTCGACGCCGCCCGGGCACTCGCACCCGACGACCTGTTCGCCTCGGTGCCCGTCCAGGACGCGATGGCGCTGCGCGCCCACCTCCTCGGTGGCTTCCGCGCGATCGGCGCCGAGGCGCTGTTCCGCACGCGACCGGCCCCTACATGGTTCCCCTCATACCCACGGGCGCGGCGGGCGGGGAGGGTGGGACACACGCCGTCCGGGGCGGGCCCGGACGGCCGGGGGACACCGGAGGAGGACGGGTCATGATCGATGTGCTGACCAGGCTGGGCGAGGTGAAGGCCAGAACCACCGATGCGCTGCGCGCGGCCGAGGCCGACTCGGGTGCCTCCGTCGTGCTCGTCGCGGTGGTCCGCGAGTTCGACTCGAAGGCGGACAAGGCGGGCATGCACTCCGAGACCGCCGCCGCCTCGCGCGACTCGGTGATCGAGCTGGAGCAGGCGGGGGACAGTGCGAAGGCCGCCGCCGAGGCCGACCCCGGTATCACGGACGCGACCCGCCAGGCGGTGCTCGACGCCCACCTGGCCATCTGCATCCTCAAGACCGAGGTCTAGGAGGGTGCTGAAAAGCTCCGGCCGTAGCGAGCGGTGTCCAGGTGGTGACCTCGCAAGGCGCGCGGATGCGCCGATACCGCTGTTGTATCGGCGCATCCGCGCAGCGCCGGCTGGGCGCCGCGCAGTAGGCCCGAGCTTTTCAGCGCGCTCCTAGGAACGACGAACGGGCCGATCACCCGAGGGTGACCGGCCCGTCCTGGGTCGTGCTCGCTACCGGTAGTCCCGACCGAAGTCGTAGTCGTCCAGCGGGACCGCCGCACCGGTGCCGGTGCCGAACACGTCGGGGCTGTAGTAGCCGTCGTCGTAGCTCGGCAGCGCGTAGGCGGCCGCGCGGGCCTCCTCCGTGGGCTGCACCTGGATGTTGCGGTACCGGCCGATCCCCGTACCG
>Ga0068863_100006427_pt1 | contig 11524 bp, 9 predicted proteins | sample KBSSwiS62_FD_66596 | JGI IMG/M metagenome (GOLD analysis project Ga0068863, IMG submission 66596) | Switchgrass rhizosphere microbial communities from Kellogg Biological Station, Michigan, USA - KBS Switchgrass S6-2 | ecosystem: Host-associated > Plants > Roots > Rhizosphere > Soil ...
AGCAGGTAGTACGAAAACGGCTGCTTGTAGAAGATGTGACCGAACTCGCGATCGAACGCCTTCCACTTGTCGTAGCGCACCTTCAGCAACCCGTCCTCGACGCGGAATGTGTCGTTGACGTTCTCGCCCAGGTCGTGGCGCGCGAACTTGATCGACCAGTCGTTCAGATCGCGGCCGTTGAAGAGCTGCAGCCAGTCCTTGCGGTTGGTGTCGTCCTGGCGGGCAGCGGCGGTTCCAGCCACCAGCAGGCCCGAGAGAGCCAGTGCGCCGGCGGCGCCGGCGAAGGTGCGGTGCGTCATGCCGCTATGCTACGCCCGTTTCACGGGACTCGGGCAGCCTTCACGATCTTGATCGGCGGCGTCAGGCGCTGGGCGTCGGTGTTGGGAGCCCGCTGAATCTTCCGCACCACATCCATACCCTGCACGACCCGCCCGAAAGCGGCGAATCCCTGACCATCGGGATTCCGGGCGCCGCCGAAATCGAGCGACGCCTGATCCTTGATGCAGATGAACCATCCGGACGTCGCGCTATCGGGCTGTCCGCGCGCCATCGAGATCGCGCCGTCGGTATGGCGGAGACCGGTCACGCTCGTGGGCTCGATCGGAATCGCCGGAAAGCCGTCCTTGGCCCGATCGGCGTTCACACCCGCCTGGATGACTTCGATCTTGACCGGGCTATCGGGTTGATTGTCCATCTTGACCGTGCGATGGAACGTGCCGCCGTCGTAGTGGCCCGCGTCGACGTACCGAAGAAAGTTCGCGGCCGTGTTGGGTGCGCGTTTCGTGTCGACTTCGAGCAGGATGTCGCCGAGCTCCGTCCGCACCATCACGCGGACCGGACCTTGAGCGGCGGGACGTGCCACCAGAGCGACGACCACGAACGCCGCCATCGCGAGGACCGTCACAATCGGGCGAGGTGGTCGCAGCCCTGACGGGCTGCGCCACGAGCTGTTCTGCACGCGATGCCTCCGTGCGGCCCGACTAGAACCGATAGATCGCGCCGAATTGGAACTGGCGGCCCGGATACGCTTGGCTCGTCGGCTTGCCGAAATTGACGTTGCCGATGATGCCGATGTAGCCGTCCGCTGCGAAGTTCTCGTTGTTGAAGAGGTTGAATACGTCAGCCCGAAATTCGACGCGGTGGCTGGTGGGCAGCGTAAACGTGCGCGTCAGGGTGAGGTCCGCGTACCGCACCGGGGCCCCGCGCGCCGTATTCCGACCCTCGGGCGTCGTCACGTTGCAGGTCCGCTGTGCCGTGCAGAAGACCTGCGTCGTGCCGGTCAGATCCTGCGCGTAGCGGATGCTGTAGGGATTGCCGCTCTGCGCATGCACGACCGTGCTCACACGCCAGCCCTCGAGCACCGCGCCTTGTCCCGGAATGTTCCACGTGGCCGAGGCCACGAAGTTGTGCGGCGTGTTCGATGCCGAGTCCGCGTGATCGAGCTCCGGGTTCGAGCTGTCTTCAGGTATTTCCCAGTGGTTCAGCCGATCCTCGGCGTCCGAGAACGTGTACGAGAGCGAAACGAGCAGCGGGTTCGTACGATGCTGCACGCCGAATCGGATGCCCTGGTACCAGGTCCGGCCCTCGTTGGTCAGGACCTCGATGCGCCGGAACCCATTCGGCCCGGGCCTGATCGGCCGCGTGAGGTCGGCCTGCGCCGACGTCCGCACCACCTGCCCGCCGGCCGCATTGATCTGCGCTTTCGAGATCGGCGTCGGATAGTTCGTATCGAGGAAGCCGTGCTTGTGGCTGCGGTTCACGTTGACGTCGACCGACGCACTTGTGCGCGAGCCGAGCTGCCGCTGCACACCGAAGCTGTACTGCCACGCGAACTCGTTCTCCAGGTCCGGCGCGATTTCCTGGATGTTACGCGCCGGCAGCACCGCGCCCGGAGGGAAAGCGGGAAGCGCGTTGGGGAACTTCGGGAAGGCCGGGTCGCTCGGCGGCAGCGCGAGCGTGACGATGCCGTTGCGACCCAGCACCGCGCCCTTGACGATGGTGAAGATGGGGTTCTGCTGGGTGAAGCGACCCGCGCCGCCGTGCACGGACCAGCGCTGATCGCCGCGCGGATCCCAGTTGAAGCCCACACGCGGATCGACGTTGTTCTTGTCAGTCGGCGCGGGCCAGTCCGGGATGTCGCGGACGAGCTCGACGTCGTACCGGACGCCGTAATTCAGTGTGAGGTTGGGCCTGACACGCCAGTCGTCCTGCGCGAAACTGCTGAAGACCCAGGCCTTGGGATAAATCACGTCCTGGCCGGGCACGAGCGCGAAGGCCTGCGTGTACAGATTCGGGTTCGGTGCCACTGCTGGCCCACCCGCGAAGTTGTAGATGCCGTTTTGATTGGGCAGGTACCGCTGCGTCGTCACGTCATACGTGGCCCCGCCGCCCATCTTGAACGAATGATTGCCGCGCCACAGCGAAAACGTGTCGGACACGTCCCAGGTATCTTCCGGGATGACGCCCCACGTGCCGGTCGCGACGCCACCCGAGATTGAATAACCCGTGCGGTTGAACTGCACGCAGTCACACTTGGCAGCCCGCAGATCGTAGTAGCGCGACCATTGTCCGCGGACCTCGTTGAGCGCGCGGTCGGAGATGATCGACGTCCACATGTTGTGAACCGTATCGACGTTGTTCGTCCAGATGTAGCCCGTGCCGGGCAGCTGCAGGCCGCCGCTCTCGTTGTCCTGCTTCCACCGCACCATGTTGTAGCGGACCGCGAGCGTCTGGGACGGCGAGAACCGGAGGTCTCCGCGCACGTGTCCCTGGTCTTCATCCGCCGGCGTCGGAATGACGGTCCCGGGCGCCTCGGGCGACGTCACGGATACCTGGCTTCGCTCGCGCCGCCGCTCGTAGCTGCCGAAGAAGAACGCGCGGTCGCGGACGAGGGGGCCACCGACGTTGCCGCCGAACTGCTGCTGATTGAACGGCACCTTCTGAGTGGCGAGCGGCGGGATGGCGTCGAGGTCGCCCGGTCGAACCACCAGCAGCGCGGCGCCCGTGTACGTGTTGGAGCCGCTCTTGGTGATCATGTTCATCACCCCGGCCGAGTGTCCGCCGAACTCCGCCGAGAACTGGTTGGTGATGATCTGGACCTGACTCACGGTCTCGAGCGCGAAACCAGCCGAGCCCCGCTGGGGCGCGCGCTGCAGCGTGAGCCACTTCGAGAAGTTGCTGGTGCCGTCGACGTAGGTGCCGAAGTTCCAGACATCTCCGCCGCCGACGTACAGCCCGTTGGTGCCTGGCGCGCGAGCGACGACGTTCGAGTCCAGCGTCAGCAGCCGGAAGTAGTTGCGCTCGGGCACGGGCAGCGACACGAGGTCGCGACTCTCGATCGTCTTGGTCACTTCCGAGGTCGTCGTCTGGACCACTGGCGACTCGCCGGCGACGGTGACGGTCTCCTGCACGTTGGACAGCTTGAGCAAGATGTTCAGCACGACGCGCTGGCCGGCGTTGAATGTCAGGTTCTCGCGGCGCTCGGTGGCGAAGCCGGCGAGTGTCGTCTGCAGCACGTACTGTCCCGCTGGTGGGAGCGCGGTGAAGACGTAGCGGCCATTCTCATCGGTCGCGATCTCGCGCGACAGCCCGATCGCGACATTATGTAAGGTGACCGTGGCACCTGGCAGGACGGCCTGCTGAGCGTCCGTGACGATGCCCTCGATGTCGAATGTCGGCTTCTGTGCAGCCGCCGGGCCCGCGACGGCCAGGACGAACGCGGTCAGGATGAGAACACAACGGGCAACGGCGCGCGCGCCCTCCCGAGTCATAGTCACCTCCAAACAGAGCGGACGAATGCTCTCGTAAAAGAAACGGATCCGTAGCACGCGGTCCGATCCGTGTCAAGGCACGGATCGCCGCGTGATCGTCAGATGATCGGTGTGGGCGTCGTCAGCGCCGCGAGCACTTCCTTGTAGAGGTACTTCGCGCCCTCGACGCCGTTCAGCGGCCCCGCTTCGTATTCGAGCGCGAACGTCCCCTTGAAGCCGCCGGCCAGCATCACGCGGACCGACCGCTGGACGTCGTTCTTGTCGCCCCAGCGATCCCAGTATTTCGCGTGCACGTTCGACGACGAGTACGGCGCCAGCGCCTTGAGGCCGTTGAAGAGCATGTACTCGTGCTCCCAGTTGCAGAAGTCCGGCGTGGCGTCGCAGTACGGATGGTTGATGGTGTCGATGATGATCCGGAGGTTCATCGGATCGGCGGCCAGTCCCCAGTGATTCTCGAAGGTGACCTTGATCCCGAGGTTGCCGCCGAAGTCGGCCATCTCCTTGTACGACTCGATCGCCGCGTTCATGAGCGCGACGATCTCCAGGTTCCTCGGATAGCCGTCGCCGCCGTTCGCGGTCGCATTCGGCCGGATTTCCGGACCGAGAGCCGACGGCGAGTTCATGCGCATCGATCGCACGCCGAGCACGGCGCAGCCCTCGAGCCAGCGCTTGGCCATCGCCACGCCGGCTCGGCGTCGGGCGTCGGCTTCCGGCGATCCGTAGTCCGCGAGGCCGAATGGCGCGTTGTTCGAGATGTGCTGCACCTTGGTCCCTGTCTTCACGAGAACGCCGGCCAACTGGTCGAGCCACTTGCGTCCGGACGGACTCGTCGGATTGAAACCAGCGCCGCCTCCGCCGCCCTCGGCCGCGGTCATGAACATCGTGTCGTCGGCGACGTCGCCAAAGAGGCCCGAGAACAGATCCATACGCGTGACGCCCGGAAAGTGTTCCTTCATCCACTGCGGGAAGTCCAGCATCGTGATCTCGCCGTACTTCTGCTTCATCTCCACGGCGGTCGTCCGATCGCGATTCGCGGGGGTCGACGGCGCACCAGGGGACGGCGCCGCAACCGCTCCGGCGCGAAGGCTGAGCGGCGCGTTTCCCCGGCCGCTGCCCGCGCGCGTCTTGAACAGCTGACGGATCGGCCAGGTGCACCCGGCGATGCGCTGGAATCGCGCCTTCTCCTCGAGACCCTGCGCGACGGCGCGCTCCTGCGGCGTCAGCAGGGCCGCCGCCGCGGTGACGCCGGCGCCAGCCACCTTGAAGAAATCGCGGCGGCCCACCGCCGACGTGTCGATCGTGTTCCGGTTCATCGCCTGCTCCTCAATCGCTGTGGCTTCGCCTTCGAACCGGAGGCTCGACGACGGGGTTGCGTTGTTTTCGTCTTCGTCTTCGTTTTCGTCTTCCGCGCCGCCAGCTGGTCAGGGAGTTCGTAGGCTTCCTGCAGCCAGTCGGTGAACGGCGGTTCCACTTCGTCGCGGTGTCTGATCTGGACGATGTTCACGAGCTTCGACGCCGACTTGCGCTCGACGCGGCGTACCTGGGGACCGCGCACGGCACGGCCGAGGAAGACGCACACCTCCAGAATGCTTCGGCGCGGGCGCACGAAGAAATAACAGGAGTCGCGCGAGAACATGATCGCGGTGCCCGACGCGTAGATCCGTTGATCGCCAAAGGCGGCCGCGGTTTCGCGCACGCGATCCCACGCCTCGCGCAAATCGTCGGACAGATGCTCGGTCAGCGCGGCTTCGGTCGTCGTCCAGCAATCGTGCGCCTCGCCTTCCTCGATCCATTGCTTGCAGTGATAGCACTCGCGGCCGGCCATCGGCTCACTCGACCTTCACGCCAGCGCTGGCCGATCCGCTGGGGGCGCTGATCTTCAGCCTGGCGGTGCCGGCCGGTCCGGTGTTGACCGTGACGCGCAGCTTCGAATCGTTGACGCGTTCCGGGGCCTTGAGCGGTTCTGCGCTGGTCGCCCCGGCTGGAGTCCAGTCGGCCGCGAGCGGCTCGCTGAATGCGGAGCCGCTTACCTCCAGCACCACGTCGGTGGCCAGGGCGGGAATCGGCCCTCCGGCGCGGTTGGTGACCGTCGTGATCTTCACTTCAGGAATGGAAAACGGTGTCTCCGCGAACTGCGCGTCGCGATTGACCACACGGAAACGGTGGTCGCCCGGCCCGAGACTGACGCCGGCCTGCTCCTCGATGATCGTGATCTGCAACTCCGAACAGAACGAGCGATCGCTGGCGCCCGCCTGCGTCGTGCCGATCAGGAGTGACGGCTGCTTCGCCAGATTGATCCCGCTCTCCTCGAGTTGATCTTTCGTGACAATCGGCAGCTTCTTGTCGTCGAGGAAAAAATCCGCCTCCTTGGACAGATTTTCGCCCTCGACAATGACCACCGGATTCCTGTCGCGGGTCACGGCGATGTTCTTGATGATGGGTCCTGGCGATCGGGTCACCTTGCCGCCGACGTAGGTCGCGGCGCTGACGCCCATCACATACAGCAGCCCATCGGGAAAAGTCGGGAACCCGTCGACGGCGGCGGGATCTTTGGACACCAACAGCGCGAGGAAGCCGAAACACGCGATCAGCGTCCAGACGAAATACTGAAACCGTTCCGGCACCACCTGGCCGCCAACGCTCACGAAATCGGCGACACTCGGATACTGCTCGCCCGATCCTTTCGAACCACGCGTTTGGGTCGCCCCGGCCGCGATCAGGGTGGTCCCGCCGCTGATCGCCAGCATCGCCGCCAGATTCGCGGGTACATCCGGCAGGACGAACTGCCATTGTACGAGCCAGCGGCACAGCAGCACGTAGAGGTAGCCGAAGATGAACGCAAACGAAAAGGCGAACAGCTGGAATTTCGAGAGGCTGTAGGTCTGCGTCTGTCCGTCGAGGAAGAACGCATGGAGCGGTGAATACCGCACGCCGTGGATCATCGTGCCCTTCATCCCGCGGGCGACGAGGCGATAGATGGTGTAAGCCAGAACGCCGAACAGCGCCACGGCCGCAATCAGCACGCCGGTGGCTGACATCCGCGCGAGCACCAGCTTCGTCGGATTCGACAGCATGTCGCCGGCGCGCACGCGCACGTTGATCGGGCCCTGGTAGGCGCGCGCCTGAGGAGAATAGCCACGGACCACGATGCGGCGGCCCGGGTCGTCGATCGTCACGCAGGGCAGCGGGTCGCCCGTTCCGCGTTCGGCGCAGGCTTTGGCGCCGACCGCGGCGGCGCTGGCCGCAAGGATGTTGCCGAGGCCGTCGACGACCACCGCCAGGTCCGCCGGCTCCCTTGGAAGGTTCTGTCCGTTCAGCGCGAACGTAAAGCCGCCCGTGTCGTCGCGATACGCCGTCGTCGGGTACGCCGATTCCAGCGCGGGCGTCGGTCGGCCGATGCGCACTTCGCCAGGCACGTAGTAGTCCTGGAGATCGCCGATCGAGACCCTGAGCACATAGCGGCCCGGGGTGATGGCCGGAGGCAGGCGAAACGTCACCGTCTTGTCGGAGACGACGGTTCCGGAATCCAGCTTCGTCTCTTTCTGTGACAGGTCGAACAACGATCCGGATATGGGTCCCGTGAAGCCGCTGCCGGTGATCGTCAGCACGCCCGACGGATCGATCGGATCGGGGAACATCGGTTTGTCGTCGACCTTGACGGCGGCATCCAGCCCCAGCGGCAGCGCGAGCACTGTCGCGACGAACAGCGCGGCAAATGAAGATTTCATCGTGGTGATCATCGGGGAATAGCTGCGACGATGTGATCGATAGCGGTTTCCAGTGCGCGCACGGCTGGATGGTAACACCCGCCGACACGGTGGCTGTCGTACAGGATCAAACAGGGAACGGTCGTCTATAGTGTCTGCATCCTGTTGGACTTTGAAAGAACCATCCGATGGCTAAAAAGCGTTCTCGTCGCGGGAAACCGGTTCGCGCGAAGTCGCGGCGCTCCGTGAAATCGACCCGGACCCCGAAGGCGGGGGCCACGGGTCCTGTCACGCTGGCGCAGGCTCGTGCGCTGGCCAAGGTGCGGGCACCTCTCGAGAGAGGCGCCAAGCTTGCCCTCGAGCCTGCGTCGCCGGTGACAGTCGGTCTGGAGCGGCGCAAGCTCGAGAAGAAACAGGAACTGGAACGCCGCAAACGCATCAAGGAGTACAAGGCGACGCTCGCCATCATGAAGAAGCGCGGCGTCAAGGGGCTGGCGCCCAGGGCCGTCAAAGGCGGGCGTGCGCCGAAGGCGGCGGCCGGGCCCCTCCAGGTGTTTGCCGAAGGCGACTCCTGGTTCGACTACCCCGTGCCGTTCTTCGGCGGCGGCATCATCCCGCGTCTCGAGAACAAGCTCGGCGTGCCGATCCTGAATCTCGCCAAGGCGGGCGATCAGGCGCGCTACATGCTGGGTGTGGCGGAGCGCAAGATCCTGATCGATCAGTTCACCACCGGCTGTCCGGCGGGCGGGCCGTGGGACGCGATGCTCTTCTCGGGCGGCGGCAACGATATCGTCGACAACCCGATGGTGCTGTGGATCAAGGACTTCAATGCGACGCTGCCACCGGCGGCGCTCATCCACCAGGCGCGGCTCGACTCGGCGCTGGCGCTGGTGCTCGCGGCCTATGAAGACTTGATCGCGCTTCGCGACAGCCTGAGCCCGCAGACCCGCCTGTTCTTTCATAGTTATGACTTCGTCATCCCCGATGGCCGCGGCATCTGTTTCCTGGGGCCGTGGCTCAAGCCGACGTATGATTTGCGCGGCTTCCCGACGCAGGCGTCGAGATTTGACGTCACGAAGATCATGCTCCAGCAGTTCGCGGCGATGCTGCAGGCGCTCGAATCGTCACACCCCAACGTCACGTTCATCAACGGCCAGGGCACGCTCGCGCCGCAGACGAGTTCCTGGCACAACGAGCTGCACCCGTCGAAAACCGGGTTCAATCAATTTGCGACGGTGTTCTACCAGGCGCTGAAGACGGCGTTCCCGACGCAAGTGTTGTAGCATGCGGCGAATTGTGAGGCGTTATGGCGAAGGACCGGGACAGGTACCATCTGTGGCAGCACGAGGTCAAGCCACCGAAGAAGTCTGAGCGAACGGTCATCGCCAAAGTGTCCGCCGACGCGGCGGCGACCAGCCCGATGGCGGCCGCGATGATGTCGACGGGGGGACGCGCCGCCCACCGGGCCGGCGTGACGCACGAGTCGGGTCTGGCTCGCCTGATCGACAACGGCCACGTCGCGAGCATCCAGAACGTGTTCGACGAGGGCACGGGCGACGTCGACCGCGCACCCTCCATGTTCGCTGCGGTCAGCAGCACCGACCGGGGCGCCCGACGCCGGTCGCCGCGCCTCGTGGAGCTGAAGGTGAGCAAAGGCACGAGCGCCTCGCAGCTTGCGGCGCACGTGGCCCGCCTGAAGGAAGTCGAGTACGCGTTCGTGCCGCCGGTGCGGCAGCTGTTCGCCCGGCGGAAGAAAGCCGGCGTCGATCCGCTCGCGTCGCGGCAATGGGGACACGGAGCGATTCGCCTCGGTCACGCGAGGGCGGCGAGGGGATTCAAGAACGCGACGAATATCACCATCGCGGTCGTCGACAGCGGCATCGACACACGACATCCCGACTTGAAGCAGGTGATTGCCGAGTACAAGAATTTCCTGGGCGGGTCGGACAAGGATTTCGTCGGGCACGGCACGCACGTCAGCGGCATCATCGCCGCGACTGCCGGCAACGGTCTCGGCATCTCGGGGGTGTGCGGCGGCCGGATCCTCGCCTTGAAGGTGCTGCCTCGTGACGGACAGGAGTTCGACGCGCCCTCCTACTATCGCGCGCTGCGCTATGTCATTGGCAAGGCCCAGGTCCTGAACCTGAGCCTCGGCGGCGAAAAGGACCCCGCTGAGATCGACGTCCTTCACGACGTGATCGCCGCGGGCGTCGTCGTGATTGCTGCGATGGGCAACGAGCACGACGAGGGCAACCCGACCGAGTACCCCGCGGCGATTCCTGAGGTGTGCGCCGTCGGCGCCACCGACGAGCTCGACAAGCGCGCCGGCTTTTCCAATACCGGCCGCCACATCGATCTCATGGCGCCAGGTGTCGCGATCCTTTCGACAACGCCAACCTTTCGATACGACGGCGACGACGAAATGGAGTACGACTCGTGGGACGGCACGTCGATGGCGACGCCGTTCGTCGCCGGCGTGGCGGCGCTCGTGCTGGCAAAGTGGCCGGACCTCACGCCCGCGCAGGTCATCAGGACACTGACGTCGTCCGCCGATCGCGTCGCCGGCGCGAAGAAAGGGAGCGCGTCATACGGCGCGGGCCGGCTCAATTGCGAGAAGGCGCTGCGCTGAGCGGCGGTAGAATGGAAGCGGAGGCGACGAGACGTCGCCGGATCCTCAGGCGGAAGTGAAACTCATCGTCAAAGTCGACCCCAAGCGCTCGAAAGATCCCGCGAAGCACGTAAGCAAGGTGCTGCGCCACTGCGGAGAAGGCGGCCACGTCGAAGAGGTGTTTCCCGGACTACGCAGCGGCTCCAGCGCGGGGTTGGTGGCGGTCACGCTGCCGGACGCGAAGTCGCGGCGGGCGACGTTGAAGGCGCTGCGCGAAGACGACGCGATCTCCTACGTGGATACGCCGAAGACACGGCGCCCCCTCTAGCCGCTAGCCTGCGGACCGCTGCGGACTGATGGTTTCGCCACGCGCCAGCATGGCGACCAGCGCCGCGATCTTCTTCGCGGGATCGGGAACGATCGGGGTCATGAATTAAGTATCCGCCACGCCATTCGTCGTATCCGTTTCAACGCCCTTCATGTCGTCGCGCCGGCCGATCGTGTGATCAAAACGCGGTTGATGGAGGTCTTCGCACGGCGCGACCAACCATGGTGCATCGAGGTGTATCACGACGTCGACGTCAAGCGGACACTTGGACGCGGCGATCGAGCGGCAGAGCTAGACATTTGACTGACGCTCGCGGAACTTCCGCGCACGCCGACACAAAAAAGATGAAGCGTCATCCAAGATTCAGTTGCGCATCAGGCGCTCGTGCGGCAATCATGCGTTCTTCGAAGTAGCGTCAGCGGGATCAAGAAAACGATCGTGGCCGCCTGAAACGGTGGACCGCCCAAGGGGGACGCATGCCCGCACTGGTCGTACCCGGTGTCCGTGTCGAAGCCCGGTTTGACATTCTGCCACCGCTGCCCGCCGCGTCGGGCATTCTTGGCGCGGCCGGCATCGTCGATCGTCCACCCCTCCAGCCTGGCCTGATCAGCGTCACGAAGGTCGCCGAGATCCGGGACCTGCTGGGACCGGGCACTGAAGTGTCGATGCCTCAAATCGTGGAGGCACTCGCCAACGGCGTCAGCGAAGTACTGATCTCGGCGGTCAGCGGTGGAACGAGCGCCTTCGTCGATCTCCTGAACGCGAACAGCCAGGCGGCGGTTCGACTGCGGTGTCGGTCGCGAGGCGCCTTCGGCAACGCGCTTTCCGCCGATGTGCGGGCCGTGCTCGGCGGCGAGGACGGCAAAACGCTCGTCCGGGTCACACTGCGACTGCTGCGTGGCGGCCAGGTAGTGGAGCTTTTCCCGGATCTCCGCATTCTTCCCGGGGCGGTCGACGATCTGTTTCAGACGATCAACACGAGCTCCCGCTACGTCGTCGCACTCGATCCGGGGTTCGATGGCGCCGTTCCGGCGGCTGGCACCTATTCACCCGACGCGAACAACGTCATGACGATCCCGCGCGACGGCACGATTGTGCCGTTGATGGAGCT
>Ga0068863_100006428_pt1 | contig 11523 bp, 11 predicted proteins | sample KBSSwiS62_FD_66596 | JGI IMG/M metagenome (GOLD analysis project Ga0068863, IMG submission 66596) | Switchgrass rhizosphere microbial communities from Kellogg Biological Station, Michigan, USA - KBS Switchgrass S6-2 | ecosystem: Host-associated > Plants > Roots > Rhizosphere > Soil ...
GAACTGGTTCGTGCGGATCATACACTATTGGGCGGCGATCACGCTGGGACCGCTGGTGGTCATTCTGGCAATGGGACTGGCTGTGGGCTCGCAATTCCAGGTCGCGCAAGACTTCATCGAGGAGACGCCGCTGATCGGCGGGCTGATGTTCAAACTGATTCCGTTTTTCGTGTTAAGCGGTTCGTTCATGCTGCTCTATCAACTCATGCCGAACACCAAGGTGCATTGGAAAGCGGCGCTGGTGGGCGGCGGGGTTGCCGGCGCGCTCTGGCTTATCAACGGCAATTTCAATGCGCTGTTCGCATCGCGAGTGGTTTCAGCCAGCAAAATCTACGGTTCCCTGAGCGCCATCCCGATCTTTCTCTTCGGCCTTTACCTTTCCTGGACGATCCTCTTGTTCGGCGCGCAAGTAGCTTACGCGTTTCAAAACCGCCGCGCTTATGTTCAGGAAAAGCAGGCGGAAAGCGTCAATCAACGCGGGCGCGAATTCATTGCGTTGCGGTTGATGACGTTCGTCGGGCAAAAGTTCCATCGGGGCGAGAAACCGCCGAGCGAGGACGAGATCGGCGAAGCCCTGGCCGTCTCGAGCCGACTGATCAGCCAGATCATTGAGCCATTGTTGCTGAGCAAATTGCTGGTGGAAGTCGCGACGCCTGAACCGGCCTACTGTCCGGCACGCCCGCTGGAGACGATCTCTTGCGAAGACATTCTACTAACCTTGCGGGTCGGCAGGGGCCATGAGCCGTCGACGCGCGCTGAACCAGCGCGCGATCTTGTGCGCGGCGCGTTTGACGCGATACAAGCGGCCGAACAGAACATGGCGAAAGCCCTCACGATGCGGGAGATGGTGGAGCGCGCCGAGGTCGAACAAAAGCCGGCTTGAGCCGCCGCTCCGCGCAACACAAACCCCAAGCGCCAGAGAAGTTCCAAATCTCAAACCCCAAAACTCAGATGCCGGCCCAAACGGCAGACAGCTCGGTTTTTGAGCTTGGGGCTTGGTGTTTCGTTGGAGTTTGGAGATTGGGATTTGGACATTTTTGCCGGTGCTCTCAGCTTCTCTAAAATTGAGAGACCCGCCCACACAGCGTTGTATTCCATAAAAACTTGGCACTGCCTATCGATTTTTCTAACCTGCACGGGTGATCGGGCTTTTGCGATTTGTGGGTGTGGGAAATGCCGCCATGTGGTTCGGGGCGTCGATCTTTTTTACTTTCAGTGTCGGGCCGGCGTTTTTTTCCGACAAAATGATCGGGCTGTTGAGCCGGCCGTATGCCGGAGCGGCGGCTCAGATTGTGATCGAGCGTTATTTTCTCTTTCATGAATTCTGCGGACTCATCGCGCTGGTGCATCTTGTGGCGGAATGGCTTTACATGGGAAAGCCCCTTCAGCGATTGACGCTTTGGCTGTTGCTGGGGATTTTCGCGCTGGGCCTGGTGGGCGGCCACAGTTTGCAGCCAAAATTGCGGATCCTGCATCGGACCATCTACGCCCCCGGTTCGACTCCTGAACAGATCGATCAGGCCAAGCAGTCCTTCAAGCTATGGCATGCGGTTTCGCAGTCTTTGAACTTTGTCGTGCTTGGCGGAGTGTCGGTGTATCTCTGGCGCGCCACGACCCCAGGTAGCGGCTACCGGTATCGCTCTTAAACGGCGGGCCAACCGGGGTATGACCCAAAACTTCGGCTGAATTATCAATAAAAACGGGCTAATCCGCGCCTGTAGGAGGGGCGGTTTGAACCTCTGAACAAGGAATATACACGCGCGGCGGCACTAGGAGTCGTCCTACAAATTGGGCAAGCGGAACCTCAGCGGGATTGTCCTACAAAAATGAAAGTTTGTTGACAAATTTTGTGACGTGCCATCAAAAATGGGTATAGTAGTGCGTGGCGCGCGCCGCGCCTTGAGTTGTAACTCTTATATGATCTCGAACGAGCGTCCGTCCCCTTATGGCCCACGGTCGTATTCCTCTGGCCCCCGGCCAACCGTACAGGAGGATACGTTGAAGACCGACAAGGTTCAAATCGAGCGCAAGACGTTTGTCTTCACGCTCAAAGAGAACCCACGCGGCCGTTTTTTGCGCATTACCGAAGACGTGAATGGACGGCGCGATACCATCATCGTTCCGGCGCCGGGGTTGGGCGAATTCAAGAAACTCCTGGACGAAATGGTCAGAGCCTCCGCGGAAATTCCTGACAAAGGCCAATAGGCGCCGATGCGCCGCTCCTTGCTTCCCTCGCACCCGGGTACCGGACACGGAGAGTCAATCGATCTTCCTAGGAACGCGCGCCGATCTGCGTGCGCGGACGCGCGGGGCGTCACCCCAAAGCCCCTCCAGATCGTAATGATCGCGGATATCGGCCCGCATCACATGCACGATCACGTCGAAAAAATCCAGCACCACCCAGGCGGTCTGCAGAGTGCCGTCCATCGCGCGTGGCCGAACGGCGTGTTCCTGGCGCAGCTTTTCGGTGATTTCATCGACGATGGCGCGCAGGTGCGGCTCGCTGGTGCCAGTGCAGATGACAAAATAGTCCGTCACCGACGACAGCTCGCGCACTTCGAGGATGACGATGTTTTCCGCCTTCTTGTTGTCAGCCAGTTCCCGGCAGAGAAGCGCCAGTTGCTTCGAATCCATTGCCGGCGAGGATAGGGAAGGCGCGCTCAAAGATAAAGCCGATTGTTGCGAATGGCCTCCGCCACAGCAGGGCCGACGAGCAGATCGATCGGCAAACCGCCTTTGACGCGCTCACGGATTTGAGATGAGGAAACGCCGAGTTGAAAACCGATCAGCGCCTGGCCTCGAAACGGGGCCGGCAGCGGCGCGGCGGCCTGTCCCGGCCGCAACAGCACGACAAACTCGGCCAGCCGCGCCAGTTCGTCCGCGTCGCGCCACTTGGGAAGTAGCGGCACGTGATCCGCGCCCACGAGATAATACAATCGCGCGCCGGGAAAACGGCTCTTGTAAACGTGAAGGGTATCGATGGTGTACGACACACCCCCGCGCTTGATTTCCTGGTCGTCGATTTCGCAATCGGTCTGGCCCCCCAGAGCCAGCCGCAACATTCGCAAACGCTGATCCGCCGGCGCGAGCGGCAGGCCCGGTTTGAACGGTGACTGCGCGGCGGGAATGAAAAACAGCCGCGCCAACTGCAATTCCTCCCGAGCCGCCTGCGCCACCAGCAGATGGCCCAGATGGACCGGATTGAACGAGCCGCCCAACAGACCAATGCGTTGCACGGCGCGATTTTAGAATTTGAATTCTCGATTTGCGATTGGAAATTGCGCGGGTTCGATTCAACCTGCGCCTTCAAAAATTTTGGCCGCCGACGTGAGGAGGCGGAATTGGCGCGCAACACGCTTCCGCCTCGTCACCTCGGCGGCTACGGTTCTTCCGGCGATTCTCGATTTCACCTTGGGTTCAACAACAGCGATTGATTCCGTTGAATCGTCTTTCCACCGTTTCCACGTAGAGTTGTTCTTTGGTTGGACTCTCCGGTTCGCCCAGCAAGTTGATTTTGTGATGAGCTGCCGAACCGCAAGCGCAGTCGCTTGCCGTTTGGCCGGCGCGTTCCAGCGCCGCCTCGCCGGACAATTCCTTCGCCAGCGCAAACGCCAAGGCCAAAAGGCTGAACAACGCCAGCGGTTTCCCTTCCGCGACCGCAAATTCCGGCAGCCAGACCGGGTCGGACTCGTGCAAGGCCGCCAGCCGTTTGCGCGCGAGCAACAGAATCCATTCGCGAACGCTGATGGCCACGATGAGCAGGACGAGCACAAGAAACGCGGCGGCCACATAAGCATCCAGCAGATTGTTGAAGCGCAGAGTGCGATTGTCTTGAAGCGCCTTCCGCGCGGCAGCGATGACTTGAGGATCGGCTGAAGCTTGCGCCGCGGCCAGCTTTTGTTCGAGCGGGAGCCGTTGGTTTTCCAGGTCGCTGGCGATCTCGAGGAAACCCACACGAGGATAACCAGGGTGTGGCTCGTGCTCGAAAACACTCTTGAACCACGAAGGCGCCAGGGTCCAGGTCTTCCCAAGGTCTGTTCGCGAGTCATGGTCGAAAATCTTTTGCAAGCCCGCGGTCATCGTCACCGTAAGCAGCCAGACCAGGGGAATGAGCGTCACGAAGGCGAGCGCCGGTGAGCGCGGTGGAGCGCCGATCTCCGACCCGGCGCGGAAAGCGGGAGCGGGTTCATCGGGTTGGGCAGGCGGGACGCCCGCCCTGCTTTGAAGCGCCATTTTCAGAATCACAGTTGTGGCCAGACAGAGGGCGATGGAAGCGAGCAACTGGTTGGCGATGCCGAACAACGGCCAAAGCGAGTTGATGCCGCCGAGCGGGTCGCGCACGCCTTGAATCAAGAAATAACCCCAGCCCGCCACGATCAGACCGCTGGCACACACATTGGCCTTGATGTCTTTTACGTCGCCGAGCGGTTTCCAGAGGTTCCCCAAGACATCCTGCAGCAGGTAGCGCCCGACGCGTGTGCCGGCATCGAGGGTCGTGAGGATGAACAGCGCCTCGAACATGATCGCGAAGTGATACCATAGATCGAGCCAGCGCTCGCCCACGGCCTGATGAAATATGCCCGCCATGCCGACCGCGAGCGTGGCCGCGCCACCCGTCCGTCCGAACAAGGTTTTTTCGCCGATGGTCTCGGCGAGTTGATCCATCTGTTGGACAGTGACCGGAAACCCGAGCGCGGTGACTTTGGCCGCGGTCTCGGCAGGCGCCCCTTTGATGTTCATGCTCAGGTAAACGCCCGGGTCGAGCGAGCAGGCCGCGATCAAGGCCATGATGGCCACGAGCGATTCGAGGCACATCGCGCCGTAACCGATCGGGCGCGCGTAACTTTCACGCGTGATGATCTTGGGGGTCGTGCCGCTGGAGATCAGAGTGTGAAATCCGGAAATCGCGCCGCAGGCGATGGTGATGAAACAGAACGGAAAAAGTTTGCCGGGCACAACCGGTCCCGAACCATCAACGAACTGGCTGACGGCGGGGAATTTCAAAGCCGGCAGGACCAGGAACACCCCGAAGGCGAGCGCGAAAATGGTGCCCAGCTTCATGAACGTGCTCAGGTAATCGCGCGGCGCGAGCAGCAGCCAGACCGGCAGTACGCTGGCCGCAAAGCCATAGAGGATGATGGCCCAGGCGAGTGTGATGTCCTTGAGTGAAAAGAGGCTCGCCAGATTCGCGTGACTGTGAACGTATTGGCCGCCCCAGACAGCCAACAACAGCAGCACGACGCCCATGGCCGAGGCTTCCAGCACTTTACCCACCCTACCCCAGCGCAAATATCCACCCATAACCATCGCGATCGGGATCGTGGCGCCGACGGTAAAGACGCCCCACGGACTCTCAGCCAGCGCCTTAACCACCACCAGCGCGAGCACAGCCAGCAGGATAATCATGATCGCGAGGATGGCAATGATGCCGATGACGCCCGCCGTCGAGTGGAGTTCTTCTTTGACCATTTGCGCGAGTGATTTTCCGTTGCGGCGCATGGAACAAAACAAAATGACGAAATCCTGGACCGCGCCGCCCAGCACGACCCCGATCAAAATCCATAGGGCGCCGGGCAGATAGCCGAACTGGGCGGCGAGGACCGGACCGACCAGGGGTCCGGGTCCGGAGATCGCCGCGAAATGATGGCCGAACACAATCCACTTGTTGGTCTTCACGAAGTCCTTTCCGTCGTCGTGGACTTCGCAGGGCGTGGCGCGCCGGTCATTGAGGGCGAGCACCCGGGCAGCAATCCATTTGGAATAAAAGCGGAAGCCAATGGCGTAGGAGCAAAGCGCGGCGATGAGAAGGTAGGCCGAGTTGACAGGCTCACCTCGCCGGGTGGCCAGGATGAAGTAAGCCCACGCCCCGAGCAGGGCAATTGCCAGCCAGATCACGGATTTGACGGACTTGTTCATCAGAGTCTGCAGTTCCTCGTCGATTGCCGGCGACGGATTGTTCGGATGATAAGCGAACGGCCGGACGATTCAATCTCCAACGCCAGCGAACCTGCTTTTAGGCCTGAAATAAACCGTTTGCATTCGGTTCGGGCTGTGGTACAAGTCCCAGCCCGCTTCGAAATCCAGGCGGTCAATTTTACGAACTGAACCTTTTAGCGCATCTATGTCACAACACCGAAGTCTTCGCGCCGTCGGGACAACCGGCGCCAAACGCAATGTATTGAAACGCTTCGAGCGCGCCGCGCTGCTGAAGAAGCGCGGCCAATGGAACGATGGCGACCGTGTTACCGGCTTGCGCAAAACCAAGCCGGAAGCCTGAATTGGATGCGGAGTGGGAGACGCGACGAAGATTGCCAAGCCCGCATCCGAGCTACCCATTCCGTTCATTGATTTCGCGCCCTAAACCCCGGCCTCTGCGCTTCCATGGTTCGATTGCAAAAGTTCCTTTCAGAAGCCGGCGTCGCTTCACGTCGTGCCTGCGAGAAAATCATCCTGGACGGGGGCGTCGCGGTCAACGGACAGGTGGTCAAGGTGCTGGGCACGAAGGTGGACCCGGCTCGCGACCGCGTCACGGTGGACGGCGCGCCGGTCAAAACCAAACGCAAATGCTACGTTGCCCTGAACAAGCCGCGCGGTTACCTGTGTTCCCGCCGCGATCCCGCTCAGCGCCGCGCTGTGGGTGATCTGCTGCCGAAGGAATGGACCGGTCTGTATCCGGTGGGCAGGCTCGACTACGACACCGAAGGGTTGCTGTTCTTGACCAATGACGGGGACTTTTGCCTCCATCTGACGCATCCCCGCTACGGTGTTCGCAAGAAATATCTGGCTACGGTCGAAGGTCGAGTGAGGCCGCAGACGCTGACGCAAATGGTGCGCGGGGTGGTGCACGAGCAGGAAACGTTGAGGGCGGACAAAACCCGCCTGCTCAGCGCGAACCAATCCCACAGCGTCGTGGAGGTGGAGTTGACCGAGGGTAAATATCGCGAAGTGCGGAGATTGTTTGAGTCCCAGGGGCTGACGGTCACCCATCTGCGCCGGACGCAAATCGGACGCATCAAACTGGGCGAACTGCCGGTGGGCAAATGGCGAACCTTGACCGGGCCGGAAATAAGAACTTTACTGTCGAACAACAGCCCGTCGGACAGTGTCACTTCTGGCAGGCATTAACCGAGCGGGCGCGAAACTTCTACTTTTAAACGTTATGAAGACAGATCAACGATGGGTGTTTGCCATTTGCCTGGTGGTCGCATGGTCGGCCAATTCGAGCGGCGCCGAAGAATCGGCGATCGTCAAAAAGAACCGGGTCAATGTGCGCGCCCAGGCCCTGCCGACCAGCGAGGTCATCACCCAGTTGAAAAAGGGTGAAACCGTCGTCGTGCTGGAGGAAATCACCGCGAAGAAACCCAAACGCGGCGAGCCGGCCAAGTGGGCGAAGATTCAACTGCCGCCCAACACCCCGGTCTGGGTCTATGCGCCTTATATTGAAACGACCAACAACACCGTGAACATCAAGCAACTCAATCTCCGCGCCGGACCGGGAGAGCGATTCAGCGTCATTGGTCGAATCGAACGCGGCACGTCGGTAAAGCAGATTCGAACGACGGACAATTGGATGGAAATCGAAGCCCCGCCCAATGCGTACGCGTTTGTCGCGGCAGAAATGCTGGAGAAATCGGCGGCGCCACCTCCGACGGAACTGGCGGCCAATACACCCAACGTGGCTCCGAACCAGCCCGCGCCGACTGTTGAGACCATCAAACCGGAGACCGCTCCCGCCGTGGCCACCGAACCGGTTCCGGCTCCGACACAAGCCGCGCCACCGGCCGCCCAACCTCCTGTCCTTGCTCCAACACCTGAGACGACCACGGCCGTCGAGGCTGCGCCGCCCAAACGTATCGTCAGCCGCGAAGGCACGGTTGTCGTCTCGCGCAGTATTCAAGCCCCGACTTCCTACGCCCTGGAACATCGCGAGAGCCTCAGGATCGTCAATTATCTCCACAGCGAAAGTGAAGACATCAACCTCAAGAGATTCGCCGGCAAAAAGGTCATCGTCACGGGTGAAGAACTCATCGACAAGCGCTGGGTCAACACGCCGATCGTCGAAGTCGAATCGATCCGGCTGGTACCTTGATGCCGATGTCCAATCTCATTGACGGCCGTGCCATCGCCGAACAAATCCACGCCGAGACCTCCCACCGCCTCGCGGTATTGAAGGAGCGCGGTGTGCAGCCGGGACTCGCGTTCGTGCGAGTGGGAGAAGATCCGGCCTCGCAGGTTTACGTGGGGATGAAGGAACGGATGAGCGCCCGGCTGGGCATCGCCTCGCTCACGAGCGTGCTACCGGAAGAGACTTCGGAGGCGGACCTGGTCAAGCAGATCGGCCGGCTCAACGCCGACCCCAAGATACACGGCATCCTTGTGCAAGCGCCGTTGCCGCGCCAAATCAACCCGGCGGCCATCTACTCCGCCGTATCGCCTCACAAAGACGTCGATGGATTTCATCCGGTCAACGTCGGCAAGCTGATGCTGGGCGACACCACCGGATTTCTGCCCTGCACTCCGGCGGGGGTGCACGAACTGCTCATTCGGTCGCAAATCAAGATTGAAGGCGCGGACGTCGTCGTGCTGGGCCGGGGTAACATCGTCGGCAAGCCGATGGCGGCAATTCTGATCCAGAAAGCGAAACACGCCAACGCCACGGTCACGCTCTGCCATTCGCTCACCCGCGAACTTGGGGGACATTGCCGGCGCGCGGACATTTTGATCGCGGCGCTGGGCGCGGCGGAATTTGTGAAGGCCGACATGGTGAAGCCGGGGGCGGTCGTGGTGGACGTGGGTGTCAACCGTATCCGCGACCCGAACGCCAAAGGGGGCGTGCGGATCGTCGGCGACGTGGACTTTGCGCGAGTGCAGCCGGTCGCCGGGCTGATCACGCCGAACCCTGGCGGCGTCGGCCCGATGACCATTGCGATGCTGATGCAAAACACCGTTCGCGCCGCAGAGCTTGCTTTGGAATCGAGCTGACCGCTTCTATCCACCCACCATGAACGCCACTCGAATTCTCCCGGACCTCCAATGCGCCGTGCTCTGCGAAGACGTGCGGCCGGAAGCGAACGGCAATTTCATTATCATCGGTGTCATTGGTGTCGTGCGTGTGCCTCAGGTGCCCGTGACCGCCTTCAAACTGTGCGTCTTCAACCGGTGGACAGCCGGCTTTGGCCAATTCACTGAAAATGTGCGCGTGATTGCCCCGGATCAGACCACCGTGTTGCGCAAAGGCCAGGTCAAATTCGCGCTCCAAGACCCCGCCCATCACGCGACCAACGTCACGGTTTTCCCGCAGGTCGAGTTTCCCGCCGCCGGCATTTATTATGTCGAAGTGCTGGTGGACGACGTGATGAAGATCCGGTTCCCGCTCCCGGTCGTGGTCGTGCCACCGCCGACTCCCGCAAAAACAGAGCCGCAGAGTTGATGGCCAGGCGAGCCGAGCTTGCAGCCGGTCCTGCGGCATGCCTGACCCGGTGCATCCAGGAGTTGTCGGTTCGTGGGAGCGCGGCCTTCAGCCGTAACGATGTAGTTGATTTGGGGAGCGCGCCCGCCCCGGGCGCAGTGGGCCGCGCCTTCGCGGCCCACGGCTTGCACCAAATCCGTTTACTATTTGGTGAGATCGTGCACGCCAGGGTTCGGCGCGGGGCGCGCCGAACAGCCGAGGCGGCTGCGCTCCCCATCAGTTCCAACTACATAGTTACGGCTTCAGGCCGCTTCAGCGGGAATGAGCTGACGAGGTTGGAATTCTGGAAGAGTTGTCAAAGGAGCTACACTCATGCGGCGTAAACGCCGCGCTCCGATGCGGTCAACTTGGGAATGCACTGCGCCTGAGCTGACTTCGCGAATTCAGTTCATTTATCCTTGTCGTCGGGTCTATCCTTTCCCCGCTCAACCATGGGAACTCCGGCGTCCTCAGCGTCGTGGCAGCCGATTACTTTTGGTGGCGTGGCCAGTTTTGCACGCGCCTCAATTGGCCGCCTCGTCATCGTGCAATTCATCGTGGCGCTGCTGGTCGCCGGCAGCGTGAGTTGTTTTATGGCGGTTGCCTGGTTTCCCGTGGTGAGAATGGCCATCGAACGGCTGCCGGAAAAAGGAGCCATCCGCCGCGGTCAGCTTGATTGGAGCGGCCCGTCTCCTTGCTTGCTGGCCGAGGCCTCGTTCCTGTCCATCACCGTCGATGTCGCGAATTCACAGCCGACAGGCCAAAGCGCGGACGTGCAGTTGGTACTCCACGAGGGCGGATTCAAAACCAAATCCCTGTTCGGCAGCCTTACCAGCTCTTATCCCAAGGACTGGACCATCGCGTTGAACCGCGCGGAGGTCGAGCCGCGCTGGGGCGCGTGGCAGCCGTTTTTGCTGGTGGGCATCGGACTCGGAGTTGTGATCATTGTGATGACGATCTGGCTCGTGATGGCGACCTTTTACTTATTGCCACTACGGCTTCTCGCCTTTTACTCCGACCGTGTTGTGAGCTGGTCCGGCTGCTGGCGGATGGCTGGAGCGGCCCAATTGCCCGGCGCACTATTGATGAGCGGCGGGATCCTGCTCTATAGCTTCAATCGGCTCAACCTCATCGGATTGTTATTCGCCTGGCTCTTGCACGTCGTCGTCTCCTGGATTTATATCGGGTGCGCTCCGACGCGGCTGTCGCGATTGGCCGGGTCGCTGCGGCGCCGCGACAATCCTTTCGGTGGAGGGCAGAGAAAACAGAAGCGGTTAGGGGAATAAGGGAAATCCTAAATGGTAAAAGTCAGAGACCTCCGACGACGATCTTCTCGACCGGGCTTTCCGCGATCTTGCGCTTGTCCTGAGAGAGTCGTGGCTACTTTCATTCATTTCAACAGGCCACCGAGCAGACGCAAGTCAGAACTGGGCCAGAGCGATCCGGAACATCGTGCAACCCTTCGGTTTACACACCTTCTTCGCAGTGTGTTGGGGCGCGATTCCTGCAGTATCCCGCACGCGCCTGGAAGGGCACGCGGTCGAAGCGATTCTTTCCCTTTTCCTGTCCTCTTTGAGCGGCGGCGGTTACTATACAATGAGTGAACAGTTTGACCAATCAGCAGCTTTTGCGCGACTACAGCGAGCGCCGCTCGGAGACAGCTTTCTCCGAACTGGTGCGACGGCACGTTGATTTCGTCTATTCCGCCGCGCTGCGGATGGTTTGCAATCCGCAACTCGCCGAGGACGTGACGCAAGGTGTGTTTGTGGCTTTCGCGCAAAATGCGCGGCAACTCACGGATCATGCCGTTTTGTCCGGCTGGCTTCACCGCACGGCGCAAAACCTTGCCGCCAACGCCGTCCGCTCCGACGTGCGCCGTCGCGGCCGCGAACAGGAAGCCCTGGCCATGAATGAATTGCTTTCAACCGAATCCAACGCCACGTGGGAACACATCGCCCCGCACCTCGACGCCGCGCTCTGCGAACTCAGCGAATCAGATCGCGACGCCGTGTTACTCCGCTATTTCGAACGCAAATCCGCCAGCGAAATGGCGCTAACTCTCGGTGTTAGCGATG
>Ga0068863_100006430_pt1 | contig 11522 bp, 11 predicted proteins | sample KBSSwiS62_FD_66596 | JGI IMG/M metagenome (GOLD analysis project Ga0068863, IMG submission 66596) | Switchgrass rhizosphere microbial communities from Kellogg Biological Station, Michigan, USA - KBS Switchgrass S6-2 | ecosystem: Host-associated > Plants > Roots > Rhizosphere > Soil ...
AATATTCTCCGTAACACTGACATACTGATACCTAATGTGACATCACTTGCGTTTACTTACTACGATCAAAGCGGTACCGCTACGACAACGGCAGCAAACGTTCGCAGCGTTATGATGAAGTTGACTGCGACATCACCAAATACGAATACCACTCTCACTGTGCAAACGCGAATTTTCATTCCCAATACAGGCAATTATTACAGCAACTTTACGTCGCCATAAAACTTATATTGCCGCACAGTTTTGCTTTAAAGAAGAAGTTCATATTATACTGAGCGCATGAAGAACTTACTTCAACATTTCAGAAAAAAATCTTCACCACCTCAAAATGACGCCGCTACGCCCGGCTCTGCCGAGATTGAAGATGAAGTGCACCACAGTCTTGGTCAAGACTCACGAGAGAGCGTTTCGCATCCTCGATTTCTCATCATCTTATCGGCATTCTTGCTCACGGCAGTCTGTGTTCTTGGTTATCATTTTCTAGCATCTCAAAGAAACGATAACTCATTGCAGGAAATGGCGGCACCTAAGCCACTTTTTGCAAACAACCTTATCGCCAACGCTCACCATGACGCTGATGCCTTCGAAAAGGCGCGCATGTTGTTCGACAATAATCAGATCGACGACAGCATTGCCGTTTATGAGAAGCTCATAAAATCCTCTCCCAAAGACGTCTCAGCAATTAACGATATTGGCGTGCTCTACATGAAGAAGCAAAAATTCAGAGAGAGCGAAGAGCATCTTAAACGATCGGTTGAACTTGATCCTAGTTGCGTTGTCTGCCTCAATAACCTTGGGTATCTGCAGACACTGCAAGGAAATCGAAAAGACGCAGAATTGACTTTGAAGAAGGCCATTGCTCTTAAGAGCGACTACCTCGATCCCTATTTCAACCTTGGTGTGCTTTACGAGAAGAATGGTGACCTTGCGCGGTCTGCAGAAGCTTATCGTGAATACTTGAATCACTCCAAAGATCCAACCTCATTATTTAATCTCAAACTCAAAGAACATCTCAACTCCCTTTTGGAGAAATGACATGCCACTAAGCCTTCATTGGCCTAAAAGGCAAGAACTGTCGGTTGGAATTGATCTGGGTGCAGACACCACGAAAGTGGTTTGCCTTCAATCGACCGGCACTGAATATACGCTTATGGCTCATGCTCTCTTAAGAAAGGAGAAAAGAGGAAGTCTAATTGAATTTCTTCATCATTCGAGTCTCAGCAAAGCGGCAATAAGAGTCGCAATACAAGCGCCGATTCAGGTGCAGCCACTCAGCGTGCCTATCGTTCCTGCTGATGAGCTAGATGCGGTTGTCTCATGGGCGTTCAAGGATGCATCCAATATCAATGTAGATGATTATCTCATTCGCTTCGCAAAAAAGAACATTGATGCTGCAACAAATCAACAGAACCTCACCGCTTTCGCTATCGAAAAGACATTTTTTGATCAGTGGCTCAATTTCGTCCGAGACATCGGGCCAAATGTAACATTTGCTGAACCCGACATTCAAGCATTGGCGAACCTGATTATCTATAGTTACAACCTCAAAGATAACGATCGTTACGCAGTCATTGATATAGGTCGCTCGCAGTCTCAGTTAGCCATTGTATCTTGTTACGGTATCGAGTTCTATCGTTCTTTCAGTGGGCTCGGCGGTGCAAGTCTAATCTCAAGCCTACACACAGAATCAGACGAAACTACCGAACAAAGCGACCTTCTCTCTTCGAAGATATTTAGCCAACCTCTATCCGAACAGGACGAGGAAATTGTGGATGCGATTAATGGCTTTTGCGCCAAACTTTGTGTGCAAGCTCAATATGCCATCGAAAGCTATACTGCGCAGGTCAAAGATCGACCCATAACAAACATCATACTGACTGGTGGCGTCGCTCGACTTGCAAATCTAAAAGATCAAATACAAGAAACGCTACACTTTCCAACGGACATCATAGAACCGTTCACAAAACTCAATCTTGACAGATTTACTGGTACAAATTTCAACTCCTATAAATCGCTTTATGCAATCGCTGCGGGGTTGGCGTTATGAGATCGACCTTGATTCAACATGTCAACTTCATGCCGGAAAAGGAAAAGAGAGCACGGCTTAAATTTGCGCTCAACTATTTCTGGATTCTCATGACTATTACCGTATTTGTCGCTGGCGCTGTTGGGTTTTCCTTGTTGCAAAAGCACAGAATTACGGTCCTGCAACGAGACATAGATCGCGTTAACGAAGAAAACGCACGAACCAAAGAGACACAGCTCAAACAGCAACAGGCAAAACTCTCCGAATCTGTTCGGAAAGAAGCCCTTGGCGACCCTATCTTCTGGTCTTCGCTGCTGCAAAAGGTGGCATTGAAAATACCGCAAACGATAAAGATTACGCAGCTTAACGGCACGCTTAGCAGCGCAGCTAGCAGCGCGGGCGCAACCAGCAGCACAGGCACAGCTGGCAGCACCGGCACAGCTGCCAACGCAGCCACAGCCGGCAGTAAACGTATCATGACAATGAAAGGTACTTCGCCGTTCTTGCTCCCTATTTATAGACTCAAGGACAACTTCGACAACTTAAAAGAATGCCCCAAACCATCTTTGGTAAGCATTGAACAAGCGCAAAGCCCAACCGGCGAAGATCAACTTTCCTTTCAAATAGAGTGCACACTCCTATGAGCGCGATGGAAACGGTTAAATACAGGCTACAACAAAAGCCAAATTCACGCGAACGCCTTATATTCTTCGTAGCAATGGCCGCCTTTATCTTTGGATTCGTCAAGGCCTGTGCCATGGAAAGCATCAAGTCGGTCTCTTCTCTGCAAGAGCAGCTCGATAAAGCTCTTACTGAGCAGACACAGATCGCTGCGGATTCCTCACCCGTGGCACCGTCGACCGTCCAACCGGCAAGGGGCGATCTGAGTTCTGTGAAATGGGTGGGTGATAAGCGAGCGGTTAACCTTTCATCAGACCATCTTGTACAGGCTGCACGAGACAATGGCATCATCATTCGCAAAATCAGTCTCCCAGATTTCAAGGCCAAGGGGAATTTTCTATACAAACCGATTTCTCTTACCCTTGCAGGGTCGATGGGAGACCTCGGCCGTTATATAGAGATCTCAGAACGCCTTCAGGTGCCACTCGTTATTGAGAACATATCGCTCGAGCACAGCACTGAATTTGAAGACCTGCTGACACTTCGAATTGAAGGAGGATTTTATGCTGATAAGTAAACCCGGCTCAGTCCTTATTTTGCTTGCATCAATTGCATCGCCGCAAATCGGGATTTGTGGCGTCGAAAAAAAACCTGAGCCTTTATCAGGACTCAACATGGAGGATTTTGAGGCCTCTCGGGAAGCTGAAAAGCCAAAGTGGGAATCGAACCCGTTTGTCAAATATGGTGATGCTCCTTCGACAAAGCAGATGACCCTTTATGGCATCGTCTGGAGTCCACAAAAGTCTCTTGCCCTTATCAACAGCAGTGTCGTGAGTGTTGGCGAAAAAGTTGGTTCTAGCGAGGTTGTTGCCATTGAAAAGGCAAAGGTCATCTTACGCAATTCGGATGGCTTGTTTCAAATAACGTTCAAGGGGACTCAACAAAATGACAAGACTTAATTGGCTTTTACTTCCTCTTCTGGTTTTGTCACTTGGCGCAGCAACCCCTCGATCGATGCCACGGTCGGCAATCCCACGCCCAGGCACCTTTCATGTAGACATTCGGGATGCACCAGTTGGCGACGCTATTCGTTTGCTTGCAAGAACGAATCACATGAACGTCGTTGTCCCTGACAAACTGCCAGGTAGAGTTAACGCAAACTTCCCTAACGTCACTGTTCAAAACGCCATTGGCGCGATCCTTTCCTCGAATCAGCTCGGATCAAAAGAGGAGGATGGCGTAATCAGAGTATCCACCAAAAAGGCCCTTGAGGACCTAGGCGATGACCTTCTGACCACGACGATTCCTCTTAAGTTCGCAAAAGCGGAGAAGATTGCTCCTCAAGTTAAACTTCTGCTGACAACACGAGGCACGGTTACATTTGATCAGCGGACCAACACCGTGACAGCTCGCGATATAGCAAGAGAAATCGGCAACGTTCGCCATTTCATAGACAAAATAGATTACGCGGACAGACAGGTATTGATTGAGGCGAAAATTATCGAAGCGTCTACAACTTACTTCGAAGGATTAGGCATTCAATGGGGCGCGTCAGCAACGGGATCAACCCTTACGGTTTCAGGCCCAAATGCCGTTGGACAACTTGATAGCGGCAGAGCAGCAATGGTCTCAGCACCTGTGGTGGGCCCGAACTCTGGACTCAGTTTTATCCTTAATCCGGCCTTCAATTTGTTCTTCGAGACGCAAATAACGGCCGCTGAAACAAGGGGCGATCTCACCATTTTGTCACGACCTTCTGTCGTTGCGACGAACAACCAACAAGCGACAATGCGCAGCGGCGCAAAGTTCTACGTCCGTACAGCGCAAGTTGGGTCAGTGGTTAATGTAGCTGGCGGTGGCAGTGGCGGCAGCTCTTCGGGCGCGTCAGCAGGTTCAAGCTCAGGCTCGAGCTCGAGTTCTTCAGGCTCCAGTTCTTCAGGAACAGGTGGGAGCAATTCAGGATCGACCGGCATCCAAGAAATTGAGTCGGGGCTTACACTCGTTGTGACACCCCAGATCACGGTAAATAACAAGATTAATCTGACTGTTGATGTCAAGGAGTCTCAAGCAGATTTCTCGAATTCCGTGGATGGCATCCCTTCAATCATCGAAAACAATGCTATCACAACGGTACTGCTGGATAATGGCGCAACAACCGTAATTGGAGGTTTGTTCCAAAAGAGCAATTCACACCAAAGAAACGGCGTTCCTTGGTTTTCCAGAATTCCTTTTCTCGGGTACCTTTTTGGGTCGCGTACCTTTCAAAACACAAAAAAGGAACTTCTCATTTTCTTAAAGCCGACACTGATCGCTGAAGGTGAGAAGCCAGCCACCAATAATGAATCTGAAAGGCGTTCTGAGGAGCTCATAAACCAGCTCAATCCAGTGCCCAAAACCTGATCGACTTTGTCGATTAGGACATGAAGCACATGGCAACGAGGATTTCGATAGCAGCAAGGCAGAGGAAAGTGCCAAACGGAAGGGCACTCTCTGGCGGCACGAAATCCTGTTCGCCGTGTGCCTCTTGGGCCAACAGCGCAAAATTCCGGCTCCTCACTTTGAGAACGAGGTACGCAAAGATTGCCTGAATGCAGGCTAACCAAATATTGATAACGAGGAGTTGGTAGCCGAGGAGCGCACCAATTCCTGCCATAAGAATTGGGTCACCCCAACCCATCGCCAATTCATCTTTTTTGATGCGACCACTTCGACGGAGCATCCAAGTCGCACCGAGCAAAACAAGTGCCAACACTCCAAAGCCTGCGGCTGCTCCGATTGCTCGCGCGTAAACATCAAGTCCTTCGGGAAGAAACCAACCAAAAGTCAGTCCCCATAGAATCAAGAAAATCGGTAACGGGATTGGGATGAGCCATGTATCCAGATCCATGATGAGAATAAAAAACAAGACAAGAGCGGCGACGATTCGCTCAAGCGCAAGCCACGTTAGCCCCAACTTGAAAACGATCATCGTTACAAAAACTGCACAACAAAGTTCAATTAGAAAGTAGCGCCACGAGATCGGATTTTTACAGGTGCGGCACTTTGCGCGTAGAAACAGAAACGAAAAAAGAGGAACCAGGTCGATAGCTGTGAGCGTCCGATGACAACTGGTGCACTCCGACCTGTCGAAAACGATCGATTTTTTCGATTTTGAAAAACGGTACGCAGCTGCCGCGATAAAACTTCCTAACGAAGCACCTGTTATGAAAACAAAGAACAGCATCAAGCCCGTAAATTCTGTCATACTTTGAGCTTAATATGATGCTAGCTGCTTCTGCAAGAGGTCTGACGTGTCAAAAACCAGCGACCGCAAGCCAGGCAAAGCCTCTTCCTCTCTTATTTCCTTCATCCTTTCAGCACGTTCGAGCAGCTGGCGCGCCATTTCGCTGGTTTGATCACGTTCGATCATACTTTGGATGAGCGCACTAAGCGCACCTTCTTTTTTTTCAGAGCGCCAGATATCAAGCGCAAGGATATTTGTGGTTCCTTCCCAAATCGGAAAGACTTGAGCGTCGCGTAGAATGCGAGGCAACCCTGTGTCCTCAATATACCCTGCCCCACCAAAACACTCCAAGGTTTCACTCGCGTGTGCGACTGCTGCTTTGCCAAGCGCTAGTTTCGCAAGTGGAACTATCGCTCGCATACACAGTTGCTGCTCCTTTTTAGCCTCCCCCACCTCGCAAAGACCTAAGAGTCGAGCCACCTCAAAACATAGGGTGGTCGCACGCCTTGATTCGATTTGCAAATTTTGTACCACACCTCTCATCATGGCATGCTCGCCTATAGGCTTGCCGAAGGCCTTTCGACGTTTGGCGTAATCTTCGACGAGAAGGCTTGAGAAATTCATAGATGCAGCTGATGCTACAGCATTGTAAAAACGGGTGATGTTGAGCATTTCGGAAATGTGACTTGTGCCGCGACCGATCTCGCCAAGCTGAGTCGCAATGGCTCCATTAAGTTCGATCTCCGCTGTGGGCAACGAGCGCGTGCCTAATTTGTCTTTAAGTCTCAAGACTCGAACCCCTGCATCGCTGCATAGCCCCGATTCAAGTCGCTCCCAGCAAAACAAAGTCAGAGCCTTGCCTTTTTGTGCTCCTTCAACCTGAGCAAGAAGCAACGCCATTTCGGAAGTGATGGAAGAAGTAAACCACTTCGTTCCGCTTAAGCGGTATTGAGGCTCTTCACCGACCATTTTATCAAACACAGCCACCGTTTCTGTCTGGCTGACATCCGAACCACCAGGCCTTTCGGTCATCCACTGGCCGGAAGTAATCGCATTTGAAACATCTCCTGAAATGAGCCGCGGGTATAACCTGTCTTTCACGGCTTTTGGTGCAAGTCGATTAACCACACAAGCAGCTGCATCGCTCATGGCCAAGGGGCACAAGTAGGTAGCTGTGGTTGGTGAGAACAACATCATATAAGCCGTTTGAAGGACTCTCGCGTGTGACCCAAGCTGCTTGTCGTGCCCTTTGCCTACTATTTGCCATTTGATAGCCAGTTCGCGAAATAGGTCCCAGTGTTTGGCAGTTTGGATATTGTCAATGCGAAGGCCCCATGGATCGAAATGGGTCAATTGGGGAGGGTTTTGGTCAGATTCAACTTGAAGCTTCACGCACTGTGCGCTTATTTTGCCAAGTTCCCTCAAAAGCGGCTCGTGCTCGGTATAAACACTAGCAGGAAGAAATTTCTCCACGGTAGCGGTTAACCAGCTATCTTGCGTGAAGAGGTTTGACAAAACTGGGCCATCTTGAAAGAAAGGCATGAAGGAAAATCTCCTCTAATGAATCAATCACAGTCTGTTTTGATCGCGCGAATAGCGACTCTATCACTTTTGGCATTTTTCATAATTGGAAGTTATGGAATCGCGAGACCCTGCATCGATTCTCTTTTTCTCAAGCACTACTCCTCGTCAACGCTTCCATTTGTTTGGATTGCCGCGGCCATATTCATGGCTGGCACGTTGTGGGTCTACAACCATTTCAATCAACGCTACTCCCTGCTCAGCATTTTCGGAGTAGCCTGCATCATCAGCGGGGTCCTTTTGGCTGCGTGCCTCCTCGCTTACCAGCAAGGGTTTGAAGAGAGTCTTTTTCTTCTCAACATCTGGAAAGAAATTTACGTTGTCGTTCTTATTGAGATTTTTTGGAGTTTTGCGGATGTTGTGTTCTCCATAAGAAATGCGCGTCTCATCTATGGCATGCTGCTTGTGATGGGGTCCTTGGGAGGGCTCATTGGCAACACACTAGTTGGCCCTTTGGCCAGGTCGGTCGGTACAGCAAATGCAATTTGGTGGATCCTCCTGCTGCTCTTTTTGTGTTGGCTTGTCAGCGTCCTGTTCGGCCAAAGCACGAGGGAGTTTGTCCCTCGCCCGAAGACCAAGCAACAGGCCCATTGGTTCGAAAGTTTTCATGTCGTTAAATCGAGCCGATATTTGCTTCCATTACTCGGTCTCATTAGTGTTATTCAGATAGCGACCACACTCATTGATTATGAGTTCAACTCTGTGATTCAGAACTACTACACAGACGACGATGCTCGGACGGCGATGCTCGGGCAAACGCATGCCATTGTTGATTCGATTGCCATTGTACTGCAGCTTATCACAGCACCCATACTTCTCCTCTTCGGCGTTTCAAAGACGCTCGTTGCGATTCCCGCTTGCATTGGCTTAGCTGTGATTTCATTCATCGTATCACCACAGCTTCTTACGATGCTTGTGACCAAAATTTCAAGCAAGTGCTTTGACTACTCTGTATTTCGCGCAGCGAAAGAGATTCTTTACATCCCGCTGAATCACGCTGAAAAAACTCAGGGTAAGGCTCTGATAGACATTTTGGTCTACCGAGTTGCAAAAGGCACCGCGTCGTTGGTCATTTTGGCTCTTATCTATTTGCAGCTAAGCACCTATGTCATGCACATTACGGCTGTTTTCTTGCTCCTGTGGTTTGTTCTCACTTATGTTATAGTGAAGCGCTATCGACGCCTGGAGGCAGCAAAGCCGTAAGGCATCGAAGCGTTGAGGCCATATGAAAATAGCCATTAGCGGTTCTTCCGGATTTATTGGTTCAGCAGTCACAAAAGTGCTTCGCGAACGCGGACATGATGTACGTCCGATTCTTCGACAAAAATCAGACGTACACGACGCTATTTATTGGAACCCGGATCTTGAGGTCATCGAACCCGCTGGGCTTGAGAACCTAGACGTTGTTATCAATCTGGCTGGCAAAACAATCAGATCGATGCGTTGGTCAGAGAAAGATAAAATCGAATTTAGAGATTCACGCATCAGAAGCACGAAGGTCCTCGCCCGTGCCATCAGTCGCCTTAAAAAACGTCCAGAGCATTTTCTTTCTATTTCTGGAACTGGATACTATGGAGACGCAGGCGCCGACATTGTCACCGAAAGTTATAAACCAGGCTCAGGAATCATCGCGCAACTGTGCCGCGAATGGGAAATGGCAACCTGGGAGGCAGAGGCAGTTGGCATCACTGTCAATCACATGCGGACGGGCGTTGTTCTGTCACCACATGGCGGCGCACTCAAAATGATGCTGCCGTTTTATCGATTGGGACTTTCCGCGACTTTAGGAACTGGCGAGCAATTTATGCCGTGGATTACACTTTCAGATGCTGTGAACGCTATCGCGTTCTTGATTGAGAACCCGCAAATGGGAGGCGCAATTAACATTGTTGCACCCACACCCGTTACAAACCGAGATTTTACGAAATCTTTAGCGAAGGCACTGCATCGCCCAACCTTTCTCAAATTTTCTTCAAACATCGTTCAAAGAATGTTCGGCGCCCTCGCTTCGGAACTTTTGCTCGACTCAACCAGAGCTGTTCCCGAAAAGCTCACAAACGCTGGATTTCAATTTGCGCATCCTGATTTACACATCGCTCTGAAACGACTTTTCAAAAGATGAGCGCGGAAATGGAAAATACGCTAGCTAACCTGAGGCGCGAATACTTGCGATCCGATTTAAACGAAGAGCATGTCGAAAGCGATCCATTTAAGCAGTTCGAAAAATGGTTTCAGGAAGCTGTGAAGGCGCAAATTAGCTTCCCGGATGCCATGACGCTTGCAACTGTCACCTCGGACGGCACCCCCGACGCGAGGGTTGTGCTTCTCAAAGATTTAGAACGTGACGGACTTTGCTTCTACACCAATTACCTGAGTGCGAAGGGTCGGCAACTTGAGATAAACCCTGCTGCAACTCTCCTCTTTTTTTGGCCTGAACTCGAACGACAAGTTCGCATCAAGGGCACAGTGCACAAGATGAGGGAAGCAGACTCCGATAAATATTTCTTGTCTCGCCCCATCGGTGCACAACTTGCATCGTCGATTTCACCGCAGAGCGAGGTGGTCGAAAGCCGTGCGTGGCTTGAAACCGAGATAAAGAAAGCCGACGCGAAGAATGCTCAGGCGCCTGTAAAGCGCCCACCTCATTGGGGCGGCTACGTGCTCACGGCGCGTGAGTTTGAGTTTTGGCAAGGCCGAGAGAACCGATTGCACGATCGCATTCGGTATCGGCTCAACCTTGATAAATCATGGACAAAGGCTCGGCTCGCGCCTTGACTCTACCCGTTTGGCTTCTCTTTCGGCTCTCGCGGAGTACGCTCTTTCTTGTTGCTAGGTTCAGGTGTAGGCGACTGCATCCGTGGCGCAGATGGACGTGCCTTTGCTGGAGCTGGAGCCCTTTCAGGGGCTGGCGCCCTTTCGGGCCTGGGTGCCCTGTCTTGGGTAGGAGCCCTATCCACAGGTGCGGGAGCTCGTTCACGCGGAGGCGTCATTTCTGAGGGTGTGGGTCGCCCATGTTTGGGGGCCTTTGTAGCTGGAGGAGCTTTCTCTTCTGGAGCTGCTCTCTCAGGAGCTGGTCTCTTCTCAGTCGGTCGAACCTTTTCTGCAGGACGACCCTTATCTGTGGGGCGAACCTTCTCAGCTGGAGCTTTTTCAATAGGCTCTGGAGTCTTCTCTGTTGGGCGAACTCTATCCGCAGGACGACCCCTATCTGTTGGGCGAGCCTTCTCAGCTGGAGCTTTTTCAACAGGCTCTCGAGTCTTCTCTGTTGAGCCAGCCTTATCTGTAGGACGACCTTTTTCAGGGGCGGCTTTTTCCGGCGTCACACTCTCTTTAGAGGAAGGTCTTGTCGATTCCTTCGGTGAAGTACTCTTGCTGGGCGGCGGTGTATATGAGCCAGCGGATTTCGGCGCGACTACCGCTTCCTTAAAGTTTGTCGGTGTTTTAGTAGCGGCAACTGTCGGCTTGCCGTGATTTTCTGCTGCCCTCATCTCCGGCATCTTTGCTGCCGCTTGTTGATGCTCAACCTGCGCAGCAACGGGTTTAATTGCAGAAGCTTGAGCAGCCTTAGTGGCTTGTATTTGTTGAGGTGTTGGCGTTACTTGAACGCCCCCTGTCCCACCATTGAAGCTAGCACCAACCGTTGGAGCGGCCGCAGTAGGTCCGTTATAGATGTTTGTGATATTTGTAACATTAGTGACGTTATTCACAGTACGATTGTAGTAGAAGTTATCGCCTCTCCATTCGCCTCCGATGAAGCCAAAACCCGAATAACCAAACCCGTAGTTAATACCGCCGTAAAAACCTACTTCACGACCCCAGTATCCAGGATAAAATACGTATACGTCATCGGCCCAAGCCCAATAGCCTGGTGTCCAAAGATAGCGCGGTCTTGGTGGCTGTACCCAAGTACCTGGGACCCAATAATAATCTTCGTAATAATCATCCCAAGCCCAATATCCGGGTGTCCATATGTAACCAGGGCCAGGCAGAGGTGGTTGCTCATAAACGATTAAGGGTGGCGGAGCAAATCCAACGCGAAACTCCACTCCAATTCCGAACGACACTTGAGCA
>Ga0068863_100006432_pt1 | contig 11521 bp, 14 predicted proteins | sample KBSSwiS62_FD_66596 | JGI IMG/M metagenome (GOLD analysis project Ga0068863, IMG submission 66596) | Switchgrass rhizosphere microbial communities from Kellogg Biological Station, Michigan, USA - KBS Switchgrass S6-2 | ecosystem: Host-associated > Plants > Roots > Rhizosphere > Soil ...
CAAAGAAAGGAATAGCGCTCAAGCCGGGCACCTTATTGAAGGTTTCCGTATCCCGGTTGTCCAGCAGTCCGCCAATGGCGAAGGTCTGTCCCTCTTCCAATTCAACTTCGGTCGACATCCTGCGGGTGCTGAGCGCCGGGATGGTAAAGCCCTGGAAGATCAATCCGTTCGCGAAATCCAAAGAGCTGACCTCCGGAGTCACTGCCAGGCGAATGGTCCCGCGAGGCGTGATGGTCGGAGTGAAATTGATACGCACGCCAAACTCGCGGAATTGAATAGTGACCGCGCCCAGGCCGCCCCCGCCGCCCTGCAGGTTGGGGAACGGAAACTCGCCGCCGGCCAAAAAGCTGGCATTGTGTCCGTCAATGGCGAGAACATTAGGCTCCGCCAGGATCTGTAGCAAATTGCGGGCTTCGAGCGCGGCAATAGTAGCTCCCAAATTTAGATCTGGCCGGAACAGGAAAATATTCAGCGGATTGGTTATGTTGGCGGTGGCGCTTGCCCCCGCTCCTCCAGTGCCCGTAATGGAGGGAGATTGAAACTGCCCGGTCTGGACTTGGCCTATCGAGCCCGTCGCACCCAAGCTGAAAAGATTGATGCCGAGTTGCTTGGTGGCGGAACGATCGACGTCGGTGAATCTGACTTTCAACAAAATTTGGGCGTCGGTGCCCGGTATATTTACTCGCAACAGATTAATGGGCTTGCCGAGGGTAGAAGCGATCTCCACGGCGCGCTGCGCCGCCGAGAGGGTCGGCACGGTCCCACGCAGGAATACGCTGTCGCCTTCCATGTTGATGGTCACCTTATCGTCGCCACCCAATTCTTGCGCCATCTCCCGGCGGATGCCATCCAGCCGCGTCTCGTTGCGCTGCACCGTAAGATCGAAGAACAGCCGGTTGCCGCCTTCCTGCCAGATAATCAAACTGGTTTCGCCGGGCGCCAGCCCGTTCAACATCAGCTCGTGCGGTGAAATCGCCACCGCTTCCGCCAGCGCGCCGTTAGAAACCGCAATGCGCTCGATGGTCTGCGGCGAATCCACCAGTACCGACTTACCTACGGTTACGGAAAGTTCCCGCGACGCCGTAGTCTGGCTGGGAGCGTTATCCTGCCCAACCGCGTACTGCCCCAAACCTAGCAACGCAATCGCCAGGAAAAAACCAGCGCGAAAACTCATTTCGCTGCCTCCGAAGTTTTATCTTTTTCTTCCGATTGGAATTTCTGTTCTGTTTTTCTGGACCCGTGAATCACCTCCACGTTAATCGGCGGAGGGGGCGGCGGCACCACTACCTTGGGCGCTGCGGGCGGCGGCGGTGGCGGCGCGGTTCTCCGTGCCTGACGCGCAGTTGCCGCTCCCGCAGCCGCTGGCGGAGGCGCCACTCCGCCGCTGAACAAATAGGCCATGGCTGTTCCTGGCGGCTTGGCTTCTTCCTTATCGGTAGGATTGCGCAGCACCAGTTGTATTCGCGCTTCGTTGCTCGCCAGGCTCATGATCTCGGCCTGCGCGGGAGTCAACAGCAGATTCACCGTGGGCACGCTTACCGGCTTGCCCTCGGCGTCCTTCTGAATGTTCACTCCCGCCGAGAGAATTTCCACGTTTTGCAACAAAGTCTTGGTTACCGTCCCAGTGGCCTGATTTCCGCCCGGCGGGTTGCCCGCGATCAGAACATCTACGTGCGATCCGGCAGCGGCAAATCCGGATACCGCTACTACGTCGTTCACCCGGATCGCCACCGCTCGCATACCGGAGGGGATCATGGAGGCCAGGCCCGCGCCCGCGCCCGGCTTCGAGACGCGGTTCTCCACGAGAGGCTCGCCCTGGTAGATGGTCTCGAGCACCCCGCGGTTGAGCGCATCTTCCACCTTGGTTATTGCGCCAACCGGCACCGGGCCGTTCCAATCGGCTACTTTGACGTCCACTTCCTTTATCAAGTCCCCGCTCGGCAGGTTGTGGGTCGCGACCACTACCTTGGTGGTTGCGGACACTTTACTGGCTGCCAATTGGGCGGAAATTAGCCGATACAGCACGGCGCTCGCGGCGCCCGAAACCACTAGTGCGAATAAGACTACAAATACTAGACGTTGTTTCACTGTATTAGCTCCCTGAACAATTAGACGTGCAATTGGCCGCCGCCAAGCGGTTGTTGGCGAGGCTCCAGATACTACCGACAGTCGTGCCCATGGCTATAAATGTCGCCGCGCCCGCCAAGCAGACGAACGCCAGCAGGAGGGAATACTCCACTAGATCCTGCCCTCCCTCATCCTGTAAAAACCGGCGGCAAAGCATAAACTCATCTCCCTTAATCGTCGGCCTTATGAGGACGAAGCATTAGCGGCACTGTAAGCTTGCGATAAGGAAGTATTCGCCGAGCCCCAGATCGACGCTACCGACTTGCCCACCCCGATAAACATCGCGGCGGACGCCAAACACACAAACGCCATTAGCAACGAATATTCCACCATATCCTGTCCGCTCTCATCGCGGTAAAACAGCTCACAGCGCCACATCTTTGTCCCCCATTCACTTTTTTCCGACCGGTAACCAGTTCTTACTACGGCGTTGCGGAGTTGGCTACTGCCGCAGCATTGGTTAATACCACGTTAGTATCGACCCAAATATTCGCCATCGACTTACCGGCGCCAATAAACAACGCTGCCGAAGCCAGGCACACAAACGCCAACAACAAAGTGTATTCCACTAGGTCTTGGCCTTCATGGGCCCGTAAGAACAGGTTAATAAGCGCTTGCATGAGTTTTCTCCTTTCCAACCCTCGATCAATTCGGCCCAATAGGCCAACGTAACCGCAACGAGTGCCAAGGGGGCCCTCATCGCGGTTACGTCCACCTTCGTGATGTATGCGGTCTAGCTCGGCGTTGCAGAGTTGGCTACTGCCGCAGCATTGGTTAAGATCACGTTAGTATCGACCCAGATATTTGCCATCGACTTCCCGGCGCCAATAAATAGCGCTGCAGAAGCCAGGCATACAAACGCCAACAACAGGGTGTATTCCACCAAGTCTTGGCCTTCATCTCCACGAACGAAACGCAAAATAAGGTGTTTCATGGGTTTTAGTCTTCCTCCAATTTAATTAAGCGATCCGTGAGGATCCCTGTCTTGACAGAAGTGATCTCGGGATCACCCCCACCTATCCCACCGGTAATTCCGGTGAAAACCTGCATCCTCGCTCCCGCAAGGGCGGCCGGGCGGAAGACAATGGCCATGCCATCGTCGTAGGCCACGCGCCAGCGTCGGGACTCCTTCAGCGCGCCAGTCAGCGCCGCCTCACAAGGCAGGAGGATGGTGTCCACTCCATAGCGATCCAGCGTTACCTGCCAGTTGTGCTTGACTTCCATCACGTCAATGTAATCCTGGCCAAATTTTCCGCCGTAAAAATCGCTCCGTCCGTCAACAAAAACCTTAAAGCCGCGGGAAGACAGCTTATAAATCAAATAATCCCCCCACTCGTCTTCGGTAAAAATCCGCTGATTGGGCTCAAACAATTTGTTGAGAACCGCCGGGGGCTCCACGGCCACAGCGACACGAACCCGCGAATCCCCGCCAGTCCGGAACGCAGCCGGAGTTGGCGCCACCGACGCCACCGGATTCAGCCCAGCCGGCTTGAGCCATGCCGGATTCTGCGCGGCCAGCGCCTTTTCCGGATAATTGTTCGGGTCGTACTCCGCTTTCAACTTGATCCCCGCCATAGGCGATTCCATCCCCGCCACCAGCAGCAACATCACCACCACCGGCATCACATGCACGCGCCAAGGCCGCTCCAGCGGAACCAACTCTTCGCCAATCTCCACCAGAGTACCGGCCGCAGCCCGGATCCATCCCGCCACCGGACCTTCCGCCAGAGCTTTCAGCCACGCCACTAAGGGCACTGCCACAATCGGGGCCGCGGCTAGGGTATAGATCGGCATATTTCTAGCCATCACCAGGGATAGGTGACCAAAACCTGCGATCAACAAGACTTCCGCGAATTCCTTCCGCCGGCCGTACCAGACGGCCGCGCAGAGTCCCAGAATCAGCATGATTTCGAGGAATATAGCCGGGGGTGAGTGGAAGTCGGCCGAGCGAAACTCCTGGATGTATTTCAGCTGAAAAGGGTCTTTGAAATATTCCAGCATGTGGGCGTGCAGGTGGTAACCGTAAGGATTCACTAGACTCGCCAGCGCACAACCACACGCCGCCGCCAGATATGGCCCGGCCGCCCGCAAACCTGCGCGCCGCTCCACGCTATCCCGAGTCACCACTGCTCGTAGCAGCTCTCCGGTGCCGTAAGCGCCCAGGATAATGATCCCGATCGGGAACCCGCCATGGAGGTTAGTCCACAGAATCGTCAGCACCGGCAGGGACCACAGCCACTTCGTATGACCTTCGCGCACCCGTTCGATGAGAGTCAGGAACACCATCATCAGCAGCATCGTGACCAAGTGGGGCCTCGCCAGCCAGTGAACCGAGGCAGCCGCCGACGCAAGTCCCGTAAGCGCGATGGACACCAGTGGACTCCCGCACCGGCGGAAGATCAGGCGATAGAGGAGCACAGTGGTGAATGCAATCACGAGCAGGCTCACGATCACTACGCCTTGCAGACCCCAGCGCTGATGCAGCCACGCCGCGCCCACATCCCACAGCCATTCCCAGGCGAAGAACGGCTGCCCGGGCTTGGTGAAGGAGAACATATCCTGCCGCGGCACTCGTCCGTGAGCCAGAATCCAATCGCCGATGCGCACGTGCCAGCCCGTATCGCCATCGCCCAGCAGCGTGCGCACGCCCCGCAACCCGGTGAATAAGAGGATTACCGGTAGCAGAAACGCCACGTCCGTCGTTGACGGCAGCAGGCGAATGATCGGGTTAGTCTTGGTTTCCGTCATCTATTACTGAATCAGCAGAAAAAAATCCAGGGCGCCAGCAGCACTATCTCTACGATGGAACTGCCGCCCTCGCGGCGCTTGCGTTTTATGGAAGTCATCATTGCAGCACCTACATCCGCCACTTGCTATGCGCGGCTCGAGGGGTCTTCGCCGTGCCGTTGTCCTTCTCGCCCGTCTCCTTCAGCCGCTCTTTGAACGCCGGCTTCCGGAAACGCAATTCCAAACGGCGCTTGCCATCCGGCATGTCGGTCACGTCCGCTACTCGCGCCCGCACACTCAGGTATTTGGCCTTGGCGCGGGCGCTCTTCACCGGCAATAACAACTCCAGCCGGATCGACTCTCCCACCAGCGGCTGCCAGGCGCTATCGAGCGAGTCAAGCTGCAACCGCACACTCGCGGGACCGATGTTAACTGCTGTGCCCGCAATCTCTAACAGGGAATCCGGGCCGCAGAAGATCTTGCACGGCAATTCGACCTCTGCCGAAAAACGTTCCTCGTGGATCAGCATCTCCGACTTTCTTAACCGCGTGGTATTTACTATAAGATAAGGGAATTCAAAGGGTTACCACAAGACTCCCGTTAGGGGCTAGCGACCTACTGACCTTAGATAGCATAGTACCAGTGGTACTAAAAACTCTTTTGGCTGTATGTTCTGCCGTAAACCCTTGTATTACTTGATGAATCCCTGTATAATCGCGAAGTTAGCTCCAAAAAGGGATACGGCTGTTTTGGGTCCCTAGTACGAAGCTAACGTCGGCAGTTCGGAGGGCCGATGATGTGAGCATGTTATCGGTGCTAGTCTCAACAGACGAGCCCATGGTTGAGATTGGAGTCAAGGCTCTACTTCGGTCCGACCCGGCTATCAACCTATTGGAAGTCTGCCGTTCCCACCCTGAGCTGTTGCTAGCCGCGAACCGCTCTCAACCGGACGTGATTGTGTGCGGATTGAGCCGCGAAACAGAATTGAACGGGATTCGCGAACTGCAAATGATGGCTCGGTCGGCGAACATCGTAATGTGGGCGCGTGAGCTGTCGACGGAGTTGGCGCATCAGGCCGTCGAAATGGGCGTGCGCGGCTTTCTGAGCACCACCGCATCGCCGGAACATTTCCGCGAGTGCCTGCAGATTGCGGCGCGGGGCGAGCTGTGGATGGAAAGCTCGCTGACCATGAACCTGTTGAATAACCGTCCGGTGAGCTTGAGCAAGCGGCAAAGCGAACTGGTGGGCTTGTTGACGCAGGGTCTGAAGAATAAAGAAATTGCGTCGGCGCTGGGCATTTCCGAAGGCACTGTAAAGGCCTACCTGACTACCCTCTACGAAAAGGTGGGCGCGCGCGACCGGTTTGAGCTGGCGCTGTTCGGGTTGAAGAATCTTGGCGGCCGCCGTGGGAATGCCAGTGCAGTGGGGACAATCCGCTCCCTGGTGGCGCGGCGCGCAGGCGTCCGGCGCCCCGAGGCGTAGTGAAGGCTTCAGTAAAAGGCATGTGATTGCGGGCGGATCGAGGGAGCTTCATATGCGTACGAGACCAACAGCATAGGATGGTGTAAGTGTATTCCGGACCGTCGCCGCGAAACTTGGTTTTATCGGTGCTGGTGCATGGCGCGGCGATCGCGGCGTTGTTCAACGTGTCGACTCCAGCGGAACCGGATGCGCACTTAGAAAACGGGCGGCCGACCGAGATCCGGATCAGCGGCAAGCTGTACTATGTGGCGCAGTTGGATGGCTCGCAGAGCGGGTCGAGCGGCTCTCCGCTGCCCAACAGCAAGGCTCCCAAAAGTAAATCACTGGCCGAGGGGCGGAGCGGAGGAATTGCGGCTCCCCGTGCCGCGACCGCGGGACGTTCGCCGAGACGGGTGCGCGCCGCAACGCCAACTCCAGAACCCAGCCCGGCGCCTGAGCCCGCCAAGGCTCGCGTGGCCACACCCGCGGCAACTCCGGCGGCTGTAAATCCGGCGCCCGCGCCCACCCCCGAAAAGATCCGCCCGCTGAGACAGGAGGCGCGCGCGTTTATTCCTCCCGAAGTGCACCCTACGCCACTCGCGACGCGGACGCTGATCCAACCTCTGTCGCCTCCGAACTTGACGCCGCCCAATACTCCGCTGCCGAACTTCCGCGTATTCACGGATCTTAAGCAGATGCGCAAGATTCCCAAGCCCTTCCAGAATCCGGGGCGCAGGACTCCGCCGACGCCGGCCCAAGCACCCGATATCGCAACGCCTGCGCTCGAGCTGGTGCCGCAGCCGCCCGCACCGGTGGGAGATCCGCTCACGGTTTTATCCATGAGCGATCACCCGATTCCGTTCAGCGACAAAGTGGTGGTGCCGCCGGGCAACATTGCGCCGCTGCCGCACGAATCGAGCGGTCCAGTGGCCGCATCCGGCACCACGCCGGGGACCAGCACCGCAGGCAGTGGAACCGCGCCCTCCGCCAGCAGCGCGTCATCCGCAAGTTCCGCCAGTGCCAGCGCGAACGGCGGCGGCCTGGCCGGCTCGGGTTCAACTGGAAGTGCGGCGCCTAATGGGAGTACCGCCGGTAGCTCTGCATCGAATGGCAGCTCCGCTCCGGGCAACGGCCGGGCGGGGGTGGGCAATGGAATCGGCGCAGCGTTGGTGGGAGGCTCGCCCGACGGCAACCTGGTGGCTGTCGTCGGCGGGAATGGCGCGAGTCCGGGAAGTAAAGGCCCCGGCACCGGCGCGAATGGTCTGGGTTTGAACGGGCCTGGCGCAGGCGCAAGCGAGAATAGCGGAACCGGTGCGGCCGGCAGTGGCACAGGGGTAGGCTCGGGCGCCGGCTCCGGCACGGGAACAGGTGTAGGCAGTGGGGCGGGCGCGGGGCGCACCGCTCCCGGATCTCTCACAATCAACCGTCCACCCAGTGGAACCTTCGACGCGCTAGTAGTGCAATCCTCGCCGGTAGATCAGTATCCGGAGAGCCGCGGACTGCTCAGTGGACGCCCCATCTATTCGGTGTACGTTTCAATGGGCACGGCGCGGGACTGGACGCTGTTCTTCTGCATACCCGGAGAAAAACCCCAATCCGGCAGTGGACCAGTGGTGGTTCTGGGGCCGATGGGAGCGCCGGTGAAGGCGCCTTATCCCACTAAGACGCTCAAGCCCACGATCAAACTTCCATCGTATGAGAAATACGTGCTGGTGCATGGCCTGGTGAATAAGGACGGGAAGTTCGAGGGCCTGCGCATGGTGCGGCCTATCCGGCCCGAAACGGATCAGGCGCTGTTGGCGGCGTTAGCGAGCTGGGAATTTCGCGCGGCCACTCGCGATGGAGTCGCGATCGCGGTTGAGTTCCTGCTTTCGATCCCGGCGACGGGATTGTAATTTGCATATGGAAGCTGCGGTTCGCCCGCCGGTACCAGCGGGCTGGACTGGCGCCCCGGAAGAAAAGGAAAATCAAGCTTCGTGCGGGGAAATTTGCGGCGGTGGTGTTAACCAAAGCCAATGACGATGACCGCATCCGAGCTGTGGCCCAGCGTCGCGGGCTCTATTCCCAATCCGCGGAAACCAAGAACTACGTGATTTTTTGGAATTCTAAAAGTGATGAGAGGGGCCCCGTAGGTGGAGCAGAAAGAACCGGCAGATGGGTTAGCTGAATCGGCGAGCGTGCCCACTACGGCGCGCAAGCGTTTGGCGGTTCCACGCGAAGTGCTCGCGCTGGCGATTGTTTTTACTGTGCCGATACTGGTCTATCGCAGCACTGGACCCGGGTCGCAGGCCGCGTTCGGATCCCACTACGAACAGATGGCGATCGCGCGGTCTCTAGTGAATGGGGATGGTTTTGCAAATCCATTTGGCTACGCCACCGGCCCCACAGCCGTGTGTAGCCCAGTGCATCCGCTGATGCTCGCCACCGTTCTGCGCCTACTGGGAGACCGGCCCGCCGCGGCGCTCGTTTCGGTGCTAACCGAAATCGCGATTCAAACTTTTGGCGTGGTGCTGCTGCTGTACATTGCGGAGGCCGCGTTCGCATCCTGGATTCCCGGCGCGATCGCTGCGTGCGCGGTGCTGCTTTGTACCTGGCCTTTGCCGCAGTGGGATGCTTCGACCGCATGGCTGGCGTTTGAGGCCGTATTTTTATGCGCCCTGATGGGTGTCCGGTGGGGCTGGACAGGCCTGGTAATGGGACTAGGCTGGCTGGTGTCGCCAGCGCTGGGTCCGGCTTCGCTAGCAGCAGTGTGGCTGATTCGCGGCCGCAGGTACGTGATGGCGTCGGCGGCCATCGCCCTAGTCGTCATTTTGCCTTGGGCCGCACGCAATTGGCTGGTCTTGCGAGCGCCGGTTTTCCTGCGGGACAACTTTGGCCTCGAATTGCTCTTATCCAATAACGATTTGGCGGGGCCGAGTCAGGAGGATGCAGAAGGAGAGCGCTACCAGCGATGGCATCCCGGAAGCAACGCGGCGGTTGCGGCTGAGCTTAGGCGCGTGGGCGAGCCCGCATATTTTGGCCGCATGCAATCGGAAGCCTTCAGTTGGATACGCCGGAACCCGGCCCGCCTCTTGCAACTTGCAATAGCGCGCATGTGGATGTGGTGGGCTTCCACTTGGCTGGTGGCGGGCATCAGTCTCCTGGCAGTCGCCGGGCTGTGGATGAATCGGCGAACCGCGGCCGGTAAAGCCGCCCTAGCCGGATTGCTGATATTCCCCATTCCCTACTACGTGATTCAGTTCAGTCCACGCTACACGTACCCAATATTGTGGCTGGCTGCGCTGATGGCCGGCGATGTCTGCTTCCGGCTGGTCTTCGTCAAGCTCTTCCGGCGTTTCGCCCCGGCGACGGCCCGTTAGGCACTCATCTTCGAAAGACGGCTCAGCAAACGATATTGGAACACGGCGAGCGCCGCGATCGCCAGCGTGTACAAGTGAACGCGCAGGTAGGCGATGACAGGCGCGGGGATCAGTGCCGTCAGATACACTACGGCGACGATGGCATAGAAGCGCCGCGTCCACCTCACTTCGGCGCGCTGCCGCCACATTACCGAGGCTGTGAGCAAGGCTCCCGCCACGATCGACGCGGAATCGTAAGCCGTCACGTACAAGTTCGCGAGCATGGACGCAGTAATCGTTACTGCCCACGTGACCTGACGCTCCTCCACAGTGGCGGCGTCGAACCGGCGCCAGTAGCGGGCAAGCAAGGCAACCACGCCGATAAACGCCGCCGCGGCTATGAACACTGACAGCCGCGCATTAGAGGCGTTCATTCTTCGCACGAAATGATTCACATCGATCAGCACAGGCCAGACATCCGGCCAGGGAGAGTTTCCCTGCGACGCGAATTGCCCATAGGTTGACATTAACCCCAACCAATCGAAAACCGCCTTGATGCTGGCGAGTAAAGAGACGGCAAGCAAGCCGCTCAGCCCGGCTGCGAATCCCAGCAGAAAACGGAAGTTCATTCGCAGAAGAAGAGATGGACCGAAGTAGAAGCAGAGTCGGCTTATAGCAGCACAGGGCTAGCGTGGCTCCGGCTGCAAGCTGTTTGCCGGACAAATCGAAACGGACACACCAGGCGATGATTGCGAACGCGATCACCCCAATCTGACCGCCGACCAGCGACCAGAGCGCGACGGGCACGAAAGTCAGACCGAGAAGCAACGCCGCGCGCCGATAAGGCGCAGGCAGGCCAGCCAGATAAGGACTCAGTGCGCCGACGCCGATCCCATAAGTCAAAATGGCGACGATCATCCAGGCTATATACGCGCTGTGAAAGGAGAGTAATGCGAACGGGCGGAAGATCTGGGCCAAATACGGCGCGCAGACGTACCACAGCTTGGCGTCGTGGTTGCCGGCGTCCAGTTGGTGGAACAGTCGCGTCTGCAAGTCAAGGTCGTAAAGGGCGTCCGCTCCGTGCTGGTTGAGAATCTTGCCCGCGATATAGAATTCGGCAAAATCGGCGGCAACGTACGGCGTGCGGAAGGCTCCGCTAGCGGCGAAGGGAGTGGTCAATTGCAGCGCGGCGTATGCCACGATCATGCAGAACCAGACTGTGCACGCGAACGAAACCTCGTGCGGCTCCAGTCCCGCACCAGGAGTACTCAATGCCGAGCTATTGTTCCCGTTCGCGCGGGGCACTAAATAGGTAAACGCATCTTCATATCGCAGCTTACTATAGATGGCATTATGCTAATGTAACGCAAGAGAGCCACCAGCAAACTTGCCACGAGCAGACCGCATTTATACCGCGATTCTCGCTTTCCTGGCCGTGTGCTACTTGGCTCAGATTTTTACGCCGCTGCGTCTCAATGACGACGCTGTCACTCTTCTATCGGAAGCGGAATCGGTAGCCCACAACACCGGCTTTTTAATTCACGGCCAAAGCACCTTGTATCCGCCCGCATATCCCGGCTTGCTGGCGGCACTCTTAAGCATGGGAGTAGCCCATACATGGGTAATTCTGACCCTTAATGCGGCATTTCTATTCCTGGGCCTGTTTGCTCTCCGATATGTCATCACTCTGACCTTTTTGCGGGATCGGGATTACGTCCTGAAAGTTTACGCGCTATCGCTTCTCTCATTCATATTCATCATATTCTTCACCCTTCCTTTGACCGACGTCCCTTTTTTTTGTATTGCGATGTGTTGCTTAGCTTCCATGGAGCATACCGTGAGATTGAGAGTTGGCGGGCGCTTTTGGC
>Ga0068863_100006433_pt1 | contig 11520 bp, 12 predicted proteins | sample KBSSwiS62_FD_66596 | JGI IMG/M metagenome (GOLD analysis project Ga0068863, IMG submission 66596) | Switchgrass rhizosphere microbial communities from Kellogg Biological Station, Michigan, USA - KBS Switchgrass S6-2 | ecosystem: Host-associated > Plants > Roots > Rhizosphere > Soil ...
GCTTCATCGTCGATCCAGACCGTCGTGCCGACTGCGCTCAGGATGCCTTGCGCGATCTCGCGTTGCGCGCCCGTGCAGCGCGCATTCGCACACGCACCCGTGGCGCCGGCACCGATCAGCGCGGGTGTGTTCGGCATGCAGCGCACGATCGGCATGCTGCCGCCAAGCCAGGTATCGAGCTGGTCGATGCGGATGCCGGCGGCGGTCGAAATGATCAGCGGCTTGCGCGCCTGCGCGGCCGCAAGCAATCCTGCGCACACGTCGTTCATTACTTGCGGCTTGACGGCAAGCAGCAACACATCGGCGCTGCTCGCGGCGTCTTCGTTGCCCGCGGGTGTCGCGATCGCGAAGTCGCGCGCGAGCGCGGCACGCAGGTCGGAGTTGGGTTCGGAAACGGCCAGGTGACCGGCGGGTACGCCGTTGGCGATCAGTCCGCCGATCAAGCTGCGCGCCATGTTGCCGCCGCCGATGAAGGCGATCCGGGCATGATCCGAGAGGTGGGAGGCGGGAGAGGTCATGAAGAGTAAGCGCTGCGAATTCAAGTGTGCAGCATATCAAGTCACGTCTTTTGTCTCTCGCTGCGCTTCCCAAACACGGCCGTCCCGATGCGCACCATTGTCGCGCCCTCTTCGATCGCCAGTTCAAAATCATCGGACATGCCCATCGATAACGTGTCGACGTCGGCATGGCCTTGGCGCAATTCGTCGAATAGTGCGCGCATGCGTTGGAATGCCTGACGACGCCTGCCAAGATCGGGAGTGGGTTCGGGAATCGCCATCAGCCCGCGCAGGCGCAGGTGCGGCGCGCCCGCGATCGCACGCGCAAGGACGGGTACGGCTGTAAGTGCGCAGCCGGATTTGCTCGCCTCGTCGTCGATATTGACCTGGATCAGCACGTCGAGCGGCGGCTTGTCGACGGGGCGAAACCGGTTCAACGGCTCAATCAGTTTTTCGCGATCCAGGCTTTGCAGCCAGTCGAAATGCGCTGCGACTTCGCGGCACTTGTTGGACTGCAGCGGGCCGATCAGATGCCATTCCAGTTCGAGATCGGCCAAATCGCGTTGCTTCGCGATCGCTTCCTGCACGTAGTTCTCGCCAAATGCGCACTGGCCTGCGGCGGCCACGCAGCGAATCGCGCTGGCGGGCTTCGTCTTGGAAACGGCCAGCAGGCGCACGGTTCGGCCAGCACGTTTTGCAGCTGTCTCAATACGTTGTAGCAACGCCTCGTAAGCCGGATTCAAGAAGTTCATTGCAAACGGTTGCGCCGGTTCGAATTTATAGCGTTATACTCGGGGAAGGCCGTAGTGGGTCGCGAACTTTTCCAGGGGAGCGTCGCATGGATATCGCTGAACTTCTAGCTTTCTCCGTCAAAAACAAGGCGTCGGATCTGCATCTGTCGGCCGGGTTGCCGCCGATGATCCGCGTCGACGGCGATGTGCGCCGCATCAACATCCCCGCGCTCGATCACAAGCAGGTGCATTCGCTGGTGTACGACATCATGTCGGACAAACAGCGGCGCGACTACGAAGAATTTCTCGAAGTCGACTTCTCATTTGAAATCCCCGGCCTCGCACGGTTCCGCGTCAATGCGTTCAACCAGAACCGTGGCGCGGGAGTGGTGTTCCGAACGATTCCGTCTGAAGTGCTGACGCTGGAGGATCTGGGCTGCCCGAAGATATTCAAGGAGCTGATCGAACAGCCGCAAGGATTGATTCTGGTCACGGGGCCAACGGGCTCAGGCAAGTCGACCACGCTTGCGGCGATGATGGATCATGTCAACAAGAACGAGTACGGCCATATTCTCAGTGTCGAGGATCCGATCGAGTTCGTGCACACTGCGCAGAAATGCCTGATCAACCAGCGCGAAGTGCACCGCGACACGCACGGCTTCAACGAGGCGCTGCGCTCGGCGCTGCGCGAAGATCCGGATTACATCCTCGTCGGCGAGATGCGTGACATCGAGACGATCCGCCTGGCGCTGACCGCCGCGGAAACCGGGCATCTGGTGTTCGCCACGCTGCACACGAGTTCGGCTGCGAAGACGATCGACCGCATCATCGACGTGTTCCCGGCCGGCGAAAAGCCGATGGTGCGTTCGATGCTGTCGGAGTCGCTGCGCGCGGTGATCTCGCAATCGCTGCTCAAGAAGGTCGGCGGTGGCCGTATCGCGGCGCACGAGATCATGGTCGGCATTCCGGCGATTCGCAACCTGATCCGCGAGGACAAGGTCGCGCAGATGTACTCGTCGATCCAGACCGGCAGCCAATATGGTATGCAGACGTTGGACCAATGTTTGCAAGACTTGGTCAAGCGTGGCCTGGTGACGCGCCAGCAGGCGATCACCTACGCCAAGAACAAGGAAATCTTCAAGTGACCGCAACAACGGGATTTGGGATTCGGGATTCGGGATTCGCCGGCGCGCGGGCCCCGAATTGTGTCCGAATCCCGAATCCCGAATCTCGAATCCCGGGAGTTATCCCATGAGCACCGTAGATTTCACCTCGTTCCTCAAGTTGATGGTGCACAAGAAGGCATCCGACATGTTCATAACGGCCGGGGTGCCGCCTTCGATCAAGGTGCACGGCCGCATCGCGCCGATCACGCAGAACCCGCTCACGCCGCAGCAGTCGCGCGACATGGTGCTGAACGTGATGACGCCGTCGCAGCGCGAGGAGTTCGAAAAGACGCACGAATGCCAGTTCGCGATCGGCGTGTCCGGCGTCGGCCGATTCCGCGTGAGCTGCTTCTACCAGCGCAACAACGTCGGCATGGTGTTGCGCCGCATCGAGACGCGCATTCCGACGATCGAGGAACTGAATCTGCCGCCGATCATCAAGACGCTGGCGATGACCAAGCGCGGCATCATCATCTTCGTCGGCGCCACCGGTACCGGTAAGTCGACTTCGCTCGCGGCGATGCTCGGCTATCGCAACCAGAACTCGACCGGCCACATCATCACGATCGAGGACCCGATCGAATACGTGCACAAGCACGAAGGCTGCATCATGACGCAGCGCGAGCTCGGCATCGACACCGATAGCTGGGAGAACGCGCTGAAGAACACGTTGCGCCAGGCGCCCGACGTCATCATGATCGGCGAAGTGCGCACGCGCGAAACGATGGAACATGCGGTCAACTTCTCCGAAACCGGTCACTTGTGCTTGTGCACGCTGCACGCGAACAACGCGAACCAGGCGATGGACCGCATCATCCACTTCTTCCCGGAAGACCGGCACCCGCAGCTGTTCATGGACTTGTCATTGAATCTCAAGGGTGTGGTCGCACAGCAGCTGATCCCGACGCCGGACGGCAAGGCGCGCCGCGTCGCGGTCGAGGTTATGCTCGGCACGCCGCTGGTTTCCGACTACATCCGCAAGGGCGAGGTGCACAAGCTCAAGGATGTGATGAAGGAATCGACCAACCTGGGCATGCGCACGTTCGATCAGGCTTTGTTCGAGTTGTACCAGGCCGGCGAAATCTCATACGAGGATGCATTGCGCTACGCCGACTCCGCGAACGAAGTGCGCCTGAAGATCAAGCTGTCGCAAGGCGGTGATGCGCATACGCTGTCGCAAGGCATGGACGGCGTGGAACTCGTTGAAAGCTGACAGCGATAGTGGGGAGTAGAGAGTCGGAAGCGGGAAGAGCGTTCCCGGCTCCGCTTCCCACTTCCATTCACCAATCCCGAATATGAAAGAGCTCGAGCGCCTGCGCGCGACCTGGCATGCGCTGGGCGAAGACGATCCGCTGTGGGCAATTCTGTCGCATCCGGAAAAGCGCGGCGGGCGCTGGAACGAGGCTGATTTTTTTGCGCGGGGCGAAATCGAGATTGCCGCGATCGACGTGCATTGCGCTGCCCTGCAGCGGCCGCGACGACGCGCGCGCGCGCTCGACTTCGGTTGCGGCGTAGGACGGCTGGCACGCGCGCTGGCATCGCGCTACGGTGAAGTCGTGGGGGTCGATATCTCGTCGAGCATGCTGGCGAAGGCGCGCGAGCTGAACGCACATCTTGCCAATGTGCGTTTCGTCGAAAACGCGCAGCCGCGCCTCGATTTCATCGCTGCTGCGAGCATCGACTTCATCTATTCGACGATCACGCTGCAGCATATTCCGCCTGCATTGCAGCGTGCCTATATCGGTGAGTTCATGCGCGTGCTCGCGCCGGACGGCCTCGCCGCGTTCCAGATCGCGAGCGACTACAGCCGCGACTGGCGCGGCGCGATCTACCGTCACTTGCCCAATCGCCTGCTCAAGCCACTGCGCCGGCTCGTCCACACGAGCGCGGTGGTGGCCGATCTGCACCCGCTGCCGGAAAAGGATGTGCACGCGATCGTCGCCGCCGCCGGCCGGCAGGTGCTGCAGGCGTTCGATATCAACAGCGCCGGGGCAGGATTCAACGGGCGCCTGATCTTCGTGGGGTGAGGCCGAGCTTGGCAACAGTCCGAGCGAAGCGATGGGCTAAGGATTCTGCTCGATGACTTCGTGCAATGCGATCCCGGTGGGGGTGGCGACCAGCGTGATTTCGCCGGAGCGCAGCATTTTTTCGTAGAGGCCGAACATCTTCTTCTGCCGTTCGTAGCGATCGTGCTGCTCGGCCGGCATCATCGCCTGCAGCTTGTCGAACGATTGCGCCAGCAGCGCATAGAACTTGCCGCTGAAATACATGCGCAAGAACACCGGCTCGCCTGCAGGGGCGGCGCGAAGATAGCCTTCCAGCGCCGTTCCAGTGCCGGCCCCGGCGGAGACGCCGATAGCCTTGTCCGACATCGCCACGAACAGCGGCGGTGCCGATGCCGAAGGTACGAGTGCGGCCGGCACGGCCACGGCCTTGCCGTCTGCGGCGAGCTTAAGCTTGGCCAATCCCGGCACCGCCAGTTGCGCCATCGCGATCGCCGCCTGTGGATTGTTCGATGCAAACAACGCTCGGCCGGCGAAGTCGGGCATTTTCCCGGCGCTGTCCATGCTGAAGCTGTCGAGCGTGAAGCGTACGCCAACGGCGTCGCTGAACGGCGGCGGCACGGTGACGTCGACCTTGTCCTTGGACTGGCGAAAATCGTCATTGAGCTTGGCCAGGCTCGTGCAGGCAAACGGCTTCGCGGCGACGGCCTCGGCCTGCTTGATCCAGAAGTCCTTGAGCTTGAGGACGGGCAGGGCGATGCTGATGTCGAGCACGCCTTCGCCTGGTGCGCCCGTGCCCGGCGCGGGGCCGAACGCCGCGGCGATCTGCTGCGCCAGGCCGGGTTCGATTTCCAGTTGCGCGCCTATATTCATACGCTGCGCGTTCAGCTCTTGCGCACCCATGACGACGCGAGGGAATTTATGCGCGAGGTCGAGAAATTCCGCACGGCAGGTGGCGTCCGTCACATTGGCCGGGATACCCATGGCCTTGGCGAATTCCGCGTCGGTGCCACTCGGCGCGCTGCTCAAGCGCTCGGTCAGCCGCACGATGTCGATATAGCCTTCGCCATACGGCGAGTAGCGATATTGCTTGGCCAGCCCGGGCAGCGTGTTGGCCGCGGCGAGGTTCTGCGCCGGCCGCGTCAGGCCGAGCAAGCTCTGTTTGAGCGCATCGCCGGCGCTCGGCGGCACCATCGTCACGACTAGGTGCGTACCTTCGACGGCGATAACCGCGGCGAGCTGGTCGTTGCCGAGTTGCCAGTACTCCTGCGCGCCCACCTTCGCCACCGGCAATTTCTCGCCGGTCCGGTTTTCGATCAGCGCTACTTCGGCCTTGAACGCGGCCGGATCGCCGAGTTCCAGGCGCATCACCGGCACGAGGCCGACGGCATAGAAGGCGACGCGCGCATCCGGCCGCAATCCGATCTGGCGCAATTTGTCCCAGGAATCGTGCGCCTTGAGTTCATCGATCAACGTCCGCGCGATCTTGATCCAGCGCTGTGCTTGCGCATCCGTTTTTTCGGCCGCGGCCTTCTGCAACAGATCGTCGTAGATGCCGAACAGGTTCGGCCAGTATTGCTGCATGCGGCTCGACCACTGTTCGGTGACGGCCGCCGGCAGCGGCTCAAGATTGGCATAGACGTACGGCGTGTCCGCCGGTACGAACGCCAACGGCGCGTCGGTGCTGTCGCTTGGCTTGTCGCTGCACGCGGTGAAGAGAACGGCGCAAAGCGCAACGGCGGCGAAGCGGACGTATCCATGCATGATGGCTCTCCGAGGCGCCGCGGACGCGGCATGGCAATTATGCGCGTGTCGCGGTGCCGTTGTCCGCCAGCAGTTCGGCCAGCGCCGCCATGCGCACGAACACGCCGTTGCCCACTTGTTCCAGGATCAGCGACTGCGCTCCGTCGGCCACGGCGCCGGCGATTTCCACGCCGCGATTCATCGGCCCCGGATGCATCACGAGGCAATCCGGTCCGGCGCGCTGCAAGCGCTGCGTCGAGAGCCCGTAGCGTTCGAAGTATTCGGCTTCGGATGGGATCGCCGCGGCTTCGATGCGCTCCTTCTGCAAACGCAACATGATCGCCACGTTGGCACCATCAAGCGCCGCATCGAAGTTTTGCAGGATGCGGCAATCCGGAAATTCCGCGGCGTCGGGCAGCAATTGTGCAGGAGCGCACAGGCGGATGTCACGAACGCCGAGCGCGCGCAGCGCGTGTACATCCGAGCGCGCCACGCGCGAATGCCGGATGTCGCCGCAGATCACCACGCGCAGTGCGGAAAAGTCTGCACGGTGGCGGCGCAGGGTCAGTGCATCGAGCAGGCCTTGGGTCGGATGCGCATGATTGCCGTCGCCGGCGTTGAGCACGGCAGCGCGCGACCGCAAGTGCTGCGCGATGTAAGCCGGCGTGCCGGATTCCTTGTGGCGCACGACGAAGGCGTCGCAATGCATCGCTTCGAGTGTGTGCACAGTGTCGAGCAGCGACTCGCCTTTCACGGTCGAGGAGCTGGCGATGTCGAAATTGATGACTTGCGCGCCGAGCCGTTGTGCGGCGAGATCGAACGACGTGCGCGTGCGGGTCGACGGTTCGAAGAACAGATTGATCACCGTGCGTCCGGCGAGCAGATCGAGCGGCCGCGTTCCGCCTTGGCTTGCCACGCGCAATTCGTCGGCGCGATCGAGCAGGCGAGCAATCTGCGCAGGTTGTAGGCCTTCGAGCGTGAGCAGATGGCGCAGGCGGCCGGCGTCGTCGAGTTGTTGCACGTTGGACTTGCGGGTATCCATTCGATCTAGGATTCGTGCGAAAGCCAGTTTTCGACGATGATCTCGGCGGCGACCGCATCGAGTGCCTGCGCGTGTTTGCGCCGCGCCTGCCCGCTCGCGCGCCGCGCGGCGAAGCGCTGCGATGCTTCGTGTGAACTCAGGCGTTCGTCGACGAGGTGCGCCGGAAGCGCGTAACGCTGCGTCAGTTCCGCGGCAAATGCGCGCGCGGCCTTGCTGTTGCGCTGCTCTTCGCCGCCCATCGTCAATGGCAAGCCCACCAGCAGCGCCGCCGGCCGCCACTCGCGCAGCAGCACGCCGATGCGCGTCCAGTCCGGACCCTGCGTGCCGTTTGTGATCACTTCCAGCCCGCGCGCGCCGCTAAGCGCGTTGCCGACCGCCACGCCGATGCGACGCGCGCCGTAGTCGAAGCCGAGAACGGTAGCGGAGGCGGGCAGCGTGGATTTTTCCACTTCTACAAGTCGCCCGGCCGCAACGTCAAGCATGCCCGGCATAGTCCGTCAGGTTGGAAATATCGACGCCGACCAAACTCGCTGCCGCCTCCCAGCGCTGTTCCAACAGCGTCGAAAACAGAACACGCTCGTCCGCGGCGACCGTGAGCCAGGCGTTTTCCTTGAGTTCGGTTTCGATCTGGCCGGCGCTCCAGCCGGCGTAGCCGAGCGTGACCAGCGCGTCGCGCGGCCCTTCGCCGGCGGCGATCGCTGCGAGCACGTCGCGCGAGGTGGTCACGCAGATGTGGTCGGAAATCTTGAACGAGGATTCCCACTGCCCGTGTGGCGTGTGCAGCACGAAACCGCGTTCGGGTTGCACCGGCCCGCCGATCAGCACCGGTGCGTCGCTGACCTGGCTGATTTCCGATTGCAGGTTCATCTGCGCCAGCACATCGCCGAGGCGATATTCGGACAGGCGATTGATCAGCAGGCCCATCGCGCCCTCGTCGCTGTGCTGGCACACGAACGCCACGCTGCGCCGGAACAGCGGATCGCGCATGCCGGGCATGGCGATCAGGAAGTGGTTGGCGAGGTTGCTGATCGGCTGCATGGGCACATTGTACAGAGGTGAGCCGCCAAGCGGCCAAGAAATAAGCGGAAAAAGCTTGACCGGACAATCACGTAACTGCGTGTTTTTCCAGTCACCGTTCACTACTTACTTATTGCGCAAGATATCTCCCGGCAGGAACTGCCACGTGCGCGTGATGTAAAGCTCGTCAACGCCTTCCTCGGTCGGGACCGGTGGGAATGGAGCGGCCAGTTTGACGATGCGCACGGCAGCGTCGTCGAGAATGTTGTGGTGGCTGCTCTGGATCACGTCGATGCTCTTGATCGTGCCGTCTTTGCGCAGCGCCACGGTCAGCACGAGGTCGCCATGCACCTGCTGGCGCCGTGCGTCGTCCGGGTAATTGAGATTGCCGATGCGTTCGACGCGCGCCACCCAGGCCGCCATGTACGCGGCATAGGCATATTCCTTCGTGTTCGCAGAAATATACTTTTTCTTCGGACGCTTCGCGTACGCTTCGGACTCGCGCTGGATTTCGGTAGCCAGGCGCGCCATCTCGAGTTTCTTTTCGAGCACATCGCGCGCCGTCGGCTGCGGCAACGGCGGCTGGTCCGGCGTCTCGGCCTGGGTGGTCACGGAGAATTTCGCGCGCTGCTGGGTCAGCAATTCGCGCTCGGTGGGTGGCGATGGCTTCGGCGCGGAGGCCTCCATCGGCCGCGGCGCGATGCCCGCCTCGGGCGTGTTCACCGGACTGGACACCATCTCGCTCGGGCGCACGGCCTTTTCGCTTTCGCCGCCGCCGGTGTTGTGGGCCTGGGCGAGGAAATCGGCTTTTTCGGGTTTCTGGCCGGATGCGGACTGCACGAGGATCACGTCGAGCGCGGGCAGACTCGGCGCAGGCCGTTCGTATTCGAACGTGAGGCCGAGCGCTAGCACGCCGTGGGCGATCACCGAAAACAGCAGGGTGACGCCGAAACGGTCGCCGCTGCCGATGGCAGGTGGCTTGGTACTCACCGGGTTGCGCGCTTGCGTTCGATGACGTCGAACAGCTGTCCGGCGATGTTCAAGCCGAACTGCGCATCGAGTTCGCGGATGCAGGTCGGCGACGTGACGTTGACTTCGGTCAGATAATCGCCGATCACGTCCAGGCCCACGAACAGCATGCCGCGCCGCGACAGTTCCGGACCGACTTGCGCCGCAATCCAGCGCTCGCGCTCGGACAATGGCATGCCGACACCCTTGCCGCCGCGTGCCAAATTGCCACGGAAATCGTCACCTTGCGGCATGCGTGCGAGCACATAAGGCACGGGTTCGCCGTCGACGAGCAGGATGCGCCGATCCCCATCGCGGATTTCCGCAAGGTAGCGCTGGGCCACGGCGAAGCAACGCCCATAGTCGGTCAAGGTTTCCAGAATCACGTTGAGATTCGGATCACCGCGACCGCTGCGGAAGATCGACCGCCCGCCCATGCCGTCGAGCGGCTTGACCACCACGTCGCCTTGTTCGGCGACGAAATGCTTGATCGCGCTGGCGTCGCGCGCGACGATCGTCGGCGGTATACATTGCGGAAAATGCAGCGAGAACAGCTTTTCGTTCGCATCGCGCAAAGCCTGCGGATCGTTGACCACGAGCGCGCCGGCACGCTGCGCCAGCTCGAGCACCATCGTGTCGTAGACGAACTGCGCGTCGACCGGCGGATCCTTGCGCGCCAGGATCACGTCGACCTGGCGCAAGTCCTGCCAGTGCGGCGCGTCCAGGCTGAACCATGCGTTGGCGTCGTCGCGCACGCGCAGTACCGACGCCTGTGCCCATGGCGCGGCGTCGCGCAGCGCGAGCGATTTCTGTGTCAGATAAAGCAGGCGATGGCCGCGACGCTGCGCTTCGAGCAGCATCGCGAACGTGGAATCCTTTTCGATGTGGATGGCCTCGATCGGGTCCATCAGCACGGCAACGGAGAGCGTCATGCTTGCGCGTCTCTGGCGACGGGAGCATGCTCGCACTTGGCACGGGATGTGCTGGAATTTGCTGTCATTAGGGGCGGGCGCATTCGGCCGGTGAGGTCTATACTACCATCGCGCGGCCCTTTGGCCGGGGTGGTTTCCGGCTGGCAGTGGCGGTAACTTTTTCGAGCAAACATGGCCGTTTAGCGGATTTACTTGACAGATTTGCTAAGTACTGGTTAAACAGCAACACCATGTGCGCAAAATGTTGCGGCGCAGCCGCCGCCCGAGGGCAGACGGCGCGAACTTTTTGATCGGGGGTTGGACGTGGAACAGACAGACAAAGATGGCAATCTGGCCGGCCTCAAGGTCATGGTCATCGACGACTCGAAAACCATCCGCCGCACCGCCGAGACGCTGCTCAAGAAAGAGGGTTGCGACGTCGTTACCGCGACGGACGGCTTCGAAGCGCTCGCGAAGATTTCCGACCAGCAACCGAACATCATCTTCGTCGACATCATGATGCCGCGCCTGGACGGCTACCAGACCTGCGCGCTGATCAAGAACAACCAGATGTTCAAGGCCACGCCGGTGATCATGCTGTCGTCGAAGGACGGCCTGTTCGACAAGGCACGTGGCCGCATCGTCGGTTCCGAGCAGTACCTGACCAAGCCTTTCACTCGTGAGGAGCTGCTCGGAGCGATCCGGCGCCATGTAGCACGGTGAGTGCACAGGCGATCCGGTCAAACAAGGGGACCACGATGGCGCATATTCTGATCATTGACGATTCGCCCACCGACGTGCGCGTGTTCACCACGCTGCTCGAGAAAAACGGGCATCGCGTGAGCAGCGCCGCCAGCGCCGAAGAAGGCATCGCGGCGGCCAAACGCGAGCGTCCGGATCTGGTGCTGATGGACGTGATCATGCCCGGCATGAACGGGTTTCAGGCCACGCGCACGCTGAGCCGCGACACCGACACCTCGGCGATTCCGATCGTCATCGTCACGACCAAGTCGATGGAAACCGATCGCGTGTGGGGCCTGCGCCAGGGCGCGAAGGATTTCCTGACCAAACCCGTTGCCGAGCAGGACCTGCTTGCGCGCATCCAGAAACTGCTGGCAGCCTGATCCGATATGGCCTCCGTTCTCGACCTGCAGCAACTGACGCCGTTCGAGGCGCTGGCGAACTACGAGCGGCGCAGTCTTGCGCACGCCGCCGGCCTGCCCGAACAGATCGAAGCGCCCGGGTTGTGGCGCGGCATCGGTTTCCGCATCGGGACGCATTACCTCGTCAGCAGCATCAACGAGGTCAACGAAATCCTCACTCTGCCGGCGCTCACTGTCGTGCCGGGCACGCGCGGCTGGCTGCTCGGCGTGGCCAACGTGCGCGGCAATCTCGTGCCGGT
>Ga0068863_100006434_pt1 | contig 11519 bp, 9 predicted proteins | sample KBSSwiS62_FD_66596 | JGI IMG/M metagenome (GOLD analysis project Ga0068863, IMG submission 66596) | Switchgrass rhizosphere microbial communities from Kellogg Biological Station, Michigan, USA - KBS Switchgrass S6-2 | ecosystem: Host-associated > Plants > Roots > Rhizosphere > Soil ...
GGATAGATGATGTTGGCTGGCTCGGTGACCAGTTCGCGTGTCAGCGAAACGCCCTCAACGACCGGCGCCCAGCGCTGACCGTAGCGTTCGGCGGCTCCCGCGCCGCCGCCGACGATGACGATCTCCTCGAGTGTCGGTTTCTGGCTGTCCTTGAGCTTGGTCCGGTAGCGGTCATAACGCCAGGAGCGCAGCGCGGCGCCCAACCCAACGCGCGCAGCCGCATCGGCGTCATAGCCGAGGCCGGTGAGATCGATGACAGCAGTCTTCTCGCCCGAAGTCTGGAGCCGAGCCGCCGCCGTTCCACCGAGTTTCTCGGCAGCCTCGCCACCGCGCGCTTCGCCACTTCCCATACCAACTACCAACAGACGACGAACGCTTCCATTGTCGGCGATGAACTGCTCGGAAGCACTGGAGGGTTCGCCTTCGAAGCGCTGGCGGTCCAGCGCAGCCACAACGCCTTGCTGAGCCTTACCGAGCACGGCGAGCGAGGAACGGTCCTTGCCGGCCACCGGCACAACCAGCGCGTAGTCACCTTGCGGCCGAGTATCGGCGAAACGGATCTGCATATTCGAATTCCTGAAAAGGCGAACGTTCGGAGCGACCTTTAAGATGCTCGTCGAAACTTGGCAAAGCAGCGGCCAGGCGGAGTTTCGGGCGATTGTCGCAGCGCGTGTGAGGTGCGATAGGCCGGGCTCGGAGCGTCATCAAAGGTCGAGGCGGAGAAGCGTTGCGGACGAGATTTGTCTGGTGGTCGGCGCTTCCCATGCTCGTCCCCGTTCCGGCATTGGCCCAGGCGCCGACCAACACGCCCGGGGCCGTAGAGGCGCCCGCGGCCGACCAGACGGTCGCGTTCAGCGCCGACCAGGTCGTCTACGACGGCAATAATGAGACGGTGACCGCAAACGGCGAAGTGCGGATGGAGCGCGAGGGGAATTACCTCGCCGCGGACCAAGTGATCTGGGATCGACGGACGGGCCAGGTGCGCGCCGTCGGCAATGTTGTGCTGCAGACTCCGCAAGGCGACAAGCTAACCGGCGACAACGTCCAGCTCACCGACACGCTCCGCGACGGGACGATCGATAATCTGATGGTTGTGCTCGAGAGCGGCGGGAGGCTGGCCGCAACACGCGGCACTCGGGTCAACGGCGTCGGTACCTTCTTCAATGCCATCTACTCGCCCTGCCCCGTGACGAGCGACAGCGGGTGTCCGAAGCGTCCGAGTTGGTCGGTCACCGCCGCGCGGGTGATCGACGACCCGAACAGCAAGCACATCCGCTTCGAAGGCGCGCGGTTCCAGCTCTTCGGGCTGAACCTGCCGCTGCTGCCGGTGTTCAACGTCGCCAAGGGCACTGGCGGGATCACGGGCCTGCTGGTCCCCGACATTGCATTGTCGAGCCGCAACGGCCTGGAGTTCGCGCTTCCATACCACTGGCAGATTTCGAGCAACCGCGACGCGACGATCACCCCGCACGTCTACACCGGCGTTCTGCCGGCGCTGGACTTCAAATATCGCGAGCTCAACAGCGTTGGCGCATTCCAGATCAGCGGCTTCGGGACCTACGGCACCATCGACAAGATCAGCTCGACGGCGCCGCCCACGGCACGCGGATTCCGCGGATATCTCGATGCCAACGGCCGCTGGCAGCTCGACCCCGCCTGGACGGTCACCACCTCCATACGCCTCGCGAGCGACAAGACCGTGACCCGCCGGTACGACATCACCAACGACGACCGCCTCCGGAACGTCGTCAATGCCGAGCGCATCAAGCCCAACAGCTATGTCTCGATCGCCGGCTGGGTGTTCCAGGGCCTCCGCGCCGACGATCACCAGAAGCAGATCCCAGTCGCATTGCCCGCGATCGACGCGCGCTTCCGTCTCGACGATATCGCGGGCGGACACCTTCAGCTGCAGGTCAACAGCCTCGCCATCACTCGCATCGAGGGACAGGATACGCAGCGGGCGTTCGCGAGCCTTCGGTGGGATCTCCGCCGCCTGACACCCTGGGGCCAGGAGGTGATCTTCACCGCCTATGGCCGCGGCGACGTCTACCATACGAATGACGCGCAAGACACGAGCGTCGCCGTCTATCGCGGCACCGACGGCTGGCATGGGCGGGCAATCGGCGCACTTGCGGCCGATATCCGCTGGCCTTTTATCGGGACGTTCCTCGGCGGGGTGCAGCAACTGGTGCCGCGCGTCCAGCTGGTGCTCACGCCCCATACCAAGAACCTTGATATCCCGAACGAAGACGCCCGCTCGGTCGACCTTGAGGACAGCAACCTCTTCGCGCTGAACCGCTTCCCCGGCTACGACCGCTGGGAAGACGCATCGCGCATCACCTACGGTGCCGATTGGTCGCTCGAGCGCGGCAACATCGCCATCGCGACCACCATCGGCCAGAGCTACCGGTTTGGCGCCCTGCGGGACCTGTTCCCGGATGGCACCGGACTGACCGGCCGAGTGTCGGACATCGTCGGGCGGACGAGGGTTCGATACGGCCGGTTCATCGACATCACGCATCGCTATCGCATCGACAAGAACAACTTCGCCGTACGCCGCAATGAGATCGACCTGACGATCGGCACTGCGCAGACCTATGCCCAGATCGGCTACCTCAAGCTCAATCGGAACATCGATCCCGCCATCGAAGATCTTCGCGACAAGGAGGAACTGCGCGTCGCCGCCCGGGTCCTGTTCAGCCGCTATTGGTCGATCTTTGGCGCAAGCGTCATCGACCTTACCGACACGACCGAGGATCCGCTTTCGGTGGCGGACGGTTGGCAGCCGGTTCGCAACCGCATCGGGATCGAATATGAAGACGATTGCTTGCAGCTTGGCGTCACGTGGCGCCGCGACTATGAGCGCATCGGGACCTTCCGCAAGGGAAGCACCTTCGCCATCCACTTGGCGTTGAAGGGGATCAGCCGCTAAGCCTGCGTTCAGCGGGCCGGCAGCAATGGCGAGCACTGGGAAATAAGGAAAATCTGAACGTGGCAGCTTTTGGAGTGACGAAGACGCGTCTGTGGGTTGCTGTGGGGGCAGCAGCGCTGGCGGCTACGAGCGGCGCCGTGGCGCAGGATTCCGGACAGGACACGCAAGCGCAGCCGGCGGCGCCGAACAGCGCCCAGTCGCTCAAGCTACCCGAGAACGCGCAGATCTTCGGCAACGCGATGCCGTCGGTCGTCAAGGCGACCGCGATCGTGAATGGCGAGGTCATCACGCCTACCGACATCGACCAGCGCGCCGCACTGATCGTCATTGCCAACCAGGGCCAGATTTCCGCCGAGGAGCTTCAGAGACTCCGTGAGCAGGTGCTCCGCAACCTGATCGACGAAACGCTCGAAATCCAGGCGGCCAAGTCGGACAAGATCGAAGTCAAGCAATCGGACATCGACCGCACGATCCAGCGCGTCGCAGCCAACGTGAAACAGACTCCCGACCAGCTCGCGGCCTACCTCGAAACCCACGGATCGAACATCAAGACGCTGCGCCGGCAGGTGGAGGGCGAGATCGCCTGGACGCGGCTTCAGCACGCCAAGATCGACGTCACCGTTGGTGAGGACGAGGTCAAGGCGGTCATCGACAAGATGAACGCATCCAAGGGCACCCAGGAATATCGCGTTGGCGAGATATTCCTCTCATCGACTCCCGCTACGCAGGCACAGACCCTGGACAATGCCAACAAGATCCTGGCGCAGCTCCGCCAAGGGGCGTCGTTCGTGGGCTACGCGCGGCAATATTCGGAGGCATCCACGGCGGCCGTCGGCGGCGACCTCGGCTGGGTCCGGCCCGAGCAATTGCCGGCCCCCCTCGCCGATGCCCTGCGGCAAATGCCGGCGGGAGCGATCAGCAATCCCATCCCCGTCCCCGGCGGCTTCTCGATCATTGCCGTCCAGGACACTCGCAAGATCCTGACGGCGGACCCGCGCGACGCCGTGCTCAGCCTGAAGCAGGTTTCGCTGATCTTCCCGAAGGGGACCAAGCGCGAGATTGCCGAACCGATCGTAGGCAAATTCGCAGATTCTGCGCGCAACGTCGCGGGCTGCGGCGGCGCCGACAAACTCGCGGCCGACTTCCATGGCGAGGTCGTCAGCAGCGACCAGGTGAAAATGCGCGATCTTCCGGTGGCGCTGCAGCAAATCATGATGCCGATGCAGGTCGGACAAGCGACGCCGCCCTACGGAACGCTCGATGATGGGATCCGCGTCCTGGTCATTTGCGGGCGCGACGAACCCCAGTCCAGCGCGCCCAGCTTTGACGACGTCTACAACCAGCTCAACGAAGACCGGGTGAATTCGCGCGCGCGGCGGTATCTGCGCGACCTTCGCCGCGATGCGGTGATCGAATTCCGCTAAGCGACGATTTCTTCTAAGGGCGGCAACTGATGGCACGCGCGCCGCTTCCTCCGCTTGCCGTTTCCCTTGGAGATCCCGCGGGAATCGGACCGGAAGTCATCGCCAAATGCTGGGACAATCGCTCGGCGTTCGCGCTGCCGCCGTTCGTCGCCATCGGTGACCCGCGGTCGATCGCGGCGGTATGGGATGGCCCGATCGAGCTCGTCGAAGATCCCCGGCAGGCTGACGGCGCGTTCGACCACGGGCTGCCGGTGATCCCACTGAACGCGCCGCATGCCGACATTCCCGGTCACCCAAGCGTCGCTGGCGCGCACACCTCGCTGGATTCGCTGGAGCTTGCGGTGGGCCTCGCCAGGTCGGGCTCGGCGTCGGCCGTCGTTACCGGCCCAGTGGCGAAGGAGCAGCTTTACGCCATCGGCTTCCAGCATCCCGGGCAGACGGAGTTCGTCGCCGAGCGATGCGGGGTCGCCCCATCCAATGTCGTGATGATGCTCGCCGGACCGACGCTTCGGACGATCCCGGTGACGACGCACATTCCTCTCCAGGACGTGGCGAGACATCTCAGCAGCGCGCTGATCGAAGCGCGCGGACGAGCGGCCTTGCGTGGATTGCAGCGCAACTTCGGCATACCAGAGCCGCGCCTGGCAGTGTCCGGCCTGAACCCCCATTCGGGGGAAGGCGGGCAGCTTGGGCGCGAGGAAATCGAGATCATCGAGCCGGCCATTGCCGCGCTTGCGGTCGAGGGCTGGCGCGTGACGGGCCCCCACCCCGCCGACACGATGTTCCATACCCGCGCGCGGGCAAACTATGACGCGGCATTGTGCATGTACCATGACCAGGCGCTGATCCCCATCAAGGCGCTCCATTTCGAGGACGCGGTCAACGTGACGCTGGGCCTGCCGATCGTTCGTACGGCGCCCGACCATGGCACCGCTTTCGATATCGCGGGGCAGGACCGCGCGGACCCGCGCCCGATGGCGGCCGCGATCCGCATGGCTGCCGAGAGCGCCACCCTGCGCGCCGATGCTGCCGCTTGAGCGAAGTGCCCGAGCCCCTGCGTGATGTAATCGCCCGGCACGGGCTCAGCGCGAGCAAGTCGCTCGGCCAGAACTTCATCCTCGACCGCCAGCTGCTCGCCCGTGTTGCCGCTGTGCCGGGGCAGCTGGAGGGAGAAAAGGTCTACGAGGTCGGGCCCGGCCCCGGTGGCCTGACCCGCGCCCTGCTTGACGCAGGAGCGTCGGTCGTAGCCGTCGAGCGCGACCGGCGCTGTATTCCGGCCCTCGCCGAGTTGCAGGCGTCATTCGGCGATAGGCTCACGATCATCGAGGCCGATGCGCTTCAAATCGACGAGCGATCGGTGGCCGGAGACGGTGCGCACGTGGTCGCGAACCTGCCTTACAATGTCGGCACGGCCTTGCTGCTCAAATGGCTTGGCGGCGACTGGCCGCCCTGGTGGCGGTCGCTGACGCTGATGTTCCAGAAAGAGGTTGCCGAGCGGCTGGTCGCTCAGCCGGGGAGCGACGCCTACGGTCGCCTGTCCATCGCTGCGCAGTGGCGATCCCGGCCGCGTCTGGCGATGACCGTCAATCGGTCGGCATTCGTGCCCCCGCCAAAGGTCACGTCGGCGGTCGTCCACATCGTTCCCGTTGAAGCACCGCGCGGCGTGGATCCCCGCATCATGGAACGCCTGACGGAAGCCGCCTTCGGACAGCGGCGGAAGATGCTCCGCTCGAGCCTCAAGCAAATGCCGGGAGCGCTCGCTGCGGCCGAGCGACTTGGCATAGACGTGCAGCGCCGCGCCGAGACGCTCAGCGTCGAAGAATGGATTGAGCTGGCGAGGGCGCTGAGCGCCTAGTTCGACTTCGGGGTCGGCGGCGCCTTGGCGGCGGCGACGGTCGGTCCGCGACTGATCGCGCCGGACAGCTGAGCGATCTGCGGGCAACCCTTGGCACCGCATATCGCCTGCAGCTTCTGGAGATTCGCCTGAGCCCGCGCCGTGGCACCCATCTCTACCATCGCCTCGCCCTGGATGGCGATCGCGTCAGGATCGTTCGGTTCCAGCAGCAGCGCCTTGCTGGTCATGCGGATCGCCTTGCCGAACAGATGCTGCTTCTCGGCGACGCGGGCGATGTCCACGAAGGCGCCGCGGTTGCGCGGATCGACCGCAAGAGCGGTTTCGAGGAGATCCTCGGCCTGCTCGAACTTGCCGGCGGCAATCGCCTCTCGCGCCTGGCGCTGAAGCTCAACAGACTTCGGCAGGATCTGATCGTCGGCACGCTGGCTGGCGGCGGGCGCGGCAAGCGCCAAGCCAACTGCGCCAATCAGCAGGGAACGGGCAAAAGACTGCATCAAGCTCTCCATCAGCCGTCGACGCTAGCACGCACGCTTGAGCCGCGCGACGAAAAATCCGTCGGTGCCGTCGTGCCCTGGGGTGAGCAGTCGGCCGGCACCATCCGAACGCCCTCCGGCAATGGCCGGATCCTCACTAATCCACGATGAATGGCGCTCGAGGAAGGCGGCAATCTGCCCTGCCCCTTCGCGGGACAGCAGCGAGCAGACGGCATAGACCAGGTGGCCGCCGGGTTTGACGAGCTCGGCGGCGATGCCGAGCAAGCGCGATTGGCTCTCGACCAGGCGAGCCAGCCGGTCGGGAGTCAGCCGCCAGCGGCCCTCAGGGTTGCGCCGCCAGGTGCCGCTTCCCGAGCAGGGCGCGTCGATCAGGACGACGTCCGCGGTTTCAGCCCAGTCGGACAGCTCGTCGAGCTCGCGAGGAGGGTTGAGGAGCCGCGTCTCGACCTTCGCGCCGGCACGTTCCGCGCGCGGCGCGAGCTTCGACAACCGGGCGCGGTTGCTGTCGGTGGCGAGGATCGACGCGGCTGGCGCCGCTGCGGCCAGCGCCAAGGCTTTGCCGCCCGCGCCCGCGCAGAGATCGAGGATGCGTAGTCCGTCTTGCGGCTGGCAAGCGAGTGCGATGAGCTGGCTCCCCTCGTCCTGAACTTCGACCAGTCCGGACGTGTAGGCTGGGTGGTCATCGACCCGGCTACCCTCGCGCAGGCGAATTCCCCAGGGGCTGAGCGCTGTCGGAGTGGCGTCTTCGAACTGCGTGAGAAGCTCATCGCGGCTGGCCCGGGCGATGTTCACCCTTAGGTCGAGTGGTGCCCGTTCAAGCAATGCTCCCCACTCCGATTCACCGACGAACGGCGACAGCTCGGGTATCAGCCATGCCGGTACGGCTGCAGCGTCCGCCGCCTGCTCTCCTTCGCCAATCGGGTCGGGGCCTCGAACTTGCCCGAAATGCTCGGCGAGGCCGGGCTCGTCCTCGACAAGGCCGAGGATTGCAGCACGCCCGGTCGACGGACGCTCCGCCGATCGCCTGATCGCCCTGAAAACCAGCTCGCGGACAGCCCGCCGATCCTTTGAACCGGCGTAACGGCGATGCTTGAAGTAGCGCGTGACGATCGTGTCCGCCGGCGGCCCGTCGTCGCGGGCCGAGGCAATCACCTCATCCACTACCTCGATTGCCGCCTGAAGGCGTGCGGCGGGCGTCATCTCGTGGGGTAGTTCGGCGCCTCACGAGTGATCGTCACGTCGTGGACGTGGCTTTCCGACAGCCCCGCGTTGGTGATGCGGACGAACTTGGCCCGCTTCTGAAGGTCCGTGATCGTGATCGATCCGGTGTAGCCCATGGCGGCTTTAATGCCGCCGACCAACTGGTGGATGATCTCGCGGACGGGCCCCTTGTAGGGAACCTGCCCTTCAATGCCCTCGGGCACCAGCTTCAGGTGATCCCTGATATCCTGCTGGAAATAGCGGTCGGCAGACCCGCGCGCCATCGCTCCCACGGAGCCCATGCCGCGATAGGATTTGTAGCTGCGGCCCTGGTAGAGGAACGTCTCTCCCGGCGCCTCTTCCGTACCGGCCAGCAGCGAACCGACCATCACGCTCGACGCGCCGGCGGCCAGCGCCTTTGCCATGTCGCCGCTGGTACGAATGCCGCCGTCGGCGATCACCGGCACACCATTGGCCGCGCCGGCGGCTTCGATGATCGCGGTGAGCTGAGGCACGCCGACACCAGCCACGATCCGCGTGGTGCAGATCGAGCCCGGGCCGATGCCCACCTTGATCGCATCGGCGCCCGCGTCGACCAGCGCCTTTGCGGCGTCGGCGGTCGCGACATTGCCAGCGACAACCTGGACCGAGTTAGACAGGCCCTTCACGCGCTCGACCGCAGCGGCAACATTGCGGTTGTGGCCGTGGGCGGTGTCGATGACGATGCAGTCGCAGCCAGCTTCGATCAGCGCTTCGGAGCGCGCGAATCCGGAGTCGCCAACCGTGGTCGCAGCGGCGACACGGAGCCGGCCTTCCGCATCCTTGGTGGCAAAGGGCGCCGCGACCGACTTCTCGATGTCCTTAACGGTGATCAGTCCGACGAGGTGATCGCGTTCGTCCACCACCAGCAGCTTTTCAATCCGCCGTTCATGAAGGATCCGGCGTGCCACCTCCTCGCTGGTCCCAAGCCCGACGGTCGCGAGGTTCTCCTTGGTCATCAGCTCGCTGACCGGCTGGCGTGGGCTCTCCGCAAAGCGCACGTCCCGGTTGGTGAGGATGCCGCAGAGCTTGCCCGACCGATCGACGATCGGGATGCCGCTGATCCGGTGAGACTTCATCATCTCCAGCGCCTCGGCGAGGGTCTGGTCCGGGGTCATGGTGATCGGGTTGACGACCATGCCGCTCTCGAAGCGCTTCACCTGACGGACGGCAGTCGCCTGCTCTTCGACGCTGAGGTTGCGATGAAGCACACCGATGCCGCCGAGCTGCGCCATGGCAATCGCCATGTCGGCTTCCGTCACCGTGTCCATTGCCGAGGAGAGGACCGGGATCTGGATCGGGATCTCGCGGGTCAGGAACGTTCGTGTGTCGGCCTGGCTCGGCAGGACGGTCGATTCGAGCGGCTGCAGCAGGACGTCGTCGAACGTTAGTCCCAGGGGAATGTCAGCGGTGCCGGTGAGTTGGGCCATATCGGCCCATGACAGGCAAAGGCCGATTCGCCAAGTCTGCTAGGAGTTTGCGCGGTCGAGCACTCGCAGCGCGGCCTCGACGTGCATGCGCTCGATCATCTCATTGCCGAAGCGTTCGGCCCCGCCCTGGAAAGCCGCGACCATGGCTTTTGCCCGCTCAATTTCAGCTCCGCTCGGCGCGAATGCCTTGTGGCACGGCGCAATCTGGTTCGGATGGATGAGGCTCTTGCCATCGAAGCCAAGACGCCTTCCCGCTGTGGCTTCCTTGGCGAAGCCCTCGGCATCGTCGAGGCTGTTGAACACACCGTCGAAGACAGCGATCCCCGCCGCACGCGCGGCAAGCACGATCATCTGGAGCGAGGCGGAGATGGGTTCGCGCGTCGCATCGAGCGGAAGGCGAAGGTCGGCACGAAGGTCATTTGTGCCGGCGATCAGCCCAGCGCAGGCCTGTGCGATCTCCGGCGCGGCAAGGACCCCCGCCGCGGTCTCGATCATCGCCAGCAAGGGTTTCCCGAGGGTAACCGCGGCATCGCGTACCAGATGTTCCGACGACGCTCGGGGTATGACGGCGCAATCGGCGTTGGACCGTGTGACGGCATCCATGTCGAGCGATTGCCATTCCGTCCCCGCGCCATTTATCCGGATCGCGACGGGCATCGGCCAAGGCCGCGACACCGCTTCGACCGCCGCATTGCGGGCCGAGTCCTTCTCCTCAGGCTTCACCGCATCTTCGAGGTCGAGAACGACGAGATCCGCGCCAGCGTCGCGAGCCTTGGCGATGGCGCGCGGGTTAGACGCCGGAAGAAACAAAATGGACCGAACCGCGAACAGATCGGTCGCCTTGTAGGATTTCGCTTCCGCTTCAGTCATGGCCGTCGCATCATGCCCTGAACTGGGGAGGCTCGAAAGAGACATGCTATCGATATTCATGGCCGCCGTTGCGGTCCTTGTGTTGCTCTACGTGATCACGGGCGTGAAGATCGTCCGCCAGGGCTATCGCTATACGATCGAGCATTTCGGCAGGTTCGTGCGCGTCGCCGAGCCGGGCTTCAATTATGTAACGCCTTTCTTCTACCGCGTCGGCCGCCGCATCAACATGATGGAGCAGGTGCTGGAGATCCCCGGCCAGGAGATCATCACCAAGGACAATGCGATGGTCGCGGTCGACGGCGTCGTCTTCTTCCAGGTCCTCGATGCGGCCAAAGCGGCCTACGAGGTTGCGGACCTCTATGCGGCCATCACGGCGCTCTCGACGACCAACCTCAGGACCGTGATGGGCTCGCTTGACCTCGACGAGACGCTGTCGCGGCGCGACGAGATCAACACCAAGCTCCTCGCCGTCGTTGACCAGGCAACCGAATCCTGGGGCGTGAAGATCACCCGCGTCGAGCTTCGCGACATCCGGCCGCCGCAGGACATCGTCAATGCGATGACTCGCCAGATGAAGGCCGAGCGCGAGAAGCGCGCAGTCATCCTGGAAGCCGAAGGCATGCGCCAGTCGGCCATCCTCAAAGCCGAGGGTGAAAAGCAGTCGGCGATACTTTCCGCCGAAGGTTCGAAGGAAGCCGCGTTCCGCGAGGCGGAAGCACGGGAGCGCGCGGCACAGGCGGAGGCCAATGCAACCAAGGCGGTCAGCGACGCGATCGAGCAGGGCAGCGCGCAGGCGATCAATTATTTTGTGGCGCAGAAATATGTCGACGCGGTCGCTGAGTTCGCCCGCTCGCCCAATGCCAAGACGATCCTCTTCCCGGTGGAGGCGACTCAGTTGATCGGCACACTTGGCGGAATCGGTGAACTCGCAAGGGAGGCTATCGGCTTACAGCGGAATGCCCCGCCGGCAGCCGGGGCGAAGTCGACGCCGAGCGTTCCAAAAGCGTCCTAATGAGCGTACTCCCTATCGACCCTGCCTGGCTGTGGCTAATCGGGGGCGTCATACTTCTGATCGCCGAAGTCATTGCGCCCGGTTTCTCTCTGATCTTCATCGGGGCAGCCGCGATCGCCACCGGAGTTCTCGCGATGGCCCTCGGCCTGCAAACGACTCTCCAACTCGGGACCTTTGCGATCCTGGCATTCCTTGCCGTACGGATCCTTGGAAGGCGCTTCTACGCAGCGCGCTACGATCACAGCACCGACCCGCTCCTCAAT